>OATG01001853.1_pt1 | contig 13919 bp, 9 predicted proteins | sample 1516581 | NCBI WGS metagenome assembly OATG01 (sample SAMEA2579930, study PRJEB22360) | human gut metagenome | biome: human gut; feature: human-associated habitat; material: faeces | place: Denmark | collected 2008/2010
ATGAAAGATTAAACTCCACTTGTGCAGAAGAGAATTCCACTGTATAAATGGATGGTAGAATTAAACTTTGCAATTTTCATTTGCTTTGATTGTGACTTTACATTTTAAGGATTTTCCGTCACTTAAGTGTGCAGTAACCGTTGTTGTTCCAATTTTTTTACCAGTAATTTTTCCTTTCCTATTTACAGAAGCAACTGAAGAATTGCTTGAAGTCCAGGAGGTAGCAACTCCATTGTTTACTTTAAGTGTTTTAACAAATCCTTTAGTGATGGATAATTTATTGCTGCTTAAACTGACATTATTCGAAAGTTGTACAATTTTGGCATCAAATTTAGTTTCCTGATCAAATACATACTCAACAGAGTAACTTCCTTTTTTTAATTGATTAACGACGTACTTGTATGTATACCATCCACGTCCATCTAATATCCATGAGTCATCATAATTTGTTAATACCATAGGGTTTCCAACTACTTTTCCGGAGCTGTTTTTTACAGTGTAGGTAACCCCAACCGGTGATGGAACATAAAGATTAATTTCAAGATCGGAAGTTGTATTAATTTTAAATTTATATTTATATGCATCAAAAGCGTTTGCCGTGATGGATTGTTCATGAACCAGTGTTTTTGCAGACACATTAATTGGAAATATTATTGTAAAAATTAATATAACTCCAAGGACAAAAGCAAGGGCTATGCCTGCAGATTTTTCATAGTTTTTTTTACTCATAGTATTCTACTCCCTAAAAAACAAGACCGGAACATAAGTCCCGGTCCTGTGTGAAATTTACTTGTTAAGGACAAATAAATTATTTTGTAAATGCTGTGTTAATATCACAATCAACAGTAAGTAATGTGCCAACATTATTAATCTTTACATTAACTTTTGCAGACTTGATATAAATAACATTACCATTTTCCTTGGAATCAACACTTACAATATCAAGATTCTGCTTAACACCCTCATAGCTGTATTCTAATACAGATGTAAGAATATCTTTAGCGGTGCTGCCAGACTGATTCTTCTTATCAATCTTGGCAATAGCTTTACTCTGAGTATTCTCAACAACAAATGTAGTACTGAAAGTTACATCCTTGCCGTTATTGTTGATGATAGTAGCCTCAACTTTATAAGTTCCTGTCTTGATATTATCTGCAAGTGTGATTGCACTGCCACTTGTTGCTGTATAGAAGTTAATCGCACCATTAGTACTTACGGTTGTACCGTCTGGATTCTTAATTGTAATCTCATCCTGAATATCAGCCTGAACCTTAGCACCCTTAATATACTTATCAACAGTAGCAGTTACCTGCTTACCAAGAATATCAGATTCAGATGTTCCGTATGCAACAGCAAGATCTGTCTTAGCAGTTGAAACATTAAGCTTGTATGAAGCAGCATCTTTAGTTGTGTCTACAGATACAACTTTGATATTTACGATACGTGAAACCTTGACATTCTTATCGCAGTTAGAATCAACTGTAGAAGCTTCGATCTTAACAGAGTATGTTCCCTCTTTTAAATTAGAAGCATCTACTTGGTATTTATCATGTCCAACAAGAGTTACGAAAGCATTTGCTGACTTACCCTTAGTATTTGTTGTATCCTTGCTTGGAGCACTTACGATTGTTGTATCAATAGAAGAAATATCGGTTTTCTTTCCATACTGATCATATGCTTCAAACTTTGCAGAATCTTCATTGTTAACACCTACTGTATTTGTTACAGTGATGTCATCACACTTAACAGTTGTAAGTTTTCTGATATCCTGAACAACAACTGGTAAAGATTTAATAACTTTTCCATCTGCATTTAATACATTGATGTAAGCGCTTCCTGCCTTCACGCCAGTAACTTCTACACCAGTAGATCCCTTGAAATCGCCAGATGACTGAAGATCCTGTTTTGCAAGAAGTAATACACTGTTATCGCTTGATTCAACCTTATACTGAGAAGTTACATCATCTCCATTAGAATTCTTGATGTAAATGAACGCGTATGCAGTATCACCATATGCAAGTTTATTGTTTGTCTTAACTTCATTGTTCCAGTTAACAAGTGTAGCTTTGTCGTTAATGGTATAATTGAAGTCAGATAATGTTGCATCGTCTTCAACTGCTGTAACTGTAATTTTCTTTGTGATCTTACCAGTTTCAGCACCTGTTGTCTGATCATACTTCAATGTGTGATATGTTACTTCCGCAGTAGCAGTATCGCCAGTATTTAATAACACAAGCTTATCACCGTCTGTATAACCTTTGTTTTCAGTAAAGCTGTAATCAACGCTTCCCTCACTCTTAGCATCTGAAAGAGTAAATTCTTTAACAACAATATTGTTTTTGTCTAAGAACTGAGCCTTAACAACAGAACCAGCAGATCCCTTAACAATTGTTGTTTTATCAAGGGCTACATCAGTAACAACGCCATCTGTAGCAGTAAATTTAACTTCTGTTCCGTCATACTTTACAGAATATTCCTTGGCATCATTCATTTCAGAGAAAGTGTCAATAGTTACAGTCTTCTTGTCAGCAGCAACGCTGATTGCCTTTACAGGATATACAACATTGTTAGCTGTATTTGTAATAGTGATATCCTTCTTATCAAGTTTAGAAGTATCACCAGCGAATGTTGCTACAATCTGTGAAGCCTTCTTCTGAGCAGCGGACTTTAAAATAACATTCTTTACTTCTACATCCTTAGTAGTTTCAGCTGAATCCTTACCAACGGTAATCTTAGCTGTGATTGTTGCCTTACCAGCCTTAACACCAGTTACTGTACCGTCAGCTGCTACTGTTGCAATAGAATCATCGCTTGATGTGTAAGTAATCTTAGCTCTTGAAGAATTTTTCTTAGTATTTGTTAACTTAGTTGTGCTTCCAATAGCTACTACTGAATCTCCAGATAAAGCAACGCCTACCTTAGCAACTTTCAGTGTGTAAGTAAGTTTCTTTGTCTTTGCCTTAGCATTCTTCTTTGTAGAAGTCTTGTAAGTTACCTTAACCGGAAATACGCATGGTATTTTCCGCGGAACTGTTGGAAATACCGGATTTGTGAAAATAAATGGAAGCAATATTAGCGCTACAAGTAACACACAATTAACGCATAAGAGACAGATAAGTGACAAATTGTTTCAGTTGTAATCCTTGTGCCATATGCTATAATATAGGTAGATAAACAAAGGATTTTAACGAAAGGGATCCCGACAGTCAATGACAAAAACAAATGATGACATTCATGTAAATAAAAAATATAAGGACACCGTATTCCGGAAACTGTTTGGCGAAAACAAAGGAAATGCCCTGAGTCTGTATAATGCGGTAAACCATACCTCATATACCGATCCGGATGATCTGGAGTATACAACTCTGGAAGATGTCATTTACATGAAATACAAAAATGATGTTTCATTTCTGATTGACAAAACATTGAGCCTTTACGAACATCAGAGTTCCTATAACCCGAATATGCCGCTCCGTGGATTTTTGTATTATGCGGATCTGTACCGGAAACTGATTCACCGTTCCGAGCGGCTGTACAGCAAGCATCTGTTGAAAATCCCACGCCCCCACTACATTGTATTTTACAATGGAAGTGAAAAGGACATGGCGGAAGAACGAAGGACTCTGCGGTTATCGGATGCCTTTGAAACAGATACCGGAGCTGGTGAATATGAATGGACAGCCACAATGATCAACATAAACAGTGGAAAAAATCAGTCCATCATGGACAGTTGCCACGTTTTATATGAATACGCGGTCTTTGTTGCAAAGATCAAAAGATACCGGGAGTCCATGGAATTAAAAGAAGCCATTGATCTTGCCGTCAGGGAATGCATAGAGGAAAATATTCTCAGAGATTTTTTGGAACAGCATCGCAGGGAGGTGTGTGATATGTGTCTTACTGAATTTGATGAAAAGAAATATGAAGATGTCCTCCGCGAGGAAGGCCGGGAGGAAGGACTAGCAGAAGGGATTGAAAAAGGTCTAGCAAAAGGTCGTTCTGAAGAACGGAAAACCTTGCTTGAGATCGTCCAAAAGCTGAAAGAAGGAAAAACTCCGGAACAGTTAGTTGCAGATGGAATGGAAAAAGAATCTGTGGATTCTGCTATCACGTTAAGAAAGCTTCTATAATCTGTAATAACCCATATTCTATATAAAACAAAGAGTTATAAAGAAAAAGGTCTTGCGGAAGAACTAAAAAAGAATATTCCGAGGAACGGAAAACTTTACTTGCGATCACTCAAAAGTGTCAGTATTCGATTTATTGCTGAATGCTGGCACTTTTTGTATTACATATTCCGTTTTGTACTGTTGCCGAAATTTGATATTCTACGTTATAAGTGGTTCCTCATTTTTGTCACTTGCCAGTCTCTTATATGTTGATTACGTGTTACTTGTAGCAATAATTTTGCCCCAAACTCTATTTACAAATCCAGTATTTCCAACACTTTCACGCAAAATACCATCCATATTTCCGGTTAAGGTAACTTACAAGACTTCTACAAAGAAGAATGCTAAGGCAAAGACAAAGAAACTTACTTACACACTGAAAGTTGCTAAGGTAGGCGTTGCTTTATCTGGAGATTCAGTAGTAGCTATTGGAAGCACAACTAAGTTAACAAATACTAAGAAAAATTCTTCAAGAGCTAAGATTACTTACACATCAAGCGATGATTCTATTGCAACAGTAGCAGCTGACGGTACAGTAACTGGTGTTAAGGCTGGTAAGGCAACAATCACAGCTAAGATTACCGTTGGTAAGGATACAGCTGAAACTACTAAGGATGTAGAAGTAAAGAAATTTATCCTTAACAGTGTAACACAGTCAAAACTTAGAGAGCTTACTGTAGATGTTGCGGGAGATACAAAAGCTCTTAAGGCAACTGATTTTACAGTAGTAAATCCTAAGACAAATGTTAAGTACCCGGTATCAAAGATTGCTGTTGATTCCAAGAACACAACAAAAGTTACCCTGACTATGTTCGCTGACCTCAGCGATGCTGCTGATTATGATGTAACACTTGATGGTATTACAAAGTCTTTCAAGGCTACTGATGGAAAGGTTGCATCTATTTCAGTTGATCCACTGACAATTCCATATGCTACAGAAAAGGAAATTAAATTAGTTTCCAAGGATGCTAATGGTGTAATTGTCAAAGAACTTCCTTACGGAAAGGCTGATTCTTCTTATACATTTACCATCAATACAAATGGAAATGGTTACACAAGTGGAAGCAACCTTTATCTGAACAAGGCTGGAGATACTGCAGTTGCAGAAATCTCATACAAGTCTGGAAAATATGACAAAGATGGTAAGCCAGTTGATAATATCGCTGCACAGAAAGTAACCATTACAGCAGTAGATCAGTCTGCAGTCAGCGAATTCGCTGTAAAGATTGATAAATCTGGTAAGTCATTTGACAAGGCTAAGGATTCAAACAAGATTGCTGTAGAAGATCAAACTCGTACAACAGCATACTTTAAGATTAAAGATGCTGATGGAAAAGAAGTTTCCGATTCTGTATATAACAAATATACTGTTGAATCTTCTGACAAGAGCGTTCTGATGCTTAATAGCAATACAATCACTGTAGATAGCAATAAGACAAGATCCGTAATGCTTAAGGGTGTTAAAGTCGGTACTGCTTATTTGTTATTTAAAGACAGAGACAATAAGATTGTTGGATCTGTAGCTATCGATGTTGTTGCTAAGAGAGAAGTTGCTTCTATCACATTGGATAAGAACTACCTTACAATCTCTAATAAAGCAAACTCAATAAGAACAGTTAAAGCAACATTAAAGGATCAGTATGGTGATGACTGGACATTAACATCAGGTATTGACAAGATCCAGCCTGAGTATAAAGATTCCTCAAACGGCGAGAGACTTGCTTCTATTAGTGCAACTGATAACAAAGTAACTGTTAATGTTACTGGTGCTAAGATTGGTACTTATAATTACTACATCCAGTATTGGAAAGATGGAAAAAATCCAGTATCTCAGGTACTTACCATTGTTGTTTCAGAGCCAACGAATAAAGATGATCTTTCTAAAATTGACAGCTACCGAGTAAGTTTTGATAATGAAACTGTAGATACTACTGTTAAGGAAGGAAATCTTGATAAGGCCGCTGACCAAGCAGATATTAAAGCTAACCTTATTGGTCTTGCTGGTGGCGTTGATAAAACAGTTGTAAATTCTAGTGTAATTTACACAGTTAAAAAAGCCGATGGAACGGTTATCTTTGGTTATGAAGGTAACGATGCTGTTCCTGATCCTAGAACCACAGACGTAAAGACAAATGCTGCAATTAACGTTGATGGTGTTTCTGCTTCATCTTCTCTTAGTTCTGTAACTGGTAAGGATTTGAACATTAGTGTAGTTTCAGGTGGTGCCTATAAGACAAAAAGTCTTGGTGCTGGATCTTATACAGTAATTGCAAGATATAACGGAAAGGTATATACTTCTAACTTCGTAATCTCCGATAATCAGGGTAAAGCATCTGTTACTTTCACTCCTGAGTATTCTTCATCAAATGTATTACAGTTTGGTTCTTCTGCAACTGTAAAACAGGCTCTTGAAAAGGCTATTCAGGAAGTAGATTATAATGGTTACAAGATTAATAGTTCTGCATTAGCTAGCAATATTGTCAAAGTTGAAGGAACAATTAACAGCGAGCCAGGTAAAGTAAATGTAGATATTACCAACAAGACAATTGCTCGTCAGGATAACTTTACAGTTACAAAACTTGTTGTAAAAGTTCAGGTTCCGGATACAACTGTTTATACAGATGTTGAGGTAGATTTACCAAATACTGTAATTACTATCCAGTAATTTGAAATCTGATAACAGGAACCTTATACAGATTAGTTTTCTTTAAAGAAAATATTAAACTGTAAACAAAACAACTCCGGGAAACTTAGATTTCTCGGAGTTGTTGTTTTTTATAAACTAAAATACCCCCAGACGAAAACCGTCTGGGGGTTGAATTTTGAACCAGTAATTATTTAATTACTTTCCTGTAAGAGTAAGTGATACATTGACTTCTTTATCAACCCAACCCTTAACATTTCCACTCGCATCGTGGAATGCAACTCTAACAGTAACTTTTGTTACATCAACTGTTGCTCCTGCTGCTAAAGGAGTATTCATGTTATCTTTATTAACTTTACCGTAAGAACCTATTGGGGTTACAATACCAGTTGTGTTTGAATATCCTTCTACCGCAACGATATTAGCTGACTGATCGCCATCTGCACCATACTTAACTCCATCATAAGAGAACTGAATTTGTGAAGCAAGTGCAGCAGAAATAGCAGTACCAGTTGTTACAGAAGCACTAGACTCTTTTAACTTCATATCAGTGATTGCATCATTAGAAGAATCTTTAATAACAAATGACTTTGTAACTACAGTCTTTGTATCCGTTACAGTAACACCACTGACATGCTTTGGAGTAACTACAACAGTAGCAGTAACTGTATAGGTTCCATCAGCAAGTTTTTCATAAACATCCTTTGCAGGACTTCCAAATGTGCCATTCGTTTTTACTACATCAACTTTTAACTGACCAGCTGTAGCGGAAAATGCTGTTCCTGTTTTAGCAGTTGCACCAGGAACATCATTATATACAACTTCTCCCTTTGCATTCTTTACAGTATAATAAATACCCTGAACCTTACTTGCTACTTTTCCAGCAGCACTTTCTGTAGCTGTCAAATCATCTAAAACACTAGTAGAACTTAATTTCTGGGCTTCAACGCCTTTCAATAATTCAGACACAGAAATATTAAAATGACGAGCTGTCATATTATCAGCATTTACAACCGCATCTTCTTCTGTCTGTGCAGCGCCTGTTGAATTATTAATGTTCAGATTATAAGAGATAGAATCCCCAGCTACACCAGGTGTCTGTACATTAACAGTAACAATCTGAGCACATACTTCTTTGTCGTCTTTCACGAATGTGAATTTAAATGTGTATGTTCCCTTTGTAGAATAATTGCTACCAACAAATGTAGCTTTTACCTTGCTGCCAGTCTGAGTAGGAGTAGGTGTAGTAACAGAGCTCTTTGTAACACCATCTGGAGCTCCTTCACAGCTTGCTAAAACTTTTCCATCTTTTGGATCAAAAGCAAATTCATTTCCATACTGATCCTTTGTTGTAAATGTAACGACCTCAGCATTTGCGCCAGATGCATTAGATACAATTACGCTAGTCTTATCAGCGCTCATTGTAACGACTTTTCTAGCTGCAACAACGGTTACTGGTACAGAAGCAACAATCTTGTCATCTTTCTTAATAAAGATATAAGCAGTTCCTTCTTTTGCCGGAATAAGCTGAACCTGATGATTTGATCCCATTGTATTTCCAGCAATCATTAATGTGCCCTTGTCACTGGACTCAACAGTGTAATCATTGTAATTAGAGATTTCTTTTCCGTTTGTATCCTTAATCTCAAAATATGCCCATGTAGCCTTTGTCTCATCTACAGCAATCTTATCGTTATCCTTTAAAGTGCTGTATTTCTTATTGTTTTCTCCAATTCTTACCTTGAAAGAACTTACAGTAGCCTGATCAGCAGCTGTAATTGTAACCTTATTTGGTCCAATATTTCCATCTGGCTTACCATCTGCTGTATACTTGTTTGTCTTATATGTAATCTCTGCTGTTGCAGTGTCACCAACTTTATTTAAGTAAAGTTTAGAACCATTTACATATCCGTTTGCTGTTGTAAGTGAGAAATCATAGTTTACATCAGGTGTTCCGTAAGGAAGCTCTTTTAAGATTACTCCGTTAGCATCCTTTGCAACTAACTTAATCTCTGTTTCAGTTTTTGCTGGAATAGTAAGGTTATTAACATTGATAGAAGCAACCTTGTTGTCAGTAGCAACAAAGTTTACAGTTGTTCCATCTAATGTGACTGTATACTCTTTACCATCTTTCATCTCTGAGAATGTTGTAAGAGTAACCTTTGTAGCATCCTTATCATCTACAGAAACAGACTTAACAGGAAGAACTACATTGTCAGGAGTTTTGATAGTTACCTCAGAAGCCTTAATATTCTTTGTAGCACCATCGATAGTTGCAACAAGCTCATTTGTCTTGTTCTGTGCTACACTCTTAAGAACATAGTTCTTTACTTCTACATCCTTAGTAGTTTCAGCTGAATCCTTACCAACGGTAATCTTAGCTGTGATTGTTGCCTTACCAGCCTTAACACCAGTTACTGTACCGTCAGCTGCTACTGTTGCAATAGAATCATCGCTTGATGTGTAAGTAATCTTAGCTCTTGAAGAATTTTTCTTAGTATTTGTTAACTTAGTTGTGCTTCCAATAGCTACTACTGAATCTCCAGATAAAGCAACGCCTACCTTAGCAACTTTCAGTGTGTAAGTAAGTTTCTTTGTCTTTGCCTTAGCATTCTTCTTTGTAGAAGTCTTGTAAGTTACCTTAACCGGAAATATGGATGGTATTTTGCGTGGAAGTGTTGGAAATACTGGATTTGTGAAAAAGGTTTAATGCAATATTAGCACTACAAGTAACACACAATTAACACATAAGAGACAGATAAGTGACAAATTGTTTCAGTTGTAATCCTTGTGCCATATGCTATAATATAGGTAGATAAACAAAGGATTTTAACGAAAGGGATCCCGACAGTCAATGACAAAAACAAATGATGACATTCATGTAAATAAAAAATATAAGGACACCGTATTCCGGAAACTGTTTGGCGAAAACAAAGGAAATGCCCTGAGTCTGTATAATGCGGTAAACCATACCTCATATACCGATCCGGATGATCTGGAGTATACAACTCTGGAAGATGTCATTTACATGAAATACAAAAATGATGTTTCATTTCTGATTGACAAAACATTGAGCCTTTACGAACATCAGAGTTCCTATAACCCGAATATGCCGCTCCGTGGATTTTTGTATTATGCGGATCTGTACCGGAAACTGATTCACCGTTCCGAGCGGCTGTACAGCAAGCATCTGTTGAAAATCCCACGCCCCCACTACATTGTATTTTACAATGGAAGTGAAAAGGACATGGCGGAAGAACGAAGGACTCTGCGGTTATCGGATGCCTTTGAAACAGATACCGGAGCTGGTGAATATGAATGGACAGCCACAATGATCAACATAAACAGTGGAAAAAATCAGTCCATCATGGACAGTTGCCACGTTTTATATGAATACGCGGTCTTTGTTGCAAAGATCAAAAGATACCGGGAGTCCATGGAATTAAAAGAAGCCATTGATCTTGCCGTCAGGGAATGCATAGAGGAAAATATTCTCAGAGATTTTTTGGAACAGCATCGCAGGGAGGTGTGTGATATGTGTCTTACTGAATTTGATGAAAAGAAATATGAAGATGTTCTCCGCGAGGAAGGCCGGGAGGAAGGACTTGCAGAAGGTCGTAAAAAAGAAGTATTTATGTCCGTACAGGAAGGTGATTATGGAATTGTGCGTGGAGCCCAGAAACTGAATCTTTCTGTAGAAGAATTTGAAAAAGAAATGTCTGCGGCCGGATATCAAATCCCGATAGAGGTGTAAAATTGAATGTATAAGGTAAATTTTTGTCCAACGGCACATTGTGGTAGGTACTAACCGCATTTTATTTTTGATGTATCCGCCTACCCGATTGTGCCGAATCGGAATTAACCGCGGATTCTCAGCAGCGCGACCGCACGATGTTGTAGTCTTATTTTAGGAGAAAGATCACCTGCTTTTGAAATAAGACCATGTAAGTTTAGAATTTGTGGGGCTGACCCCATAAACCCGGAAACTCTAATTCTGGGGCAATTACATTAAAATAATTACATTTTATAAAAAGAGGCTGTCGAAGCAACCTCTTTTTTTATGAGGTGGACACAACATGAGATTTAGTACTTTTATGCTTAGTTACAAAAAGAAACATAAACAGTTAAAATCAACCATTACTTTTCGAAAGTTACCGTTTTATCAAAAAATAATTGTAATAATAGGTTTTTTGATGATTATAATAGGTTGTTGTTTTAAAATAGCAAAATGTGAGTTGGCATTTGGAATTACATTTTTAATGTAGGTCTAGTATCCCATATTTTAACAGGTAAATAAAAAATATAAACTTTTAAATTTGAAAATCAATATTTATGTAAAGGAGATATTTTTCTATGAGTTATGTATATAATAATACGCAATATAATATTTTATCTGTCAATGCAAAATATTGTGAAGATCGTGCAAATGTATTGGGAGTATGTCGCTTAGTTTCAATAGAAATCGCTGAAATAATTCCAAGTGTTTCAAACAATATTAAAGAGAAAATGGAACGTGAAATTTCCGACCACTTTGCTGAAGATGAGTATTTCACAGAGGATGAAACATGGAAAATTAGTGCCGAAAAAGATATTAAAAAGTATACCGATGCACATACCGTACATATTTTCTAATCAATAAAAATGCATCAAAACTAATGTGTTTCAGACTATAGATAAAGTGCTTCGAGGATTTATGTTTCTCAGAGTATTTTTCTAGTTATTTATAAAAGTATTTTATTGCTTATAAATATGCAATAATTCTATTTTCGAATGGAGTATTTTATTCAATTAATATACACAAAAATTTTCTTTAAAAAACCTCTGAGCAATTTCTCGTCCAAAGGCTTTTTTATCTATAGTTTAAATTACATAGTTGTTTTATTCAAATATTATATTTCTAATCCGAATACACGCTTGTTCATATTTTTGACCGTAATCTCTGACGATTCCACCATTTAGTCTGTCATAAACGGTATCTGCATCGTATAGAGGTTGATCCAGAATCATATCACTGATGATATTTGATGGATTATTTCCAAACGCACATTTATGACAACATACATGCATTGATCCGATTCTGTCATATCCCCACTCTATTACAGCGTGTGGCATTGTTATATCATGTTTACAACATTCACACTTGATTCTATCTTTGTACTTCACTTAAAGGCCTCCTCGTAAAAAATACAAAATATGTTATATTTTAGGTAACAGATTTTAACGAAACAATTTATTTCATTAAAATATTGTATTACCAAAAAGAGAGCCACATTTGTGACCCTCTTTTTGAATAATTACTAATCAAATATTAAACTACTCGATAGTAATAGATCCTGGTACAGAAACTTCTGTTAACATATAAACACCAGCTTCGACTTCAACACATACTGTAACTTTAGTATCTGTGAAATATTCACCTTTTGTAAGCTTCTTTGGTGCTTTTGTTTTATCAGAAGTATCAAATGCACCCTGAATATTACTGATACCAGTTACTTTTGTAATGATAATATCATCATTCTTAGCGTTACCAGCTTTTCCATATGTTTTATCACCATATGTTACAGTAATGGCTTTCTGTAATGCATCTTCTACTGTTTTACCATCAGCAGCAACAGTTTCCTTTTCCACGCCTACAGATGTAGCAGACTGTGAATCACTTACAGTAAATGAAGTTGTAAGAACAACATCTTTTCCGTCAACTTTTACAATTGCTTTTACAGAGTATGTTCCAACAGCCAGTTTTTTCTCAAGCGCAGTAATGGCACCACCACTTACAGTGCTGTTTTCTCCAACAGCAGCAATCCTAATAGCTGAACCACTTGTAGTTGTTGTAACTTGTTTACCATCTTTATCTTTTACTTCCCATGAATCAGCCTTTACTTCTGTAGCATCTACACCGTTGTTTGTTCCAATAACCTTAAGTACAACATCTTTAGCTGCCTTATTGTCCTTGTCAACTTTTAAGTCTACATTGCTGACATCAATTCTCCAGCCATTTACCTTGGATGCATCTGCAGCTTTTACAACAACTGAAACTGTCTTGGCAACTACTTCTTTACCATCTTTCTTATATGAAATCTTGTATACATAATTACCAGGCTTTGCAGTGTAGTTAAATTTTACAGTTTTATTACCGTCATATGTGAAATATGTGTTTTTCTTGTCAGCATTAACAGCAGTTGCACTTAAACCACTTACATCTGTAGATAAGCACTCTACTGTAAGAGTAGCAGCAATGTCATCACCATACTGATCTTTTACCGTAGCCTTTACAGGAATGGCATTCTTTAAATCAGTAGATGTAGAAACCGTTACACTATATTTATCAAGTTCAAGTGTAGCAACGGTTCTTTCAGCAACAATGTCGATAGCTACAGAGCCAACAATTTTATTATCTTTCTTAATCAGAAGATATGCAGCACCATTTTTTACTGCTGTAATATAAACGCAATGAGGATCAGCGGCAAGTGAACCAGAGACCATCAATGATGCCTTATCAGAAGATTCTACTGAATAATTATTGTAATCAGAAACCTCTTTTCCATTTGCATCAGTAATCTTGATATAAGCAACCTTTGTTTCGCCTTTGGCAATTTTATTGGTATCTTTTGCCTTATCAAATTTTTTACCAGCAGCATCAATTCTTACAGCAAAGCCATTTACAGTAGCCTGATCAGCGGCAGTAATTGTAACCTTATTTGGTCCAATATTTCCTTCTGGCTTTCCATTCTGATCATATTTTCCAGTTTTGTATTCGATAGTTGCCTCGGCAGTATCACCAATCTTGTTCAAGTATAACTTAGAGCCATTTGTATATCCGTTGCCCTTAGGGTCAATTGTAAAGCTATAGTTAGCATCTGTTTCATCTAACTTCATTTCTTTTACAATAACTCCGTTAGCATCCTTGGAAACTAACTTAACTTCTGTCTCAGTAGCGTATGGGATTGTTGCTGTATCAAGTGCGATAGAAGCAACCTTTCCGTCAGAAGCTACGAATGTCTTTGTAATTCCATCAAGAGTTACATCATATGTAGCAGCATCCTTTAATTCGCTGAACAGTGTTAATGTAACCTTAGAAGCATCCTTAGAATCAACAGATACCTTAG
>OATG01001855.1_pt1 | contig 13907 bp, 11 predicted proteins | sample 1516581 | NCBI WGS metagenome assembly OATG01 (sample SAMEA2579930, study PRJEB22360) | human gut metagenome | biome: human gut; feature: human-associated habitat; material: faeces | place: Denmark | collected 2008/2010
GAGCGTCAGACCGGCTTCACGGCCGAAGAGGCGGCTGCCCTGACCCATCGTGCCGTCGTCACCATTGAAGCCGCTTTCGAGCTTGAAGCTCACCTTATAGCCGTTGCCGAGGTCTTCAGAACCCTTCAGGCCCCAGCGGTTGCCCGTATCCCAACCGGTCTGCATATCGAACGTATCGACAGCCTTTTCGCCCGGATTCTTCGTGTGGATGTATTCGAAGCCGGTATCGAGAGCGCCGTAAAGCGTCACGTCAGCAGCCATTGCAGAGCCGGCAAAAGCGCCGAGAACGGCGAGCGCAGCAAGAGTCTTTTTCATTTTGAAATCCATTCAAAAAGCAACCTGACTGAACAAAATCCGCAAACTTTGGTCAATCAAGTGAATTGATTAAGAAGCTCCAGCATGAGCTTCCGCCTTCGGGCTGTCAGCACAAATGGAATCCGTGCGCAGTCCTCTGAAGTCCGGATAATCCTACAAAGTTTCTGAAGCTTGCAAACAATCCTTTTAAGCTCCATTGAGAATTCTTCTTATTTATCAAAGCTCTCCGGCAACTTCATCTTGTTTCATTTGCGCAACAAATCTTTCGCGTCTCGTAAACTCAGAATGATATTGATGCATCTGTTTTTTCCTGCATCATCCTGCGGATACGTCCTTCATTTTCTCAAGCGGATCGCCTCTCCTATTCAATTCACTCAGCCTGTGTTGTCGGTATACGCATACCTCAGATTGAACACACAGCGAGTTCCGACTGATGGGACGCACTGTTCCCTCCGCGTTCTTTCACTCATCTCATCTTCTTGAGAACGCCGCCCATAGCAAAAGCCGCCTTCTCTCGAAAGAGAAAGCGGCTTTCTATCTGCCTTGATTCCCCGTACGGGGAATCTTTCAGATCAAGCGGAAGCTATTAAAGCTTCGAGTCGCGGCTCGCGTCCACACGCTGCCTCAAGTCCTTACCGGCCTTGAAGAAGACGGTGTAGCGGGCGCGCACAGCAACAGCCGAACCGTCCTGAGGATTGCGGCCGACACGCTCCGGTCGATATTTCAGACCGAAGGAGCCGAAACCGCGGATCTCAATGCGTCCGCCTTCAACGAGGGTCTGGCTCATCGTATCGATGATCACACCCGCCGCGTCCATGCAGTCGCGCTCGCGAAACGTCGGAAGACGTCCATAGAGTTCAGCAAGCAGTTCGGATTTGGTCATGGAATTACCCATGGTTGCCTCCTCTGAAGCGAATTACTTCTGTTCGAGCTTGGCCTTGAGCAGGGCGCCGAGGTTCGTCGTGCCGGTGGCAGAACCAACGTCAGAGGCGTTGAGGCGATCGAGAGCGTCGCGGGCCTCAGCGGCATCCTTCGCCTTGATGGAGAGCTGGATGCTGCGGTTCTTGCGATCGAGGCTGATAACAGCGGCTTCGACTTCCTGGCCTTCCTTCAGGACGGTCGTGGCGTCTTCAACGCGGTCAGCGGCGATTTCGGAAGCACGGAGGTAGCCTTCGACGTCGTTGCCGAGGTCGATCACGGCGCCCTTGGCGTCAACGGTCTTGACGGTGCCCTTGATGACAGAGCCCTTTTCGTGCGTGGAAGCGAACGTGCCGAACGGATCGCCGGCGAGCTGCTTGATGCCGAGGCTGATACGTTCACGTTCGGTATCGATCGCGAGCACAACGGCTTCGACTTCGTCGCCCTTCTTGAAGTTGCGGACAGCGTCTTCACCAGATTCGTTCCAGGAGAGGTCGGAGAGGTGAACGAGACCGTCAATGCCGCCAGGCAGACCAATGAACACACCGAAGTCGGTGATCGACTTGATCTGGCCGGAGACCTTGTCGCCCTTCTTGTGCGACTGGGCGAATTCTTCCCAAGGATTGGCCTTGCACTGCTTCATGCCGAGGCTGATGCGGCGGCGATCTTCGTCGATGTCAAGAACCATGACTTCGACTTCTTCACCGAGCTGCACAACCTTGCGCGGATCGACGTTCTTGTTCGTCCAATCCATTTCGGAAACGTGCACGAGACCTTCGATACCGGCTTCGACTTCAACGAAGGCACCGTAATCGGTGATGTTCGTGACCTTGCCGAAGAGGCGGGTGCCCTTCGGGTAGCGGCGGGCGATGCCGATCCACGGATCTTCGCCGAGCTGCTTGAGGCCGAGGGAAACGCGGCACTTTTCCTTGTCGAACTTGAGAACCTTGGCGGTGATTTCCTGACCAACCTGAACGACTTCGCTCGGGTGGCGGACGCGGCGCCAGGCGAGGTCGGTGATGTGGAGCAGGCCGTCAATGCCGCCCAGATCAACGAACGCACCGTAGTCGGTGATGTTCTTGACGATGCCCTTGACGATGGCGCCTTCCTTGAGCGTCTCGAGGAGCTTGGCGCGTTCTTCGCCCATGTTGGCTTCGACGACGGCGCGGCGGGAGACGACAACGTTGTTGCGCTTGCGATCAAGCTTAATGACCTTGAATTCGAAGGTCTTGCCTTCGTACGGCGTCGTGTCCTTGACCGGACGGGTGTCGACGAGCGAACCCGGGAGGAAGGCGCGGATGCCGTTGGTCATGACGGTGAGACCGCCCTTGACCTTGCCCGTGACCGTACCGGTGACGAGCTCGCCCGATTCGAGAGCCTGTTCGAGGTTCATCCAGGCGGCGAGGCGCTTGGCCTTGTCGCGGGAAAGGATCGTGTCGCCGTAGCCGTTTTCAACGGACTCGATGGCAACAGAGACGAAGTCGCCCGGCTGGACGGTGACTTCACCCTTGTCATCCTTGAACTCTTCGATGGGCACGTAGGCTTCGCTCTTCAGACCGGCGTTCACGACGACGAAGTTGTAGTCGACGCGGACGACTTCAGCGGTGATGACTTCACCCTGACGCATTTCCTGGCTGGCAAGGCTCTGCTCAAAGAGCTCAGCGAAGGATTCGGGCTTGTTGGTTTCGTTGGACATTGTGGAATGGATAAAAAGCACGCCCAAGGGTGGTCTTGTCGGTGAAAATCCGAAGACCCAAGGGCGGAGTTAACGAGAAATCGCCGACGCCGTTTTTAAATGGCGCCGACGAAGAAACCGATATGCTACAGCAACTTAATTGAGCTCGGACCACCAACCAAGCACTTTTTTAACGACTTCGTCGATTCCCATTTCGGAAGTGTCAAGCAGCCGGGCATCTGCGGCTGGTTTAAGCGGCGCCACCGCGCGTTCGCGGTCACGGCGATCCCGCTCTTCCAGATCCCGGGTCAGCGCGGCCAGATCGGCTTTTTCACCGCGAGCTTCAAGCTGCTTCACGCGCCGCTCAGCGCGCACGCGGGCAGAAGCCGTCATAAAGATCTTGAGTTTGGCTTCCGGAAAAACCACCGTCCCCATGTCGCGCCCGTCGGCAACGAGTCCGGGAGCCGCCGCCGCACGGCGCTGCAGGTCGAAAAGCGCCTGCCGCACCCCCGGCACAGCAGCGCACTTTGAAGCTGCGACCCCCACGCTTTCGGCGCGGATGGCTTCCGACACATCTTCGCCGTCGAGCCAAATGCGGCCATCCTTAAATTGAGGCGCCAGCGATTGAGCCGCCGCCGTGAGCGCTGCAGGATCGTCAAAAGACACCTTCGCTCGCAAAGCAGCCAGGGCGGCAAGACGATAGAGTGCACCGCTGTCAAGGTAGTGCCAGCCGAGTGCATCGGCGGCGCGCTGAGCAATAGTGCCCTTGCCGCTTGCGGCGGGGCCGTCAATCGCAATGACGGGGACTGTCATAGCTTCATCCTTCTATCTATTCAATTGACTGCCGACAGGGTTCGTCCGTGGCGATGCGCAAAAGTCTTCATAAAGTCAGCCAACTTTTGCACGCCTTCAATCGGCATGGCGTTATACATGGAGGCGCGGATGCCGCCGACAGCACGGTGGCCAGCCAAATTAGCGAGTCCGGCTTCGGCTGCTTCCTTAACAAATAAGGCCGTAAGCGCCTCATCCTTCAAGCGGAAGACGGCATTGACGCGGCTTCTCGACTCGCGCTCAACATGCGAAACGTACATTTCCGGCATGGCATCAATCGCGTCATAGACAATCTTTGCTCTTGCGCGAGCGTACTCATCCATCACCGCAACCCCGCCGTGCGCTTCTATCCACTGCGCTATCAGATTGGCGACATAAAGCTGAAAAACGGGCGGCGTATTGGGCACACTGTCTGTTCGGCTGTAGACGCTGTAGTTCAGCAGCGTCGGCACTTCAGTGCCGGCAAGCCCCAGAAGATCTCGCCGGAGCACGATGACTGCGAGCCCTGCGACGCCAAGGTTCTTTTGTGCTGAGGCGTAAAAAAGCCCGAATTTATTGACATCCACCGGGCGCGTCAGGAAGTTGCTCGTCATGTCGGCCACGAGCGGCACGGCCTCGGCATCCTTCAGCACCGGCACTCGTTCAAATTCGATGCCGTGAATGGTCTCGTTGTCACAGTACGCGCAGTAGCTCGTTTCAGGAATGACTTCGAGCTCTTCATCCGCCGGGATGCGATTGCCCGAACCCGAAAAGGCCGACTGCACGCGGCCAAAGCGCAGCGCCTCCTTGGCCGCCGCCTTACTCCAGGCACCCGTAATGATGTAGGTCGAGAGTGTCCCGGCACCGAGCAGATTCATCGGCACCATGGCGAACTGCATGCGTCCGCCGCCAGGACAAAAGAGCACATCGTAAGTATCAGGGATCGAAAGGAGCTGGCGCAGGCGGCTTTTGAGCTCCGTCATGACGCCCGTCACCTGAGCTCCGCGATGGCTCGCTTCCAGAATCGACCAACCGCAGCCATGAAAATCAAGCATCTCCGACTGGATCTGCTTTAGAACGCTCTCAGGGAGCATGGCCGGACCGGGGGCAAAGTTGTAGGGGCGCGTCATTGCAATGATTCTCAAAAAGATCCGCTTAATGGATGCGAAAAACCCGGTCCGCAATGCACAGGCTGCATTTGCGGACCGGGTCTATTCTGCCTCAGCCGCGTCAATTCTGTTTCGGATCCTTGGGCGGGATCACTTCTTCAGAACTATCGGCTTCCTCAGCGTCATCGCCCTCGTCGAGTTCATCGTCATCGATATCGTCGAGATCATCCGTATCTGGCAGGTCGCCCGCATCATCAGGATCAACCTCAACGTTGAGGTGTTCAATTTCGCTTTCGTCCTCTTCGCCCGTACGGTCGACGCGGCGAACGGCCGCGAGCGTGTCGTCGGACATGCGGATGAGGATGTTGCCCACCGTATTGCGGCCGCGTTCAGGCACTTCGCCCGCACGCGTACGCACGACTTTGCCGCCCGTGGAAAGCAGCATGATGTCGTCCTCAGGCTTCACGATAACGCCGCTTACCGGCGCGCCGTTCTTTTCAATCACTCGAATAGCGATGACGCCCTTGCCGCCGCGGTTGCGCAGCGGATAGGCGGCAAGCGCCGTGCGTTTGCCAAAACCGTGCTCGGTCGCAATGAGGAAGGCCTGCGTCATGTCGTTCGTCGAGGCGAGCGCCACCACGGACTCATCGGCCTTGACGCGCATGCCTCTCACGCCGTGAGCCGTGCGGCCCATGACGCGGATAGTCGATTCCTTAAAGTGCACGCAGCGGCCGTTGTCGGCCAAGAGGAAGACGTCGTCGTCGCCCGAAGTAATCGTGACGCCGACAAGTTTCTCGTCGCCCAAATTCGTCGCCCGGATGCCGCGGCGGGCGGAGCTGAATGCCGACAAAGGCGTACGGCGCACCGTGCCTCGATCCGTGGCAAGGAACATGTAACGGTCTTCGGAAAACTCCTGAATCGGCAGAATAAAGCTGATCTTTTCGTTTTCTTCGAGCGGCAGCAGATTGACAATCGGACGCCCGCGCGAATTGGCCTTGCCTTCGGGCAGATCAAACACGTCGATGGCGTAGACCTGACCGGCCGTAGAGAAGCACAAGATGATGTCATGCGTGTTGGCCAGGAAGAATGCCTCAATGACGTCGTCGCGCGTCGTCGCCTGCAGGTTGCGGCCCTTGCCGCCGCGCGACTGTGCGTTGTAATCAGCGAGTTCCTGACTCTTCACAAAGCCGTCGCGGGTGAGCGACACAACCATGTCGCGGCGCGGAATAAGGTCACGCTTATTGAAATTTGTATCTTCCGACAGGTCAATTGTTGAGCGGCGTTCATCTCCATAGGCTTCGCGGCAGGCAAGGAGCTCTTCCTTGATGATGGCCGTGACGCGTTCGGGCTTATGCAGAATGTCAATCAAGTCGAAGATCCGCTCCATCGTGGCAGCATAGTCCGCGAGAATCTTCTCGCGCTCGAGCCCCGTCAAACGGCGCAGATTCATCGCCAGAATATTGTCAACCTGAACCTTCGTCAGATAGTAGAGACCATCGGGCTGCAGGCCGCGGCGCGGATCGAGCCCTTCGGGGTCTGCGTCCTTGCCGTATTCGGCAGCACGCCGAGTGATTTCGGCGGCAAAGCCGAGCGGCCAGCCGCGCCCCATCAGGGACTGCTGAGCCTCTTCAACCGTCTTCGCTGCGCGGATCAGACGGATGAATTCGTCAATATTGGCCAGAGCGATCGCCTGACCGGCAAGAATGTGGCCCGCACCGCGGCTCTTTTTCAGCCGGAAGATCGTGCGGCGTGTCACCACTTCGCGGCGGTGCTCAAGGAAGTACACGACCATCTGCTTCAAATTGAGGAGCATCGGCTGGCCGTCCACCAAGGCGACCATATTCATGCCGAAGCTTTCCTGCATCTGCGTGTTCTTGAAGAGGTTATTGAGCACCACTTCGGGCATCGCGCCCTGCTTGAGATCGATCGCAATGCGGATCTGACGGGTCGACTCGTCGCGCATTTCGGAAATGCCGTCGAGTTTTTTGTCGCGCCAGAGTTCGTGCATGCGTTCGTAGAGCACGCGCTTATTGACCATGTAGGGAATTTCGTCAACGACAATACGCGTGCGCGAATGGTCGCGGCCAAATTCTTCGAGATGCGTGCGTGCGCGCATGATGACGCGGCCGCGGCCCGTACGGTAGCCCTCGTAGACGCCCGACAGTCCATAGACGATGCCGCCGGTGGGGAAGTCGGGCGCGGAGATCAGCGCAATGAGATCATCGACCGAGCAGTCCGGATGCTCAAGCGCATGAACGCAGGCGTCAATGGTTTCGCGCAGATTGTGCGGCGGAATATTCGTCGCCATACCCACTGCGATGCCCGAAGAGCCGTTCACCAACAGTTCCGGCAGACGCGTCGGCAGAACAACCGGCTCCACTTCGGAGTTGTCGAAGTTGGGAACGAAGTCAACCGTGTCTTCATGCAGATCAGCGAGCATCTCCTCGGCGATCTTCATAAGCTTCACTTCCGTGTAGCGCATGGCCGCAGCGCTGTCGCCGTCGATTGACCCGAAGTTGCCCTGACCGTAGATGAGCGGATAACGCATCGAGAAATCCTGCGCCATGCGCACGATCGTCTGATACGCTGCACTGTCGCCGTGCGGATGGAATTTACCGAGCACTTCACCCACCACACGGGCGGCCTTCTTCGTGGGCGAACTCCAGACGTTGCCGATTTCCTTCATCGCGTAGAGCACGCGGCGATGAACGGGCTTTAACCCATCACGAACGTCAGGAAGCGCACGCCCCACGATGACACTCATCGCGTAGTCAAGGTAGGACTGGCGCATCTCGGTTTCGAGCGAAACCGGGAGAAGTTCGTTGGCGATCGAATCGCCCGACGCGCCGTGGCGGCCCTCGCCGCCTTCGTCATCTTCACTCTCGTCTTCGGGCGCAGCATTCGTCTGGGCCGTCTGGGGGGCATCAGTCTGCACATCCGGGGCGTCTGTCGTCCGACGGTCTTCTGCCGCAGGTCCTTCAGCCTCTGCCTTCCCCGGGATCTCTTCGCCCTGAGTCTTCTTTTCTTCGTCCATTAACGGCACCTTGGTGAGTGTTCATCGACCGCAGACATTTCCCGCTTCTGAAAATCAGCAGGCACAAAAAAAGCGTGCCGCTGCCGACTGAAGAGGATGCGGATCGATCCGAAACGGGTTATTTTAACAGGTTGATCCGACGCGTCCCAAAAGCCTAAAAGACGCGAATGGTTCAATATTCTGCACAGATTTCAACTTTCGACATACTCCTTTCAGCCGTCCCATCATGGAACTTATCGACACCCTCATTGAAGCCCGCTGGATCATTCCGATCGTCCCCAAGGGCGTGATTCTTGAAAACTCCGCCCTGGCCGTCAATGCCGGACGTATCGTCGACATCCTGCCGATTGAGACGGCCGAAAAAACGTATCAAGCACAAAAGGTCTTTCGTTTCCCGACAAGCGCTTTGCTGCCTGGTTTCGTGAATCTGCATTCACACGCAGCCATGAACCTCGTCCGCGGACTGGGAGCCGACCTCCCTTTGATGGATTGGCTCACCAAGGAGATCTGGCCGGCTGAAGGCAAACTCATGAGTCCAGAATTTGTGGCCGAAGGCTCTTGGCTCGCCGGGCTCGAAATGGCCGCGGGCGGCGTCACGACAACGTCCGACCATTACTTCTTCCCGAAATCCGCTGCCGAGGGGCTCCTTCGTGCGGGGCTGCGCTGCGCGGTTTCGGGCATCGTTATCGGTTTCCCTTCAGCGTGGGCGAAAAACGACACTGAATACTTGTCGCTTTCCGAAGCACTGATTCAAGAGTACGAAGGCGACCCCTTCGTGCACACCACCATTGCGCCGCACGCACCCTACACTGTGAACGATGCAGCCTTGAAACGCTGCGCAGAGATTTCTGACAAGTACGGCGTGCCGATTCACATGCATGTCAATGAAACGGCTGTTGAAGTCTCCGACAGTCTGCGCGACCACCACGAACGTCCGATCGACCGTCTGGAACGCTTAGGTCTGCTTAACGAACGCCTGATCGCCGTGCACAGCGTACATGCGAGCGACGAAGACATCACTAAGATGGCAGCTGCACACGCCTCGGTCTGCCACTGCCCATGCTCAAACCTCAAACTCGCCTCCGGCTTTGCTCCGATTGCGAAGTTCCTCAAGGCGGGCATCAACCTCGGCATTGGCACCGACGGCGCAGCGAGCAACGACAAACTCGACATGCTCGGTGAAACGCGGCTGGCCGCCATGCTGGCCAAAGCCGTCGCTCAGGATCCGACCGCCGCTCCGGTCTTTGCCATGCTGGAAGCCGCAACCTTGGGCGGCGCGCGTGCACTTCGCTGGGACGCTGATATTGGCTCACTCGAAATCGGCAAGGCCGCCGACCTCTTTGCCATTGACCTCGGCACCCCCGAGTCGCTCCCGGTGGCAGACCCCGCCGCACAGATCCTCTATTCTGCCGGCCGGGAATGCATAACCCACACCTGGGTTGACGGCCGTCTGATTATGGAAAAACACGCTCGCGCCGCCTATCCGCAGACCGATGCACTTGCTGCGGCAGCGCTTTGTGCCCAAAAGTGGCAAAACCGCCTCAAGAACTAACCTTGAAAACGATCGAGATCTGCAGTGAGACCCTCGCAGATCTCGATCAAATTCCTATAATGGACGAGTAAAAGTCGGCGGCGACTGTTTACTGCCGACTGCCGATTAATGCAACTCATTTTTGGATGAACCCTCGTTGCCGTCTACTTCAAAAGCAGGACAGGCAGCTGTTCTCGTCCCATCTTCAAAGGAAACTAATATGAAGTCCTCGAAGCTCTGCGGCATCGCTGCCGCTCTTTTGCTCGCCGCTACCGGTGCTTCCGCCGCCGACGCTGTGAATCCCTATGTTCACTCTTCCTCCGGTCAGGTCGTGAAGAACAGCACGGATCTTTGCTGGCGCACCGGCTTCTGGACTCCGGCTCTCGCCGAAGCCATGGGTATTGACGGCGCTGGCTGCGCTTGCGATGCCGACATCCTCGACAAGCAGGCCTGCACGGCTGTTGAAGCCCCGGCTCCTCAGCAGAAGTCCGCTGAAAAGGTCACCTTCTCGGCTGACACGCTCTTCAACTTCGACAAAGCCACGCTCAAGGACGAAGGCCGTGCGGTTCTCGATGACCTCGTCTCCCGCGTTGCCGGCGTTGACCTCGAAGTCATCCTGACGACCGGCTACGCTGCCCGCATCGGCTCCGACGCATACAACCTGAAGCTTTCGCAGCGTCGTGCCGACGCCGTGAAGGCCTACCTCGTCCAGAAGGGCGTTGACGCCGCGCTCATCAAGAGCGAAGGCAAGGGTGAAGCTGATCCAGTCGTGAACTGCCCGAACCCGTCCAAGGCCGGCCAGGTCAAGACATTCAAGGAACTCGTGCAGTGCCTGCAGCCCAATCGCCGCGCCGTGGTTGAAGTTGTCGGCACCCGCCCGGCCAACTAATGCTTTCCCCGCGACTGCATTCTCAGTCGTAGCATAAAAGCAACACCCCCACCCCACAAGGATGGGGGTTTTCCTTTATATGGAGTGCCGCATGACTCAACGCCTATTCCTCTTTGACCTTGATGGAACGCTGGTCGACTCCGCGCCAGACTTAGCCGGTGCAATGAATGAAATGCTGGCCGCCCGAGGACTTCCGGAGCGGCCGCTCGAAGAGCTTCGTGAACCATCAGGACACGGCGGCCCGGCGCTGCTGAAGGCTGCTTTTGGAATGGAGCGCACCGATCCTCGTTTTGAAGCGATGCGGCAGGAATTTCTCGAGCGTTACGCCGCGCGCGCCACCCGATCTTCAACGCTTTACCCGAACGTTGTCCAAATGCTCGACCGCCTCACTGCAGCCGGCGTAAAGCTCGGTGTTGTGACCAATAAGCCACAGGGATTGGCCGAAATCGTCTGCGATCACCTCGGTCTGACGCCCCGAATGACAGTCGTTGTAGGACTCGGTCCTGCGGGTACGGCCTTAAAGCCCAAACCTGATTCGCTGATTTACGCCTTGAAGCTCGCCGGCGCAAAGGCGGCCGATGCGCTTTATGCCGGTGACAGCAACTCAGATGGTTTGGCGTGCCGACCCATTGGACTGCCAGCGGCCTGGGTCAGCTGGGGCTGCCAAAAGACTCCGCCCGACTCCGGCATCTTTGACTACATCGCCGACGAACCCGCACAATTAGTGGAATGGGCTTTGTTGCGATGAAGTATCCATTTGCAAGGTGCGACGCCATTCGTCGTCAGAACTGCGTATAATCCCTTTCGACTCGGGGGCGCCTTGGTTTCGACAGGGACGCGGACGCCGTACGGGGCATGCCGAGGTGCAGTCACCTCGTAAATCCGCTGCAAACTTATAAACGCCAACAACAAGCGTTTCGCTCTCGCGGCTTAATCCCGCGGGATGCTGCACTGATTTGACTTTGGGTCAGGCCGGGTAACCGGCAGCAGCATCAATTCACAAAGCCTAGGGCCCGCGGCTGTCTCCGACGCGTTCCCGAAATCTAGGGGGCTGGGCAGCGGTTGGCCCGCCGGTCGGCAAATCCGCTGCTAAGACCTAAATCATCCGGCTACGCATGTAGAACCGACGGAAAAAGGTTTCTGGACGCGGGTTCAACTCCCGCCGCCTCCACCAAATTCAAGTCCCAGACAGTATTGCCGCTGTCTGGGACTTTATCGTTCCTGCTCCGCTCAGGTCGGCAGTTGACGAATGCGTCGGCGGGAGGCTGCCGGAGAACATCCGAACCACCGCGCGCAAGTACGGGAAAAGTTGCTGGGGTCCGAAAAACCGATTGTGTATGCAATTTCCGTGATCGATCGTTCAGTATGCGCAAGCGCATCGTGAGCAAGCTGTTTTCGGTGCTTGTCCACCAGCTGCATGAAAACCGTTCGCTCGCCTTCAAGACGCCGCTGCAGCGTGCGTGAAGACATGTTGAGCCGCGCTGCAACCGCTTGAATTCGTGCGCTCTCGCCGGCTTTTAACAGTTCCTCAATTTCTTCTTCCACTCGAACCGTGAAGGAATACTGACGAACACGGTTCAAATACTGACGCACAATTTGTTCGTTGGCCTCACGAAGCATGGCATTCTACGCAGCATAAGGCTCCATGACATCGTGATAGCTGTAGCGAATAAACCAGCCCTGCGGGCTTTCAGTGTCGACCGAACAACCAAAATAATCTTCCAGCCGTTTGCGGTTATTCGCCGAACAGTTGTTGATTCGCACTCCAACTTCGACCGGCGTCACTCGATGCTGTGAGAGCGAGTTCGCTTGACGTTGTATGAATGCAATGACGCACAATAACGCCGCCTGCTTTGCCTCATTGCCATGCAGCGTTCTCAGCGATAAGGATGAACTGCTTGCCTTATGTGCAAGGCTCATATCCATCGTCGTGGAGATGACCTTTCCATAGCGTGCAGTGAGTTCAAGAACCTGTGCGAGTGAATGGCTCGTCATAATGGCCAACCCAAGCCCATGGAGTGTCGGCGCCTGCATTTCCTGACCGCAGGTAAGACCAATCAGTTCGTCTCCTGTAGCGGAAATGACTGCCTCCCAAAAACGGCGCACAGTCATGGCAGGATAGCGGGCATCCGGCACAGTGAGCAACGTCGGATCCATGCCGATGCGCTCGAAGATTGCTTCTGGTGAACATCCGTAGCCGCGAACGGTCTGACAGATGGATCGAATCCAACTCGCAAGGATACTGTCGCCTAAAGGCAATAGTTGATCATCGTCCATTGGAGCGACCTCTGCAGGCGACCGTTCCCAAGACTGCGTACTCATTGCGCATTTCTCCATCTATTGATTTTGGCGCTCCAAAACTGCTCTGCACTGAATAGATGCTAGCAAAGCTTTAAAAAAACGGCCGCAGAGGGTGCCTGCGGCCAAGAGGAAAAGACAAGGAGAGAAAATAAGGAGGGAATCCAAAGCAACGGAACAGGTGAATTTGCAGCTTTATCAGCCGTAGACAACTCCTTCTTCCTTTACAACGCGTGTGCCGGACTCGCCGGCCAGAATTTTCTCAATTTCCGAAAGCGCCCCGATAACCGCCGTCTTTCCGGTACGCTCGACAAAACGGCAAGCAGCCTCCACTTTCGGCCCCATCGAACCCTTCGCGAAACCGAATTCCCGAAGAGATTTCGGATCGGCCTGAACAATCTTCTTCTGATCGGGCTTACCCCAATTAATGTAGGCACCGTCAACATCGGTAGCAATTACGAAAAGATCTGCATCAAGTGATGCCGCAAGCACAGAACTTGCCAAGTCCTTGTCAATGACTGCTTCAGCACCAACGAGCCGACCATTCTTGTCAAAGTAGGTCGGAACGCCGCCTCCGCCGCAGCAAATGACGATATGACCGTTTTCCACCAGTGTCTTGAGCGGTGCAAGGCCCCAAATGCGCTTAGGATCCGGACTCGGCACGACGCGGCGCCACTTGTCGTTATCGGGAGCAATGGTCCAGCCGTGCTGTTTGGCGAGCTGTTCGGCCTCTTCTTTTTCGTAGACGGGGCCAACCGGTTTTGTCGGGTGCTGGAAAGCCGGATCATCCGGATCGACCTGGGTCTGCGTGAGAATGGTGGCCAAAGTGGCGGTTTTCGGTACGTAGTTGACAAGTTCCTGCTGGATCATGTACCCGATCATGCCGACGGATTCTGCGCCAATCACGTCCAAGGGATACATCGGAACTTTCTTATACGCATTGTTTTGCAGCGCAAGCAGCCCCACTTGAGGACCGTTGCCGTGCGTGACAACAAGTTCATTACCAGCATAAGCCTTGGCAATCTGTCTGCAGGCCAGAGATACGTTTTCACGCTGGTTTTCGCAGAGCATCGGTTCGCCGCGCTTTAAAAGGGCATTGCCGCCGAGTGCAATGACAAGACGCATGATTCAAGTCCTTTTCAGAAATGTTGGTTGTCAGGGGGCAGCTTTGCCCCCTCTCAGACTCTGTTTATGCGGACCAGCCCATGAACATGCTGGCCCAGCTTGTTTGAGGAACTCCCGCAGAGAAAAACGAAACTCTGCGGCAGTTCTCACCTCAATCGAATCAGTTGACGCCGACGACGGCGGCCAGGAGAGCTCGGTGAAAA
>OATG01001865.1_pt1 | contig 13834 bp, 8 predicted proteins | sample 1516581 | NCBI WGS metagenome assembly OATG01 (sample SAMEA2579930, study PRJEB22360) | human gut metagenome | biome: human gut; feature: human-associated habitat; material: faeces | place: Denmark | collected 2008/2010
CGACGGCCCGCAGAACCGGTATGAATTCACCTACGACGACCTGTCGCGGCTGACGCACACCGATCAGTATGTAAACGGCGAGAGGGTTCGTCAGAATGTCGAACGTCACCTCTCTTATGACCGTAACGGGAATTTGCTGAGCGTGATCCGTTATGAAAATGGCGAGGAACAATGCAACATGAAATATCAATATCAGGGGAATCACCTTTATCGATACATGGAGGACGAACTTGTCGACGTGGATTTCGGTGCGGATACCGTAACGATGCTTCCCTCGGTGCTGCGGTTCGAAAACCTGAAACCTTGGTTGGCTCTGCATGAATACGATGCGAACGGGAATGTAACAAAAGACTGGGAGCGAGGACTGGATATGTCATATAATTGTCTGAATTTGCTCGAATATGCCTCGGACAACGATGCGAATGCCATAAATTATTGTTATCTTGCAGACGGTACGAAACTTTCAGCGACGACTGGCGACGACTGCGGTTTCTCGTATCGAGGTTCTTTTACATATCGTACGGATGAAAGTTCCCAACCGGATCGAGTATTCGAGAGTACGCCGTTCGGCGGCGGGCGGATCGTGGGGACGGTCGACGATGAAACCGAGGTCCGTTATTTCCTGACGGACCATCTGGGCAGCGTGCGCGCGGTCGTAAATTCGGGGTGCGAGGTTCTCGAACGCAACGACTACCAGCCTTTCGGCAAACGCTGGGTAACGCCTTCGATGCCTGTTTCGGACAACCGAGACCGCTTCAATGGAAAGGAGGATCAATCGTTCGCCGGCCTGCCGTTCTCGGACTACGGGGCTCGAATGTACGATTATGAACGGGGGCGTTGGCTCATGCAGGATCCCAAATCCGAGGACTATTTCAGTAGTACGCAGTATGGTTTTTGTGGAAATAATCCGGTTGCTCGAATAGATCCTAATGGTATGGCATGGTTTCAAAATATTAGCACAGGCGAATTATATTTCAATGAGTTATATACGGCAGAGAATGTTGGAGATGGATACATGAATGGAAATGATTCCTGGGTATATTTTGGGCCCAATGACATGTTTGATCACCCAGACGAAGCAATCTTGTCTTTTCTGACAGGGGATTTCAATGGCACTTCTGAAGGTGTTTTTGATAGTTCGACAGCATTACGTGCGATGGATTGGGCCGGATATGAATCAAAACCATTATTGGCAGACATAGAAGTTACAGAAACCACGCAACGTATTTCCGAAGGAGAGATAACCATTACTTTGCAAAATAAAGAAGAATCTGTAATCAATGTCTATTCTAAGCAATTTGTAAAAAAAGGGTCATATGAAATTTATGATTTAATCAAAAGGGTACCAAAGTCGAAAGGTACTCAATTTTGGACCGCTTCGACAATAGACGTATATACCGAGACTCGCCAATATCATTATCAAAGCGAGAAACCCAAGAGAAATTTCGATTTGCTTAAGCAACTTTTATGGGAAATAGCATCTACGATCGCCACTAATAGATAAATAAATTATTTTATGAAACATATTTTTATATTTGTCGGAATCCTGTTCTCGTTTGTAGCATGTCGTACCAATCAAAAGACAATGGTGGACATACTCAAAGAAAGTTGGATCGACTACAAAAATGCCAATATTCCAGATTCGTTATTTAGGTATTTTCCCGTTTATCAAGATGCTATTGAGGATAAATTAGATCCCATTTTTTATTTTACAGATGCGATGACTCAAGAGGATCCGGTTCCGGATTCAATTGATAAGTTTACTCCGATGCGAGTTCTTGAAGTTTACGAGGCTAAAGACTCGGCGGCGTATTATATGCACCGACATTATCTTTCAGAACGGGCAATAGACTCTGCGATAGTTGGAAAATGTAATGATTATTTGGTCATATCAAGTCAAGACTCGTTGCTAGCGTATTATACTCCAACCGAACTGATACGAATATTCAATACAAAACAAGGTTTGCCGGTAACATTTATTTTTAACAAAGTTCCTGATTTATTAAAAGCAGGTGTATTTGATGGTTCTTCACTTTGTGGGCTGTTTCCTCATACAGAGTTGTTTTTCATGCAGGCCGGTAATGCGTATTTGATTCCAGATAGAATTCCTCGTTATGATTGGGATTTGTTACCTGAAAATATCCGCCACGGCTATTCATGTGGCGTGGCTTTCAATGATGAAAAAAAATATATCTATTATTGGGCTATGACATGGTGAAACAATAACAACGTCAAGATTATGGATGTTATGTGACGGAAATGGAGCGAATGCCTTTCGCTCCATTTTATTTTTTGTATAATAGGATGAGTTTGTAAATGACGTTGTGTGGGTAGAACGATCTATTATGCGGTAAAACTCCTTGTCTTCTCACTCTTTAAATTTTTGCTTTAATCCATACAAAGCCGCCGTTTCTGCACTATAATTTGCATTTACGGCTCTTTTACCTTTTACACGGAATGTAATCTCAAAATCTTTTGAATCTCCAAATATAGTCCGGCATTTTATAAATGGATTTAACAACATTTGGTAAACTTTTCAATCGACCAATCATAAGCAAACGGTGCAGCCCACCAAAATCTATTTACGTCCAACCCAAAGCCTTTTATTGTCGCTATAATATCCGTTTTCTGTAAAAACATTTCCGTTGTAAACGGGGAAGCCCTATCCCAAAATCGTGCGGGGGCCATATAACGTCATTACCCATATAATTCCAAGAATCGGTAATTGCATTTACATATTCCAATTCTTTTCTGCTTGTTCGTCGGTTTCGTAAAAGATATATCCCAAATCTTCGGTTCTAATACCCATGATATTAAATGTTTTATTCCCTAGTTTAGAAAATTCAGTTAAGGTAGAGAAGGGCTAACATCTTGCCGCGTCATATCCATTCGGAGGTATAAATAGATCGTGGGCAGCTCGTCGATGATGATCGACGACTTGAGTTTTCCTTTCTTGTTGATGAGCCGCACGATGCGCGAATTATAGAGGCCCAGCGCTGCCGAGTAGATGTTCTGCCGGTCGGGATTGTTGCCCACGCACGGGATCTTCGGGTCTTCGGGGTTGTTGATGTCCAGTGTAAAGTCGTTGCCCGTCATTACCCAGTAGAGCTGCGGGGAGATCATGCGCGAGAGGAGTATCTTTGCCGAGTATTCGTTCTCGATCAGGCGTGTTTCCTGCATGAAACTTTCGTTTTCGTCGTTGAACGGATCCTCGCGTAGCCGCTCCTTGACCAGACGTCCGAGCCATAGACCCGCCAGAAACAGCGAGAGGAAGCCTATGCTTGTAGCTGCGACATAGAGCGGTGCCGCCCACTGCGGCGGCAGGTGCCGCAGCGGATCCCCGAAGAAGAAAAGCCGCAGGCCCGCCGCAGCTGCGAGAAGAATCTGCCGGTGCGTGATGCGCTCGGAGCGCACGCTGCGCGTACCCCGGCAGCTCAGAGCCAGAAATCCCGCAGCGAAGAGTTTGGTCAGGTACGAGTAAGTGAAAAGCCCCGTCGTACGCTGGACGTTCCGCAGCAGACGGTCCGATACGCCGAGCGTGCAGCCGTGCGTATCGAACCATCCGTAGTATTCATAAGAACAAACCGTTTCATTCAGTTTCTAAAACCGACAACGTCCGTTTTGTTTCGTACCTTGTGTTGATTAATACACATTCCAATTGAAAATATAAAAAAAGCCAACCAGGAGGTTGGCCTTTTCAAATTATTTATAGGTCATGGATTCTCTGCATCAGACTCTTCCATATACTTAAATCCATCAGGAAATTGAATGTCAGTACTTTGACATACCGTTTCTCGAAACCAGTATTTTTTGCTGGTTCGGATTTCTTCCCATGTATATTTTTTCAGGGTGTCGGCATGAAAAGCATAAACATGAATACAGTCGCCGCGATTGATTTTTGTGTTGTATGTCAGTGTATAATAGATAATACATGGAGGTTCCCAACCGCTGCCTTGTATGTAGTTATAAGATACGGAATTCCCTTCTCCACGATTGGCTAAATTTTCCGGTAATTCGCCATAATCCGGATAAACGTATATTCCCTCTCTTCGTTGATTGATCAATATATAAATATCCTCTGTCGTATTGTTGTAGAAACGCTGCAACCAATCCGAATCCATTCCTTGACATCCGGACAAACCTAAACATAATATGAACAAAATATTTTTCATAGCATTTAAATTAATAATTTTTTAGTATGTTGGATAGTTTTCGAGCTGACTTTTTTCTGTTCCGGCTTTCATTGCTTTATTCCAAAGATCTTCACCAAAAAAACTTTTTGCGAAACGATTCGCTTGCCGTTCAACAGGATGAAAATTATGATTGTACTCTTTGTCTTTTTTCGATGCACTAATGAGACTCGCAGCTCCTTGATATAAGTAGAACGGGCCATGGCGATGACTTTGAATCGTATGCCCGTATTCATGATATAGCATAGGATCCGAATTATCATCAATACCCCAACCGTTTATTACATTTCCCAATGTAGCGCCTTTATGGGCATTGGTATAAGTTCTATTTTTATTAACTACCAATGCTCCGTAAAAATATCTTACGTCTACCTGATCGAATCCGTTGCGTGCATGCGCATAAGAATAGCCCATGTATTGCTGGGCACGTTCCCAAGTGGCACGGCTCAATCCTTGAAGAACTTTTCCTCCGAAGGTTTTACTACTGTATAGATAATTTCCCCTGATAATATCCATTCCGTTACTGAAATTATGCAGCAAACTTGCACCCGTAGATACGACCTTTATACTGCTGAAAATTGCAGACGTCCAACGAAAAACCTTACCAACTTTTGATAAAGCCTTCTCTGTTAACAATGTTGTCCCCGTTATTGCAGAAACGCCATAAGCCAAAGCAGCTCCGGAGATCGCACCTTGTATTGCCCCGCCAAGGAATCCTCCCCAAGTTCTACCGGATGTCCAATCCCACTGGAATGGATTCCAGTTGTCATTGGCTGCCGATCCACCGAGATATGCTCCTACAACAGCAAAAATTGGTACTATCCACCAAAAGAATCTACCGTCTGGATCGTAATAAGCAACCGGGTTATTGCCACAGAACACATAAGGATTGAACAACTGCATCGCGGGATCGGGACAGAACCAACGTCCGATGTAGGGATCGTACATTCGAGCCCCGTAATCCAGGAAATTGAATGTACTTGCTTGAAGTTCTTTTCCGTTAAACAGATATGGATTCTCCGTTTTAGGATACTGCGCGACATTCCAGCGCGCACCTAACGGATAGTAATCGTTACATTCTACAATTTCACCCTGCTCATCGACGATCGTCCGGACACTTCCCTGGAAATCTGTCACATAATAACTGATCGCATATCCATTCGACGTTTTGGAGATCATTCCGCCGGCAAACCCCGTATCATGCAACGATATTATGCCTGCGGCATTCTGCCGATATATCAAAGAACCGAGGTATATATTCCCTAAACCGTGCGTATTCAACGCTTTCAGCTTCGTGCCGTCGGAAAGATAGGAGTAGTTATACGAATCGGTATCATTATAAATACGGTTTGCCAAATTTAAACAATTATATTCGAAATGCAAATCAGATTGGCTGTCGAATATCATATTTCCGTTTGCATCATACTGGAACTGCCTGTTTGTCGCCCCGTTCGACAGTGCCATTAGCTGATTGCCTGCATATGTATAGGAAAAATCATGTAGCAGTTCGCCGTTTTCTGTTCTGTTTAGCGACAAGATATTGTCATTAACGTCGTAGCGGATATTATATTCGACGTATTTATCGGTCTTCGTATCTTCTGAATAATGTTGAACTCCGGCGTATTGCCCACGCGGCGTATATAAATAAGCGTAGGTCTGTACCCCATTGTCCATTCCTTTCTGATGCCAGGTACATTCCGATACCATACCGGCATAGTTGGGATCTGTTGCTGTCATCGCAGGATTTTCGTATTTCAATTCCATCGCGAACGCTTCATTATCCTGACTAATTACCCGGCCCGTTATATCGTATGAAATATCCGTACTGAGAACATTATCTCCATAAATAATTCGATTTTTCCGTCCCAAATCATCGTATTGATAAGTCATCGTTGCTTCCTGCGAGTCATTCAATGTTGTCTTTTCGGATAGCAATCTTCCGAATTTATCATATGTAAAATGGGTTATCTTAATATCTTTTGTTGCATTGCTACTACTCTGATAACTTTCATGAGTCATTATTATATTTCCGACAAAGTCGTATTTGTAACTTATGCACGTAGTACCTTTCAAATGATTTCTTTCGATACACTGTCGAAGTTGCCCTTTTTTATCATAGTACATCGCTCTCTCGATATAAGCATTCGGATTTTCTTCGATTTGAGGTAAAATACCTAATTTTTCATATACCTTAAGCCCTATGGCGTCTCCGTCGATATCATCTCCTGTAACGACATTTTCGACCGGCTGAAAAAAGAGATACATAGGCTTGGCATAATAGAGATAGACTTTTTCTGTTTTAAGTACCGCAGTTGTGTCTATCGGAATAGGGGGACCGATGGGATCGATGGGTTCAATAGGATCGATAGGATCGATAGGAATAATTGATCCGTCGGCAGAATTTTCTTCCGATACGCCATGATCTGTTGATGCAATAATAGGCTTCGTCGATTTCACCCGTATCTCATAATCGAGGTAACCGCCATACTGAGTTGCGGAAAGACATAGAGTCTGCGTCGCGAAAGATTGTACCGCTTTGTCAATATCGTACCCGTTTTTATCTGCCAATGAATTTCGAATGTTATCCGCACTTACAGGTGTGGTGATCAGAGAAGTTTGGAGCACTCGGTCGAAATCGTCGTATTTCGTGTAGAACCACTGGCTTTTTGCCCGCTGATTTCCGTCCTGGCTCAATACCGGTCGATGTCGGTTGTCATAAATATAATAGATGACTTCTTGCCCAGGGTTGTGAACTTCTACTCTATCGCCATTTGTATCGTACTCATAATAAATCCAGTAATCTTTATAATCTTCGGGAGAACATACGGTACGGGGCATGACGATTTGTTTATCGACAATATGAGGGATAATGAACCGTTGATTCCCAAAATCGTCGTAAACATAATACGTGTAGCGAACATCGCCTCCATTGACACGCTGCGTCTTCGCTACAACTTCCCCTTTATGATTCGTGTACTCTCTCTCTGCGATTCTTACACTCGGAGATGTTTTAAACGTACGGCATATAACTGTCAAAGATTGTTCAGGATAGAATGCTTTAAATTTAACCTTGCCATTTTCGAAGACATACTTTTTGATCGAATCGGCCTCCGTCCTCATTGATGCCGATGAGTTCGTTAACATAACGCCGTGTAAATCTCGTAAAGAATTCATCCCTCTCGATATCGTGACCGGATGCCCTGTTGAAGAATGGGCATTGTAGTATGCGCCGGGAGCGCTTGTCTGATTGGCAAATCCGTCGGGAGAATCATCGTAATAGTTTAGACTATAAGCATAATCCGCATCAAGGCTATTGTCCGTATATGCTTGAAAAAAAGTCCGCTGTTCGGAACGAAAATCGGAACGCATCCGACCGTCTCCAGAAACCGCATACGGAAGATAGCTGACCGAATCATTTCTCCCCATACAATCGTATAAAGTGATTGTAACTATATCTTTTCCGGAAGGAGATGCACCGACTGCAATCTGTTGGGTCGGTCGTCCTAATCCATCATGATAGGTCGAAGTCTTATTAAAACCTCCTGCTCCATTATTAACGTATTCTTGAACATGATGTCCGGTAATAATCTTTTCTACCGGTTTGATCTCGATCGGAGGCAATGTTACGGCATTTGTTGGAATATGCGCTATCAGTAAAACAGACACAGTCCACCATATGAAGATCAAATATTTTTTCATAGTATTATTGTTTGATTAAAGTTATTGGATCATATTCATATTTTTTCATGACAGTGCGATTGTCGTCTAAAATACGTGTCGGTAACCCGAGGGCATTGTATTCATAATATGTCGTATATCCCCGTTCATTTGTTTGAGAAATAGGCCCGACTCCAGTAATTGTTACAGCCGATGTTAATGAGGCGTTTTGCGGGAGCACACTCAGGTCATCGATAGCGGTCGCTTCGGAAACAATCGGAATATCAATTTGTATCATCCATTTATGCATATCTGTTATGTTGAGTGCCTGCTGTTGTTTTTTCCAGGTCATGTCTGTAGCCGTCCTATACCAATATGTCACGATATAAGAACCTATCTCAAGATTGGATAAGTTGAATGAATATCTAACTCCGGATAAAATAGACATTACTTTGTTTCCGGACTTTGCATGAGGGTCTGTCGTTCCGCTCGTCTCAAAGTCGTTGAAATACACCTGATTTACATCTTTGTCCTTATTTGTGCTGTGATAAGCATTGTCGACTTTGGCAATAGGAGCTGATCCGGGTCCGTAAATTAATGAATGTTGAATACCGTTGGCATCATGATAGCTTACTAAATCTCCGTAGACGTTATACTCGTCGTAACTGCGAATAACATGGTAACGGGAATCATAATTCGTAGGCCATTTGGGCCACCAAGGTGTAAAGGCCAAAGAATCGACTTTCTCCTGTTTTTTGAAGCTCAGCTTTTTTGAGGGAACGACCGTAGTAAACGGCTTCAATTCGTTATATTTATACAATTGCAGTTCCGCATCGATGACATACCCATCCTTGTATGTGATTTGCTCGATCGGAGATGCCACAAATGATCCACATAGCAAAGACAAGGCTTCGTCTTCGTCGTCTACCTCGGCATAAGTAAGTTTCTGTGTCACACAAGAACCGTCGCATTCTCGAGTAATGATAAGTTCTGGCAAATATCGTTCGTTATAAACATATTCTGTTGTTTGCGGCAATGTATATTTTGTTTTATGCACAATACCTTTGGTCATCGTGATCGGACATGAAATCCATTCATATTTACCGAGAGCGTAGTCGTGACGTGTAGGAATAGGATTCTCTTCTATGGGGCGTTCATAGTAGTCTCCGAATATATCGTATATCATTTTATATGATGGAATACGAACTTCATTGACGGTGTCCAATTCATATTCAAATGATTGATGATCGAGCAGTATGTTTTGGCTGTCATACACTTTCTGTTCTTTCAACAAGTTACGTCCCCAACTGCGAATGGTTTTAGGCGTTCGCCCGGAAAGTTCTTTCGAATAGTATTCTGTTCCGGTTTCAGTCACGATGTAATCTTCCGGTTCAATATCCTTATACTGGTCATATGGAATATAATTATATTCTATATGCGATCCATTGGGTAAATATTCGGTTACTTTAGAATATACAACTGATCCACCATAAAAATCTTGGGTATTCGTGATACTGCGAGATGAAATATCATAAAAATGATTAACACCGTCTGGAATATTCGAATGCATATATATTTTCAAATACCTAAGATTCCAATATTGCGTACAATAGGCAAACGAAGAGTCATAAATTATACCACCATCATACTCATATCTATATAGTGATGGTGTTGCGTTTGTATTTTCTTTCTCGATTATTTCTTTGATTCGTAGCCCTCCTGCCAACTCATGCGTATTCGTTTTTTGGTTCAAACCATTGTGCAACTCATATATAAATTCTTTATATCCGCCATTAGGATATAATATCTTTTTTAAACTTTGAGCTCTTGTGTATTTGAAAACAGGCAATCGCGATGAACCGAATGCACTCGTATTTACTACTGTTTCATAGGGAATTATCGGGCATTTCGATGGAATGGAGACATCGCTGTTACGATAGCCCCAATGGTCAAATCCGTAGTAGTCGCGTGCATAAAGAACTTCATCTTCATAGTATTCGAAATCGCAGATTGGTTTAATTAGAGTTTGAGTAGGTTTCTCATCAAGACCTAGCAATTTAAGACTGCCATTAGGAAAATGATAATAATCGAATACAAACGATCTGATTTTAGATGTAGATGTATAGATATCTATTGATTTGAGTCTCTTATATTTAGGCACGTCGTATGTCCCTCGATCATCATACTCGAATTTTACCTCTTGATCCCGATATGAAATAGAAGACAAATACTTAGGTTCCTGAACCTCGATAGTCGTCGTTACATCTCTTGATTCTTCGGGAATCTCACGAATGCGAGTGCCATATGCCTGACTGTTATGATACTCTACCCTAGTGATATAATTGTAATGTTTGAACTGATAATTGTCTCCCGTAATATACGTCAAGTTAACCTCGGCCCCATTTATATAAACGATCCGATCCAAATACCAAGTGGAGACATAGGTTACAGAGTTATCGTTATGTGCATAAGTCTCCTGTATCGTTTCATTCGTAGTGAAATAATAAGTCGTACCTTGTGTATCGGTTATTGTAAATCCGTCATTGTATGCTCTCGATATTCGAATATTTTGGTGAGGAACAGGAATACATCCTCCGTTGTCATCCAAGACAAAGCTCCCTGATAAATTAGGTGTTTCATAGTAATAGATATCTCGTTGTGTATCCCAATCCTCATCATTGCATTTTTGGAATAATGCAAGATCCCAAAGACTTATTTTAGATGTCTTCTTAAGTTGTGTTAAATTGTCCGGTTGCCCTTTAACTACACGAGTGATTTTTCCACCGGCTGCGAGTCCCCATCCCAAACCGACAATTGACGCAATATCATCATTCTTTATACCTGAAGCCGTGTAATACAGATGTATGGGAATATCTCCACTGTTTGTGGATATAGACCATATTGGGACTTGTATATTAAGAGTTCCCGTGTATTTATCCGCAGGGGTCGTAATATTACGAATCATTGCATTGACATCCGGAGTCTGTTGTCCGAGTCGGTTCGAATACGACAAATTAAACATATCGTTTACAGGAACTCCAGACGTTAATGTGTATCTTGTTTGCTGCAACGAATCCGGCCGAAGACTATTATCCGGCACTTGTGCTGAAACATTTATGATTGTATGACAACACAATAAACATAATAGTTTAATAAAAGGTCTCATAAGCAATAAGTTTAGTTTTCGAATGATCGTATCTGAATTTCAGGTTTTGTGTTTTTAAGTTTAAGATTTACATAAATCATTTCACTAAAAACGAGTTAATGTATTGATATTCTGAATTGTATGTAAATAAAATCTCATCCAGACCTGTGTCGGCATAATAAATCGATATTCTACCTTTCTATGTTGAATCTTGCTATATATTTCGGAAAATTGCGGACTGAAATAACCATTACCGAGGATGATGCGCATGGTGATCGAGTGTGTCTTGCTGAAATTTTACATATAACCGATTTGTAAAAACGAAACTTCAAGCAAAAGGCCCCCGATATTAATTTGGAGCAAGAAAGATGATTTTCCATAATCGTTTAGTATTTGATATTTTTTAAAATATTACCGAAGTGACTGTTGTCGCTCCAATGCCATGAATATGCCTTACCCCATGATTCCTCCGAGGGAGAACATGGGCATATACATGGCGATTAGGATCACGGCGACGAGAATTCCGACGAGCAGGATGAGTGCGGGTTCGAGCATTGCGCCCATGCGGCGGATTGCGTATTCGAGTTCTTCGGTGAGGGTTTCACCCTGCCTGCGGAGCATTTCGGGCAGACGGTTCGTCTGCTCTCCGACGCGGACGAGCGCCGTGAGTTTTCGGTCGTAGAGATCGGGGAATCGGGCCAGTGTTTCGGCGAAGGCATCGCCCCGTTCGAGCCGTCGCGCGATCTCGTCGAACGACTTGCGGTAGGGGTGGAATCCGATGACCTCGCGGAGCATTCCGACGCCGGCGAGCAGGGGCACGCCCGCGGCGCATAGCAGGTCGAGAAGTTTGCAGCACTGCGCCTGCATGTTCTTGCGGATGATCTCACCCGCGACGGGCAGGCGGAGCAGGATCGCCGCGCGCCAGCGCTGCACCTCCTCGCGCTGTCGGTTGGCGCGGTAGAGCAGATAAAGTCCCCCTCCCGCGCTGACCGCGACGGCGGCATAGGCGGGAAACGCTTTCGAGAGTGCGATGATCCCCCTCGTGAGTGCGGGCAGCTCTCCTCCCATACGCGCATATACCTCCTCGAACATGGGTACGACGACCGAGAGCATGAATGCCACGACAGCCGCCGCCACGGCGAGGATGACGACGGGATAGTTCACGGCCGAAGCGACCATGCGCCGCTGCGCGGCCCGCTTGCGGTAGTAGTCGCGCAGGAAGTCGAGTGTCCGTGCCAGACGTCCCGTCTCGTCGCCGATGCGCACCACGCCGCACTCCAAGGGGCGGAATGCCCCGCTTCGGCGCATGGCCTCGGCTAGCGTCTCTCCGCGCACGACGGCGGCGTAGAGCTCTTCGAGCAGCGCCTTCGTCCGGCGGTCGCCCTCGCCCTCGATGAGCAGTCGGAAGGCCGCCGAGAAATCGAGACCGGCCGTCAACAGCGCATGCAGCTCGGCGTAGAACATCTCGCGTCGGGCGTCCGTCAGTTTATGGCTCTTCGTATCCATGATCCTTTTCGATTTCAGCGATTCTTCGTTCGTAGCTTTCCCGTGCGGGCTGCGGCACGGGGAGTTTCAGCATATGGCCCCCGACGTCGATTTCGAGCGTATCGGCCGCCGCATCGCAGCGTAGGAGCTGCATGTGCCCGACACGACGCAGGAGCGTATCGCGGAACTCCCCCGCGACGAATACTGCCGCGGAGTCGCGCGTCGTCAGTGTCGTCTCGCCTCCTGCACGATAGAGGTACAGCAGCTCGCCTGTGCCTCCGCCCGCTGCGCCGCGGACGCTGTCGGCCGTTGTGAGCAGCTGCCCGAGGCGGAAGATTCCGTCGTGCTGCCGTCCCGCCTCGACGAGCACGGCCGTGCGTCGGGCCACAAGCCGCGAGACGAGCGTCAGGGCCTCCATGGCGGTCAGGAAGACGATTCCCGCCACGAGCATCATCACAAGCGTTTCGGCCAGCGTCGAGCCGCGCAGCGTATGTTTCACTCGGCGCATTCCACCAGCTGTCTGTGTACGATCCGTTTGCGGCTGCCGTCGATGCGGACTTCGATCGTTATGAGTTGCACGTCACGGTATTGCCGATACGGCTCTACGCGCACCGTCGCTTCGCCTCCGCCGTACCGCTCGACGTACGTGCCCGCGGGCCATACGCCTGATCCGTATTTGTCGAAGGCGCACATGGCCCGGTATTCGGCTTCGGCGACTGCGAGCGCATCGTCCCCGCGCAGCGTCAGACGGGGCAGCAGCTCCATTGCCGCCGTGAAAGCGATCAGCAGCACCACCGCCGCTACGACGGCTTCGACGAGCGAGGCCGCGCGCAGCCTTCCGCCCGAGGCCCGTTTTACTCGACGCATACGGCCTCCTTTCTGCGCACGGTCTCGGCGCCGCCGTGCCACAGCGGTTGCGCCGTGGCGGGATTTTCGAGCAGCGTAACGTCGTAGAGCATATCCTTGTAGTATCCCTGCGGCGAGAAGTAGACGGCCTGTCTGAGCTCCGCACACCCCACGACGATCCCCTGCACCTGCGCCGCGCCATCCGCATGAAGAAGCCCCCGCACGCGTGCCGTGCGCGACTGGCGGTAGGAGGCGGCCATCTTCTTGTGCCGCACGGTGTCGCGGACGATGACATAGCCGTCCGCCGTCGTCTGGTCGCCCAGTTCGGCGTACCGGCCGGCGTAGATGCCCGACGGATATTCCAGCGCGGCGCACGGCTCTACGACGACCGTGTCGCGGGCGAAGAGCTGCGCCGCGATGCGGGCTCCGCTGCCGACCGTGATCTTGCGTGCGCAGACCAATACGTTTCCCAGCCGGCAGGCGGAGTCGATGCGCAGCTCGTCGGCTGCGA
>OATG01001880.1_pt1 | contig 13704 bp, 14 predicted proteins | sample 1516581 | NCBI WGS metagenome assembly OATG01 (sample SAMEA2579930, study PRJEB22360) | human gut metagenome | biome: human gut; feature: human-associated habitat; material: faeces | place: Denmark | collected 2008/2010
TGAAAGTCGGGGCTTTGTGCATAAAAAAAGAAGGTGCGCATTTTGACACACCTTCCAACTTTTATTATGAGATTGGCTTCTACTCCAAAATCACAGGGCAAAGATAGGAAAATAGAATATATGGCACATTACTGGATGGTATAATGTGCCATTTTTATTCATTAAGCTGATTTCTTTTTGGAATCCAAAAGCTTAGGAAGGTAATCTAAAGCTTTCGTATCTCTTGCGGAGAAATATTTTTCTGCGTGTTTAGGAATCCACTCTTCATCCACATATTGAATAAAAATAGGCAAAAGGGCATTTTCATATTGCCTTGCATCTAATTCCATTCCACTCGGGAATTTATGTTTGTAAGATTTGTACTTGCCTGCTAATTCAGAATAGTTAAGCTTTAAATAGGTAGCAAAACATTTACCCACGCTCACATCTGGGCGGATTTCCTTTCCATCGAAAGCTTTGTTAGGGATTTCGTACCCAACATGATGGAATCTTCCGTAAAGTCTAACAAACAGTTCGTTTATAACAGAAAAATACCCTTTATCCACTCGATCCCAATTATCATTGTACCTTATTACAAAATTAGGGATTTCACTTCTGTCTATACTATAACGTCCGGTTTTCCTTATTGAAGGAATTACAACTTTAGTAATCCATTTGCAGAACTTCTTAGCAAATGGTTTCCTACTCTTGAATACTAAGGAATATAAACCACTCTCACTGATTAGATTAACTCTCCGATTTTGACCTGCCCTAAGTATTACTGAGGTCAGCTTTTCATCTTCATCAAGAGAAGACAAAGATTCGGTAGTGTTAGTCAACCCTAATAAATTACATACATCGGAAGCTACAAACCACGGTTCACCATTAATTTCAATAGTTAAAATATCTGTTGATACATTTGAAATGGAACTTCCATCCATTTCATCGTACTTAAAAATTAAATAATTCATTTCTTTCTTATAAACTTTTAAAAATATTAATTATCCCATCCATCCAACTGGGTATGGCAAATATACATTTTGTTGTCTACAAAAACAAGAAAATGTAATAATAAAAAAGGACAATTACCTTCACAGGCAATTGTCCTCATAGGGATAATATTTATTTATTTTTAAAAGTTTCAGACAATATTAATGTGTATGGAAATATTACCTTTCCAGTTGTATACTGCAAAGGTAATATTTTATTTTGAATAAATGTATGTTTACAGGCAAAAATAAAAGTGATTTTGCAAAAAAATAGATGCAACCAAGTTTCTTAATAAAACGCCCCGACTCATCACGAGCCGGAGTAGTCCAATTTATAAATTTAAAGTTTTATGATGAAGATTGTCTTTTGCGCCAATGTTTTACTATTAGTATAACGACAATCAAAACGGTTACACAAACACAGACAAAACCGATTTGTTTAGGCAGCATGGATTCTTTTTTCTCTTTTATGGTTTCTGACCGGTTTTCCTCACGGATATCGGAAGTGGTTTCCTTGTCAGCTTTCACTTTCGTACTGTCTTTGGTTGCAGTTTCCTTTTTTCTATTCTTGCTGAAATCACCCTCTACGTGACCGTCAGCCAGTAACGGAGGTTTTCCGGTCAGGCTGTCGGGCGGTTTTCTTGTATCATAAATCCGAAAATCAATTACATAGCTGCCATTGGTTGTAAAAAGTTCACTCAAAGAAGCGGTTGATCCGTGTACGATGTTGACAGATTCACGTGTACTATCTTTCTGTATAATCTTAGTGTCTGACTTGACAGATTTATGCGAGCTGCCACATGATCCGAACAGCAGGAACAGACACATGAAAGGAGCCGGCATATATTGCTGGCTTACCCAGTTCATAATTCTAACCAACATAAGAGATATCATTTATGCGGTTCATCCACCCCCGTTTGAACTTGTTGTTTGCTGGGCGTTTCCGGCATATATCCTCGATAAAATCAAACCGTGCAATCTTGATCTGGTCAAACAGTTCACGCGGATTACGGGTATTAACTGCGGCAATGGTCTTGGGACCTACAATGCCATCCACTGTAACACCAAGCAAGCGTTGAGGAATCTTAATTCCGTGCGCACCAGATGCCCAGACCCAATCAACCAATATATCAGCAACTGATTGCGATTTTATCTCATCAGCCTTCCATCTGTCCCAGTACATGGTTTTCAAGATTTCCGTCCATCCCTCTTTTGTGAGATTTTTCAATCTTTCAACTGTAGGCTTGGAATATCCTTTCTTTCGGCAATATGCCTCATAGGTTCCGATAGTCACCCCCATATTGGTAGCCCCTCCCAAATCGTCAGGGTCATTTACAAAACCGCCTTCCCATTTCAGAATAAACGGTGCAAGTTTTCTTACGTCAGCCATACTACTCATTAATTATAATTATTCGATTTTATTTTCTTTGAATTCCGGCAGGATATATTGTATGTTAACCGCTGCTTCATGCAAGACCTTATGAAGTTCATCTTCATTCAAATCCGTTTCATCTGTAAACTCACAAAAGATATTTCCAACCCAATCTTGAGATGAATTAAGCCGTTTAATAGCGACGCTGTTGCATCCATTTGTTGATAATAGAGATTTGGCAACCTTATCCTTAACCTGGTTATCAATATCTGAATAGAACATGAAAAGATTCTTTGCGAGATTTTCTGCAAAAACGGCCACTTCACTCATGGGAAGTGATTGAATGCTTTCACGCATTCCGGCTATACCTTTTCGTTTTACCTCGAACTGCACCGAAAGAAAAGCTATATGCCCCAAGGGATGGGGTTGTACGATATATACCCTGTCTGCTTTCGTTTCATAAAGTACACGCCACAACTCACCGAACACCTTGGCGGAGTTCTCGCTGCGGTGGTAACTTCTTCTTTTCTCTTCTTTTTTAAAATATTCCACTTTTAAATCAGTTAACTTGTTTTTGGTATACTGATTATAGGCGAAATAAGCTGCCAGCAATGTTCCGGCAGCACTAATAATGTTTGCAATATCTATCTCCATTACATTCACCGTTTAATTATTATATGATAAATTATTCATCCTGTTTCCTTTATTTCTCAACTGTCCCTATCTTTCCTGAAAAAAACGCCGAGAATTTATATATATGCAAAATAAATCCATATCCATATTGCTTACTATTCATATTTCACTATCTTTGTCAATACTTTGTTGACCTGATTCTTTCAAAACTATTATTGATTGGATTTAACCTCCCCCCGTCAGACTGTGAAGCCAGACGGGGGATTCCATTATTCGACAGATAGACAATAAAAAAAGAGCCTGATGACAATATTTATTGCCATCAAGCTCCTGGTTACACTGCAAAGATAGTGAAAACTATTCCATATTCAATCCATATTGAAAAAAATAATCAGGAGCAATATTTCGATTATCCGAAGAAATTAAAGAGTCACAATATTAATAGAAAACAAATAGGATTCATGAAATCTACCGGTTGTCTATAAAACCAGATGTTCTCAAGCCTTTATCGGGAAACATCTTTACTTTTCTTTTTCCCTTTTGAACGTTTTTCAAGTCACGCACAATGGTGCTGGAAAGTACCTCCGAATAAATCTGTGTGGTCTTTACGGAAGTATGTCCGAGCAGCTTCTGGACTGTTGTAATCGGAACACCTTGATGCACCAGCAGGGTGGCACAGGTATGACGGCTCACATGGAATAAGATAGGCAAACAGAGCACCGGAAACGAGAAGAAATGATAACGTAATCCATTGGAAACTAACCATTTCTTTATATTCTTCCACTTATAAAAAAAAGCAGGAAAGTGGAGATTATTGAAGATGTTCAGTTACCAAACCGTTAGCAGGTCAGTTACCGAAAGGGAACGAGGTAACGCGAAGTGGATCGGATAATTTAAAACGCCGATATATTACACTGATTGTCATTGTTTTGCATACCGAAGAACGCTTATAAAACAAGTAATTTTGCAACTAAAGTTATAAGCGTATGAAAGTAGAAAAATTCAAGGTTTTGCTCTACCTCAAAAAGAGCGGACTGGACAAGTCGGGCAAAGCCCCGATAATGGGACGTATCACCGTGAACCGGACGATGGCGCAGTTCAGCTGCAAGCTCTCCTGCACTCCAGGCCTGTGGAATCCCCGTGAAAGCCGGCTGAACGGCAAGAGCAGGGAGGCGGTGGAGACAAATGCGAAAATCGACAAGTTGCTGCTTGACATCAATGCCGCCTTCGATTCCCTTCTGGAACGCAAAGGGGAATTTGATGCCGCTTCCGTCAAGGATGCCTTCCAGGGCAGCATGAAGACGCAGATGACCCTGATGAAAATGCTGGATGCCCTCAGGGATGAGGTGAAGAGCCGTATCGGGATAGACCGGGCAAAAGGGACCTATCCGGCATACGACTTTACCTGCCGTACCATGCGCGAGTTCATTGAAACCAAATTCAAGACGAAAGACCTGGCCTTCGGGCAGCTTACGGAACAGTTCATCCACGACTATGAGAATTTCATCCTTGACGAGAAAGGGTATGCCGTGGACACCGTACGGAATTACCTGGCAATTCTCAAGAAAGCGTGCAAAAGGGCTTATCAGGAAGGACACTCCGAGCGGTTCATGTTCCAGCACTACGTCCTCCCGAAACAGACCGTCAAGACTCCCAAGGCACTGTGCCGTGAAAGCTTCGAGAAAATCCGTGACGTGGAGATAGCCCCGCACCGCACGACGCACCGTCTGGCAAGGGACCTGTTCCTCTTCGCCTGCTATACCGGGGTCGCCTACAGCGATGCCGTGACCGTCACCCGGGAAAACCTGTACACCGGCGAGGACGGCAAGCTATGGCTGAAATACCGCCGGAAAAAGAACGAGCTCCGTGCAAGCGTGAAGCTTCTGCCGGAAGCCGTCGCCCTGATAGAGAAATATCATGATGACAGCAGGGATACGCTGTTCCCGATGATCCACTATCCGAGCATGAGAAACCACATGAAGACGCTGGCCGTACTGGCAGGGATAAAGGAGAACCTGTGCTACCATGTCGGACGCCACTCGTTCGCCTCGCTCGTCACCCTTGAAGCGGGCGTTCCGATAGAGACCATCAGCAGCATGCTGGGGCATAGCAACATACAGACGACCCAGGTCTATGCCCGCGTCACCCCGAAAAAGCTCTTCGAGGACATGGACAGGCTTATCAAGGCTACCGGAGATCTGAAACTTGTTCTATAACCCATAAACAATGAGAATCATGAGAAGTACCTTTTCCATACTGTTCTATATCAACCGCGGCAAGATAAAGGCTGACGGAACCACGGCGGTCATGTGCCGCATCACCATAGACGGCAGGAACACCGCCATCACCACTGGGATATGCTGCAAGCCGGAAGACTGGAACGCCAGAACCGGAACCATACGCACGGTAAGGGAAAACGCCAGACTGCAGGAGTACCGGAAGTATATCGAACAGACTTACGAGGAAATTCTGAGGACGCAGGGTGTCGTCAGTGCGGAGATTATCAAGAACCGGGTGACAAGGCAGTTCGTCGTTCCGACACACCTGCTCCGGATGGGCGAGATAGAGCGTGAACGTCTCAGGATACGTAGCAGGGAGATTAATTCTACCTCCACATACCGGCAATCCCGGTATTTCCAGAAGTACCTGACGGACTACCTTGCTTCACTGGGGAAGAAGGACATCGCCTTTGAAGAAATAACGGAAGACTTCGGGAAGAATTACAAGGCATTCCTTATCAGGAACAAGAATTTCAGCACCTCGCAGACCAACCGCTGCCTCTGCTGGCTGAACCGCCTGCTGTATCTTGCCGTGGACAACGAGATCCTGCGCACCAATCCGGTGGAGAATGTCGAATATGAGAAGAAAACAGCACCCAAGCACAAGTATGTCACCCGTGAAGAGATGAAAAGGATACTGGCCATGCCCCTGAATGAAGGACGTGCGGAACTGGGCAGGCGTGCATTCATCTTCTCCTATTTCACCGGACTTGCCTATGCCGACATCAAGCAGCTCCATCCGTGCCATATCGGGACGACGGCGGAGGGTCGGCGGTTCATCCGTATTAACCGGAAGAAGACCGGGGTGGAAGCGTTCATCCCCCTGCACCCGATAGCCGAGCAGATACTGTCCCTGTACAATACCACCGACATGCACAGTCCCGTGTTCCCGTTGCCGAGCCGGGATTCCATCTGGCACGAGATACGGGAAATCGGCGTGATCCTGGGCAGGCACGATGACCTTTCGTACCATCAGGCCCGGCACGGGTTCGGGGTCCTGCTCATTTCAGAGAGCGTATCCATCGAGAGCATAGCCAAGATGATGGGACACTCGAACATTTTCCACCACACAGGGGTATGCCAGGATAACGGAAGAAAAAATCTCAAGGGAAATGGACAGACTGATGGAAAAGAGAAGCCAAAGCCGCACACATTCCGGCTCTGACAGCCAATGACAGTTTCGCAGCCGCCTGCTTCCTCGCCGTCCATAAAGTTAGTACAGACTTCATTGAAAGTGAAAAGGTCGGGCGGCCGTGCCGTTTCGGGCAGAATCTTCCTTTGCAGGCAAAGCGTATTCAGCCCGAAAACCTTTCCCCTTTCACGTCTGTACATGGAAGGCTGACGGCAGCGGAAACAAGCGACCGACGGAAAAGTCGATACAACAAAAAAAAAACAGCATACAGACAGTAGGAAACTACCGGTCCGTATGCTGTTCTGATTTTCTATAGGAGGGCATTTTTTTTAACACAATGAAAAAGGCAGGCGGCAAACTGCGCTCCCTCCAAAAAATCAATCCTTTTCGACCACCTGCCAATATCCACCCTTGTCCGGCTGAACTGCTTCTGTCTTCATTCGCTGTTTTCATGCTATAATATATCACAAGTGATTTGACAATATACATTTAGCCGGTGTCCTCCTTATATCTGCTGCATTATGATTTCATTTTTGTATTACTTGCCATTGCCATTATTGTAAATGACATCCAAAAATTCTTCTGCAAGTCTTATATCTTTAATTCTTATAATATTGTCTTCTTCCGTCGGATAGCCAAGGATATTGATACTGCCATACCAGACGGAGGATTTGTCCATAACACATGAACATAATGATAATTCAGGTACAATCTTTACGAACAACCCCTGTCTTCTGAGATAATCCGACTGCCCGTTTTCTGTCAATGTAAGAATGGCCACTTCAATACCGTCTCTTTGGAGTTCTTTCAAGATATTGACAAATTTATTTCGTTCCATATGATAGAGCTTAGGGGAAGATATCACAATGGATTGTCTTGAGGCTTTTAATTCTTTTATAAACGGATGACAGAATGTTATGCCGTTGAAAATCTGTTCTTCATGCGGAGACGACTGTAAACCTTCGGTTGCATCAAACAATGTCTGACAATCCTTGGAAAGTACCCGATAGCCGATGGCGGAATAGCCTTTGAGCCTCTTGCGATACATGCTCTCACAGACAGGTTCGTGTATATCGATATAATCATAGATACGGACATCGGCTTTTCCTTCGTTCTCCCGGTGCAGACGGCCTGCATACTGGGCAACCAACCCTTTCCATGATATGGGGAGGGCTAAAAAGAGCGTATCAAGCCGGGGATAGTCAAATCCTTCTCCTACATATTTTCCGGTAGCGACTATTACAAGAGGGGAATTTTGCGGAATGTCATGCAATCCTTGCAGGACTTCACGCTTGCTTTTGGCTGTTCCTTCTCCCGTCAGTTGAATGACGTTGGCGATATGCGGTTTTAACATTTCGGAAAGCAGCTTTACATGCGACGTCCTGCCGGTCAGGATAATCGGTGTCCTGCCTGCCGTTACTGCATTTAACACATCCTCCACGATGAGCGTATTCCGTAATTCAGACTCTGCAAGCGATTGTGACAATAAGGCGAACGACTGCCTGTTTTCAGTTACAGAGCGATAGGATGTGAATCTTGGAACAAGATAACGCAGGAATGACTGCTTCTGTATCTGGGTCTTGGCATCTGCCGAAAAGCGGATTGGTCCGCACTGCATGAAGATAATGGGTTGCAGTCCGTCCTTGCGGATAGGTGTGGCAGTAAGTCCATAGACATGATGTGCCGTAATATGTCTGAGCACATTCTCAAACGTTATGGAAGAAACATGGTGGCATTCATCCACGATCACCATCCCATATTCCCGTACAAAAGGTCTTACCTCGCCATTTTCAAAACATGATTGCATAAGGGCGATGTCAATGACTCCGTGCAAGGTGTTTGAGGTTGAATCCAAGCATCCTATGGGAGAAAACACTTTTTTCCTGCCACGTTTTCTTGACGTGGCAGGCTCGGCAAATTCTATCTCAAGAAAGTCGGTAAGGCGTTCATGCCATTGCAGGAGCAGCGCTTTGGAATGTACCAGCACGAGTGTGCTTACCTTTTTTCGGGCAATCAGAGCAGCTGCTGTTACTGTTTTCCCAAAAGCGGTCGTTGCCGCCAATACCCCGTTCGTGTATGGCATTAAGGAATTGATGGCATCAAGTTGCTCGTCACGTTCCTTGCCCTTGAATGCAACGGCAACAGGCTTGCCGTGATTGGTTTCATCAATCATTTCATAAGCAACTCCAAGAGATTCCAGCATAGTTGTTACGGCATCCTCACAACCGCGGGGCAGGGCGAGGTAATCATCTGTAAAGTCTGCACGGCAAATAATACGCGGAATGTTATAGGTAGAGATGCGCATTGCTTGTTTGCTGTAAAATTCCGGATTTTTGAATGCGGCTATACGCTTGAGATGATTGGTCACCTTTTCGGATATGGAGTTTAGGGGAATGTATAGTCTGTCCGATTTTTTAATTTTCAGTTTTCCGTTAAAATCTTTCTGCGTGACATCCTGAGATACAGGAAGCACCCAAGGCTTTGTTTCTGAAGAAGTTGCCAACGAACCGAAATCTTCTTGTCTGTGCCGGGCCAATAACATGTCCAAGTCATGCTCATTAAGCTTTTTTACATTGTATAAATAAGCCCATTGGTTTTTGAACTGAAGGAAGTTTTCATCCACAAAGACACTGTTTCCCATTTTCCGTGCCCTGCCTTGCAATGGAAGGGCTATCAGATTTCCGAATCCGCCTTCAGGCATTCTGTCCTGATTGGGGAAGAAACGGTCGTATGAATTGAAGGTAATATGTCCGTTGCGCTTCATGGCCTCAGTAAGGATGGCATTGCCTAATTTCCTGGCTTTACCGGCAGCAACCGGTTCTTCGAAAAATATCCATACATGCGCCCCGTTACCGGAGCGTGAACGTTCGATACTGTACGGAATTCCCCAATTCCTACAAACGGCAGTGAAAGCCAGCACATCTTCCTTATATCCGCGAGTGCAATTCTTGTCATCAAAATCAGCGCAAAGAAAAGAGCATTTATTGTCAGGGGTGACAGCATATAAACCTATAACATCACACCCGTATTCATCTTTTCCCTCCAAATGGCGGTAGATTTCCCGGCTTGTCAGAGGAGCAAGGTTGCGATTCGGGCAATCCGAGCACTTGTATCGTTTCTTGTCGCAGACTCCTCTTCGCCATTCATTGGTACAGACCGGTTGATAGCCTCCCTTTCCCGTTGTCCTGCTGAACCATCTTCGTGCAAAAACATCCGTTCTTCCCTTGAAAAAGCTGCTGAACAATGCTATTTTCTCATCAGGCGTGAAATTGACAGAAGGAAATATTACAGGAGAAAAAATCGGCTCCTTGTCAGAGATTTCCGATGCGGAATACGCAATGCCGTGTTGAAGAAGAATTGATTGCAACTCTTCGTTCTCGGCAAGTAATGCATTATATTTCCTGACAAGCGTGTCGTATTTCTTTTGCAGCTCTTCCATCCCGTTATGCTGCCATCAGTCCGCAAAGCAAAGCGATTCCGAAACTTAGAAATGTTCCGGCAAGGACATATTCGGTTTTTGCTGTATCCGTATCCTTGAACCTCAATATGGATTTTGCGGCTATGATAAAACCGATTGCTTCATACCTGCCTATTATTACAAATATGATTGTGAGAATACGTTCCAGGTTTCCTATCAATGCTCCGGCATTTTTGATATTCTCACAGGATAGTGTTTCTCCGATTTGGTACCTTTTCAAAACCAGCTTGATCAGGACATTGGCGGGTTTGATGCACAACAGTACCGCCAGTATGAATAAAGGCATGGAGAAGTTCCCGGTATAATCCACAAATTGTACAGGCAATTCAGTGGTGATATCAAACTCGGTAGCCACAGCAGCCAATATTGCCAGATGTGCAGCCTGGTCAAGGACAAAACTCCACAATCCTTTGGGACAATAGGCTTTGACAAGATCAATGGCCAGATGTGACAGGGCAATGGTCAAGGCATAAAACCCGAAATCGCTGACCGGGACCAAAGCCCATGATACTACAGCTACAAGAAGCGAATGTACATACAGGAAGCAGCTTCTGAACTTCTTTTCCTCTTTCTGTGAGCAGTATTTGTCATTTTGCAGGTAGAAATCGGCTATGACGTGGCCCAACAGCAAACTTAAAAACAGCCAGCTATTCATATTCGTTAAAATTTATCTGTTCAAAATACTTCAAGGCTTCCTCTATGCAATACCATTTTGTAGCCGATGAAGCCTTGTTTACACCGGATTGTGATATTCCCAGATTTCGGGCTATATCCGTTTCCTTCAATCCAAGCAGTTTGTAATAAATGACCTCGCTTTGGCGCAGGGTCATGTCATTCATGATGGCATCGGTCAGCAATGCGATCGTCTGTAAGGGGCAGGATAATTGTCTTTTGCTTGTACATACAGACAAAGTTCCTTTATTCAAGGCATTCATCCCCTCAAGTGAACGCCCCGACATATAAATGGCCTCGCCATCCCAAATGCCCTGTTCCGTGTTCACTATACGCATGTTTCCAATACCGATAGCCGTCCTTATACCATATGTCTGAAAGTTCTTCGCTTTCTTGTTTTCTGTAATCGGGAAAGACTTGATACATGATTTGATTACAAGAGCTATACGAAAGACATTGGATACATTCTGCATTACACATTCTATATAATCGCCTTTGATTTGACGACCGTAAAAATCCGGGTATTTTGTTTTGAGCAAAGCAAACAGTGCCTCTATCCTTTGCTTTAGTCTGATAGTTTCATCCACGGATAACGAAGTGGATGAAACTATATCTGCCGAAATGGTTGCAAACATATTACTATCTATTGTTTTGGCTGTAAATGTATGAATATAATTTGGCATAGCCAAGAAATATACCCTAAAAAGGGTGTAACATTACTATATACCCAATAAAGGGTGTATCAGTATTGCATTACAAAACCAATCCGCATCATTTAGTGAACCTGTGATGCGGATTCAGAAATGAAGAGTTGAACTTGGCGGATACCCATAATATGGGGTAATATTAAAACCCGGTTCTTCCATTCTGATGGTACGCCTCCTTGTACCCGTCCATCAATGTACGTTCAATGTCGGAAGCCCTGTACAGGATCCTGCCGCCTATCTGGATATAGGGCAGTATGCCGTTGTTGCGGTAATCCTGAAGGCTCCTGCGGCTGACCTTCAGTCTGACGGCCAGTTCCTTGTCGGTATAATAGCGTTCCCCGTCTAGGGACGGCTTGTTGTTTTCATGTATTTTCTCCACCTTTTCCGATAGTTCTTCCAGCGACGAGAGGAAGGCTCTCACGCGCATGTCGTTTTCCGGTGTCAGCAGCCGGATATTGCCATTGTCATTCATAAATCAGATATCTGTTTGTTGGTTTGTTGGTTGATTGGTTGGTTTGTTGGTTGGCTTGTTGGTCACATTGCATTTTCTTTCCTTGCCGGCTGTTATACACCGCTTCATTTCAGCCACGGGAAAGACGGCCTTCACGTCCTCCGGTCTGTAATACACCTTGTGGCTTATTTTGGTGTAAGCCAGCGTTCCGTTCTCCCGCATCGTCTGCAAGGTTCTCGGCAGAGCCGTTCCACCTTTTCCGCGAAAATCTCGAATCCCGAAAGCATCCTCTCGAAAGTCGCCTTGTCTATGACCACTACTTCCATAATTCTTAAATTTTAAGTTTGACATTTGTTTTTTACTATAGCTGGAACGGCGGACAGATGATACCGGAAAGGGGCTCTGGTGTCCGTAAAAGCGTTCCGCAAGCGAAGGAAACAAAAAAACAGAAACAGACCGCAAACCGGACGGCATGTGTCACCGTCAGACATTCCTTTTCACCGCAAGAGGATAATTGCAGGCGGTAAAAAGCAGAAAAGGACACACTCATTTCTTTGAAGCAAAGGTAGCCGTTCCCCACCGGAGCGCAAGGCCGAGCCTTGACGCTTTTCCGGAGGGAGAACGGCTGTAAGGCATTCAAAGAAACAAGAGTGCCCGTACTACGGGCCGGATGTCTAACAGATAAAAGCAAAAGGATATGGCAACAAAAGACGTGAAAGAATTCAACGGATGGTTTAACCGTTCATACGCGAGACTGAAAGAGAGACTCTCCATCTATGGAAAAATCGACGAAGACGCGTTCCATGACGCCTATCTGGCTGTCAGGAAGCAGATAATGTTCTCAAGTGTCGGGATAGAAGATCCGGAGTCCTATTTCTTCGGATGCTACCGGAGAATCCTGCAGTCGGGCGCAAGGGATGAAAGCCGTTACGACAGCCCCGGAGACGAGTATTTCGCAAGACTGGGTGAGACGGACTGCGCGGAAGAGACAGAGGAACGGGAAGAGATGCTGACCGGATGCGACAGGCTGGTAAGGGACATACAGAAGTTCCTCAGGCGGCATTTCTCCTATGAGGATTACAGGATATTCATGCTGCGGTTCTACGAGACCGGAAGCTCATTCCGCACCATAGCCAGGCACATGGGCGAGAAGACCTCGGTGGTGACACGCAGGGCACAGGCGATGATGGAATCCATCCGGGCAAACCGGAAGTTCATCGCCCAAAGAAGATTGATCATGGCCGGCGAGGCGGCATAAAAGACAATAAATGTATCACTCTAAATAGAATCGATTATGAAACTGACAGTTTATGACAAGAGCAATTCCCATCCGGCACTGACCTACAAAGGCAAACGGATCATCACGGTATGCCGTGACGGCAGCATGTACCTGAGCAGGATACTGAGCAGGGAACTGAGCCTGCACGCAGGAAACAGGCTGTGTATCGCCAGGGACGAAGACAGGCCCAAGGACTGGTACATGTTCGTCTCGGATGACGAGAACGGCTTCACGATCTGGAACGACCCGCGTTGCGCCCGCTTCTCCAACAGCTTCATCGCCGGCATGATACTCGATGTGGCAAAGGTCGAGAAATGCGCCGGTTTCATGGTGGCGAAAGAGCCGGTGAATGTGGACGGCAGACTATGCTACCGGATAATACTTGACAACCCGATACCGAAAGGGGTAAGTGTAAGGACCACCGGTACGAAATAAGCCCGACACCTGAAAGAAACAGCAAGGGGCATCCGGAGGAAGGAAGAAGAAGAACCGACCTCCGGGTGTCCCTTTTTTCATGTGGCCGCAGGCAGAAGGAACGGGATGGATTTTCATTTTCTAGAACGGTACGCCTCCCTATAGCCGTCCATCAGGGTACGCTCTATGTCGGAAGCCCTGTACAGAATCTTGCCGCCCACCTGAATATAGGGCAGTATGCCGTTGCTTCGGTAATCCTGCAATGGTAAGCATTCGGCCTCGTGCGTGTTTCTCTCCAAGTTATAATAAAGTCAAAAGC
>OATG01001881.1_pt1 | contig 13689 bp, 10 predicted proteins | sample 1516581 | NCBI WGS metagenome assembly OATG01 (sample SAMEA2579930, study PRJEB22360) | human gut metagenome | biome: human gut; feature: human-associated habitat; material: faeces | place: Denmark | collected 2008/2010
TCCACAGCTCCCCTTTCCAAAGCTGGTTTCTTATTTCCGGAAAACGTTCGAAAAGTTTCCTGCCGGAGATCCCCTTCAGGTATTTCACGATCACAGTTATGGATAATTTCGGAGGGGCTGACACAAAACAGTGTACATGGTCTCCTTCCCCACATTCAAACAGATGGACCGTAAAGCCCTTATCTTCTGCGATCTCCTGCACCAGTTCCTGCAGATATGCCTCGACCTCCGCATTTAATATCTTCCGCCGGTATTTCACTGACCATACCATATGGTAATTAATATTGCACACACAAGTGCGGTAATGTATAAGATTTTCTTTCATACATATATGATACCATGATATCAAAAATTTCGCAATAAAATATCGAACATATTTTCTTTTTTATAATGCTGGATACAGCTTTTATATGGAGAAAAATAAAATACCATGTGGTTGTTCTTACGTCAATAATATTTTGGTGGAAAATTTACATATATTTTAACCGAATCAAGTAAGTCCCCTGCGGAGGTTGCGAAAAGCAATAAGCAGTGGGTGAGGTCCTGCTGTTTATTTTTCTAATCCCGCGGAAAAATGCCCATTCGCCATTTCCAACATACCCTCTTTCATACCGCCTATGATAAAATCGAATCTATAAACATGGAAAGTTACTGTCCAGCTAACCCCTGAACAGTAACGGTTCCAATACACACTTTTTATTCCGTAGGGTTCTTTCCGGTTTTCCACATAAACTGTTAGTAAAACTGGTATCTTTTTTCTTAAAAGCGAAATCTCTGCAACATTCCTGACAAATCAGAGGGGATACTGCAATGTATAATGTGCATTGCCGGTATCCCCTCTAATTTACTCAACCATTATTCACAATTTTTTATTTCATTTTAACTTTTCTTACATTTGACCATTCGCTGAATGTTTTTGAATTATCCTCAGAAGTACGGTTCCATGCATGTAAACCAATATAATAAGTGCCTGATTTAACATTCTTAAATGTAACAGTTACTGTATTTCCTTTTATCTTCTTTACGTAATAATTCTCTCCTGAAACAGCAGGGCGTTTCTGTCCGTTAGTTTTGGTAAGGGTGTCACTGAGAACCACATCATATCCCTGAGAGTTTTTGCTCTTTGTATATTTTACTGTCACTGTGGAACCTTTCACAGTTACTTTACTGATCACAGGTGTCTGTGGCGTAATGGTACTTACATCTACTTTATGGATTTCAGACCACTGTCCAAATACTTTTTTGCCATCTTCCCCTTTAAACCATGCGTGGCACGCTACATACCAGGTTCCCTTATCCATATATGCAAACGCAGATTTCAGTTCTTCCTGATTTTTCAGAACCTTTGTATACTGTCCTGTTTTGAGCATATCCTCAGATGTGCCGATCACATAATCATATTTCAGAGCACCCTTACACTCTTCATTCAGTACCATTTTTACAGAGTTTTTGGAAATAGATACATTCTTTATAACTGCTTTTGCAGGTCTGGTATAATTTCCGTCTGAATCTGTGATACTTCCGTCTGTACTGTAGGTATTTCCTTTGGTATCGGTTACAGTTTCATCCTTATTTACAGTTGGCTTTTTACCATCTGCATCAGGTGTCAGCTTCGTGCCATCCGGAAGTGTTACAGTTCCGTCTGAGCTAATCACGATTCCTTCCGGTGTAACAAGATTTCCATTTTTATCTTTCTCAGTTCCCTCCGGGTAAGTATCCGGTATCGGAGCGACAGTTGGTACCGGCGTTACTGTTGGATTCACTGATGGTGACGGATTTACCGACGGTGAGGGATTTACCGATGGTGATGGATTTACGGTCTGTATGATTGTGGTATCTGATATGGTACAGTTCTGAATTTTATCATCTGGTGTTTTTGTAATGTCACTCCAATATGTATCCGGAGCAGATTCACTGTTGGAAGTTATTTTTTTACCATTTACTGCTGTTCCTTTTGTAGAAGGAGATATAATGACAGATTCAGTATACGCTTTACCTGGCTCCGCATTTTTGTTCATAAATGAATAAGCAGAACCTCCCTCCAGATATGCTTTTGCTGTTTCTACATTTCCGGTGCCCTCAACTGCATTGCCACCGTTATCACCATCTCCTCGTCCTGCAACAGCAATCAACGTTCCTGCTCCGGAAATCATTCCGTTGTCAAGAATCACCGCTGCACCGCCAACTGAAGTAGTTGCTATGTTTCCTCCGCCGTATGCTGCAAGCTGACTGCCCTCGCCAATAGTAAGTGTTCCGCTGCTGACTTTCAAGGCCGGCTGTCCGCTGTAGCTTTTTCCTGTGGCAGGATCTGTTCCTGTGGCAGCTTCATCACCTTTGATATATACTTTTCCTTCCACCTTTACATTTCCGTTTGTCACAACAACGGGTGATGTATTGTGACGTGCCTGTGTTCCATTGGGAAGGAAATTAGTGTTGGAGTAAATCATGGAATTCTTTATGGTCGCTCCATCATTCAGAATCAGCTGTCCATTGATTGAAGTACCTGTCAGGAATTTTCCGCTATAATCATCATGGTTGACAGATATTGTTCCGCCATTTTCTACTTCAATCTGTCCATATATGGAAGAATCTCTCAGATTCAATGTTCCGCCATTTTCTACTTTTATCTTCACACTGCTGAGAACCTTCATATTGACCATTGTAAGGTTACATCCATCCGGTATGATCAATGTCTGAGTTGTAGCTTCTCCCTCTGAAACAGCATATCCCAGTTCTCCGTATGTACCGCTGGTATGAGAGCCATACCAGGCTTTAATCTCTGCCGGGACTGTTACAATATCATCTGTATCATTGAAATCAGGAATTACCCATGGATCCATATCATACATATATTTTCTATCTGCAGTCTGAGTTGCATTGTCAAGCTTCAGATGATCTGCCAGTTTTTCCTTAGTACTGTAAACCTTGAAAGTAAGCTCATTACTTGTTACTGTACGCCCTGATTCATCAGTTACTGTAACACTGACAGGATATGTACCGATTTCAGCAGGAGTTCCGCTGAGAGACAGAGAACTGTCATATGTGGAATACATCCCTGCCATTCCACTTTTACTGTCAATGTTTACCTTTGTATTTTTTTTGTCAATTTTTACACCTGTTTCTTTTAATTCCTTCCAGTCAGCTTCAACAGGTTCCTGCCCATCCGGAAGATCAGCTGCTTCCACAACTACATTACTGTTTTTGTTGGATGAAACAGAAGTGGATGCCCCTGAAACTGCATCGTATTTCTGCTGCCCTGTAACAGCGCTTTCGAAGTATCCTTTTAATCTGACATGAAGAGTGTTCACTCCGTTAGATGCACCGTTAATATTAGTTTCACCGGAATCAGCTGTAACAACTGTAAAGTTATTTCCTTCTGCAGTTACCTTAAGATAAAGTTCTTTATATCCATCACTTTTTATTGTAATGACATTTCCAGTATGAAGTACAGTTGAATCAAATACAACACGATTATTACTGCTGTCCGGATAATATGCTTTTCTGCCATATAATGCTGTTGCAGAATCCGTTCTAGCCCATTCTTTACCATCTACAGATACTTTTGTGATTTTACTGATGTAATCAGAATCATTATTTACATCAGTTAGTTTAATGATCTTGTAGTTTGTATATAAAATTTCCACCTGATCTCCTGCAAATGTCGGGGCATCTTCGGTCTGTTCTGGTTCAGTCTGTGATGTTACTTTTTCAACAGCCCATTGCTGTCCGGTTCCTGTTACCTTTAAAGTAAGATCCTTGTATCCGGTACTGGTGATTACAATCTGATCGTTTACTTCAAAAGAATCTGCCGAAAATTTAATACACTGATCCGATGACCCCCATGGATAATACTCTCCCTTTTTTAACCAAAAAGAAGATGATGCTTTTGTTAAATTTTTGCCATTTACCGATATCTGTTGAATATTATCAACATAGTCAGTACCAAATTGTCCATTTATTTTATATGTTGGACTTCCAAATCCGCTGTCATATTCTGTCGTCACCTCCGGCGGTTCTTTCGCACTTTGTGTACCCTCATCCTGAGCCGCCTGTACATTCTCCTGCTCATCCGCAAAATCCGGTGTTCCCGATCCATCACTAAAGGAATCATCATCTGCCTCCTGTGTGATTGCTGAATCCGTAGTCATTGAATCTGTAAATATGTCTGCTGCACATACCGGTACAGAAGCAATCATATTTGCCGCAATTGCCATAGACATCAGAATTGCCATTCTTTTCTTCATCTGTTTCTTTCTCCTCCTGTAATATGATATCAGGGGCAAAAGATATTTCGTCCCTGACTTGAAGCTATCTGTGTATCATCTCATTTCAGATGAAGCGGATAAAATCCTCCGATTCATCTCAGTTCTTCAGTGGAAGTTTAAATGATCAAACCACGCAATAGTTTGCTTCGGTTAACTCTGTCGGTTAGTATACACTAACCCATATAAAAATGCAAGAACATTGTCATGTCACTGTTGAGAAAGTATCTCATAAATCAGGCAGTGTCCTGTTGACAAATTTTTCTCATTTCACAGCAAGATAAGACAGAATAGAGCAATTATGGCAATCCCATAAAATAATGCAGGAAATAAATCAGGTAACATCCTGCTATCAGTCTGAAAATATCATCTTCTATCTCTTTTTCGCTGCTGTTTAAAGTAATTTTGTTTCCTTCTATCTGAAGTCCCATTGTATCTGCGAGATTCTCAACCCGTTGCCTGTCATATTCTTTTTCATCCAAAAGAACAGACTTCTCATAAACCCTGAATTTTCCGGTTTCATCACATTCCAGTCTCAGATGCAGTTCAGGGAGTTTTCCGGGTTTAAAGGTTATCTCACTGTATGTCATAGATTGTCTTACTTTTGTGATCCCCTGTTTCACTGCCAGTATGATCCATTCATCCAATACAGGTCCTTTATACATAGGCTGTCCATATTGCAGATGTAATTGGGCTGCCTTGCTGATGCAGGCATTTCTGCTACGGTTATTCAGACGTTTATAAACATTGCTGCCCTCAACCGGGTAGTATTTCTTCAGTATCTTCTCTTCAGCTTTTGTCCATGGATCATTGGTTTTCCTGCTTAATCCCAGAATCATCGCTCTGTATTTGCATGCCTGAAGAGATCTTTCAGGAATAAGAGTATGCACATATCCGGCACCTTTTTCTTCATAATATCGGGAAATGATCGCATCCTCTTCCTGTGTCCATGGAAGTCTGTTATTGTCTGATCTGACATTTAAGTACTTAGCTCTGGACTGACAGGCAGTCAGAGTTCTCCCTTCCAATCGTTCTGCTGCCTTCCTGCCTTCCGCTTTGTAATATGTTCTTATAATTTCATCTTCTTCTGCAGTCCATTCTTTTCTTCCCAGTATGCAAAGACCTAATTTGGCAGCTCTTTTATTACATGCCTCTTTGGATCTTCCCTCCAGTCTTTTCTGAACTTCAGCACCTTCTGTCGGATAATAGTTTCTCAGGATTTCATCTTCGCTGCTGCTCCATTTTCTGTTTGCCCCGGAATAAGTAAGTCCTAATGCAGCAGCTCTTCCTCTGCAGGATTCTGCAGATCTCTGGTTTAAGCGATAACGTACCTTACTGCCCTCTGCAGCATAATACTCTCTGAGTATTTTATCCTCTGCCTCTGTCCATAATCTGACATATTTAACATCATTCTGTACAGTTGCTGAAGAGGAACTGTTTTTGGATATTTCCATTTTTGATGCCTGGATCCTGCAGCTTTTTGCAGTTCTTCCGGATAATCTTTCACAGACCTGATCTCCTTCTGCGGGATAGTACTTTCTTAATATTTCGATTTCATCGGCTGTCCATCTTTTTTTCGTATTTGCCATGTCTTACACCTGTTTTATATATTATTTCAAACTGAAATATTCACTACTTCTTACTTTTCGTAACCTTCGCAAAAGAATTCCATATGTGAGTGCAATATCTACATAGAAATTCCTGAATGTACAACATATTCATACCCTGTCTCCGTAGTATAAGTTTTTTCCTGTCCCAGTGCCGGAATAACAGATTCAGAGCTGTGCAGACTTCCACTTTTAAATACAATCATCACTTCTGCTTTCTTTTCATTAACCGGAGTTATTTCTATATTATTGATTGTGTTTTCAATCATAGCTCTGGTGATATCTTTGGGTTTTACGCAAGAATATTCCTTTGCATAGTCTAATATCCTGTCCATCTGATCTGTCAATTCTGTTTTTGAAAGAGGTTTCATGCTTTTCAATTGTTCCAGATTCGCTTTTCCCTCTGCTATCTGCTGTGTAAAAACCTTGTTTCTGCTTAAAAATTCCGCATCAGAAATGTAGCCGCCCATATTGTAATCCAGCAGCTTATCTCTCTTCTGTTCCAGTACTGTTATTTCATGCTGTATGTTGTCAATTTTTTCTTCAGTTCCTTCTGTTTTGTTAATCTCTTTCTCATAAAGTTCCAGATACTTATGCAATATACTTTTATTGCTTTGAGCCAGATTGTTATAAACATCCGATATCATCTCCAGCAGGATTTCTTCTTTTACCGGTTTTGATCTGCAGGAAACTGCACCCTGTTTTATGCGATGACTGCATACCCAGGTCTTTGCAGCTTTTCCGCGGACAGTTCTGACTTTCAGCCAGTATGCAGCTCCATCTTCCGCACAATGTATAAGTCCGGTAAAAAGGTTGTCCTGCTTATAGGAAGTTTTTTTCAACTTGATATTTTTACTTCTTTCTTCCAGAATCCTGTTTGCATCTTCCCACAGTTTTTCATCCACAATTGCAGGGACATGGGTACCATCGTCTTTATACATCACCCATTCATCTTCAGGCAGGAATTTCTGTTTCTTAGTAAAGAGATCAACTATTTTTACTTTTCCACCAACATAGTAACCCTTATATTTAGGATTTCGGATAATATTGGCAATCACATGGCTGTCAATCTTTCCCCCTTTATAATTTCTGTATCCACATTCCCATAAAAATTGTTCCAGTGAATGGGTAGACCAGTTTCCCAGGGCATATTTTTCAAAAATAAGCTGTACCATTTTTGCCTCTTCGGGATTCAAAAACAATTTTCCGTTTCGCTTGTCCCATCCATATATATGTGAATTACCAAGAACCACACCGTTCTGTATGGATCTTGCATGACCGAAACGCACACGACTTGAAAGTTTTCTGCTTTCTTCCTGTGCAATACCGGACATAATTGACAGCCTGAGTTCCGAATCCTCATCTAATGTATTGATATTGTCATTCCTAAACCAGACAGCAGTTCCACAGTCCAGAAGCTCTCTTGTATATCGTATACTGTCTAATACGTTTCGGGCAAAGCGGGTAATCTCTTTAGTTATGATAAGATCAATTTTCCCGATTTTTGCATCCTGGAGCATTCTCTGGAATTCCTCTCTGTGGGTTACGGTAATACCGGAGATTCCTTCGTCTATATAACCATCCACAAGCGTCCAATTCTTTACGTCTGAAATCAATTGTTCAAAAAAAGTCCACTGATGCTCAATAGAGGTTTTCTGTTCCTCCTTATCCGTACTGACTCGGGCATAATACGCCACATTCAGTTTCAGATCAAATATATTTTTCTGCCGGGATTTCAGTTCCTCACGTGTTGCATAAATATCCATCTTATTCCTTTCCAATCAACTGATTCGCTGGCAATATTCATCTGAACTGTCCATCTGTTCTCCATTCTTCGCGACTACTGTATTGAATGTACTCAAGGTTATAATGTCTTTCTGGATACTGCTGTGCAGTTTTTCGGAAATCTGTCCATTATCAAGCATTTTGTCATTAATCATTGTCAGTACAACCTGTTCCAATGTCATAAGCATTCCTCCTGTTCTGTATGTTATAATGTGCAATTTGGCATAGAACTATCCAGCGGTAATATGATGAATTTTATAAAATAATTATAACTGATTCAAAAATAACTGTTTTTGAGGCGAAAAAAAAGCAGCTAACCTATTTTTCATAGACTAACTGCTTAAAGTACGTAAAAAACCAGAAAGATCTAACAGTTCAAAAGATTCTTTCCGGTTTTTTACACATATAAAGCGAGGGCATCGCTCAATCATCTAATTTGATGATTTTACGACACCCCCATCCCTTCAGATATATATCAGGAAGACAGTTCTATCTGCTTCATTTCTTCCAGAAAATCACGAATATAGGATACTGCCAAATCAAGGGCCTCCTGTCCAAGTTCTGCGGAAGAATCTTTCGGATCAAAAGGACCGAACCAGCCACTTGGAGCAATTTCTTTGGTATCTCTCACAAGACGGACGATACCTCCCTTGAAATTAACTGCCTGGATATAAGCTGCTTTCATATTCTCAGAAGGATCCTGTGCATTGATAGGCTTGCTAAGTTCCAGATGTACTGATTCCGGAGCAATTGCCATCATAGCTGAGGTCTCCAGAACATCACCATGGCCGCCTTCAAACTTCTTGTCCAGCTGAGCTACCAGACTCCACCAGTCTACACTTGCACATACGCCACCTTTATGATATACCTCCAGAGCTGCCCGGTCAATGGATGGAGTATTGCCGCCATGGCCATTCAGAACTACAAAACGTTTTGCGCCATGCTGCATCAAAGAGTCCATAATGCCATGCAGAACCATATACAGTCCCTCATAACCAATATTAATACTTCCCTCAAAGCTTAAGTGATAAGGACATACACCGTATGGAACAGTAGGTGCTACGATTACGTTATCTACATCCTCCACATGATCCGCCAGATAGGACGGTACCATAAAGTCCGTTCCCAACGCACCCTGTGTTCCGTGCTGTTCGGTGCTTCCCACCGGAATCACAATAATCGGATCCTTCTCAAAAGCCTCTTTTGCTTGTGCTGTAGTCATTTTTGCAAGATACATTTTAAATACGCCTCCTAACTTTTATACTGTAAAATGACGATCAATAGTCTCCTGCGGCGGAGTTTCTGTAAATTTACTTACTACAATCATTACAATAGAAGCAATGATCGTAGTTGGGAACAGTGCATGGAATCCCATAGCCAACGCCTTGACAGACGGATTCAGTGTAAAGAGCAACAGTGAAATAATACCTACTATAACCGATGCGATTGCTCCCTTCGCTGTTGCTTTCTTCCAATAAATTCCGAACAGAATCGGCACTACAAAAATTGCCATTCCTGAAAATGCAAACAGGTTAATTTCAAAAATACTGCCTGGCTGGAATACACCAAAGCAAATTACGATGATACCGATGATTACAGTTACTACCTTGGACAACTTCATAACAGTCTCATCTGTAGCATCCTTATTGATAATCTTCTGATAAATATCACGGGTAACAGCACCGGTAGTCGTTACCAGAATACCATCGATTGTGGACATACCTGCTGCCACAATACCTGCGATGAAAATGGAAGCCAGGAAAGGATTCATGCCTCTCTGCAGAATCATAGGAATAATCTGATCTGCCTTCTCAATATTCTGAATGGAAGCAATACCATTTACACCGGCCCACTCAATCAGAGTTGCAGAGAAAAACATACCTGCAGTACCAAGAAGAATTGCTTTGAACATGGTCTTATGATCCTTCATGGCAAAGAACTTGGTAAACAGGTGAGGCTGTCCCATGGTAAAGAACGACCATAGCACAATGTTGGATACATAATAAGTCCAAGGCATATAACCATTGGCACCTGGGAAAGTCAAATAAGCCTCATTCATGCTCTGAAGTGTATGGTTAATATTGGAGAAACCTCCACCCATTACTATAGATACAATAAAAGTAACCACTGCAGTAGCAATCATCAGAGACCCCTGGATAACGTCTGTCATCATGGCACCTTTCATACCACCAGTCATACAGTAGAGAATGACAATGATACCCATTCCCACAACGCCTACCCATTCAGGCAGTCCGGTAAATACATGTACAATAACGCCTGCTCCGATAATCTGTGCACCCATCATCGGAACCAGGAAGAAGAGCATCATCACGCCCAAAACACCGCTCATATTCTTGGAGTGATAACGATCTGTCAAGTAATCAGCCATGGTCAGAAAACCATATTTATGACCAAGGGTAATCAGCTTGCGACCAATCAGAAGAGCCGGAAGAATCATACAGAACACAGCTCCAGGTACAGAAATAGCCATTCCTGCATAGCCTACACCGTAAATGGTTCCCGGTGTACCAAGAAATGTTCCCATGGAAAACTGGGTTGAGAAATATGCAATACCACTTACTACCACGCCAGCCTTTCCACTCAATACAAAGAAATCGCCAATATTATTCGTCTTACGTCCTGCGTACCAACCAATAAATGCCATAATTCCAAGATAAAGTACCAGAACTGTATAGAAAGGAATCGGTGCTGGCTGAATTACTGCTGCTCCATTCATTTATTTGTCCTCCTCATCATAAGTGTGATATTCTTTTCTCTTCATACACATGCGATAATAAACAATAATCAGCACAAATGTAATGGCAGTGTGAACAATCCATCCGAATATATAGAGTGGAACACCACCAAATGCGGGAATATACGTCTCGCTGTAGAAAAACGGGAACGGAATCATAATTAATACAAACATAATCAGAAAAATAATCAACCATGTCCGTTCGAAGTGTTTCTCAAAAAGTTTCTTCATAGCCTTTTTCCTCCTTTGCTTTCGAAAGAAAATCATGTAATATATACTATGATTTTCTTTCGATTTTTTGTTAAGTATATACTTTACTTTATATTTTCTATTATACATGCTATAATAAATTTGTAAAGTTTTTACTTATATTTTTATGAAAAAAATATAAAACATTGCATGCGCCATGCAAAGAAAGGACATCGTGTAATATCTATGGATATTTTAGAGCATCTTCAAAAACTTTATCCTGCCCTGACAAAAAAGCAGAAAACAATCGCAGATTATCTAATTGCTAATCCGGAGGAAATCAGCTACATTACACTGGCACAGCTAAGCCATCAGACCGGTACCTCCGAGCTGACTTTGCTTCGTTTTTGTCAAAAACTGGGGTACTCCAACTTTCTGGACTTAAAGGAGCAGTTTCGGGACTATACCCAAAAAATGATTAAGCAGGCCTCCTCTTCTTCCTTTTTTCTGCCAGAGCGTACCTCAGGCGAAGACACCGAGCGGGAACAAATGCTTCATGAAATCTGCAATACAGAGGCCGCAGTTTTCTCTGATTTTATTACCAACATCAATCTGGAATCTGTCATAAAGGCTTCTGATGAAATCCGGAAAAGCACCCGTATCTACATCTTTGCCCATGATATTTCTCTGGTTCCCGGCAAATTTTTACAGAGCCGTTTGGAAATTCTGTACTTGAATTCTGCGTTGATTGATTTATCGGATCTGGAAGTCACCCAGAAGATTATCCAACAGCTGACGGATGGTGACCTGGTAATCTTTTTCTCTTTCCCCCGCTATTATTTTCCGATTGGAAATATTGCTAAAAAAGCAGCTAAATCAGGGGTACCGATTCTGACCATCACAGACAGTGATACTTCACCGGCAGCTGCGCACAGCACACTATTGCTTCTCTGTCCCACATCTACGAAGCTGTTTTATAACTCTATGACTGCACCTATGGCTATGCTCAATATTCTGGCATCCTGTCTTGTCATCGATAGTGTATCACCATCTGAACGGCAGATTTTTATCGACACTTTGCCATCCTGATTTTTAGCCCAAAAACAAAACCGGATATACAGGTTTCCAACAGAAAGCCATATATCCGGTTTCGTTTTTATTTTCTTTTTACTTCTCATAGGTGCCTTTTCGAATCACCTCTCCATGCTTCATAAAGATCTTTCCCCTGGCTACATAAGTATCCAGCGTCAGATCCTGATCAAACAGCAACAGATCCGCATCGGCCCCCTCTGCCACAGTTCCCTTGATTCCCAGTAAATCCAGCCCCTCTGCCACCTGACAGGTCATATAAGGCAGTGCTTCCTCCAGAGTCATTCCCAGAACCTGTACCATATATTTCAACTCTTTATAAAGTGCATCCACACCAGATACACCTATCTCCAGAAGGCTGCCGTCCTCAGCATAATTAGACCAGCTTCCGTGTCCGTCAGAACTCATTGTGATATGCTCTGTGGGCAGTCCCCGCTTTTTAGCCTCCAGAACACATTCTCCCGGTGAAGTGTGCATACCGCAGGTCAGATCAATATAACCTCCCCGCTTCAGAAATTCGTAGCCCTCTTCCAGCAACTTTTCATTCCGGTTGACATGAGTGGGACGGAAAATCCGTACAGGAACAGAACTCACCTCCAATGCCCGGAATACCGGCGCAAGACCATCTTTGTCATCTCCCATGTGAAGCACCACAATGCCTGGCTTTCCACTGAGCATTCCCGCCACACGAGCTTTACTTGCAATCTGAACCAACTGATCACCAGTCACATTAGGTGCCCGGTGATCAGATATCGCCAGCTTCACACCCAAAATCTCATTCACGAATACGATGTCCCTGTCTGTTTCACCTGTGATAGTCGGGCTGGGATATCCGTAAGCACCTGTGAGCATATAAGCACTCACGCCCTCCTCACAGAGTACCCGGGTCTTCGCATAAAGATTGTCCACACTCCTGGTGATACCATCCGTACCCAGAAGTCCCACCACTGTTGTGATACCGTTCTCTACCAGTTCTGACATCTGTAATTCCGGTGTCCGCGTATGAAAGCTTCCCTCTCCACCGCCTCCGGTGATATGTACATGTTGATCTAAAAATCCGGGAGTAAGAATCTTGCCCTCTGCATCCAGCACCTCGCACTCCACAGGCAATTCTCTGATGGAATCCTGTATACATTCAATCTTTCCCCCGCAAATCAAAAGATCCTTTTTACCGAGATATTCCGGTGCGTAAATCTCTGCATTCTTTACCAATAACATAACTGTTCCCCTTTTTCCCGTAGCTGTTCATTACGCAGATACTCCAAACTATCATGAACAGTTACTTTTCTTTTTTCGTTTCTACTCAAAGTATATACGATGGAATCCGTTTTGTCTATGAAAGTTCTGAATAATTAGCTATATATTTCCACCATCAAGGTACATCCGATATGAATGTTTGTCCCATTGGCAGCTTTCCTGGAGAAGTAATTTCTAATCGGTTGTCATATACCGCCACCTGTATCGTACCATAATGAATTATCAAAAATAAAATCTAAGGTGGACAGATTGCTTTGTCTATTGTAATATATGCTGTATGGAATTTTACGAGGAGGATTTATCATGGAAGAAAAAATACTTAATTTTATTCTGGAATGTGCAGAAGTCCAGAAATTGGTTCCATTCTCACTTATCGAAGAAGAATTTAATCTTATTCTGGACGAAGCCTTAAAGTCTGTCATTACGGATGCTCTCTGGGATAATGATACTATTTCTGACGTAACTATAGGAACTGATGGTTTTACTGTCACATTTTTCGAGAATTGATCGTAAATATCAAACTAATCAACTGATGACACGAACACAGCCAGAAGCATAAACAAAGTATCTGATAAGCAGACATGATCTAATACCCCCTTATCAGATACTTTTTTATGTTCCATATCTTGCCTACAATTTACGACCGTCTATAGCAATCCTCGTAAATAATGCATTTAAGACAGTTCAGCAGAGTGCGAAAGACAAGGAAGATATCTGCAGGCGTGCTGACGCACGGCAAAGATAT
>OATG01001901.1_pt1 | contig 13595 bp, 10 predicted proteins | sample 1516581 | NCBI WGS metagenome assembly OATG01 (sample SAMEA2579930, study PRJEB22360) | human gut metagenome | biome: human gut; feature: human-associated habitat; material: faeces | place: Denmark | collected 2008/2010
CGTGAGCCACGGCGAGGCGATGAGGCCGCCCCCCGCGGTTTCCCGCCGCGGCATCGGCGGCCGTGTGGCGCTGCACGGCAACGGACTGGTCTGGGCGTCGGACGAGCACGTGGCGCTCACATGGATGAATTCCTATGCGGACGGACGGCCCGTCACCCCGCGCAACGGGTATCAGGTCGAGATCAACGCCCTGTGGTACAACGCCGTCAGCTATGCGCTGTCACTGGCCGAAGAGGCGGGCGACAAGGCGTTCGCCGCCGAATGGAAGGAGGCTCCGGCGCAGACCAAGGCGTCGTTTCTGGAAAAATTCTGGCTTCCGGAAGAGGGATACCTGGCCGATTTCGTAAACGACGCCGAGACCAACCGCTTCATCCGCCCCAACATGGTCGTCGCCTGCGGCCTGAACTACACGATGCTCGACGAGGAGCAGCTCATCTCCGTGCTGCGCATCGTCCGCCAATACCTGCTCACCCCGAAGGGGTTGCGTTCGCTCTCGCCGCAGAATCCGCTTTACAACGGCTCCTACGCCGGCGACGACCGGATGCGCTCCCACGCCGCGATGAACGGTACGGTGTGGGTATGGCCGCTGCCCTTCTACGTCAAGGCCCGCTATGCGCTCACCGGCGCCGACTACACACCCGAAGTCGAGCGGTTCCTCGCCGACTTCGACGAGGACATCCAGTGCCACGGCATCGGTTCGATCTCGAAGATGTACGACGCCGACCCGCCCTTCGCCCCTAAAAGCGCGATCTCCTATGCGTGGAGCGTCGGCGCCGTGCTGGAACTCTACCGGCTCATGGAGCGCTTCGACCCCGCATGGCGGAAGAAGAGGGAGAAGGTTGCCCCGAAAACAGGCTCCCGCCGAGCGGCCGGTGCGGCGAAACCCCGCACGGCGACGGAGGCGGCGGCCGCGCCTGCGGATTCCGCACGGAAAGGGGCGGCGGACGAAGAGGCGAAACCCGCGAAACGCCCCAAAGCCCCGGCCAAAGGGAACGGAAGGCGCAAAACAGAACGTAAAACCGTCAAAAAATAGTCAGCCATGAGAGTGTTAATGTTCGGATGGGAATTTCCCCCTCATATCGCAGGCGGTCTGGGTACGGCCTGCTACGGCATGACGCGCGGGCTGGCGCGAAACGATGTCAACGTGACCTTCGTCATGCCCCGTGCCACCGGAGACGAAGACCAGAACTATGTGCGCGTGGTCAACGCCAGCGACGTGGAGACGCTCTTCGGCGCCGCCTCCGGCGATACGGAGGAGCTGTGGAAGAAGATGTCGTTCATCCGCATCGACTCGAACATGGTCCCCTACGTCTCGCCCGAAGAGTACAAGTCCTATCACGACGAGTACGTCCGCACGGGACGTAAGACGTGGGAGACGACCGACCTCTGGAAGCAGCGCTACACCTTTTCGGGCAAATACGGCGCGAACCTCATGGAGGAGGTGGCGCGCTATGCGATGGTGGCCGCGCAGGTGGCCCGCGATCTGGCGGGGCAGTTCGACGTGATCCACGCCCACGACTGGCTCACCTACTTCGCCGGAATCGCCGCCAAACGGGTCTCCGGAAAACCGCTGGTCGTGCACATGCACGCCACGGAGTTCGACCGCAGCGGCGAGAACATCAATTCGCAGACCTATGCCATCGAACGCGCGGGCATGGAGGCCGCCGACCGTGTGATCGCCGTGTCGAACCTCACGCGCAACATCATCGTTACCCGCTACGGCATTCCGGCCGAAAAGGTGGTGACGGTGCACAACGCCGTGCGGTTCGCCGAGGCGGAGTGCGCCGCCCCCGAACGCGGCGTCGGGGACAAGATCGTCACCTTCCTGGGGCGCATCACCTATCAGAAGGGGCCCGACTACTTCGTCGAGGCGGCCGCCAAGGTGCTCAAACGGGTGCCGAACGTGCGCTTCGTGATGGCCGGTTCGGGCGATATGATGAACCACGTCATCCGCCGCGTGGCGCGTCTCGGCATCGCCGACCGCTTCCACTTCACGGGATTCCTGCGCGGCGAGGACGTGCACCGCATGTTCCAGCTGTCGGACGTCTACGTGATGCCCTCGGTGTCGGAACCCTTCGGCATCTCGCCGCTCGAAGCGATGCGCTCGAACGTGCCGGTCATCATCTCCAAGCAGAGCGGCGTGGCCGAAGTGCTCGACTACGCGCTCAAAGTCGACTATTGGGACGTGGACGCCCTGTCGGATGCGATCTATGCCCTGATTACCTATCCCGCGCTGGCGAAGATGTTCGCCGAGAAGGGGCTCGACGAGGTGACCGGACTCAAATGGGACAACGCTGCCGCGAAGATCAAGGCGGTCTATCAGGCGGTCATCGACGAGGCGGCCGCACGCCAACGGGAATAACAACACAAACGACATATCACCATGAAAACGATCTGTTTCTATTTTCAGGTTCATCAGCCCTGGCGGCTGAAAACCTACCGGTTTTTCAATATGGGCGTGGATCACAACTACCTCGACGATCTGACCAACCACGCCATCCTGCAAAAAGTGGCGCGGCAGTGCTACCTGCCGATGAACGCCCTGCTGCTGAACCTCATCAAGGAGCAGAAGGGCAAATTCCGCTGCTCGTTCTCGATCACGGGGTCGGCCGTCGAACAGTTCCGAGCCTATGCGCCCGAAGTGCTCGACTCGTTCCGCGAACTGGCTGCCACGGGATGCGTGGAGTTCCTGGCCGAGACCTACTCCCACTCGCTGGCATCGCTCCGCTCGAAGGAGGATTTCGAGGAGCAGGTGAAACTCCATACGGCCCTCGTGCGCAAGGAGTTCGGGATGAAACCCACGGCCTTCCGCAACACGGAGCTGATCTACTCGGACCAAATCGGCGAAACGGTCGCCCAGATGGGGTTCAAGACCATCTTGGCCGAAGGCGCCAAACACGTGCTGGGCTGGAAATCGCCCAACTACGTCTATGCCAACGCACTGAATCAAAAACTGCACGTGCTGCTGCGCAACTACAAACTGTCGGACGACATCGCCTTCCGTTTCTCGAACCGCAGCTGGAACGAATGGCCGCTGACGGCCGACAAGTTCGCCGGCTGGATCGCCTCGGACGATACGGTGGGCGAGGTAGTGAACCTCTTCATGGACTACGAAACCTTCGGCGAGCACCAGAAGGCTTCGACGGGCATCTTCGATTTCATGAAGGCGCTGCCCAAAGCGGCACTGGCCACACGCAAGCTGGAATTCGCCACCGTGAGCGAAGCGGCGAAGAAGTACCAGCCCGTGGCGGTGCTCCACTGCCCGCACGTGATGTCGTGGGCCGACGAGGAGCGCGACGTCACGGCATGGCTGGGCAACGAGTTGCAAAACGAAGCCTTCACGAAGCTATACGGCCTGAGAGATAAGATCAAGGCGTTAAAAAACAAGGATTTCGACTACGTGTGGAACTTCCTCCAAACTTCCGACCACTTCTACTACATGGCTACCAAATGGTTGTCGGACGGCGACGTGCACTCCTATTTCAACCCCTACGGATCGCCCTACGAAGCCTTCATCAACTACATGAACGTACTATCGGATTTCGAGATCGAGGTGGACAAAGCCTGCGAGGCCAAACGCATACGGCTCCGCGCCTGAGCGCATACCGCCCGAACGTGAATATGCGGTGCGACGGGATCTCCCGTCGCACCGCATTTCGTTTCGTCCCGGCCCAGGTCTCCCAAAGGGAAAGCATCCGCGCCGCGCTTCGGCGGCCGCTGCGGACAGCAGTGCGAAACGACGCACGCCCCTGTCCGAAGCGAGTGCGGACCCCAGCACCGCACGACGCCGTACGACGAAAGGCTGGAAAGCGAGAAGGTCAGGCTTCGCCGATCTTGCCGCCGAACTGGTCGCCCGTATGCTGCGGCGTAGGAATGACGATCTGACCGTGCACGCTCTCGTAACGGACGATATTCTCCTGCAACGACATCAGCAGGCGCTTGGCATGTTCCGGCGTGAGGATGATGCGGCTCTTGACCTTCGCTTTGGGAACGGCAGGCATGACAGCCGCGAAATCGATGATGAACTCCGAAGTGGAATGCGCGATGATGGCGAGATTCGAGTAGTTGCCCTGCGCGACCGTCTCGTCCAGTTCGAGATCGATACCTAAATTTTTGTTCTCAGCCATAACTCCATGTAGGAAAGACGTAATTAAAATATGTATGAACCGAGGCTTTATCAACGATGAAATTACGTCCTTCCTAACTTACGGCGTCTTCCGACGAACGCCAAATTCCATGATTGACACATCCTCCGAATCCCCTGTCGGGAAGGGAAACCTGCAATGAAGACCCTGCACGCGATACACCGGTGCGGCGCCAGGCCGGTTGTTTCATGGCAAAGATAGATTCCGGCGCCCGAAAATATTCGTCCGGCGGCACAAAGTTTTCAATCATTTATCAACAATCGCACCCCGCCCGACGGCAAAAGCACGACCTCCCGACCGTGCTTCCGATCAAAAACGCGGCCGAGCCGCAGAGCGATTCTAAGATATTGATAAAATTTATAAATTTTTCACCCTCCGCACTTGATTTTGCGGATTTTTTCATATATTTATAATCCGAAAAACAGGAAAAACCTTAAAACTTCTCGATATGAAAAACTACTCAGCGAAAGAGATCAAGAACATCGTCCTGATCGGCGCCCCCGGCTCCGGAAAAACCACCCTCGCCGAAGCAATGGCCTACGAGGGGAAGGTCATCGACCGCAGGGGCGCCGTCGAAACGAACAATACGCTGTCGGACAACACCGACATCGAACACGAATACAAACGCTCGATCTACTCCACGATCCTCTTCACGGAGTTCATGGAACGCAAGCTCAACATCATCGACTGTCCGGGATCGGACGACTTCTGCGGCAGCCTCTTCTCGGCCTTCAAGGTGGGCGACGTGGGAGTAATGGTCTTCAACGCCCAGAACGGCTGGGAAGTCGGTTCGGAGATTCAGGCGCGCTATTCGCGCGAACTGTCGAAACCGCTCATCGGCGTCATCAACCAGCTCGACGCCGAGAAGGCCAACTTCGAGGGGACGGTCGAGAGCATCCGCGCCGCATCGCGCGTGAAACCCGTCATCGTGCAGTACCCCGTCAACCAGGGGCCGGGCTTCAACGCCTTCATCGACGTGCTGATGATGAAACTCTACCGCTTCAAAGACGAGAACGGCACGCGCGAGGAGCTCGATATTCCGGCCGAGGAGATGGAGCGCGCCACGGAGCTGAACCGCGAACTGGTGGAGATGGCCGCCGAGAACGACGAGGCGCTCATGGAGCTCTATTTCGAAAAGGGGACGCTCACGCAGGACGACATCCGTTCGGGACTCAAAATCGGTCTCTCGCGGCGTGAAGTCATGCCTCTGTTCTGCACCAGCGGCAAGCGCGACGTCGGAACGAAACGCCTCATGGAGTTCATCATCAACGTCGCTCCGGGACCGCTCAAAGCGCCCAAATTCCTCTCGACCGAGGGCGAGGAGATCGCCGCCGACGAGACGCAGCCGGCCGTGGCGTTCGTCTTCAAGAGCCAGATCGAACCCCACATCGGCGAGATCAGCTACCTGCGCGTGATCCGCGGCAAACTCACCGAAGGCATGGAGCTGCTCAACACCCGCACGGGCAACAAGGAGAAGGTTTCGCAGCTCTTCGCCGTGGCGGGCAAAAACCGCATCAAAGTGACCGAACTGGCGGCCGGCGACATCGGCTGCACGGTCAAGTTGAAAGGCACGCGCACCAACGACACGCTCGCGGCACCCTCCGCACCCGTGACGATCACCCCGATCGTATTCCCCGAACCGCGTTACCGCGCCGCCGTACAGCCCAAGGTCAAGGCCGACGAGGAGAAGCTGGGCAAACTGCTCAACGACGCCAAGTACGAAGACCCGACGATTCTGGTCGGATATTCCAAGGAGCTGAAACAAACGATCATACAAGGTCAGGGCGAGCATCATCTCAACATCCTCAAAGCGCGCCTGGCCGCCGATAACAAGATGGAGATCGAGTACATCGCGCCGCGAATCCCCTACCGCGAGACCATCACCAAAGTGGCGCAGGCCGACTACCGCCACAAGAAACAGTCGGGCGGATCGGGCCAGTTCGGCGAGGTGCACATGGTGATCGAACCCTACTACGAAGGGATTCCCGAACCGAAGAGCTACAAGATTCCGGGCAAGGGCGACATCACGGTCAACATCAAGGGCAAGGAGGAGTACGACCTGCCGTGGGGCGGCAAGTTGCAGTATTACAACTCGATCGTAGGCGGTGCCATCGACGCGCGCTTCATGCCGGCGATCCTCAAAGGCATCATGGAGAAGATGGACGAAGGCCCGCTGACGGGCTCCTACGCCCGCGACATCCGCGTAGTGATCTACGACGGCAAGATGCACCCGGTGGATTCGAACGAAATCTCGTTCAAGCTGGCGGCCCGCAACGCCTTCAAGGAGGCGTTCCGCAATGCGGGCCCCAAGATCATGGAACCGATTTACAGCATCGAGGTGCTGACGCCGAGCGAATACATGGGCGCCGTGATGAGCGACCTGCAAAACCGCCGCGCGATGATCGAGGGCATGAACTCGGACAAGGGATTCGACCGTCTCAACGCCCGCGTACCGCTGGCCGAGCTCTATCGTTATTCGACGACGCTCTCGTCGCTCACGTCGGGGGCGGCGACCTATACGATGCGTTTCTCCTCCTACGAACAGGTGCCCGCCGACGTGCAGGCCAAACTGCTCAAAGAGTACACCGACACCGACGAGGAGTAGGTCTCCGCAGCCATTTACGACCGAAGAGGCGCCCGAAACTGATCGGGCGCCTCTTCTCTCATTCCCGCCGGCGGCGGTACGAAAACGGATCACAACACCTCGGCCACGACGAAGGTCGAACCGCCGATGAAGATCGTGTCGGCGGGGGGGGCGGGGGGCCCCCGCCCCCGCTATGTGGCCGCCCCCGAAGATGGGGTGGGGGGGAGCGGCGAGCGCCTTCGCCCTGGTCACGGCCTCGGGAACCGTTGCGACCGCTTCGCCGTCGAGACCCGCCGCCGCAGCGCGGGCGGCCAGTTCCGACACCGGAAGCGCCCGTTCGCTGGCCGCCTGCGTAAAGAGATAGTAGGCGTCGCGCGGCAACAGCGCCAGAATGGCGTCGATGTCCTTGTCTCCCGAAAAGCCCACGACGCAGTAGAGACGGCCGCCTTCGTGCGAGCGGCGCAGCTGTTCGGCCACATAGGCCAGTCCGTGCGCATTATGCCCCGTATCGCACAACACTTTGGGCCGCTCGCCCAACGACTGCCAACGCCCTTGCAGCGCGGTCGTGCGGGCGGCGCTCGCCGCGCCGGCGACGAAGGCGCGGCGGCTGATCGTCAGCGGCGTCTGTTCGTGCAGCAAGTCGAGCGTAGCCAGCGCCGTCAGGACATTGCGGCACTGATACTCGCCCAGCAGGTCGAGATCGAAATCGAGCACGTGGCCGTCGCGGCGGCGCACCATGCGGAAGTGCTGCCGGTCGCCGCACAGCTCGTGGCCCTCGCAGGCGAACTCCCGCTCGGCGTAGACCACGCGCGTCTTGTTCGCGGCGGCAACCTGCTCGAACACCGCATCGTAGGCCGCGTTCGCTTCGCCCAGCACGAAGGGAATGCTCTTCTTGATGATACCGGCCTTCTCGGCGGCGATCTTCGCCAGCGTATCGCCCAGCAGCGCCGTATGTTCCAGTCCGACGTTGGTCACCACGCTCACGATGGGCAGCAGGATGTTCGTGGCGTCGAGCCGCCCGCCCAGCCCCGTCTCGATGACGGCCACCTCGACGTCGCTCTGTGCGAAGTAGTCGAACGCCAGCGCCGCCGTCATCTCGAAGAACGAAAGTCCCAGCTCGGTCATCTTGTCACGGTGCTTGTCGACGAAATTGACCACTTTCTGCTTGGGGATCATCTCGCCGTCGACGCGGATGCGTTCGCGGAAATCGTGCAGATGCGGCGACGTGAAGAGACCCGTGCGGTAACCGGCCTGTTGCAGCACGGCGGCGATGATGTGCGAAACGGAACCCTTGCCGTTGGTTCCCGCGACATGGATCGTGAAGTAGTTCCGCTGCGGATTGCCCAAATGCCGGCAGAAAGCCGCGATACGTTCCAGACCCGGTTTGTAGGCCGTGACGCCCTTTTCCTGAAACGTCGGCATCGACGAAAAGAGAAATTCGAGCGTTTGTGAATAGTTCATGCGAAGCGATATTTGTTTGGATTAATCGACCAGGTAGTTGCGCCGCTTGACGCGATAGGCGACGTAGTAAAGGAGACAGAGCAGCATCACGTACTGGGCTATCCGCCCCAGGTAGTCGCCGTAGCGGGTATAGACGGTCAGCTCGTCCGACAAGGCGACCGGAGCCGTCAGCACGCCCCGACGGGCCCAGCCGAGCGTCGGGCCGACCACGTCGCCCCGCGCGTTGATGAAGCCCGAAATGCCGGTATTGGCGCTGCGCGCCACGGCGCGGCGGTGCTCGATCGCGCGCAGACGCGAAAAGGAGAAGTGCTGGCGGTGAATGGCCGTATCGCGCCACCAGCCGTCGTTGGTGATGACCAGGATCAACTGCGCCCCGCCGCGGACGAACTCGCCCACGTAGGCGCCGTAGACCGATTCGTAGCAGACGGCCGGCGCCACCCGCACGCTGTCGGCCGCAAAGACCGTGCGCTGCGTATCGACGCCCAGCTGGCCGGTCGTACCGCCCAGATCGATGATAAGGAAACTCAGCCAGTCGAAGAGCCACGGCAACGGCATCTTCTCGACACCGATCACCAGCCGCGACTTGTGGTGGATGTCCCGCACACCCCCGGCGTCGAGAGCCAGCGCCGTGTTGAACCGGTCGTACCAGACACCGTTGCGGAAACGCGCCGTCGCGGTCTGATTTCCCTCGGCATAGACTTTATAGGTGTCGGCCCCCACCACCAGCAGCGCATCCGGATGGTCGGCCGCCAGCGCCGCTTCGAACTGCGCGAGCGAAGGACTGGCCGACAGCCAGGCTTCGTTGAGCCCCTCGACGAGCGCCGTCTCGGGCATGGCGATCAACTGCGCCGACGAAGGAACTTCGGCCAGCAGCGACAGCAGGTTTTCGTGCTGCCACCCCGGCGCGGTATTGAACTTGTCGTAGCAGTCGACGTTGGGCTGCACGACCGCCGTCTCGATCCGCTGCGCAGGCTCCTCCCAGCACGCATAGATCGCAAGCGACACGGCCGCCGGCACGACGACGGCCAGCGCCGCACGCACCCAGTGCCGCACGCTGCGCCGATGCAACCACGCCTCGAAAAAGAGCAGGTTGCAGACCAGCACCCACAGCGTACCGCCGAAGATACCCGTATATTCATACCACTGCACGGCCCATGTGTCGTTCGCGAAACCGTTGCCCAGCAGCAGCCACGGAAACGAGAATTCGCCCACGGTGTACCAATATTCGGTAGCGATCCAGCCCGCGACCAGCAGCGTGTAGGCCAACGCCTTGTGCGCCCGCTTGCTCACCGTATGGAACAACATGAAGGCCAGCATATTGAGGAAGGTCGAGACGAGCGTCGCGGCGAACGGACCGACGGGCGTCGAATACCACAAGCCCCAGATCGTCGCGCCGTTCCAGAGGACGAAGGCCAGCCATGCCCAGCCGAACATCCCCCACCAGTCGCGGCGCGAAGACCCGTAACTGCGGCTGATCCACAGCAGGGGCACCAGCGCTACGACGAGCGGAAGGCCGGACAGTCCGAGCCACCCCGCCGCAAGCAGCGCCGCGGAGAGGAGCACGCATAAAAATCGCCGAAGAGTCAACCCCATAAGTTCGACGCCGAACCCGCGCTTCTCACGCGCCGATACGTTCCGGCCCGTTTCATTCCCGATGCGGCCGGAACGGCCGGCCACCGATCGGATTCGGCTTTGCAAAAATAGTCAAAATATACCGATAAACAGCCCGCGCCGCCCGATTTTTTCAACCGTCGTCCGAAGGGGTTCCCGCCTGTCGCGCCGCGACCTTCCGAAAGGGGTTTTCACGACGAAAATACAATATTTTCGGGAAAAATTTTTGCGTGTCGTTTTTTTGTTATACATTTGCACTCCGCAAACTGCGCAAATTACAAAACAAAAAGGATACTGCTATGGCAATGAAAAGAACGTTCCAGCCGTCGCGCCGGAAGAGAATCAACAAGCACGGTTTCCGCCTGAGAATGTCCACGGCTAACGGTCGCAAGGTGTTGGCCGCCCGTCGTGCCAAGGGCCGTAAGAAGCTGACCGTATCGGACGAATCGACGTTTAAATACGCCTGACCGTCCGCAGGCATCTCCATGCCATAGCACAGGCGCTGCAATTGCCGTTGCAGCGCCTGTGCTGTTTCCACCTCTCGCCGAACCGCACATCGCCGCCCCTGCGAACATTTTCGCAGAGGCTGCTTGCAACCTCTGCCGAGGCGAGAAAACGAGCACGATCGTGAACTTGGGGACCAAGCCGAAAGTACAAGAAAGAATGTTTCCGAAGAAACGTCGGCGAATTCCCGAACCGGCGGTTCGCGTGTTCTTGCGAGGAGCGGTTTTTACCACCTTTTGCTGCCAAAAGGTGGCGCCCAAAGCATCCGTAGAGCGAAAAAGTCGGGAAACCGCCGTCGGTGGCGCCTAAAACGCTACGCGGACAAGCTCGCGCCCGCGTTTTCGACGGCGCCACCGCCGTCGTCTCTTCTTCCCGATTTTTCGCTACGGAATGACGGTGCGCTCCGCGCGACCTGATTTTCGTTCTGCACCGGATTTGCGGACTATGCCGAGGCGAGAAAACGAACACGAAAGTGATCGACAATTCGCAGCCGCCGCTTTCAAATCTCTGCGAAAAGACGTACCTTTGTACAAATAGACTTCACATGATATGAAAGTAGCATCGCTGCGATTCAATCCGATCTGCGAAAACACCTACGTGGTGTGGGACGACACGAACGAGTGCATCGTCGTCGACGCCGGCAACTCCGACGAGCGCGAGAACGCCCGGCTCAAAGAGTTCATCGACTCGCGCGGGCTGCACCCCCGCATGGCGGTCAACACCCACGGGCACTTCGACCATACGCTGGGCGTGCAGTTTCTCAAAGATACCTACGGCATCCCCTTCGCCCTCTCGGGCAAGGACAAGTTCCTGCTGGACAACGCCGCACCGGGCAGTTCGATCTTCGGCGTGAAGGTCGGCGCCATGCCCTCGATCGACCTCGACCTCGATACGACCGACGAGGTGCATTTCGGCCACACCGCCTTGAAAATCATTCCCACGCCCGGCCATACGCCGGGCCATGTGTCGCTCTACGCGCCGCAGGCGAAGGCCGTCTTCACGGGCGACACGCTCTTCCGCGAGTCGATCGGCCGCACCGACCTGCCGGGCGGGGACTACTCGTGGATCATGCGTTCGATCCTCGAACGGCTCATCCCGCTGGGCGACGAAACGGAGGTCTACCCCGGACACGGCGAGTCGACCACGATCGGCCACGAGAGCCTCTACAACCCCTTCGTCGTGGAGGTGCTCAACGGGCAGGTGAATTACGACAACTAAGACCCGTCGTCCGAAATGAACAGACTGCTGCACAAACTTCTCTACCGGATTCTGCCGCTGGGCGGCTACCTGCAAACGGTGAGCGCGATGTTCTTCCTGTCGCACCGGCTGGGTATCGGGCGCCACGCGCCGGCCACGGAATATACGTTTCACCTCGACCGCCTGATGCGGGCGGGCGATCTGGCCATCGACATCGGCGCCAACCTCGGCTACTACGCCCGCCTGATGTCGCGCATCGCCGGCCGCAACGGCCACGTCTACGCCGTGGAACCCGTGGCGCCGATCCGTCGGGTGCTGGAACGCAACCTGAGCGGCTGCGGCAACGTCGACATCCTACCCTATGCGCTCGGCGCCGCCGAGGGCGAAATCCGCATGGGCAACGCCACCGTCCGCACGGGCGGCTACTTCGGCACGGGACAGAATTTCGTGATGGAGGCGGGCGCCGAGGCCGACGTGGAGTTCACCGCCGAGATGCGGCGCGGCAGCGAGCTGTTCGGCCACCTCACGCGCATCGACTTCATCAAATGCGACGTCGAAGGTTACGAAGTCGTCATCATGGAGGAGATGCGGCCGCTGCTGGAACGATTCCGCCCCACGGTGCTCATCGAGACGGGCGGCGAGAACCGCGACCGCATCGTCGCGCTTTTCACCGAACTCGGCTACGACGCCTACACGCTCCACCGCGGGCAGGAGATTCCGCTGCGAGCCGGAAGTAAAAAGGACATCATCTTCCGACCGAAGAAAAAACGTTAATTGCCCAAGCCATGCGTATCGACATACTGACCGTAGTCCCCGAACTGCTCCGCTCGCCGCTCAACGAATCGATTCTCAAACGGGCGCAGGAGAAGGGGTTGGTGGAGATCGTCGTCCACAATCTCCACGACTACGCCCACGACAAACGGAAAACCACCGACGACTACCCCTTCGGCGGCGAAGCGGGCATGGTGATGAAGCCCGAACCGGTCTTCGAACTGGTGGAGAAACTCCAAACCGAACGCCGCTACGACGAGATCGTCTACACCTCGCCCGACGGCGTGCGCTACGACCAGCACGAGGCCAACCGCCTGTCGACGCTCGAAAACATCATCGTGCTGTGCGGCCACTACAAGGGGATCGACCACCGCATCCGCGAACACCTCATTACGCGCGAAATCTCGATCGGCGACTACGTGCTCACGGGCGGTGAACTGGCTGCCTGCGTGATCGCCGACTCGGTGGTGCGGCTGCTGCCGGGCGCCATCGGCGACGAGTCGTCGGCGCTCACGGACTGCTTCCAGGACAACCTGCTGGCGCCGCCCGTCTACACGCGACCGGCCGAATTCCGCGGCTGGCGCGTCCCCGACGTGCTGCTGTCGGGCAACTTCGCCGAGATCGAGGCGTGGCAGGACGAACAGTCGTGGGAGCGCACCCGACGGCTGCGCCCCGACCTGCTGGACGATAAAAACTGACATGCCATGAAGTACTACCTCATCGCCGGCGAAGCGTCGGGCGACCTGCACGGATCGAACCTCATGCGGGGATTGCTCAAAAGCGATCCCGCGGCCCGCTTCCGTTTCTGGGGCGGCGACCGCATGGCCGAAGTCGGCGGAGCGGAGAATCGGGTGCGCGACTACCGCGAAACGTCGTTCTTCGGCATCGTGGGCGTGCTGCGCAACCTGCGAACCATCTCGCGGCAGCTGCGCGAGTGTCGCGAAGATGTGCTGCGCTACGCCCCCGACGTGCTGATCCTCGTCGACTACCCGGGCTTCAACATGAAGATGGCGCGCTTCGCCAAGGAGCACGGCATCCGCACCTTCTACTACATCGCCCCGAAAGTGTGGGCGTGGCGCGAATGGCGCGTGAAGGCGATCCGCCGGTACGTCGACCGACTCTACATCATCTTCCCCTTCGAACGCGACTACTTCCCCCGCCACGGCATCACGCCCGTATTCGAGGGGAATCCGCTGCTCGACGCCATCGCGGCACGGTCGGCGACGCTCCCCTCGCGCGAGGAGTTCGGCCGTGCGAACGGACTGGACGATCGGCCCGTGGTGGCGCTCGTGGCGGGCAGGCCCCGCCGCCGCGCATCAGCG
>OATG01001928.1_pt1 | contig 13383 bp, 9 predicted proteins | sample 1516581 | NCBI WGS metagenome assembly OATG01 (sample SAMEA2579930, study PRJEB22360) | human gut metagenome | biome: human gut; feature: human-associated habitat; material: faeces | place: Denmark | collected 2008/2010
TATCGGGCGTTTTTGCGGGTGCAAAGAGCGGTGTTTTTATTTCAAGACGCGGTATTGAACTGGAAGGCAGTGCTTATTCTGATGAGCGCTATGGCATTTCACAAATCAAAGACATTGAGATTGAAGCGGATGATGCCAAAGTTGAAATAAAGCCGTCACAGGATGATACCTTCGGTTACAGCGTGACCTATGAGGATACACACAGCACACCACAGGTTACGGTTGACAATGGGAAAATCCGCATAGAGGAAAAAACAAGCGGAGGATTTTGGATTTTAGACTTCGGTTTTGCCGCGTTGTTTGAAAACCGGGAAAATGTAGTGACGGTCTATGTGCCGGAAAAAGCAGCCCTTGATACGGTAAAAATTGATACGTCAAACGGAAAAGTGACAGCCGATGCCTGGTTTACGACACAGAATCTTAATGTACAGTCGGACAATGGCAAAATTGAACTGATGCAGATGATTTGCGAGAAAAATGCGCAGGTGCATTGCAGTAACGGTAAAATAACGGTAAATGCAGAATTTAAGGGTGAGAGCCTTTTTTCAAGCAATAACGGCAATGTAGAGCTTGCCGGAGCATGGGAGGGAACGGTGACCTGTAAAACCAATAACGGTAAAATACAGGTAACGGCGCCAAAGCCGGAAAGTGCGTACCGCGTGGAAGCGCACACCGACAACGGCAGTGTCTATGTCAATGACAATAAAGTGTTAAATCCTTATACCGCACAAAATACACAGGCAGATACGAACCTGTATGCAGTCAGCAATAACGGCTCGGTACGGCTGGAATTTGCAAATTAAAAAATGCAAATAAAAAAGGCAGATAAGAAATCCGTAAAAGTGGTTTCTTATCTGCCTTTTTGTGATTTATAATACAGAATCTTTTTTATAACGGGAAATGACCAGTGCTGCACTAAATGCCGCAAAGGCAAACAAAAGCTGGATTCCCAGATACATGGCATAGGTCTTTAACTCACCGGAAGTTCCTGTATACTGTGTACAAAGCTCATCGGTGCGGATATACCAGTAGGCAGGAAGAAAGTGTGCCGCCTTTATGACATTTTTTCCTAAGAATTCCATTGGAATAAAAACACCGCATAAAAATGACATGCACAGCCCGATAACATTAGACCACATATTTAAAATGTTCGGATTGTAAGCCAAAAAGCTGATAAGGTAGGTAATGCCGACAGAAACCAGCAGGAATACAAAACTGTTGATAACCAGCATCAGTCCCCGTACCGACAGCAGCCCTTTTCCACAGACCGCCAAAGCCAGCACCATAAAAACAAGCCATAATAAAATGCTGTATGTCAGGCAGGCAAGGGCAAGCGCCGTATTGTAGTGGACGGCGGATACGGCACTGCACCGTATCCGGTAGTTGACATTTTTTTCACGGAAAATCAGCAGCAGTCCGCCAAGGCTTGTAATGACAGTAACAATAAAAATGTACGGAAGATAGTGAAAATAGCGTTCAATATTTTGAACGGTAATCTGCACATCGTCCTGCCGGGTATCGGAAAGCAGTGTTGCTTCCTCTACAGAACCGATACAGTCGTAAGTAAGCCGCTCGGCTTCATCGCAGGAATATCCGGTATTTCTGAAATTAAAAAATACATTTAAGAAAGTGTCAATGCTGTTATCCAAAAAGTAAGCAGAACTGCTGTTTTGTTGTTTCACATTTTTAAGTGAGTCCGGATTTTCAGAAAAGCCGTCAGGGATAATCAGCACATAATCCACATTTCTGAAAAATAATTCATCAGCAATTGCTTCGTTGTCGTCTTTTATGGAAGTGAGTTTCTGTGTTCGGTCAAGGTAATTATACAGCACGCGGCTTTCATCTGTATTGTCATGGTCGAACACGGCAACCGTCAGCCTTTTTGCGGTAAAAAGAGTGTCGGTATTTTCAGACATGGTATTTGCCATAATCACACTGATAGCGGCAAAAGCAATAACATACAGCAGTACCGAAGTAATCTGTCTGCGCAGTGATTTATAAAAAGCTTTAAAGACTTGCATAATCAGACCTCCTTAATATCAGACCGGAAATAAAGCACAGCACCAGTGTCATGACAGCCAGTATGCCCATATTGCGCGCAAAGCGGGTCAGGGAAGGATACATATTTAATGCGTACAGACTGTCCGAAATCAGTGCCGCCGGATTTATGCGGTTAAACAGCGGGCAGATATGTTCTATCCAATCTTTCATGGTTGCCGCCATAAGTCCGGCAAAAAATGAGTTGACCATCATAAATACAAGGGCAATGCCCATTTTAATGTGCATACTGCATTTAAAGGCGATTCCGATAAAAACACCGGCGGCAAGGGAAAAAAGCGTACCCATAAGTGCTGTGGCAAAGGAAAGTCCTAAGCGGTTTCCGAAATCCAGCTTTAAAATCACAGTCAGATAGAAAAACAGTAAAAAAACACCGACGGACTGAAGCACAAAAGCGGCAGCGAGGTCACTTAAAATCATGACGGACTTGCGTGTCGGTGCACATTCACGGCGCATGCCAAGGCTCGATAAGTTGGCAAGGGCAGTGCCGATACATTCGACACCGGAAGATACACTCATCAGACAGCACATCGCAATCAAAGCATAAAAATACTGCATATACGGGTCGTAGGAAGCATCTGCCAGAGAAATTTCACTGCCGTAGGAGTGGCGTTTGGATAAAAAATCAATGGAATCGACCAGCTTTTCCGGGTGTTCTGCGGCAATTTTTTCAAATACACTGCTCTGGGTGCAGTATTGGGATAAAAAAGACTGCATCAGGGTCTGTTCCATGCCGTTTTCCGCAACGGTCAGGTGCGGTGTGGCATCAACATAAAAAATGCCGGTGGCTTTATTTTCCTTTAACATTGCGATGGCAGTGTCTTCATCGGTAAAGGTCAAATCAAATAAGGCTTTTCCGTCTGATTTTTCAACTTCTTTTAAGACTGTTTCAAAGGCAGTATTTTCATGAACCGTCACGACAGCGGCAGGAATTGTGTTTAATTCCAGCTCCGTGCCGTTTAGAAGCCTGCCAAAGCCCAGGTAAAAGAATGTGCCTAAGATAAGTGGAAAAGCCAATGTCCAAAAGGTCAGGTCCTTTTGAAGAAATATACTTTTCAGCCTGTATAAAAACAATCGTAAAAACATTATAAACCTCCTCTCAATGTAAGTTAATCTCTTAATTCGCTTCCGGTAATTTCAAGGAAAACATCATTTAAAGTCGGAAGTTCCGAATAAACGCGCCCAAAGGCAATGTTTTCCTCCTGTAAATAAGACAGAAGATGAATCAGGTTGTGGCTGCCGCCACTGCACTGTACGGTCAGTCTGTTATTTTCATAAGAAACGTCATAGACATGGTTAAGCCTGCGGACAGCCTCAAGCTGTGTATCGGTCAGCTCTAAAATTTCTACGGTTAAAGTTTCGCTTTTTTTAATGAGCTGTTTTAATTCGGTGGCAGTACCGTTTGCAAGGTTGCGTCCCTTATCCATAATCACAATGCGCGAACAGATTTGTTCCACTTCTTCCATATAATGGGATGTGTAAATAATGGTTGCGCCTTCTTCGTTTAATTTTAAAATGCCCTGTAAAATTTTATTACGGCTCTGTGGGTCTACGGCAACGGTCGGTTCGTCCAGCAGAATCAGCTTCGGCTTGTGCGCAATGCCGCAGGCGATGTTTAAACGGCGGAGCAGTCCGCCGGAGAGTTTTTTGGGATAAAATTTTACAAAATCCGAAAGTCCCGCAAATTCAACCGCCTCTGCAACATATTGGCGGCGGAGCTTCTTATCTTTAATGTATAGACCACAGAAATAATCAATATTTTCCTGTACGGTCAGTGTGTCAAAAACGGCGACATTCTGAAAGACAACGCCGATATTGCGCTTTAAATCATAGCTGTCGGGCTTCATAGGTTTTCCAAAGACCTCGATTGAACCTTTATCGTATGCCAGCAGGGACAGCAGACAGTTCATGGTCGTTGTCTTTCCGGAACCGTTCGGCCCTAAAAGCCCTAAAATTTCTCCTTTGGATACGGTTAAGTTAAAATGGTCCACGGCAACCAGTTCATGATAACGTTTGACCAGATTTTCAATTTTTACAATGGTTTCTGCCATAAAAAATCCTCCTGATAATGTTGGTGTTCATATTGTAAGCTGTTATAAACATTGTAGCGTGTGAGGGCAGAATGCGGTAGTGAAGAATATCAGAATCGGAAGTGACATTTGTCATATCTTGCGGTACAATAAAAATATAAATAATCAGAAGGACGGCAGATTTTAGCGGGACTGCCGTATGGAAATGAGGAAAATGTGAGAAAGATTACAGATATGCTGGTACTGTACGTGCTGTGTGCCGTACTCGAATCAGCCTGCGGGATTACCAATCATGTAGTGGTGAGTCTGCTGTTGTTATTTATTGAGGTGTGTGCCGTTATATATCTGCAAAGCATGGCGGGAAGGACATTTGCGGTGACGGTCTATCTGTTGTCGTTTTTAGTGATAAAAGAGACATCATATGGCTTTCCGGTTGTACTGTATGCCGTCTGGGAACAGGTGCTGGAGGCATGGGAGAAAAAAGAGATAAAAAGGACGGCAGTAGCAGGCATTACAGTTTTTTTGTGGGCGTTTTTTGGCGTTGCGGCATCGCGCTATATCCTGTCGGGTACAGACAGGATACAGTGGCAGATACTATGGATTGTTTTTGACATGCTGGCGGTATATCTGCGGCAGATGACATGGCAGGATAGAGAACTGCAAAAGGAGTTCATCCGCATACAGGATGATGACAGGGAATATAACAGAATGTTAAAACTGAAAAACCGCTATTTAATTGAAAAGCAGGACGCACAGGTTTACAGTGCAACCTTAAAGGAGCGCAACCGTATTGCAAGGGAAATTCATGACAATGTAGGACATCTGCTTTCAAGGGCGCTTATCCAGACGGGAGCGGTCATTGCAGTCAGCCGTGATGAGCAGACGAAACCGTTGCTTTTAAGTATTAAAGAAACCTTAGACTGTGCGATGAACAATATCCGTAACAGTGTTCATGATTTGCATGATGAATCGGTGGATTTAGAGCAGACCGTCCGTGAGATGACGGAAAAAGCAGAGGGGTATACGGTCAGTTACGAATATGATATGTCACAGGACCTGCCGAAGGAATTAAAATATTGCATTATCTCGATTGTAAAAGAGGCATTGTCCAATGTAACCCGGCACAGCGATGCTGACAGGGTGAAGCTTTTACTGCGGGAGCATCCCGCCTTTTATCAGATTTTAATTCAGGATAACGGTAAATGTGTGCATCCGGGGGACGGTACGGGAATCGGGATTACCAATATGCGCCAGCGGGTGGAAACGTTTGGCGGAACGATAGATATCCGCACAGAAAACGGATACCGCATTTTTATCCACATTCCAAAAGCAGATATTCCTGCCGGAAGATGAGAAACTGTCCGGGATTTTTTCACTGCCGTTTTGCGGCAAAATTGCCCGGAAAATAAGGAGAAGTATGAAAGTAGTAATAATTGACGATGATAAACTGGTAAGCATGTCTTTGAAAATGATTCTGGAAAACGGAACGGATATTGAAGTGGCGGCAGTCGGAGAAGACGGACGGGAAGCTGTGTCACTATATAAAAAATACAGTCCTGATATTTTACTGCTGGATATCCGTATGCAGTATATGACCGGACTGGAAGCGGCAAGAAATGTGCTTGCGGCATATCCGGATGCCAAAATTCTTTTCCTGACGACATTTTCAGATGACGAATATATTATTGAAGCACTCGAAATCGGTGTAAAGGGATACCTGCTCAAACAGGATTACGAAGGACTGGTTCCGGCAATCCGTGCAGCAGCGTCCGGACAGATTGTCTTTGGCGGAAAAATTGTCGATAAGCTGCCGGGACTGCTTGGCGGAACAGCCGCTTATGATTATGCGGCACAGGGAATCACACAGAAAGAATACGAAATGATACAGCTCGTTGCACAGGGGCTCAGCAATAAGGAGATTGCAGAAAAGACTTTTTTGTCAGAGGGAACAATCCGTAATTATATCAGCACCGTACTGGAAAAGCTGAATTTGCGGGACAGAACCCAGCTGGCAGTGTTTTATTATCAGAACGGAGGTCGGTAAAAATGGGTGGCATTGAAGACTATATCAAATGGCGCGGGGATTTGACGTTTGAGCAGTCTGCATTTAATGAGGTGGATAATCTGGTGTTGTCGCAGATTGCTTATGTGGATTTTAAAAATATCATACCGGCGGCAGGCAGTAAAGAAAAAATTACCCTGCGGCAGGCGGCACATGATTTTTTTGACTTAAATGATGAGGAAGAATTACAAAAAGTCACATCGTTTATCAGGGAAGCACCGTTTTTTATGCGGATTGCAGCGGAAAGCAGGCGTTTCGGGGATATTGTGCTTTCCGATTATGCAGATGTGACAGATGACCATGAGGAGAAGCAGTTTGCAGCATTCTGTGCGGAACTTCCCGATGATACGTACTACATTGCATTTCGCGGGACAGATGATACGATTATCGGCTGGAAAGAAGATTTTAACATGGGTGTCATGATGCCGGTGCCGTCCCAGCTTGAAGCTGTAGAGTATGTCAATACCGTTATGCGCTGGAAACGCGGAAAGCTTCGTCTTGGCGGTCATTCAAAGGGCGGCAATCTTGCGATTTATGCCGCCGTCTTTGCAAAGCCGTCCATTCAGCGCAAGGTGGTGAAAGTCTATAACAATGATGGACCGGGATTTACAAAAGAGATGATTGAAAGTGAAGCGTACCGGAAAATGCTGCCGCAGATTCAGACGATTGTACCGCAGCATTCCCTTGTCGGTATGTTACTGTGGCAGGAAGAAGAATATCTGGTGGTGTGCAGCAGTCAGACAGGAATCATGCAGCATGATGCCATGTCGTGGCAGGTAGAGGGCAAATGCTTTGTGACATGTCCGTCTCTCAGCGCGAACAGTAAGAATTTTCATGAAGCCATAACATCATGGCTGGAGGGTCTGTCTGCAAAGGAACGGGAAAAATTTGTGGATACACTTTTTGAACTTATTACCGCAAGCGGTGCAAAGACTCTTTCAGACATCAACGCCGATATCCTTCGCAGTGCCAACGCCACCATCAAAATGTTCGGTACACTGGATGCGGGAACAAAAGGATTATTGTTAAAAATACTAAAAGCCCTCTCAACCGAAATCAAGAGGGCAAGAAAGAGTAAAAACAGATAATAGGACAGATAAAAGGATAAGCCGAAGTCAAGTAACACGTTGAGGCGTTCCTTTTATATGCCTCTATTTGTTATGGGTACGCCGCAGAAAAATCCACCCCAAAAGGCAGAACGCCATAAACATCGGATAGTAGTTATACGCGATAATATCCACACCGCTCAGCGGCATAACAGCAGAAGCTGTGGCTGCGGAAGCATAAAGCACCTGTGCGCCGTAAGGTAAAAGCCCTTGTGTTACGGAAGCGCTGATATCTAATAAAGAAGCTGTTTCACACGGCGAAATATCATATTCGGTACTGATTTCCTTTGCAATCGGACCGGCAAGAATAATCGAAATCGTATTGTTGGCAGTCGCCGTATCAATACCGGCAGTTAAAACGCTGATACCGAAACGTGCACCCTTTGGTGAGCGGATTCTCTGACGGATGGCAGTTAAAAGCCAGTCAATACCGCCGTTATATTTAATCAGTGAACCGATACAGCTGACAATAATTGAAATTACTGTAATATCATACATGGCGGTAATGCCATCGCCCATACATGTAAAAATCTCCATGCCGGAAAGATTTCCGGTGAAAATTCCGGCAGCAAGAGAAAAGACCGTGCCTAAAATCAGTACGGCGAATACATTCATGCCGCACAAGGCGCTTACCAGTACAAAAAGATATGGTGCAATCAAAAGCAGATTGGCATCCTTTGCGTAAACGGAAACGACCTCCGAATGGGAAGGCAGAATCAGCAGTAATACAAAAGTCAGGATAGCGGCAGGCAGTACAATAAAAAAGTTTGTGCGGAATTTATCTTTCATGGAACAGCCCTGCGTGCGGGTTGCGGCAATTGTGGTGTCGGAAATCATCGAAAGATTATCCCCGAACATCGCACCGCTGATGACCGCTCCGATGCACATGGCAAGGGAAATCGAAGTCTTTTCACTGATACCGACCGCAATCGGTGCCAGTGCGGAAATCGTTCCGACACTTGTTCCCATGGATATGGAAAGAAAACAGCCGATAATAAACAGTCCGGCGGCAGACCAGCTGGCAGGAAGCAGTTTTAATCCTAAATTTACCGTGTGTTCAACGCCGCCCGCGGCGGATACGGCTCCGGAAAATGCGCCTGCCGTCAGGAAAATTAGACACATGGTAATAATATTTTCATCGGCAAGCCCTTTGGCAATGACCGTGATTTTTTCAGAAAATGAAAGTGTGCGTGTCTGTAAAAATGCCGTCAGCAGAGCAGCTAAAAAAGCAATAATTGCAGGCATATTGTAAAAGTCGTGAAATATAATACCGGAACCGGCATAAATCACTAAAAAAACACCAATTGGCAGAAGTGCCAGCGGTGAAGGTTTAAGGGAATCCTTTAAGGGCATATTTGCAGTTGTATTGTTCATGTGAATCCTCGCTTCTTTTAATATTATTTTAATAGCTTTGATATCTGCTGCTAATATTTGCAATCCCCCTGTGGGACAGAAATTTTAAAATTATGCATCAATTTGTTATTTGATGAGCAACGTACTTATAGTATAAGAAGAAAAGAGAGGTGTCAACACATTATTTTTTCCATTCTTTTCGTTGACAGGAAAAAAGTACAATAATATACTTAATGAGAAATATTTTCAATTAAAGATTTGTGAAAATGATAGACAAAAAGAGGAATAGAGGATAGTATGAACAAGCCATAAACGAAAGCCTGTTCATACAGCGCTTTGTGCCGCAGGCGTCACGAAGCTGCTTTTATCGCAGAACTGAATAGGTTCAGTCCGCGGTTCCTCCGGAATTAGAATGCCTGCGGAATAGAGGATAGTATGACACTGGATAAATTAGAGGTTGGAAAAGACGCGGTCATTGAAAGCGTAGGCGGAAAAGGCGCACTGCGCAGGCACTTTCTGGACATGGGGCTGACACCGGGTACGGAAGTGACAATGATGAAAAAAGCACCGATGGGTGATCCAATAGAGTTAAGACTCAGAAGCTATGAACTGACACTGCGTCTTGCAGATGCGGCACAAATAGAAATCAGCGGAATCCATGATACCGATACTGTGCGGAGCCGTCAGGCACATTTAAAAGACATTCCACATCCGCAGGTTGGTGAAATGGGAATTTATCATGTGCGAAAAAAGGGAAATGAACTGCGGGAAGGAGAACCGCTGACATTCGGACTGATTGGCAATCAGAACTGTGGAAAGACAACGCTGTTTAACCAGCTGACAGGCGCCAATCAGCATGTTGGAAATTTTCCCGGAGTTACGGTAGACAGAAAAGACGGTCAAATCAAAAATCATCCGGAAGCAACCGTGACGGATTTGCCGGGAATTTACTCTCTTTCACCGTATACTAATGAAGAAATTGTGACAAGGGATTTTCTGATTCAGAATAAACCGCGCGGCATTATCAACATTGTCGATGCAACCAATATTGAAAGGAATCTGTATCTGACGATGCAGTTGATTGAGATGGACATTCCGATGGTGCTTGCGCTGAATATGATGGATGAAGTGCGTGAAAATGGCGGTACGATTCAGGTCAACCGTCTGGAAGAAGCATTGGGAATACCGGTTATTCCGATTTCAGCGGCAAAAAATGAAGGAATTGGAGAACTCATAGAACATGCCATTCATGTAGCGCGTTATGATGAATGTCCGGGACGGCTTGACTTTTGCGATGCCAACGGTGAAAACGGACAGGCAGCGATTCACCGCTGTATCCATGCGGTAGTACATTTAATTGAAGACCATGCAAAAAAAGCAGAGATTCCGGCGCGTTTTGCGGCAACAAAGCTGGTAGAAGGGGATAAACTGATTTTACAGCAGCTTGGACTGGACCGGAATGAAGAAGAAACACTGGAACACATGATTCATGAAATGGAAGAAGAATGTGCAAAAGACCGGGAAGCAGCCCTTGCCGATATGCGTTTTAAATTTATCGAAAAAGTGTGTACGCAGACAGTTGTTAAGCCAACAGAAAGCAAGGCACACGCAAGAAGTGTAAAGGCGGATAAGATACTGACCGGAAAATATACGGCACTGCCGGCTTTTGCGGCAATTATGGGGCTGATATTCTGGCTGACCTTCGGAGTTATCGGTGCAGGTCTTTCGGACTGGCTGAGTGTTGGAATTGATATTGTAACGGATTTTGCTGACCGTGCATTAACGGCGTATGGGTTAAATCCGGTTGTCCATTCCCTGATTATTGACGGTATTTTTGCCGGTGTCGGCAGCGTTTTGTCGTTTTTGCCGATTATTGTAGTGCTGTTCTTCTTTTTATCAATTTTGGAGGACAGCGGATACATGGCACGAATTGCATTTGTAATGGATAAACTGCTGCGTAAAATCGGATTGTCCGGCAGAAGCTTTGTACCGATGATTATCGGCTTTGGCTGTTCTGTACCGGCGATTATGGCAACCAGAACACTTTCTTCGGAGCGCGACAGAAAAATGACGATTCTTTTAACACCGTTTATGAGCTGTTCGGCAAAACTGCCGATTTATGCACTGTTTACATATGCGTTTTTTCCTAAATACCGTGCATTAGTGATGGTGGGACTGTATTTCACGGGGATTATCGTGGGTGTTTTATTTTCACTGCTGCTAAAGAATACGGCATTTCAGGGTGAACCGGTTCCGTTTGTTATGGAACTGCCAAACTACCGTCTGCCGAGTTTAAAAAGTGTGGGAATGTTAATCTGGGATAAAGCAAAGGACTTTATTACAAAGGCATTTACGATTATTTTCATGGCATCAATTGTCATCTGGTTTTTACAGACGTTTGATGTACGGCTGAATGTTGTCGTGGATTCCAAAGACAGTCTGCTGGCATTAATCGGTGGATTTGCGGCACCGTTTTTTGCGCCGCTGGGATTTGGCGATTGGAGAATTTCTACCGCACTGATTACGGGATTTACCGCAAAGGAGAGTGTGGTCAGTACGCTTACAGTTTTATTCGGTGGAGATATGAGTGCATTAAATACCTTATTTACACCATTTTCAGCACTGGTATTTTTAGTATTTACTCTGTTATATACACCGTGTGTTGCGGCGATTGCATCCGTAAAAAGAGAAATGGGAACAGCGCGTTCAGCATTTTTAGTCGTAATCATGCAGTGTGTGATTGCATGGATTGTAGCATTTGCGGTCAGAATGATAGGGATGCTTATAGGATTTTAACAGAAAACAGAAATGGAGATTAGGATGAGAATTATAGGCGGAGCCATTATACTGGTGATTGCAGTGTGGCTGTATGTTGTCAGTACCAGAATGGTCAATAAAGATAAAAAGGAAAATCATACAGGCTGTGACGGAAACTGTGCAGGCTGTATGAGCGGCTGTATGACACACACAGATAACGATAAAAGCCATTGAAACATTTTAAAAAGTACGTTATAATGAAACGAAAAGGTGCTGCAATGCGGCAGTAATCAGGAGGATAAGAGGAATGGAAAACGAAGCTGTTTCAAAGAATTTTATTGAACAGATCATAGATCAGGATATTAAGGAAGGACATTGTAAGAAGGTAGTTACACGATTTCCGCCGGAACCGAATGGATATCTCCACATTGGACATGCAAAATCCATTTTACTAAATTACGGACTTGCCAAAGAATATAACGGACAGTTTAATATGCGTTTTGATGATACGAATCCGACAAAGGAAAAGGAAGAATTTGTGGATTCTATTAAGCGTGATGTTGAATGGCTCGGTGCAAAGTGGCACGGAGATGTGTTATTTGCATCAGGCTATTTTGATCAGATGTACGAAGCGGCAGTCAGGCTGATTAAAAAAGGAAAGGCTTATGTGTGTGATCTGACACCGGAACAGATTCGTGAATACAGAGGGACGCTTACGGAACCGGGTAAGGAAAGTCCGTACCGTAACCGTTCCGTAGAAGAAAATCTCGAATTATTTGAGAACATGAAAAACGGTGTGTACAAGGATGGAGAAAAGGTACTGCGTGCAAAGATTGATATGGCATCACCGAATATCAACATGCGTGACCCGATTATTTACAGAGTAGCACATATCTCACACCATAGAACCGGAGATAAGTGGTGCATTTATCCGATGTATGATTTTGCACATCCGATTGAAGATGCGATTGAGGGCGTATCCCACTCTATCTGTACACTGGAATTTGAGGATCACAGACCGCTGTATGACTGGGTTGTAAGGGAACTTGAATACGAGAATCCGCCAAGACAGATTGAATTTGCAAAGCTTTATTTAAATAACGTAGTAACAGGAAAGCGTTATATTAAAAAGCTTGTAGAAGATAAGATTGTAGACGGATGGGATGACCCGCGTCTGGTGTCTATTGCGGCGCTGCGCAGACGTGGATTTACACCGGAAGCCATAAAGATGTTTGTAGACCTTGTGGGTGTTACAAAGAGTCAGGGTGCGGTTGAATATCCGATGTTAGAGTATTGTATCCGTGAGGATTTAAAGCTGAAAGCAAAGAGAATGATGGCAGTCTTAAATCCTGTAAAACTGGTGATTGATAACTATCCGGAAGGACAGGTTGAGTACATGGAAGTTCCAAACAATCAGGAAAATCCTGAACTTGGAACAAGAAAAGTACCGTTTACAAAAGAATTATATATCGAAAGAGAAGATTTTATGGAAGAACCGCCAAAGAAGTATTTCAGAATGTTTCCGGGTAACGAAGTGCGCCTGATGAACGCATATTTTGTAATCTGTACAGGCTGTGAAAAGGATGAGAACGGTAACGTTACCGTGATTCATGCAACCTATGATGAGGAAACACGCGGCGGTAACTTCACTGGAAGAAAAGTGAAAGGAACAATTCACTGGGTATCTGCAACAGAAGGCAGTCCGGTAGAGGTCAGACTCTATGAGAATATCGTAGATGAAGAAAAGGGCGTATACAATGAAGAAGACGGTTCTATCAATGTAAACCCACATTCACTTACCGTTTTAAAGAACTGCTATGTAGAACCGGAACTTTTAAAGGCACAGCCGGAAGATAAATTCCAGTTTGTACGTAACGGATATTTTACAGCGGATTCTAAAGATTCAGAAGCCGGGAAACCGGTATTTAACCGGATTGTGTCTTTAAAGAGTTCGTTCAAAATGCCTGCCAAATAATAAAAGACGTCAATAAGTGTCTGTAGAAATGGAGAAGTGTGA
>OATG01001946.1_pt1 | contig 13228 bp, 10 predicted proteins | sample 1516581 | NCBI WGS metagenome assembly OATG01 (sample SAMEA2579930, study PRJEB22360) | human gut metagenome | biome: human gut; feature: human-associated habitat; material: faeces | place: Denmark | collected 2008/2010
CGTGAGATTACGGTTACAAAACTGCATACCGAGGTGCGGCCGCCGCGCTGGGAAACGGGACTCGCCTTCGGAATCGATCCATACAACCAGTGGGCGGGCATCTACGGACGCTATACGAGAGGCCGATGGAGCGGTGAGGTCGCAATAGGGTACGATCCTGTCCGAGAAGAACAATGCATTGGTGGTAAGATTGGATGGGTGTTGTGGCGGAATCCTTAGAATTTCGTTAATAGTTCCGCATTTTTTACCCGTTCCTCCCGCTCGAAACTGGCAAGATAGTTTTCCGTTGTTTTCAGGTCATTGTGCCCCAGCGATTCCGAAATATAGGCAATGTTTGCGCCGGCGCGTTTCAATACCGTAGCGAAGGAGTGGCGCGCCGTGTAGGTCGAGATATTACCGATTCCGAGATCTGCGCCGATTGTCGCCATTCGTTTGTTGATCGCCCGCGTCAAATACTGTGTTTTCAATTTCCGCCGCATCGCATCCTCCGACCCGTCCAATACCGGAAAGATGAACCGATCCGGAGCCGGAGGATTTCCCCAGCGGTCGATAATAGCCTGCATCCGGTCGGTCACTACTACCCGTATCTCCTTGCGGGTTCTTGTCGTCCGTGCCGTCTTTTGCCGCACGAAACAGATTTCCCCGTTTACGATGTCCCGATACCTCAACCGCACGAAATCCGCGACGTTGATCCCGTTGCACAAGTACAGGAACAGCCAATAATCGCGGTATTTGGCCGTTGCATCGCTTCCGTCATCATATCGGGCTATCTGTCCTATCTGCACCAACGTAAGGGCCATTTTGCGCCCTTCGCCTTCCTGTATTTCAAAACGCCCCTGCCCGAACGGGTACTGTGCCTCCTTGACGATTCCCTGCCTGCGTGCTTCGTTGAGGATTGCCCGCAGGTGCCGCAGGTGGATTGCGATCGTCGTCTGCTTTTTGCCTTCACTCTATAAAAAGGCGGCGTATCGCACCAACCATGACACCGTAACGGCATCGAATGGAATGTGCGCCCCTGCGAACCGTTCTATACCGAGGAGGGCGCCGCGGCTTTCAGTTCGTCCATTTTTGCCCTGAATGCGGTATTCACCGTGTCGGATGTCGCACCCTTCAACCGGTTGTTGAGGGCGTCGAATGTAAACGCTCCCGCCGTGACCAACTCTTCAACGGCCGAGCGCACGATTTGGTAGCTGCTCTCGATATCTTTGCGAATCGATACTAGTGCTCGGGCTTTCGTCGTTGACAGCGCCGACTACTCCTCCGGCGTCAAATCCTTTCCGGTGGGGTAGTACCATCGGGTGCGTCTGTGGGTGACGCGAATTTTTACGGGACACTTGCCGGACTTTTTCGGATGCGAGACATCAAGCATAGGAGCAACCGTGATGCCGTCTTTCGAGTAGTTCATCGATGTATAGATTTCGGTTTCCGGTACACAATTTCAACACAAATATACAAATTCAATCGAAACCGACAAAAATAGATTGAAATAAAATAGTTATATTTTCGACTAAAATACAGTTGTTTACAGAACAAACGAGAAATTGGCAAAAATCGATAAAAATCGGCAAATTACGATTCATAATCATGAGGTCGAGAGTTCAAGTCTCTCTCTCGCTACGAACAAATCGACAACTTCTTATCCGGCCTGCATTGAAATGCAGGCCGGATTGTTTCGATGCAGACTCTGTCCTCTTCGGCCGCGAGAACCGATCCGGCTGTGCAGGCGTTACGCGGATTCGAACGGATTTCGGCTGCCGGAACCGGCCGAAAGGTCAGGTGAGGTAACGCGATCCTTCGTCGATGCTGGCCTGCAACGGATAGACCAACACGAAGTTATTGCCTTTGAAATACTGATCCAGATAGCGGGAAACGCGCGCCATCGACGATTCGTAGGAGACTCCGTTGCGGCGGCTCATCCAGATCCACAGCGTATCGTCGGTACGCACGTCGCGCGAAACGATCAGGAAATCCTCCCAGTTCGCGAACGGGACGTAGCCGATTTCGTTCGACGACCGCGCGAAGCGTTCCCGAATCAGATCGAGCGTGGCGGGTGCGGCGTAGAACACCGCCTTGGCCCCAGTGTTCCCGACCACGTTGGCCAGACGTTCCAGCGCACTGAGGAACCCCGCCTCCTTTTCGGCCTGCGGCGGCAGGACTACCAGATGACGCTTGACGGTCGACAACGGCTGCGCCGGCTTGTAGATGAATACGTTGGTCGTGTTGTCGGCAATGGTTCCCTCCGCCACGCGCCCCAGGAATCCCGACGAAATATCCTTGCGTTCGTGCAGTCCCAGGATGACGTCGGTAATGCCGCATTCGCGGATAACGCCCGAAATGGCATTGGCTGGACTCAGGTCGTAGCGCAGCAGTTCCTGCAAACGGGTATCCGTCGCCGCCGCCGTCTCGACGGCCAGTTGCAGCAACCGTTTCGAGCGCTTCGCCGATGTGCCGTCGGAACCCTTGTCATCGACGACGGTGAGCGCATGCAATCCGTTCTTGGCGCGCTTCGGCTTGAGCGACAGCCCCAGGTTGACCAGCTCCTCGACGTTGGCCTGGTTGCTGACCGGAATGAGTATCTCCACCTCGTTCCGGTCGGGTTCCTCGACGTCCGTCGACTCCTCCATGGCGATATTGTGCGCCCCCTTCTGCGCTGAAAACGACGCCATCGTACAGGTGACCAGAATCATCAGAATCGTACCGTTGAGCACGCTCTCGTTCAGCAGCCGGATCGGCTCGCCGTCGGGCGTCGTTCCCAGAATGACGTTGTAGCCCACCAGCACGGCCGCCAGCGTCGCTGCGGCCTGCGCATTGCTCAGCCCGAAGATCACGCGCCGCTGATCGACCGACATACGGAAAGTCTTCTGCGTGAGCCATGCGGCGATGAACTTGGCCGCCGTGGCCACGACGATCATCACGGCGCCGACCTTGATCGTCTCGAAACTGGTAAAGAAAGCACGGTAGTCGATCAGCATCCCGACGCTGAGCAGGAAGAACGGGATGAAGATCGCATTGCCGACGAACTCCACGCGGTTCATCAGCGGCGAAGTGGCGGGAATCAGCCTGTTGAGCGCCAGCCCCGCGAGGAACGATCCGATGATCGCTTCCAGTCCGGCCAGCTGGGCGAGAAAAGCACCCAGAAAGACCATCGCCAGCACGAAGATATATTGCGAGATGTTGTCGTGCACCCTTTTGAAGAACCAGCGCCCGATCAGGGGGAATCCCAACAGAACGAAGAGCGTGAAGGCCGTGATCGACAGCCCCAACCGCACCCAGAACATGTCGTCGGCGTTACCCGTCGAGAGCGCGACGACGATCGTCAGCACCAACAGCGCGAGCGTATCGGTAATCATCGTTCCGCCCACGGTGATGCAGACCGCATTGTTCTTGCTGATTCCCAGCTTGCTGATAATGGGGTAGGCGATCAGCGTGTGCGAAGCGAACATGCTGGCCAGCAGTACCGAAGTGAGCCACGAAAAGCCGAGCAGGTAGTATCCCGCGACGATACCGAGCGCCATCGGCACGCAGAAGGTATAGAGACCGAAAGTCAGGCTGCGCAGGCTGTTGCGTTTGAAATCGCCCATATCGATTTCCAATCCCGCCAGGAACATGATGTAGAGCAGCCCCGCCGTGCCCGAAAGGATGATGCTGCTGTCGCGCAGGACGAGGTTGAAGCCGTGGGGGCCGATCACGGCTCCGGCGATGATGAGCCCCAACAGCGGCGGGATGCGGATCTTGTTCAGCAACAACGGTGCTCCGAGAATGATGAGCAGGATGATGAGAAACTTCAGCACGGGATCGGCCAGCGGAAGCGTGAAATCCATTGCGGTGAGGAATATCATAGACGATTTCGATTTATTCAATCGTAAAATTACGAAATTTTCCCCGTTTTTCCTAACTCGCGGAACGATTTTCCGCGGTGTCCGTGCAGAACGGATCGTCTTTTTGTATGCAATTTGCACGGGGAAGGGAAACCGTATCACATCAAACGAATAAAAATTATGAAAGACGAACAGACGACCTGCACGCCCTGCGAGCAGAATTTCGAGGACAACATCAACGAACTGGTCGATCAGGTGGAGGATTACACCCGCAAGGACCGTATGAGGAAGGAACGAGAGGTCGAAGAGGCCTTCGCCGCGGACAAGGAGCCGAAGCGCTGACCCGCTCCGCCGCAGGACGGCCGACAGCGGAATTTACCCGATTACACAGGGTAAATTCCGCTTTTTCTTCGTCTCTGCGGGAATGGGTATTTATACTTAGTGCTGCTTTACGATATTAATGTATATTTGCACGTTAATTCTTTGAACAACGAATGATTGATTTCAAGCGGGTTCCCTCGCCCTGTTTTCTGTTGGACGAACGTCTGCTGGCGCGGAATCTTTCGGTCGTCGACCGCGTGCGCCGCGAGTCGGGCGCCGAGGTGATCGTCGCGCTCAAAGCGTGCGCCATGTGGAGTATCTTCCCCCTGTTGGCGCGTCACAGCGACGGCGCGACGGCCAGTTCGGCCGCCGAGGCCCGGCTGGTACGCGAAGAGTTCGGGCAGCCGGCGCACACGTATGCTCCGGTCTACACCGACCGCAATATCGGCGAGATACTCGATTGCAGCAGCCATATCACCTTCAATTCGCTCGGACAATTCCGCCGTTTCGGTGCAATGGCGCTGCTGCGCGGCATCTCGTGCGGTCTGCGCGTCAACCCGCGCTATTCGCCCGTGGAGACCGATCTTTACAACCCCTGCGTGGCGGGTTCGCGGCTGGGAGTGACCGCCGAGGAGCTGGAAGCGCAGGGCGGTCTGCCCGACGGGATCGAGGGGCTGCATTTCCATGTGCTGTGCGAATCGCGGTCGGAGCATCTCCGCAAAGCGCTCGAAGCCGTAGAGCGGCATTTCGGCCGTTATCTCGACCGCATCCAGTGGCTCAACATGGGCGGCGGCCACCTGATGACCCACGCCGACTACGATTGCGACGACCTGATCGCGCTGCTGCGCGATTTTCGGGCGCGCCATCCCCGTCTGCGGCTGATTCTCGAACCGGGCAGCGCCTTTACGTGGCGCACGGGCTATCTGGTCTCGACGGTCGAGGACATCGTCGAAAACGGCGGCGTGCGCACGGCCATGCTCGACGTGTCGTTCGCCTGCCACATGCCCGACTGCCTCGAAATGCCCTACAAGCCGGCGATCGTCGGGGCCCGCGAACCGCAGGAAGGCGACCGGCGCTGGCGCATGGGCGGCAACAGCTGTCTGGCGGGGGATTACTGCGGCGACTGGGCGTTCGACCACGAATTGCAGGTCGGCGAGCGGATCGTATTCGAGGATATGATCCACTACACGATGGTCAAGACCACGATGTTCAACGGCGTGGCGCACCCCGCGATCGCCGTCGCCGACGCCGACGGAGCCGTCCGCATCGTCCGGGAATTCGGTTACGCCGATTTCAAAGGGCGCATGTCCTGAAAACCAAAGATACCCAAAGATACTACATGGAGAATTTTACACCCACTCATTACACGCTCGAATGCGTCGCTACGGGGCGGCAGTTCGAAGACGAAGGCTGGATGCTCGACGATCCCTGCTGCAAAATCCCTTCGATGATCCGCACTCGTTACGCCGTCCGGCAGATCGACGTACGTCCCGACAGCTACGGCTTCTACAAATTCTGCGACTGGCTGCCGGTCCGCCGCATGTTGCAGGGTTCGAGCGCACCCGTAACCTACAAAAGCAAAGGTCTGGCCGACTACCTCGGCCTGAAAAACCTCTATATCACCTTCAACGGCTATTATCCCGAGATCGGCGCGAAGATGACGACCTGCTCTTTCAAGGAGACCGAAGCATACAGCGTCTGCGCCCGCATCCGCGAGGGCGACAACCGGATTCTGGTGGTCGCCTCGGCCGGCAATACGGCGCGCGCCTTCGCCAAAGTCTGCTCGGACAACAACATTCCGCTGCTGTTGTCGGTGCCCGAAGAGAACATCTCGGCGCTCTGGTTCGACCGGCCGCTCAACCCCTGCGTCAAACTGATCTGTCCCGAACGGGGCGGCGACTATTTCGACGCGATTTTCCTGAGCAACCTGGCCCTCAAATCGCGGAAGTTCTACGCCGAAGGCGGCGCGAAGAATGTCGCCCGCCGCGACGGCATGGGCACTACGGTGCTGTCGGCCGCCACGACCATCGGCGAGATTCCGGACTACTATTTCCAGGCTGTCGGCAGCGGCACGGGCGCCATCGCAGCATGGGAGGCCAACATGCGCCTGAACGAGGACGGCCGCTTCGGCAACAAGACGATGAAACTCGTCGTCTCGCAGAACGCTCCCTTCGTCCCGATGTTCGACGCATGGCGGGTCGATTCGCGCGAGATGTTGCCCTACGAAGCCGCCAAGGCCCGTCGGGACGCCGAAATCATCGACGCCAAAGTACTCTCGAACCGCAAACCTCCCTATTCGCTGGCAGGCGGTTTGTACGACGCGCTCAAAGCCACCGGCGGTGACATCATGGTAGCGACGAACGCACAGGCACGCAAGGCCCGCGCCCTGTTCGAGGAGACCGAGGGAATCGATATCTACTCTGCGGCGGGAATCGCCACGGCGTCGCTCGTCAAGTCCGTGGCCGACGGGCGGATCGACCCCGAGAAGATCGTCATGCTCAACATTACGGGCGGCGGCGAACACCGCTGCCAGCAGGATAAGGAACTCTGGTATCTCGAACCGAGCCTTGTCTTCCCGCTCACGCCCGATCCGGAAGAGGTCGTAGCGAAGACCGAAGCCCTGTTCGACTAAAACTCAATTAGACTATGGCGGAACAATCGAACCCGACAACATCCCGTCGCCGTCACCACCGGCGGCACCGCAGGAACAGCCGCAAACGGAAGCTCCGCAACGGCGTCCTGATCGCCACGATCGCCGTGGGTATGCTGACCGTCCTGGGGCTGAAACTCATCGGACGGGGAAAAGTACATCAGGCGGAGATCGTCCAGCGCAGCTATCCCGTGCGGGTAATCAGCGTGGTGGACGGCGATACGTTCCTCGGTCTGGACGACGGAGGCGATACGCTGACCTACAACGTGTACAGCATCGAGGCTCCCGAAATCGAACAGCCGCAGGGGTACGAGGCGCGCAAATACCTCTACAACATGATCCTGCAACGCCGCGTCGAGGTGACGCCCAAGGGCGGACGCACCCCGCAGGGCGTGCGGGTGATCGCCACCACGCGCGACAACGACGACGTGGCCGATCTGATGCTGCGTTCGGGATTTGCGTGGTATCACAACGATACGGTCAATGAACTGCGCTACATCCGCTCCGAGCGATTCGCACAGGAGGAGGGCGTCGGCATCTGGGCTTCGCCCGACCACGTCGCGCCGTGGGAGTGGCGCAAACGACACGTCGAAAAGTAATCGACAAAACATAGGCTCCTCCTTTGGGCAGGGCCTATGTTTGTTTTTATTCATTAACCATCTAAAAAACTTCATCAAGATGAAGAAACATTCAACCGCGAAGCCGATCCCGTGCTTCAAGCGTTGGAGCCGTACGAACTATGCCGTGTTCGCCAGCCTCCACCGCCAAGTGACGATCGGGGTGCTTGCGGTCGGGATGTCCATTCTCTTGCTGACGACTGAAACGGCTGCGGCTCAACAGGCCGACACCTCGGGCGTATCCCGCGTGATGCGAATCGAGCCGGTCGGCGTGACGGGGACACGACTGAGTCCCTCCCGTAGCATTCAGTCGCAAACGCCCGTTTTCGATCGGGGTACAGAGGCTGCCGCGCCGTTCCAGACGCTGGAAGACGCCCTTCGCCTCAGCCCTTCGATCGACATTCGCGAGCGTAGCGGCAAGGGCGTGCAGGCAGACATCTCGATCCGCGGAGGATCGCCCGACCAAACCATGATGCTGCTCAACGGCATCAATTTCACCGATGCCCGCACCGGACACCAGACCCATTCGCTGCCGATCGACATGGATTGCGTGTCGGGTATCGAACTCATCGAGGGAATTCCGGGAGTGGGTGCCTATGCCGGCGCAGTCAACGTCCGGACCGTTCCTTTGTATCGCAACTATCTTCGGCTCAAAGCCGAAGGCGGGCAACACGGGTATGGCTATACCAATCTGTCCGGAGCTCTTACACGCGACCGTCTCGTGCTCTTCGCCGCCGGATCGCTGCGTCGCAGCGACGGATATATCCACAATACCGACTTCCGCAACGTGAACGGGTACCTCCGTATGACATACGATTCGCCGAAAGCCGGATTCTTCGACTTTCAGACTGGCGGACAGGGCCGGCGCTTCGGGTCCAACGGATTCTATGCCGCCTACAATCCGGATCAGTTCGAACAGACCGCCACGGCGCTCGGTTCGTTGCGATGGATCAAGGAGTGGGGGCTTTTCCGAATCTGCGCCGATGCAAGTTACCGCAAGAATTTCGACCGTTATGAATGGACACGCGGTACACCGACCAATTACCACAACACCGACAACGTCGGAGCGGAGCTTTGGGGCGACTTGCAGTGGCGGGGAGGCTCCACTTCGCTGGGTGGCGACTACATCTATCATCACATTTTCAGCTCCAATCTGGGCGAACCGATGGCCGCTCCGCGCGGCCGCTACAAGTGCGAAGCCGAACGCCACGTGAGCAATCTGTGGCTGCGCCATTCCATGAGATGGCGTCGTTTCGCTATCGCCGCTTCGGCCGGTGCGAGCTTTACGCCCTACGGAACGTCGGTCTCTTGGGCCGTATCGGGACGCTACGGCAACGGCGGCTGGCAAGCGGAGTATAGGGTCCGGAGCCGCACAGTCGATGCGGTTACCGACGTTCACCGACCTCTACTATACGTCGGAAGCGCAGGTCAACAATCCGAATCTCAAACCCGAACGAGCTGTCACCTACCATATCGGAGGAGGTTACGCCATCGAAAAATGGCATGCCTCCGTACAGTTCTTCTACCGCGACGGTCGCAATGTAATCGACTGGGTGTGGCGCGACGAACTGACGATCGGCGACCGGACCCTATATGACAAATGGCACTCGGAGCAAGAGTCGCATCTGGGTACATTCGGCATCGAGGCATCGGGCGGATATCGTTCCGACGGAGGAGTAGTGCGTAGCGCGACAGTCTCTTACGGGTATCTGACCACATCGCGTCTGAGCGACGTGAGGACGTCGAGCATTCTCGACTACATGCGCCACAAATTGTCGTTCGCCGCGGAGATTCGTTTCCTGCGCCGCTTCTCTCTGGCCGTGACCGGAACCCTCTTCGATCGTTACGGCTTTTACAACCGTTACCTGCGCGACGCCGACGGGAAATTGCTGACCGACGACAAAGGGCGAATGCAGACCGAAGAGGTCGATTTCAGTCCTTATTTTCTGCTCGACGGACACCTGCGATGGGAGAAAGGGATCGTCGCTCTACACGTCGATCTGGCCAACATCACCGACACCGATTACTGCGATTTCGGCGGGCTTCGTCGTCCGAATTTCTGGATAACGGGCGGCATTACCCTTACAATTCGCTGACCGGCGACTGAAACAAGACAGGAGGCTGCCTCGAAAGGCAGCCTCCGTTTTCTTGCACGACTGTCAGATACCGGCGATCTTCTTGATCTCGTTCAGCTTGTTGAGCGCTTCGAGCGGCGTAAGGGAATCGATGTCCAGTCCCTTGATCTGATCGCGGATCTGCACCAGCACCGGATCGTCGAGCTGGAACATCGACAACTGCATCGACGCCCCCTTGTCGGCCTCTTCGACCGCATCCTTGACCGACGCCTGCTTGCGCCCTCGGAGTTTGGGGCTTTTGCTCGGCACGATCTCGTCGGTGCCGTAGACCTTCACCAGGTTTTTGAGAATCTCGTCGGCGCGCGACACGACCGACGCCGGCATGCCGGCCATTTTGGCGACATGAATACCGAACGAATGTTCCGTGCCGCCGCGTTCGAGCTTGCGCAGGAAGACGATCGTGTTGTTCATCTCCTTGACCGTGACGTGGTAGTTCTTCACGCGCGGGTACATCTTTTCCATCTCGTTCAGCTCGTGATAGTGGGTCGCGAAGAGCGTCCGCGCATGGGCCGTGGGGTGGTTGTGCAGGTATTCGACCATCGCCCAGGCGATCGAAATGCCGTCGTAGGTACTCGTGCCGCGGCCGATCTCGTCCAGCAGCACGATGCTGCGGTCGGAGATGTTGTTCAGGATGCTGGCCGATTCGAGCATCTCGACCATGAAGGTCGACTCGCCCTGCGAAATATTGTCCGACGCGCCGACACGGGTGAAAATCTTGTCCACCACGCCGATGTGCGCCCGGCGTGCCGGAACGAACGAGCCCATTTGCGCCATAAGGATGATGAGCGCCGTCTGCCGCAGCAGAGCCGACTTACCCGACATGTTGGGGCCGGTAATCATCACGATCTGCTGCTCCTCGTCGTCGAGCCGGATGTCGTTGGGGATATATTTCTCGCCCACGGGCATCAGCGTCTCGATGACCGGATGACGTCCCTGTTCGATGTCGATGCGCGCCCCGTCGTCCAGTTCGGGGCGCACGTAGTTGCGCTCGCGCGCGATGCGGGCGAACGACAGGAAACAGTCGACGCGCGCCACGGCGTGTGCATCGCGCAACAGTTGGGACAGCGACTGCGAAACGAAGGCGATCAGCGCATTGTAAATCTCCTGTTCGAGCGTCAGGATGCGGTCTTCGGCACCGAGAATCTTCTCTTCGTACTCCTTCAATTCCTCGGTGATGTAACGCTCGGCGTTGGAAAGCGTCTGCTTGCGGATCCACGTATCGGGTACCTTCTCCTTGTGGGCGTTGCGCACCTCGATGAAGTATCCGAAGATATTGTTGTAGCCGATTTTGAGCGACGGGATACCCGTCAGTTCGCTCTCGCGCTGCTGGATCTGCTGCAATACGTCCTTGCCGTGCAGAGCGATGCGGCGCAGGTCGTCGAGCTCGGGATTGACCCCGTCGGCGATTACGCCGCCCTTCTGAATCTGGTTGTTCGCCGGATCGGGATAGATCTCCCGTTCGAGTTTCAGGCGCATCTGCGCCAGCACGTCGATCTCGGCGGCGAGCCGGTGGAGATTCCCGTCGTCCGTCGATTCGAGGATCGCTTTGAGCAGTTCGATCGCAGCGAGCGAATTTTTCAGTTGCACCAGTTCGCGCGGCGTCACGCGCGCGGCGGCGATACGCGAAGCGATGCGTTCCAGGTCGCCGATCAGCGAGACCTGCTCGCCGACGGCTTCCGCCAGATCGCTGTCCTCCACGAAGCGCTGTACCACGTCCAGCCGCCGGTTGATGCGCCCGATGTCGCGGATCGGCATGGCTATCCAGCGTTTGAGCAGACGGCCGCCCATCGGTGTGAGCGTGCGATCCATCACGTTTGCGAAGCTGCTCCTGTCGCGCGAACCGTTGGTGGTGAAGAGTTCCAGGTTGCGGATGGTGAACTTGTCGATCCAGACGTAGTCGTCCTGGTCGATCCGCGAGATCGATGCAATGTGGCCGATCTCCTTGTGTTCGGTGAATTCCAGATAGTAGAGGATGGCGCCGGCGGCCGAAATGCCTGCCGAGATGTGGTCGATGCCGAACCCTTTGAGCGACTGCGTGCCGAACTGCTTGCAGAGCTTTTCGCGGTTCAGTTCCTCCGAAAAGACCCAATCGTCGAGCTTGTAGGTGTAGTAGTTCGTGCCGAAAGCCTGCCGGAACCGCTCGTCGAATCCCCGCTGGTAGATGATCTCTTTGGGCGAGAGATTCGACAGGAGTTTGTCGATGTAGTTGTCCGGTCCCTCGGCCACGTAGAATTCGCCGGTCGAAATGTCGAGAAAGGCCACGCCCGTGGTCTGCCGGCCGAAGTAAACCGAAGCCAGGTAGACGTTTTCCTTGTTGGCCAGAAGGTTGTCGCCCAGAACGACGCCCGGCGTAACCAGCTCGATGACGCCCCTCTTGACGAGTCCTTTCACCAGCTTGGGGTCTTCCAGCTGTTCGCAGATCGCCACGCGCTCCCCGGCCCGCACCAGCTTGGGCAGGTAGGTGTCGATGGCGTGGTAGGGGAATCCCGCCAGCTCGACGAAGGTCGCCGACCCGTTGGCGCGGCGGGTGAGCGTGATGCCCAGAATCCCGCTGGCCTTGATCGCATCGTCGCCGAACGTCTCGTAGAAATCGCCCACGCGGAAGAGCAGGATCGCATCGGGGTGAACCGACTTGATCTGATAGTACTGCTTCATCAGCGGAGTCTCTACATATTTCTTATCCGTACCTGCCATAATCATGCAATAAAATATACAATGTTGTAGTGCGAAATAAGTCTTATTCAGACCAATTTCGGGATAGCAAAGATACGAATAAACGAGGGCAATGTCAAATTTATTTGAACATTGCCGAGCGGGAGTATCTTCGACGAAGTCAAAGATACGAAAAGTCGGGCGCAGAAGCAAATTATTTCCAATTTTGCTTGACCCGGACAGAGCATCCGAGGCGAAACCGAAGGCAAAAAGTCAGATCATACCGACCGCAGCGAACATCTTCCGGTAGAACTCTGCCTTCCATTCCACGGACCGGGGATAAGCGCGCGACGACGACGGCATACGGAAGAGCTGCATCCGGCGGCCGGCGTATTCGAACGGTGCGGAACCGCCGACAGCAGGACGCTGGCACCTGAGTTGCCCCACCAATGTTTCGGTCGCCTTCTCGCCCGTCGTCACGACGGCCCGGCATTCGGGCAGGCGATCCAGCAGACCGCACACGTCGGTCGGTCGCACGACTTGCAGGAAGTTGTCCGAGGCGTTGTCCCGAAGGCGGACGACTTCGCTGGCCGTATCGTAGAGCGCCAACCCGACCGTCCGGCAAAAAGCCATGATGCGTTCGCGGTCGAAATGCTTGGGATCGGCCAGGAAATGGGCCTTGTCGCCGAAAAAGAGCAGCCCCATGATCCGCCACATGTCGTTTTGAAGATTGGGGTAGAAGAATTCCATCGACCAGCGCACGCGCTTGGGCGGAAAGCTACCCAGCATCAGCACGCGCGCGCCGTCGGGCAGGAACGGGGCGAGAGGATGAACCTCCGAAGACGGGTTATTCATAGAATCGGGGATCGAAATTTACCAGATAGAGTTTTTCGGTGGCGCGCGTCAGCGCCGTGTAGAGCCAGCGCAGCATGTCGCGGGTCATCGGTTCGTCGCCGAACAGGCAGCGGTCGACGAAGACCGCCCGCCACTGTCCGCCCTGCGCCTTGTGGCAGGTCACGGCGTAGGCGAACTTCA
>OATG01001970.1_pt1 | contig 13065 bp, 10 predicted proteins | sample 1516581 | NCBI WGS metagenome assembly OATG01 (sample SAMEA2579930, study PRJEB22360) | human gut metagenome | biome: human gut; feature: human-associated habitat; material: faeces | place: Denmark | collected 2008/2010
AATTTAATATATAAATTATTGGTAAACTTAAAAATCTGCAATCCCAGTAAATAAGCGTGAGAACATCACATGCTCATTTGTCAAGAACGAGTTAAAAATGAGACTAAATGAGACTAGATGAGACTAATTAGATGTGGTACTCTATACTTGCAAGAAGTGTAAGAAATGACTTCTTGTTTCCGGGTTGTAATTGTCGGAATAGTAATCAGCTCGAGCCGAAGCAGTCCTCGCAAAACTGCTTCGGTTTTTCTATGTGACGGAATCCGTCACATACAATTTAATAGTTCAAGGTTTTAACTTGCATAATAAAAATAAGGAAATCTTTACCAGATTAAATCTGGTAAGGGTTTCCTTTTTTGATGCAGAAAAATCAGGAAGGAGAAACAGAATGAAAAGTGTAAGAGACCCACCAGACAGATAAAAGGGTAAGGGATAAATAAAGTCAGCGTGACGGATTCCGTCACAGAAAGGTAAAATAATGGAAAGAGTAAAAAGAAAAAAGATACCGATATCCAGAAGAATAATAGCAAGTCTCCTGGCGGTATTTATGGCTGTAACAGCAATCATCACAGGAATGTCACCGGTAACAGCAAAGGCAGAAGGTTCAAATTATACTCTTATAAGCCTTGGCGAGGAAAGATGGTATGATGATGTATTTTCAGGCTATGATAATTCTATGGGGCATTGGAAGACATACCATTTTACAGTACAGGATGATTATGGAAATGAGTATGAGGCTATATGTATTGAGCCACATAAGGATACACCAAGAGAGAGTGAAACATTTACAGCAACAAAAGAGTATGGAACTGATGATATAGAAGCAAGAGTAATGTTCTGGGCTGTTGGTGCAGGATGGGATGATGAAGAATGGGGTGTGCTGAAAGATTATCCATATGAATTAAGATGGATTATAGCACATCATACAATTGCTCTTGCAAATGGGCAGGATGACTGGAATACACCTTTAAACGGAAATGGTACATTTCTTGGTGATGGAGAAGGAAAGCTTGGCTGGGAATTATGTCAGAAACTTCTTAGCATAGCTGCTAACATAAGTCCATCATCTGTAGGATATGAGTGTAGTCTTACATATTTATCGAATGATTCCAAAGTCAATCAAAATCTAGGAGTATATAATGATACTCCAGTAAAAGAACTTACAGGAAGCGTAAGATTCAATAAGGAGTCAGCAATGCCTTCTATATCTGATGGTAATAGTTGCTACAGTCTTGCCGGAGCAGAAATATCTATATATTCTGATGCAGACTGTACAGATTTGCTGGATACATTAACAACAGGTGAAGATGGATATACAGATTATTACAGCACTACATTCAGAGAAGGTGACAGTGTAACTCTTTATTTTAAGGAAACCAAAGCTCCAAAGGGTTTCCTTATCAATGATGAGGTGCGTTCAATAACGCTCGATTCAGAGGACAGCTACACCGAGACAATAACAGATATGCCAGGTAATGACCCTATCACATTACTGTTAAAGAAACAGACTGCAGATGGACATGGTTCTGGTGATACAAGACTTGAAGGGGCAGAGTATACAGTAAAGTATTATGACATTTTATCAGATACAGACCCGGCAATTGCAGGAAACGAAGCTAAGTACACATGGATATTCAAGACTGATGAAAAAGGTAGAATAAGACTTACAGACGACTATCTAGTAAGTGGTAGTGATGGATTAATTGTGAACATTGCTGGTAGATTTACTTTACCATTAGGTACGATTACTATTCAGGAGACAAAAGCACCAGAAGGATATTTGCTTAATGATACTATATATGTTGCGCAGACAAAATTAGATACAAATATTGTTGTAACATCCAACCTTCCAACAGATGACAACGCTGCGCAGGAAACACCATATGAAGGAACTATATCTATTCAGAAGTTCCTGGGTGGTGGTAGTACAGTAAAGACATCTGAACCAGATGCAGAATTTGAAATCTATCTCACATCTGCAGGAAGTTATGATGCAGCTCCAGAGGAATCAAGACAGACAATAACAACAGATGCCAATGGTTATGCCATTACAAAGCGTCTGCCATATGGTACATACATGGTTCATCAGACAAAAGGTAATAATAAGTACTATTTTGTTGATGACATGGAAATAACAATCAGTGAGAATAATGCTAATTATCACAAGATTCTGGAAGATTCACCTATTGAGTTCTATATCAAGATGGTAAAAAAAGATGCTGATACAGGTAATACAGTAAATGTAGCCGGCACAACATTTGAATTGTATGATGATAATGGTTCAAAGATATCATTTAATATAATGACATCAAGTGGAATGCAGACAATTGACAGCTTTACAACTGATGATAATGGATGTGTATATACAACAGAAAAGCTTCTTAAGGGCAATTATACTCTTGTAGAGACTAAAGCTCCTGACGGTTATGTATTAGATTCAACACCAGTACAATTTACTGTATCAGAAGATACTTATACAGCAGATGGCGGAGCTGAATTTATTCTTGTTGAAAAGAGTGATAAGGCGGTTACAGGACAGCTTACTGTTACAAAGGTCGGTGAAGTTCTTGATAAGTGGGATGCCACAACAGCAGACAGCAGCAACCATTTTGTATATAAGAAAGCCAACATATCCGGCGCATCCTTTGTTCTTACAGCAAAGGAAGATATAAGGACAGCAGACAATACAGGGCAGGAGATTTAGTAGCTGAATTTACTACAGGTGCTGACGGAAGCTCTGTAATAAATAATCTTCCATTAGGAAGTTATGTACTTACAGAGACAAAAGCTCCGGCAGGTTTTGTTTTAGATGCTGCGCCTGTTGATGTAACTCTTACATATGCAGGACAGACAGTTGAAATTGTAAAGGATTCAAAGACTGTAGAGAATGAAAGACAGAAGATTGCGGTAGATGCCAACAAGACAGATGCTGCAACAATGAATCCGCTTCTTAATACAGTATTTGCCCTTTATGCAGATGAGGACATTGTCAATCATGATGGTACTGTAATTATTAAGAAGGGTGCAATGATTGAGAGACAGTCTACAAATGCATTAGGAAAGGCTGTATTTGTTTCAGACCTTCCATTAGGCCGTTATATTGTAAAAGAGATAGATTCTCCTACAGGTTATGGTAACAGATTTGAAGCAAAGACAATAGATGCAACATATAAATCACAGAAAACAAAGGTGCAGACATTCTCATATTTCTTTGAGGATGACCATACAGAGATTGTCAGAACCCAGGCACTTGATACTACAACAGGTACACATCAGGGAGCATTAAGTGCTGATAATAAATATGTTGTTTCCGATCATGTTGAGTGTGACAATCTTTTCCCGGGAAAGACCTATACATTAAAAGGAACATTAACAGATAAGGAAACAGGAAAAGCTCTTAAGGATATCAACGGTAATGATGTGACAGAATCCGTCACATTTAATGCAACAGGTGTAAAGCAGGTTGTAACGGTTACATTCAGTTTTGAGGCAGAGCTTGCCGGAAAGACACTTGTAGCTTTTGAGGATATGTTCCAGGATGGAAAGAAGATATACACACATGCAGATATTGATGATACAGAGCAGACCGTGTATTATCCTGAAATCCACACCACAGCAACAGATAAAGCTTCACATACACATACAGGAGCTGTTGATGAGCAGACAACTGTAACAGATAAGGTTGAATATAAGAACCTTATTGTTGGAAATACATATGAGGTATCTGGAGTTCTCATGAATCAGGAAACCGAGGAAGCACTTCTTGATAAGTCCGGGGAAAAGATAACAGCCAAGACAACATTCAAGGCTGAAAAGTCAGATGGAACAGTCGAACTTGCTTTTACATTTGACAGTTCACTGCTTGCCGGTAAATCGGTTGTTGCATTTGAAGACCTTTATAATGATAATATCAAAGTTGCTTTCCATACAGACATAAAGGACGAAGGACAGACAGTACATTACCCTGAAATCCATACAACAGCAACAGACGCAGCTACAAAGACACATACTGCAGCTCCTGATGTAAAGACAACCATAACAGATAAGGTTGATTACAAGAATCTTGTAGCCGGAAACAGTTATGAGATTAAAGGTGTTCTTATGGATAAGACTACAGGAAAGGCACTTCTTGACAAGGACAAGAAAGAGATAACAGCTACAAAGAAGTTTACTGCTGAAAAGCCGGATGGAACAGTTGAACTTGTTTTTACATTTGACAGTTCATTGCTTACCGGTAAATCAGTTGTAGTGTTTGAAGACCTTTATAATGAGAATATCAAAGTTGCTTTCCATACAGACATAAAGGATGAAGGACAGACGGTTAATTTCCCTGAAATCCATACAACAGCGACAGATAAGGCTACAAAATCCCATACGGGTGTGGTTGATGAAAAGACCACAATAACAGATAAGGTTGATTACAGCAATCTTACCGTTGGAGAGAAATATAAGGTGTCTGGTGTTCTTATGAACAAGGAGACAGGAGAAAAACTTCTTGATAAGGATGGAAATGCTATTACATCTGAAAAGGAATTTACTGCAGAAAGCCAGAACGGAAGCATTAACATTGAATTTACTTTCGACAGCTCACTGCTTGCCGGAAAGACAACTGTAGTGTTTGAAGACCTTTTTAATGAAAAAATTAAGGTTGCCTCACATGCTGATATTAAGGATGAAGGACAGAGTGTACATTTCCCTGAAATACACACTACTGCAACTATTGACAGTGCAAAGAGCATTACGGAAAAAGGAAGCGTAATACTTAAGGATGTTGTTGATTATAAGAATCTTATAGCCGGAAAGACATATGAGGTTAAAGGTATTCTTATGAACCAGGAGACAGGCGAGAAGTTCCTGGATAAGGGCGGAAACGAGATTACAGGTTATGCTGAATTTACAGCAGAAAAAGCAGATGGAAGCGTAGATGTAACATTTACTTTCGACAGTTCACTGCTTGCCGGAAATACAATAGTAGTCTTTGAAAACCTGTATGAAAACGGCATTAAGGTCATAGGTCATGCAGATATTAATGATGTGAACCAGACTGTTGAGATTGTTAAGACTGGTGATACAGGTAATGTATATAGATATGCTTTGCTTGCGTTAATATCACTTGCAGTTATGGTAAGCCTTGTAATGGCAAAAAAGAGCAGAAATCAGAAGAATTAGAAATGTGACGGAATCCGTCACGCTATCCTGATGGACAGGATGGATAAGGAATAAAATATATCACACATATGGCAGGTGCTTAATTGCATCTGCCTTTTTTAGCGGAAAGGAGAGCAATAATGTTCTGTAATAAATGCGGTACAGAAAATCCGGATGAAGCAATGTTCTGCAGTTCATGCGGTAACAACATGAAGCAAAACAAATCCGGCAGACTAAAGCTTGAAAAAGTGCCGGAAGACAATGTGACGGAATCCGTCACAAATGAAGATGGAGACAGTCAGGATACAACAGATTCACCAGAGACAGATGCCAAAAAAGCGGATGCAACAGTCGGTGTTACAGAAAGCCTTACTCCTGATATGATTCCAGATACATTTAAGGAAAAGGAAGAAAAGCAGCTTGCACAGATAGTTGCTGAACTGCGGTCTGAGAACAAGCAGGCAGTACCTAAAAAGGATTGGTACATATATTCTTTAATGTCTGCTATTCCTGTTGTTGGATTTATCTTTTTTGCTGTCAGGAAGAAAGATAAGAATGAGAATAAGAAGAGTTTTGCAAAAGCCGGATTCACAATAAATCTTATTCTGTCAATTGTAATCTTGCTCATGGTAGGAAGTGCATTATATTTTGCATTTGGTGGAAAGATTACAATTCCTAAGAAGACAGCAAAGATAACAGAAGAATTAATTGAAGAGACCAGAGCAGCAGAGAGCAGCAGCGCAGCCAGAACTACATCTCAGGCAGTTTCAAGCACAGCAGCTACAAGCCCGGTAAAAAAGACAGAGTCTGTTAAGAGCTTTTCTTATGATAAGAATAGCAAGGCATTTACATTTGAGTTGAATGGCAATACATTCAAGTATCCTGTAGCGGCAGCTTCAATCAAAGATTTGGGTTATATATATGTAAGTAATACATTATCAAGTGAAACAGCAACACTTGATATGTATATGGATGCATATAAGAGTACGATAATGATTAAATACAACACTAAAGCCGGTAACACTTCTGATTGTTATGCAATTGCTGTGGAATTAAAAGAAGGTTCAACATTTATGGGGCTTTCCACCACGGCTACTTATGCAACAGTTAAAGATGCATTTAAAAACGCAGACACAGAAGTTTCAACGGATTACAGGTCAGACACAGCAACAGGAATCCTACAATACATGTATGGGGACAGAAGAATATCTGTAACACTGGATAATGGTTATGTTACAGGCGCATTAATAGAATAAATTATAAAAGAAACGAGGTAGTTTTATGAGAAGAGGAATAAGCCCGGTTAAAGTATTGGCATTAATAGTAGTAGTTATAGTGGCACTTGTTTTGTGCATGGTATTATCAAGACTGATAGTCGGTATCAACCCGGCTGCATTAAACAGATGGTTCGGCATGATATTCTTTGTAATGTTTATTGTACTTGCAGGACTTGGTGTATTTTTAGTCGGTAAATATGTTGGAAGAGATAAATAGGAGTAAGGGTCTGTGTCAAAAAGATACAGGCTCTTTTTTTATGCAAAAAAGTGACGGATTCCGTCACAGCCGTAAGGCAGAAAGGAAAAAGTATGACAAAACAGAAAATGAAGTTTAATAAAACACAGAGAAAGGCGATGCAGTTTTTATTGATAGCTGCATTTGTAAGTATATTTATATTTGTACCACAACTTACAGTATTTGCAGAAGAAGGAGCAGCTGCGGATGGAGCAGCAATTGTTACAGGTGCTTTTAATAATCTTATAGCAATTGTTACAGCAATGGTAAGTTCGATAGGAGCAATTATCCTGTTATGGGCATTCTTTGAAGTAGGTGTGTCAATGCAGAGCCAGGAAGGAACAATGCAGGCTATGGGATTTAAAAGAGTAGGTGGTGGCCTTGTAATGACACTTGCTCCACAGCTTGTTAATGCAATTCTTGGATAAAAATATGTATTAACGCTCGTGATCGGGAGCAATACATTATGTTTTTACATAAATAATGCAGGGCAGATTCTATAAAAAGAATCTGTCCTTTTTAACAGGAAAGGAGAACCAGTGAACATATTAATTAATCCGGTAGCTTTGGCAGCTCCGCAATGGGTTATAGACCTTTTATCAGGTGGTTCTATTTACACAATAGCACAGGAACTATGGAATTTTGTTATGGGAATAGCATATACGCTTATGGGTAAAAATGTAAGTTCGTTTACTACACCTGCAGCTAATGCCTTTTTACAATTTCTTGGACTTGAAGGAAATGTAGGAGCGTGGGATTATGTTAAGAATACAGTATTTCCATTGTTCCTTTCGATGGGTGCAGCGTTCCTTAATATATTTACTCTCGTAGGATTCTGCCGGCAGGCAAGCAATCTGAAAGAAGGAATAACAATGGAAGCATGGATAGAACTTTTTATTAAGCTTATTGTCGCAAATATCCTTATGGTAAACAGTCTGGATATAATGCAGGAATTTACAGGCTTTGCAATCACAACAACAAAAGTATTGCTGCCAAAGGGAGTTCCTACAGTAATAGGTGGAGATTATGATGCAGGATTCCGACTTGCAATGATAATGCTTGCACCTATATATCTTATTATATCAGGTGTCTGCTCGATAACAGTCCTTATAGAAGTACTTGGAAGATTTCTTAATCTTTTCATGCTTATATCGGTTGCACCTCTTGCATTGTCAACACTTTCAGGTGGAAGAGGAATTGAAAATTCTGCGATAGCATGGTTTAAAAGCTTTCTCACAAGTACACTGCAGATAATAGTAATTGCACTTGTAATGCAGCTCTGTAGCGGTCTTAATGCAGCACTGACAGGCATGTGTAATTCAGGTCTGCTTGCTTCATGGTTTGATGGTGCAGTGGCAGTAATATTATCGTTTATATTTATGCCGTTTATGGCAACTGCAGTAAAGTCAAGCGATAACTTTTTAAAGAGAGCATTTGATTTAAGATAATGTGACGAAAGGACAATGTATGAAAATTAATATTAATAAAGACTTCCTGAAGGAATATAAAAACGATTTCTGGAAGGGCTTTTCAATGACAGATATTGTACATATAGCAGAAGGATTTATATGTGCAGGTGCGGTTGTAGCCGTACTTGTGCTTGGATTCAAGATACCGCTTACCATAGCAATATATTGTGCTGTGCCGGTAGCTGCACCTGTCATATTTATAGGATTTTACAAGTATCAGGGTTACTTATCTGTCAAAGAGCTTGTAAAAGAATATATGTATACAGGCAATACTAAAAGACTTCTGTATGAATCGGAAGAGACAGAACCAGACAGAAAATTTCAAATCATAAGAAACATTAACAATAAGGACAAAGCTAAGAGAAAAAGGAAGGGGGCTTAACCGTGGCATTTTATATGAATCCGGCTAAAAGATTCAGCGACAGCATAACACTTACAACAGCGCCGGTAAAAACACCTAAAAATACCAGAGAAGCATTGTTCATTCATAAGGCATATCCTAATGGCATTTTCCAGATTGAAAATAGCAAAGGAGCTGTACTTTATGACAGGTGCTACACATTCACAGACATATCATATGTAAACAAAGATGATGAGGACAAGGCAAATGTCCTTCTTTCATTAATGGATTTTTTAAAGGGAATGAGTACATCATTTAAGATAACAGTGTCAAATCAATATCAGAATATGACACAGTTCGTTAATGATATATTTACCGACATTAACAGAAGTGACTATCCGGAGGTAAGCGAAGGCATAAGCATGTGGATTAAGGAAAAGATGGAAAATTCTGACCTTCATGATTTGAACCGGGTGCTTACGCTTACAATTACAGTCAGAACAAGGACATATGATGAGGCAAGAAGCTATTTTCTTGGAATGGATACAGAACTGGAAAGACTGTTTAGCGCAATGAGAAGCATAATAGTTCCAATGAAGGCTGAACAGAGACTGAATATGATTCGTAATTTCTTCTACCAGGAAGAGAAGGAGGAATATGATTTCAACCATGATGCACTGTATGATGTTATTCCTGTGTCAGTAGACCAGTATAGGGATTTCCTGATGTTTAATAATGATACATATGTATCTGTATTGTTTGCAAGAGATTTTGATACTGCACTTGATGATGGAAAGCTCATACATACAATATCTGATACTTCTTATCAGTCCTTCGTTACAATTGATTATGCGCCTGTGGAACATTCTGTAACAAGAAGCATGTTAAGAAGTGCTTATGGTAATAATGAGAGGGCAATAAGCCAGGAAGCCGATTCCAAGAAAAGCAATAATCAGGCTGTCACAGGAATTTCATACAACAAGAAGAAAAAGAGGGCAGAACTTGAAGGATATATGGACCAGCTTGATGATGATTCTGAGGAATGTATACAAGCAGGTCTTTTGGTTGTTGTTACTGCAGGAAGTGAGGATGAGCTTGCTGCAAGAATAGAATCAATGCAGCGTACAGCTAAAAATGTCGGTGCATATCTTGAAACATATAACTATGTTCAGCTTAAAGCATTTAACACAGCCCTTCCTACAGGTGTAAGACAGGTTAAAAAGATGAGAAGCTTCTATACATCTTCACTTGTAGCATTACAGCCGTTCTTTGCTCCGGAAGTAACTGAACCTGGTGGAATATTTTACGGAATTAACAATACTACAAAGAATCTTGTATTTGCTAACAGAAAGTCACTGACATCACCTCAGGGAATAATTATCGGACCGACAGGAGCAGGAAAGAGTTTTCTTATTAAGGAAACAGAAATAACCCAGACACTTTTATCCACAGATGACGACCTCCAGATAATAGACCCACAGAATGAAACACAGAATGTATGTGCCATGTATGGTGGTCTGTTCCTTGATTTCACACCAAAGTCTGATATACACATAAATCCTATGGAAGTACCATTAAGTCTGTTTAAAGCCGGCACAAAGAAGGACAGAGAGCTGTTCATAGCAGATGTAACAAAATGGGCGACAAGCTTTACTGAAGCCATAATGAAAAAGATAGTCTATACACAGGAACACAGCAACTTCATTGAGCAGGCAGTACAGAATGTGTATGACAAGGTTTTTAGCCGTAATAATCTTATACAGCCTACAATTAAAGATGTCCGTAAGGAGTTAATGATACTTGAGGATAATAACGAAAATGCTCATGATAAAAAGATTATTCATGAGATGGTAAACTGCCTCTACAGTTATACAGATGGTGTATATGATATGTTTGCATATCCATCAGATGTAGATATAAGTACTTACAGACTTGTAGCATTTGGACTTAAGAATGTTGATGAAAATTACTGGCAGCCAGTAATGATATCAATTATGTTCTTCCTCTCGATCAGGATGAACTACAATCAGGAACTGCAGAAAGCTACACGACTTGTTGTAGACGAAACACAGGTTGTAACGAGAAATGCTTCATCAGCACAGATACTTCTTAATGCCGTAATTACATACAGAAAGTTTGGAGGAATAGTTACTCTTGCAATGCAGAATCTTACAAGGGCACTGGAAAATCCTGATTTAAGGGATATGTTTCAGAACTGTGGGTACAAGATGTTCTTCCAGCAGGTAGGAGAAGATGCGGAAAGGCTTTCAAAAATTCAGGATTTGACCCAGGCAGAATATGATGCCCTAAAAAGTGATAGACCTGGAAGGTCTGTAATGGTATGGGGCAAGAAGGTTATAATTCTTGACAGTCTTATGAGCAAGGATAATCCACTGTATGAAGTTTTCTCTACGAACTTCCATGAGAAAGCGGAAAAGGCTCGAAAGGAAAAAATGAAAGAGGCTGCTTATGGGGATTAATTTTGCTGATGAAAAAGTAAATGTAAAATCAATACCACAGTTTGGTTCGACAAGGAAGATTCTTAATCCGGTTGAAGAAGAAATAAAGAAAAGCGGTCTTAAGATTCCCAAGCCAGAATATGAAAGACTGTCTGTAGAAAATTACATGACAAAGGAAGAGTACAAAGCGTTTTCTTCTCTTCCACCTTCACAGCAGAAGAGAGCATTTGAAGTGTTCAAACAGTCTCCCGAATATAAAAGATTTAAAAAGAAGCTGGATGCACAATCAGAATTGTTATCAAAAAATGTGACGGATTCCGTCACTTTTTTTGATGAGAAAAATAAAAAGAATGAGCAGCCTTCTACGGATAATCAGAATTATTCATACAGGATAAATGAGCAGGAGACAACTTATTCTGCAATGGAAAATACAAAAAAAGCCGGAGAGCAGACTGCAAAAAAAGCTGCTGAAAATGGAGCAAAGACAGCAGCACAGACAGGTGCGGCTGCCGGCTCTGGTGGAGCAAGTGAGATAGCCAAAGAAGCAACAGAAGCTGTGAAAAAATATGCTGATACATTAAAGGATGCATCATCACAGTCTGAATCAGACCCGACAGATTATCAGACAGAGCATTCATCAGATATTGCAATATCTAAGTCAGGCATGGGAACAATACAAAAAATAACAGCGGTTATCATGGCATTTGCAGCTGCTTTAATATCACAGCTTGGAGTTATTCTTCTTCCTCTGCTTATTGTATTAGCTGTTGTTATAGTGATTGTTTCTCTTCTTGTTGCACTTATATCATCAATTGCCGGAGCTGTTAAGGATGCATCATCTGCACAGGTCATTGCAGGGTTATACAGACAGCTATTATCAGATAATACAATAAGTTATACACAGGATGTTAAGGATGCTGCAGTCAATGAACAGGTAGAAGATTATGTGAATTATCTTCTTGCGATAATGGAAGTTGAATCACATGGAATTGGAACTGATGTAATGCAGTCATCAGAATCCGCAGGACTTCCACCGAACAGCTTCAAGACACCACAGGAGTCGATTGCACAGGGAGCAAAATATTTTGCTTCATGCGTCATGAAAGCATCTGAAAAGGAATGCGATATAAATACTGCAATACAGGCATACAATTTTGGAACAGGATTTATTGATTATGTTGCAGAAAACGGCAAGGTATATACACTTGATTTGGCAATAGCATTTGCTGAAGAAAAATCCGGAGGGAAACAGGTTGCTTATAAAAATCAGATTGCCATTAATTACAATGGTGGCTGGCGTTATGCATACGGCAACATGTTTTATGCGCAGCTTGTCAATCAGTACATATACAATTATGATAATGCAACTGTACAGAAGATTGTTGATGAAGCAATGAAATATTCAGGATGGGATTACATATCAGGAGGAAGTTCACCTGATGATGGTGGTTTTGATTGTTCAGGTCTTGTTCAATATGTTTATGGTAAGGCAGGAATAAATCTGCCACGACTGGAGAAAGACCAGTACGAAGCCTGCGAAGAAATTGAAGAAGAAAATATCCAGCCGGGAGATTTGATTTTCTATAAAAATGAAACATCGAATGGCGAGATAGGGCATGTTATCTTGGCAATGGAAAAGTTTTTGAGGCAGGAGACCCAATCGGAATATACAGTGCAACTGATGAATGGCATACATCTAATCAGCTTCATATTGGAAGAGTGAAAGGAATTGAAGATGCCGACAGCGCAAGTGATGATTAAAATGTGAAAGGACATGATAATATGCAGGATAAAATACTGGATAAAATTAATGTTGAATATGAGTTGTTCTTCATGCAGTGTATGAGCTGCACAAAGGAACTTTTATATTCAAGAAGTAAAGAGATTGAAATGAAAAAAACTATCACTTCATACTTAAGAGACGAGGTGAAGAACAATAAAAATATTAAGCTTGTCAGGATGAGTACATCAAACAATCTTCTTGATGAGTTCTACAGATATGCGAAAGACCATGAAGATATTTCTTTGAGAGAAGCATTGAAAAATTACATGAAAAATTACACGGATTAATTTAAGCCCCCTAAAAAAATCAGAAGATTTTTTTAAGAAAATATTTAAGACCTTTTTCAAGAATACG
>OATG01001976.1_pt1 | contig 13032 bp, 8 predicted proteins | sample 1516581 | NCBI WGS metagenome assembly OATG01 (sample SAMEA2579930, study PRJEB22360) | human gut metagenome | biome: human gut; feature: human-associated habitat; material: faeces | place: Denmark | collected 2008/2010
ATATAGTATTCATAATGTTACAAGTTTTAATTGGCTTGTTATACTATAATAACAGAAGCCTTCTGCAAAATGTTCACAGCATCTTACTTTATTTGTAAATGTACTGTATACGTTCCACCTCTTTCGGGTGATCGCGGTTGGTCCGGCAGATCCATTGGCCCGTATTGTCATATTCATAATAAGAATTGCCGTCAATCCGGTTCCCGTATTTATCATACAGGCAAGTCAGGCATCCGGACGTTTTTTGGTTATTACCCAAAATCCGTTGGTAGACAATCTGCGATAGATAACCGTATTTATCGTATTCATAAGCATCTTTTTGTGAAATAACCTGATCCGGAGAATTGGCAAAAAGCAAGTTTTGATGTTGGGATGAAACCAATCTTCCTTTATCATCATATTTGTTGGCGGTGTAGGTCTGAAGTTCTCCGTTCTTATTATATTCTTTGGTTTCGGTCAATAATCCCTGTTTATTGTAGGAGCTTATGACGACTCTTCCGTCTGCATACTTGAGCGAATCACTCTCAATACTTCCATCGGTACCGATGCGGCGTGTCCGCCGGTAGAGATCCGTTTTGGTTTTCGGATTCGTTTGTACCTCAAAGATGCAGTGACCTTGCGGGTCGTATAATCTATTCGTCTGTATTTCATTGCCTGGCTGCCCGTTCTTCATGGTAAGTGCCAGGGTGGAGACGAGCTGTCCTTTATCGTCATACGAATAAGTGGTCGAGGTGGTCCCTGTACTGTCGTTTTCCGCAGACTTTATCAATCGCCCTCCATTATAGTATTTCACGGAAGTAGGGGTGGATATGATTGTTTGCAGAATAAACGGTGCCCGCAGTGCGTTGGCCTGGTCGCGAAATTCCTTGTATCTGTGTGTGCAAAGAAAATCCTGCAACATACTTAACGATTCGGAACTGACAATGGCAGGTTTTAAAAGCTCAAAATCAGCTTTTTCGCTAAGATATTCAAGATCATCAAGGTGCGTACGTGCTGTGGAAGTCAGGTAAGGTGATTGCTTATAGTCGTCAATGATCTGCCGGATAGCTGTTGCATTTCCTTTCTCCCGGAGACTGTCAATCCCTTGAAACAGAAAGTCGTCGTATAACGTGCGGACTTCCGAAAGGAAGGGACGTGTATCTTTATCAGTGAAGAATTTCTGCATGGCGGCATTATCAAAGAATGCTTTGAAATTCGCAGAGGTCGGATTACTCTTTACAATCTGATAAAGCCGTTTGTTCTCCGCAGTGTTGATTTGAGAGATAAACTTGCCGTTCGGATATTCCGAGATATACGTTTGATAGATGTTCAGCGCAGGTGTTTTCAGCATCCCTTCCAGTAGGGCCAGTTCGCGGATGTCCCGCACCTTTTGCAAGAGGGCGGAGTCTGCCGGATAGCCGCTTGACTGGATGCTGTCCATCAATGTCTTGCTAAAGGGAATCTGCTCTTTCGATGCTTCCAGGATGGAGATAACAGCCTGTTCCGCTTTGTCTTGTACGTTGGAAAGCTGTATTTTCTCTTCTTCGCAGATATTCGGAAAATAAGCTTTCGTAGCTTGTTCGTAACAGCCGAAATAGTTGGTGGCGGCTTGCTCACTTTGTTTGTTCCACAATTCGTTGAGAACGTCCAACAATGCCAGTTCTTCGGCATAATAGGTTTGCGTCTCTTCATCTATCTTATCACGGTTTTTCTGCCATTTGTCGGCGTCATTATCGTTCAGATACCTTAGCAGCTTTTCCAAGCGGCTCTGTTTTTGTGCCATTGCCTGTGGAATGCAGGCAACCAGAAACAAACTTAAAATAATTGATAAAAATATACTCCTTTTCATTGCTTTTTGGGGTTAGGTTAAAATAGTTAGTGATGAAAATTCATAAAAATACCTTCATTCTCGAATGAATATTATACTTTTGTATTGAGAACAAATTTGAGTGCCAAGGGTTTGTTAAAAATCCACATTGTTTTTATAATGCTGTTATGAATACCAATTATATAGATGAATTGAACGAGAGTCAGTGTGCAGCAGTGACTTATAATGACGGTCCTTCGCTGGTGATAGCCGGTGCGGGTTCGGGGAAGACGCGTGTGTTGACTTATAAAATCGCTTACTTGCTGGAGCAGGAGAACGGGTATAATCCGTGGAATATCCTTGCGCTGACCTTTACTAATAAGGCTGCGCGCGAGATGAAAGAGCGTATTGCCCGGCAGGTAGGTATGGAACGGGCACGTTATTTGTGGATGGGCACTTTCCATTCCATTTTCTCACGTATTCTTCGTGCCGAAGCACAATATATTGGATTCACTTCCCAGTTCACCATCTATGATACGGCTGATAGTAAGAGCCTGCTTCGTTCCATCATTAAAGAGATGGGGTTGGACGAGAAAACTTATAAGCCGGGAGTAGTGCAGGCACGCATCTCCAATGCAAAAAACCATTTGGTCACTCCTACGGGGTACGCTGCCAATAAAGAGGCTTACGAAGGAGATATGGCTGCCAAGATGCCTGCTATCCGTGACATCTATACCCGTTATTGGGACAGATGCCGTCAGGCGGGAGCGATGGATTTTGATGATTTATTGGTATATACCTATATTCTGTTTCGTGACTTTCCGGAAGTGCTGGCACGTTATCGCGATCAGTTCCGTTATGTGTTGGTGGACGAGTATCAGGATACGAATTATGCGCAGCATAGCATTGTTCTGCAACTGACAAAGGAGAATCAACGTGTCTGTGTGGTGGGAGATGATGCGCAAAGTATCTATTCTTTCCGTGGGGCGGATATTGATAATATTCTCTATTTTACAAAAATCTATCCCAACACGAAAGTCTTTAAACTGGAACAGAATTACCGTTCCACGCAAACTATTGTTTGTGCTGCCAATAGCCTGATTGAAAAGAACGAACGTCAGATACGGAAAGCCGTGTTTTCGGAGAAAGAAAAAGGGGAACCCATCGGTGTGTTTCAGGCGTATAGTGATGTGGAAGAGGGTGATATTGTGGCTAATAAGATTGCGGAGCTGCGCCGGGAATATCACTACGGATATGCTGAATTTGCCATCCTATATCGTACGAATGCGCAAAGCCGTATTTTCGAAGAGGCTCTTCGGAAACGGAGTATGCCTTATAAGATTTACGGGGGACTCTCGTTCTATCAGCGGAAAGAGATAAAAGATGTGATTGCTTATTTCCGTTTGGTGGTGAATCCGAATGATGAAGAAGCGTTTAAACGAATCATCAATTATCCGGCTCGTGGCATTGGAGATACCACGGTCGGGAAGATTATATCAGCGGCTACCAATCATGGCGTAAGTCTTTGGGCGGCAGTCTGCGAACCATTGAGTTACGGACTGGATATAAATAAGGGAACTCATGCAAAACTGCAGGGCTTTCGTGAACTGATAGAAGGTTTTATTGCCGATCAGGCGGATAAGAACGCTTATGAAATAGGAACGGACATTATCCGTCAGTCCGGTATTATCAATGATGTTTGTCAGGACACATCCCCCGAGAATTTAAGTCGTAAGGAGAATATAGAAGAGTTGGTGAATGGTATGAATGACTTCTGCGCTTTGCGGCAGGAGGAAGGCAATCCGAATGTGTCTCTTACTGATTTCCTTTCGGAGATTGCATTGCTCACCGATCAGGACTCCGACAAGGCGGATGATGGGGAAAAGATAACGTTGATGACCGTCCATTCGGCGAAAGGATTGGAGTTTAAGAATGTATTTGTGGTTGGTCTGGAAGAAAATCTGTTTCCCAGTGGGATGGTCGGAGATTCTCCACGGGCGCTGGAAGAAGAACGTCGCTTGTTCTATGTAGCTATTACCCGTGCGGAAGAACATTGTTATCTGTCTTTTGCTAAAACACGTTTCCGTTACGGAAAGATGGAGTTTGGAAGTCCCAGTCGTTTCCTGCGTGATATTGATGTTGATTACTTGCGGTTGCCGCATGAAGCAGGAGTGAGCCGTGCTGTGGATGAAGGTGCGGGACGTTTCCGCAGGGAGATTGAAGGGGGCTTTGCCCGTTCTGCTTCTCCGTCGCGTGCGCCTTTCGGTAGTAACTCTTCCGAGCAGCGTGAACGTCCGAAAGCGCAGATTATTGCTCCCAGTGTACCGAGAAATTTGAAGAAGGTAAGTGCTGTTGGTGGAAATAGCGGTGGGGGAAAGGCGGGTTCTTCCGGTTCAGCATCGGTAGCAGGAGTACAAGTCGGACAGATGATAGAGCACGAACGCTTCGGATTGGGCGAAGTGCTGAAAGTGGAAGGAACGGGAGACAATGCGAAAGCCACTATTCATTTTAAAAATGCGGGAGACAAACAACTATTGTTGCGTTTCGCTCGTTTTAAAGTGGTAGAATAAATAATAACGCTAAATAGAGAGGCTCATGAAGAAACAACTAACAGTAATTTTGCTTTCCGCTTTGCTTTTGAGTGGATGTGCGTCGGGGCGTATGGGAAATCCGGGAGCTATCATGGCAGGTGCTTCTATCGGAGGTAGTCTGGGAAGTTCGATAGGCGGACTTATCGGAGATAATAATCATGGCTGGAGGGGCGGTTATCGTGGCTCTGCTATTGGAAATATTGTAGGAACCATTGCCGGTGCGGCTATTGGAAACGCATTGACGGCACCGAGACAAGAGCAGATAGAGGAGGATGCGTATATTCCTGAAGTACGGGAAGTACGTGTGCAAAAGTATAAGAAGCAGCCGCAAGTGCAGCCGCCCATTTCTCAACTGAAGTTGCGCAAAATCCGTTTCATTGATGATAATCGTAGTCATGTGATTGATGCGGGAGAAAATAGCAAGATTATTTTTGAGATTATGAATGAAGGGAGAAAGCCTGTCTATAATGTGGTTCCTGTGGTGGAAACGGTAGGAAAGGTGAAGCATCTCGGCATCTCTCCTTCGGTGATGATTGAGGAAATTCTTCCGGGTGAGGGCATCCGTTATACGGCTTCGATTCATGCAGGTGAAAGGTTGAAAGATGGTGAAGTGACATTCCGTGTCGCAGTGGCGGACGAGAATGGGGTGATTTGTGATTCGCAGGAATTTACCCTGCCTACACAGCGCGGAAACTAGAGCTAAAAGCCCGAAATATCCGGTTTAAATATAGTGACGGTATATGCCTTGGATAGTGACGCTATCCTGTGCATATACCGTCACTATGTTGGTGGGATAGCGTCACTCTTTAATGATCCATTTTCCTAAATTCCGTTTCTCGGCATCAAAGGAAACACCTACCTTTATGAGCTTCCTGCCGTCAACACTATAAGGTAACATATAACCTTTTTCATCTATCTGCCGTAAAGCGTCTTCGGCTGTACCCTCTAGTTTGAATTCGAATACATAGATATAATCGGCGGTTTTTACTACTGCGTCTGCACGACCGATAGCGGTACGTACTTCCGCCTGTGTGAATTGCCCCATTAGTTTGAAGACCAAATAGAATACAACTTGATAGTGACGTTCCGTTTTCGAATTCAATTCGTAAGGGAAGTCGGCGAAGAAACAGTTCAAGCGGGTAAGGAATGCATCAACATCACCCGTTTCCAATTCATGAACAAACTTGCCGATATAAAACGAAGTATCGGTAGACGAGACAGGAGTATAAAAGGGGGCGGCAAAATTAAGAAAGCCATATTTCACTTCTTCATTAGGAAATCCCAATATATATACACGAAAACGTTGGTCGTAGGACTTTATCGTCAGATACCCGCTTTGATAAATCATCGGTACGGGATTACTGATATTCGCCCTGTCGTCACTCAAAGAGGCGGAAGACACTTCGATGTCGTCGAGTTCACGAAGATCGAAATCTGTTCTCTTGAGTATCTCTACCAGGAAAGTAGGAGTACCGCTGGCAAACCAATAGTCGCTGAAGCGCAGCTTGTCGAGGGCACTAAGTACGCTGAACGGGTTGTACATCGGAGCAAATCCTTTGCTCGGGGTAAACCGGTATCCGTCATATTGTCGGGTAAGTTGCTCTATCACATTGTCATAAGTCGTTTCCGTTTGTGCGGCCAGTGCTTGAAGTTCAGGAGCAAAAGTTGCTTCTATTTCAGGGCGAGTCATGCCACAAAGAGCATTATATTCAAGATCAAAGCTAATATCGTTGAGTTGATTCAGTGTGCTGAATATCCCCATTTGCGCAAATTTTGTCACTCCGGTGATAAAGACGAACTGCAAATAAGCATCGGAACTTTTGAGTACGGTATAAAATGCAGTCAGCGTTTTACGATAGTCATCCTGTAGTTCCGGATGATCGAATGATTGTAGCATGGGTTTATCATATTCATCAACGAGCACAACTACCCTGCGTCCGTTTTGTTCATAGGCTTGTTGGATGATTGTGGCGAACCTGCCGGAAAATGTCATTGTTCCTTTATCAACACCGTATTGTGTTTCCCACCTTGTCAGGTGAAATTCCAACATTTTCTCTAATCGTTCTTTGCTGTCATATTTTTCAGCATTTAAGTCGAGGTGAAGTACCGGATATTCGAACCAATTCTGTTCCAATTGTTCGATAGCAAGTCCCTTGAAGAGTTCTTTCTGTCCTTTGAAATAAGCTTCAAAAGTAGATAGTAGCAGACTCTTTCCGAAACGCCGCGGACGACTAAGGAAACAAGGAGCACCTGCTTGTACCAAACGAAACACCAACGCAGTCTTATCCACATAAAGAAAACCTTCAGAGCGGAGTTTTTCGAAGCTTTGTATTCCTATCGGGAGTTTGCGGAGCATATTAACGGATGGATTCATAACAACTTTCATTTTGATATAACAATGATATGGGCAAAGATAACAAATTCGGATTGTATTTTGTCCAAGATATGCGTAAAAACGTTATCTTTGTTCATGTTTCAACAAAAAACATTAGATTGATATGAAAGAGATATTTAGAAGATATCCTATCGGGATACAGAATTTTGAGCAGTTACGTAATATGGATTGTGTATATATTGATAAAACCGCATTGATTTATCAATTAGTCCATACTGATACTGTGTATTTCCTTAGCCGCCCCCGCCGTTTCGGAAAAAGTCTTCTAGTCTCTACTCTTGACGCCTATTTCTCCGGAAAAAAAGATTTATTCAAAGGACTGGCAATAGAACAGTTGGAACAAGAATGGACTGTTTATCCTGTGTTGCATATTGATTTCAGCAGAACAAAATATACCGCTATCGAAGACTTGCAAGAGCAACTGAATCTTTATCTAAGCGGATGGGAGAGGACTTATGGAAAAAATGAAGAAGAAACGAGTTATGCAGCTCGTTTGACGGGTTTGCTTCAACGAATTTATCAACAGACAGGAAAGCAGGTTGTCGTATTGATTGACGAATATGATGCACCTTTATTGGATAGTAATAGTGACTCTGCTTTACAAGGACAATTACGAACTGAAATGCGGAAGTTCTTCAGTCCTCTCAAAGCCCAAGGGCAATACCTTCGTTTTTTATTTCTGACAGGTATCAGTAAATTCAGTCAGATGAGTATATTTAGTGAGTTGAATAACTTGCAGAATATCAGTATGAGCGATGATTATAGTACTATTTGTGGTATTACAGAAGGTGAATTGCGGAGTCAAATGCAACCGGATATTGAGAGGATAGCGCAGAAGAACAATGAGACTTATGAAGAAGCCTGCCAGCATTTGAAACGGCAATATGACGGTTATCACTTTAGCAAGAATTGTGAAGATATTTACAACCCGTTTAGTCTTTTCAATGCTTTTTCTCAAAGGGATTATAAAAGTTTTTGGTTCTCTACCGGTACGCCCACTTTCTTGATTGAAATGTTACAGCGAATGGACTTCAGTCTCAATTTATTGGAGAAGATGGAAGTGAAAGATGAGGACTTTGATAAAGCGACGGAGGTTATCACCGATCCGATTCCTGTACTTTATCAGAGCGGTTATCTGACTATCAAAGGATATGAATCTCTTTTCCGTACATATACATTAGGCTATCCTAATGAAGAAGTTAAAATAGGCTTTATTGAGACGTTGATTCCCTCTTACCTCAATCAGCCGACCCGCGAAAGTAATTTCTACGTAGTCTCTTTTGTCAGGGATTTGATGAAAGGTGATATTGAGCAGTGCCTTCTTCGTACTCGTTCTTTCTTTTCTTCTATACCATACGATTTGGAGAACAATCAGGAGAAGCACTACCAAACTATCTTCTATTTGTTATTCTGTTTGATGGGGCAATATGTGGATGTAGAGGTTAAGAATGCTATTGGCAGAGCAGATGTGGTGATAAAGATGTCTGATGCGATTTATGTGTTTGAGTTTAAAGTGGACGGAACACCCGAAGAAGCGTTGGCGCAAATTAATAGTAAACAATATGCTATTCCTTATGAGATAGATCATCGCAAGGTTGTTAAAATTGGAGTAAACTTTGATAGTACGACACGGACGCTGGGACAGTGGAAAATAAAATAGGAAAATAATATGAGAAACACACTATTAGCAGTTGGAATTGTCCTGATGGGAATCTCTGTTTCGGCACAAACCAGAGTGATTGAATATCCGGCAACAGGAGCACGTACAACTGATGCACTGGAGTTATATCAAGTTGAGGTTTCAGATACAGCTGTTGTTATTAAGGGCGATATGTATAGTCGTCCCAATTCATGGGTTAGCATAGCGTCTTCCTCTGTACTAAAAGGAAGACAAACAGGGAAAATGTATCGTCTGATACGTGCGACAGGTATAAAATTGGATAATAAGGAATATATGCCTGTATCCTGTAACCGTTCATTTACATTACAATTCGAACCAATAGATAAACGTGATAAATCAGTGGATTTTGATGAAATGCTGACTGGAGACAATGGCTTTCAGATAAATGACATTTCTTTAGAGAAGCCGGATCAAAAGAAGAAAATACATTGTCGTATTGAAGGTAAAGTGATTGATAATCCCGCATACAGTCGTTTAATGTTGATGCCGGAAGGCACTGATCCCCGTGTGCAGGAATGGATTTCTGTCCCGGTGCGTGATGGAAAATTCTCTTATGATTTATATGTTGATAAAGAAGAGCCCTATATATTATATGCCTGGAGCGATCAGATGAATGGTGCGTGGCATCCGATTTCTTTCTTTTCCGAGAATGGTAAAATAGAATTGGCCTTGTATTCAATGGAGAAAGAACCGGAAATACATTCGAATGCACCGTTGACAAGTGAACTTCTTCGTTTCCGGAAAGAAACGAATGATCGATTTATGTTTCCTCTTGAGAAAGAGAGAGAACGTTTAGAGCAGGAAGGGAAAATAGAAACTCCGGAGATGAGGGTTTTACATGGGCAATTTGCAAAGACGGAGGACAAGCAGGAATTAGATGCGATTCGCAAAAAGGCACGTCAACTGGAAAAAGAAGGGAAAGCATATACGGAAGAATATAAAGCATTTGAACAAAAGAGCCAGGAAGTGTATAGTAAATATAGGGAATATCAAAATGAGTATATCCAGTCAAATCCTACTTTAGTGGGACTTTACTTATTGACTCGTCAGGCAAGAAGAATGCATGATTCCGATGAAAATATGACTACTTATATCAATCTATACCGTACAGTATACGCTGAAAAATTTACTGATAATCCTATGACGGAGTATATGAAATTATGGATTGTAAGTAACGAAATAAAGATCGGCGGAAATTTTGTTGACTTTACAGCACCTGATTTACAAGGTGTTCAATATACATTATCCGAAGAGATACAGGGAAAAGTAGCGTTGATCGATTTATGGGCTTCATGGTGTGGTCCTTGTCGTCGTACTTCTATCAGTATGATTCCTGTTTATGAAACGTATAAAGATAAAGGATTTGTAGTAGTGGGCGTAGCTCGTGAACGCAAGGCTGCTGATATGAAAAATGCTGTTGCTAAAGACAAATATCCATGGCTCAATCTTCTGGAATTAAATGATGCAGGCAAGATCTGGGAGAGGTATGGTGTAGGTAATGGTGGCGGATGTACTTATCTGGTGGATAAAAATGGGAAAATATTGGCTATTCATCCTACTGCGGAGGAGGTGAGAACTTGGTTGGAGAAGCTGCTTTCGGATTAAACCACGGACATAATATAAGAAGAGACATTTTATTGGGAATCAAACATTTTCTGCTTACCTTTGTTAGCATGAAACAAGATAACAAGAAAGGAGACGAACTTATGCCGAGTAATTATATTCGTTTCGATTGGGCTATGAAGCGTTTATTGCGTAATAAAGCCAATTTTGCTGTTCTTGAAGGCCTTCTGACTACTCTTTTGAATGAAAAGATAGTCATTCAGAAACTTTTGGAGAGTGAAAGCAATCAAGAAGATGAATTTGATAAGTATAATCGTGTAGATATGCTTGCTGAAAACTCGAAAGGTGAACTTATTCTGATTGAAGTTCAGAACAATAATGAGTATGCTTATTTCCAACGTATTCTGTTTGGTACTTCTAAAGTGACCGAGTATATTAATCGTGGAGAAGGCTATTATAAGGTACGTAAAGTATATAGTGTCAATATTGTCTATTTTTCTTTGGGTAGTGGTAAAGATACCGTATATCACGGTAAAACGGAATTCCGGGGAATTCATCAGGGAGATATGCTTGAACTGACTCCTTTTCAGAAACAAACTTTTAAAGTGGATACAGTAAGTCAACTTTATCCTGAATATTATATTTTGAAGGTCAATGATTTTAATCAGGTAGCTAAAAGCCCATTGGAAGAATGGATCTATTATCTGAATACAGGTGATATTCCTGATAGTGCGACTGCTCCAGGTTTAACAGAAGCCCGTGAACGATTAAAACTTGACAAGATGACTAAAGCAGAGCTTGATGCTTACTATCGCCATTTGGATAATATTGTCATATTAAAAGATAATATATTTACGGAACGTGCAGAAGGACGTGCAGAAGGACGTGCAGAAGGACATGCTGAAGGTCGTGTAGAGGGTCATGCTGAAGGACGTGTGGAAGGTATTAATGAAGGCCGTCTGGAAGAGAAAAGGGAAGCAGCAAGCAATATGAAGACTCTGAATATTCCTCTTGATGTTATTTCGCAAGTCACAGGCTTGTCCATAGAAGAAATAAAGGCGTTGTAATAAACGCCTCTATATAATTGTTAGTATCCTATATCATCTTAGACATGATATAGGATTTTTTTATATATGGAAGTCTTGAAATGAGAACATACATAAAAATTGGATATCTTATGCGTTTCTCCTGCTTGAATTTAAAACAGAGTCTTGTATGCGAATAAATATGTGAGTAATTAGGGATTGTGGAAATCCGTGGTGCTTTGTTTTTAGGTTATTTGGATGCTTATTGTTTGCTGTAAAGAGGCTATTTGCGGATATTCGTTTGATTATTTGATAAGTACTTTCTTTTTGCTATATTTGATTTGGATGGAATATAGTGTGAAATAGCTGAAAATATACCGATAAATTTGGGTCTCACCGATGAATGTATTGTTCCTCGGTGAGGAAGGGAGCGACGCACACCGGGCAACGAGTCGTTCCTCGGTGAGGAACAAAGCTTAGTTAGCGGTAAATAATTCGTTTTTTATCCCTTATTTATGTAATATTTAGTCTGAAAACGGTATATTCTTGCATTGATTTATGCATTTATTTCTCTTCTTGCTTTTATTTTGATTTAATATTTATAGAGTGAATCTTAAAAATAGACTAATTTCTTTGGTTGGAAAGGTTAATTTTGATATAACCAAAAACTCAAAATATTTTTTATATTGTCTGTCAATTATTACAAATAATGCTACCTTTGTGCTATTCAAACAGATAAATAAGTCACACTATGAAATTACTAACGAAACTAAGTGGTACAATTACATTTAAAGATAGACAAAAGATGCACTTTTTGCTAATAATATTTTTAGGGGAGATAGTATTATTTTTCATTCTAGGACAATTATATTGTGAGGCTAGAAAAAAAATGTTCAGTGAAAGAGTGGAAAGTGTTTTCAAAGCAGTTTTTTTGCAACATTTACAAGAAGATGCTTTTGACGGTTATCTTTACACTAGTGAGAGGAAACAGCGATTGGAGGAGTATCCTGATACGGTTTATATAACAGATGAAAGCGGAAAACGTGGATACTGTTTGGATAAAGAAAAAAGTCGTAGAAATATAACATCTGATCCGCGATTACGTTTTTTACATACTGCTTATTTATCTAAACATCCTTTAGTAGTGGACTCTTTATATGAAAAGTGGCAACTGCATTTGAAACAGCAAAGTTTGTCTGGCACTTTTGCGTTGCAGCTTTTGGTATCCGATAAAGATGAAAACATTACAGAAAGTGTATACCCTGACTCTTTTTTACATGAAAATTGTATACCAGAATTCGATATTACGGCAGGTTATCGTTGCGAGGTTGAAGCAAAAGGTTTTTTCTACTTTTCATTTTTTACTCTTGTGGGGGTAAGAGGCTTTGTTTATGGCTTTATTTATTGGCTGTGTGCAGTTATTATTAATATAGTGATATTTTTTAGAAAGAGATGGCAAAAGAACATTGTTGCTCCTACCTCTGTTCATATCTATCATATGGACCAAGGTATTATGTTTGATGCAGATTTGAGAAAGCTTATATTTGGTAAAGAGGAAATTCAGATATTACCACAAACAGCTATTTTATTAAAACATTTTTTAGAAGCTCCAGATTACATATTGAAAGACGAAGAAATCAAGAAAATATTTTGGTCGGATAAATCAAATAATGATCCGAGACTTCATAATGCAATAAGTCGTTTGCGAAGAGTTTTTGAGAATGTTCAATCTATTGAGATTCAAAGATATGAAAATATTGGATATCAATTGCAAATTAGAAGGAACAAATAAGAAACTATAATTTCCGATGAAATGGGATTTTTTTGAATGAGAGCCTTATCTCTATGATAGTATATATAGTAGATAGATTCGGTTAGATAGAAATGGATAGATTAATTTATTGGTGGTTGTAATCCAATTGCCTACTTTCGTTTCCATTAATTAATCGATAAAACTATAGTATATATGAAGAAACTATTATTCTTTTCTA
>OATG01001980.1_pt1 | contig 13002 bp, 10 predicted proteins | sample 1516581 | NCBI WGS metagenome assembly OATG01 (sample SAMEA2579930, study PRJEB22360) | human gut metagenome | biome: human gut; feature: human-associated habitat; material: faeces | place: Denmark | collected 2008/2010
GCCCTCGCTCGCGGCGACTTGATTATAATATCACCATTGGGTCAGGTTGTCAACATTATTTTTCAAGTTTTTTGTTATTTTTTTGAAAGTTTTTGCTTTTCCATCAAGAATCCCAGTGTTTATGCGGGTTTGCGGCATTTTATATTTACAATAAAATATCACATTTTGCAGAATTTTATTGTATTTTCTGCATTTTCTCTCTGTTTTTATCAACACTTTTCAGATGCGTATTGCATTTATAACAGCATATTTTTTATATCCCTGCTTCCTGAAAAGCATTTTCCATTACCCCCGCAATATTTTTTGCTTTTACCAAAAGCAAAAAACTGCCGGAGCAGCCCCGGCAGTTTTTTCTTTTATTCTTTTTATCTATTATCTATAAGAAGTCTTTAGTCTTCTAAATCTGCGTGATGTACAAAGGCATCTTTATCTTCTGGTGGAAGACGCCACTCCCCATAATGTGTTGTAAGTTCTTCGTCATAACCTGCCGGTACCGGGAATTTTCTTCCCCGAATTACCCCATAATCTGTATTTTCAAATAAATCTGTCCGATAAAACGATAATTCGTCTACAAAATAATTACAGACATATCTCCAATTCGTTTTCTGTCCCATGTATTTCGTAGATGCCTTTTCCCATTTCCGGCATACTTTCTGCGTTGATGTAAATTTTCCTAAAAAACGCAGTACTGCAACCTGAAGTTTTTGCAGTCCGGTATATTTTTCATCCTTTAACTGATAACGCTTTGACATGCCCAATCCGTAAAGGACTTTATAATGAAACTTCATCATTTCTCTTTTAAATGCATTATCCGGTGCAACATCATAAATAAACACATCAATTCCAATGCGGTTCTGATAGTTTTTATAATATCTGTCCTCTGCCGTTTCTTCCCTTAACGGATACCGCTCATCATAGATTCTTGGAATAAAATCGTAAAATGCCGGGCTGTAATCCTGTGGTTCGATAAAATGCAGATACTCCGGTAAATGTTTTCTCATTGCTTCACAAAATGCCGGATAATCTTCTCTCATTACCTTAATGTCAATATCATCATCCCACGGAATAATATTCTGTTCCCTGAGTGAACCGATTTCCGTGCCGGAATCCAGAAACCACCGGACATTTTCTTTTTTACAAATGTCATCAATAATACATAATGTTTCAAATAACAGCTTATGCAATTCTTCTCTTTTCATCTTTTCGTACCCCTTATTTCTGACTTTGTGCCAGCGCATCTTTATATCCTAAGAACAAAGACACTGCCATTCTTAAAATACATACAACCAGTAATGCAATACAGAATGCCCACATATCTGCAAGGTAAAGCGTTACCGGAATACAGATTGCGCAGAATGCTGCTGCATATACTACATTAATATACAGCTGATACCTCGCTTTTGAAAAACGAAGCAGAATGACTGTAATTACATTTGTGACAAAATAAAAGACCTGTGCCATATTTGCAATAATAAAAAACTGCTTCACTTCATGATAATTCTGTGGATATAAAATGTATATCAGAATATGTGAGGCAATCGTACAAAGCAGCGTTCCAATCACAACTGCTGCCAGCGAAAATACAGTCACCAGATTCATAAATTTCAAATTCAAATTTCCCTTGTATTTTGCAAGGTAACCGATAATAACACTGTTAAGCGGTGTTGAAATCAATGAAACCGTCTTTCCCAACAGCGATGCGATATAATATACCGTTACCGCTGTTCCGTCAATAAATATTTTTAAAACCAGTCTGTCACCGTTAAATACGATATTGGAAATGATATCTGTGATAATTAAAACGATAACAACTTTAAAAACTTCTTTAAATGATTCTTTTGAAAATTCCGTATCCTTTTTGAAAACAGAACCTTTGGCAAAAACCATTATGAGTCCTGCAATTTCTCCCGGAATTAATGCCAATGCCCACATACCGGTTACTTTAAATAACACAATACCGATTAAATATCCGATACTGATAAAAAGGTAATATAAAAAGTAACCTTTGTAATTCAGATGCAGCCTGTACTCCACATCCGCATAAAAGCGCCACATTGTTAGAATCGTAAGAATTAAAAATGTAACCGCTTCAGTCACTGTCATCGGAACGCCGCAGAACTTTACAATGATGAGCATTACCGGAATCACGATTACAGAGGATGCCATAAGAATAATATTGTAATTGATATTCCATGTATCCTTTGTCGCGCTCTCTGTCATCCGGGCATAATTACATGCACTGCCGACAGAAATAGCGATAATGTTCATAATTGATATCAGATATAAAATGTTTCCGTATTCTTCACTGCCAAGGTGGTTGTTCCACACCGGATAAACTAAAAACTGAACAACAACGTTCATTAACATTAATCCTGCAATACTCCACATGGAATCCGTCAGCAGTGCTTTAATCTTTTCTTTCATACTTATTTCCATTCTGACTTCTATTTATTTGTATAAACTGAAAATGCTACGAACCCGAAAGTCCGTAGCATTTCTAGTCAGCGGAGAAAGAGGGATTTGAACCCTCGCGCCGGTTGCCCGACCTACACCCTTAGCAGGGGCGCCTCTTCAGCCTCTTGAGTATTTCTCCAGATTCTGTTACAAATCATATAATGTGTTAAACACGAATATTAGAATACCAAAGAAATATCTGTTTGTCAATATCATTTATCAACTTATTTGCAATATTTTTTTGCAGCCTGTTCGTAAAGGTCTGTTCCTTCACTGTCAATGACCACAATAACCGGGAAATCTTCAACCTCCAGTCTGCGGATGGCTTCTGTTCCAAGGTCATCATAAGCTATGACCTCAGATGATTTTATGCGCTGTGAAAGCAGTGCCCCCGCACCGCCGATTGCCGCAAAGTAAACGGCCTTGTTCCGCACAATGGCATCCTTGACTGCCTGGGAGCGCTTTCCCTTTCCAATCATTCCCTTTAAACCGAGATCTAACAGGGTCGGCGCATACTTATCCATTCTGCTTGCCGTTGTCGGTCCTGCCGAACCGATTGGTCGTCCCTGTCTTGCCGGTGACGGTCCCATATAATAAATCACCGTATCCTGCATCTTTATCGGCAGTTCCTTATGTTCGCCGATTGTTTCATACATTCTTTTATGCGCAGCATCTCTTGCTGTATAAATCGTTCCCGTAATATATACATAATCCCCTGCTTTTAAATCTTTAATATCAGATTCCTTCAACGGGGCAGTAATGTGCTTTTCCATATTCTTCTCCATTTCTAAACTTATGAGCTGTTTTGTCGCGAAGTAGCGATGAGAATTTCGCGCAGGCGATTTCTCATCTGCCATATAAGTAGATTTGCTTTTGTCGCGCATCAGCGTTATTTTTCATACTTTATATCGTCCGTGTCACATGGCGGTTGACGTGACAGCAGATATTAACTGCCACCGGAAGTCCCGCGATGTGTGTCGGATAGGTTTCGATGTTGACTGCCAGCGCCGTTTTGGTTCCCCCAAGTCCACCCGGTCCGATGCCTAAACGGTTGATTTTTTCAAGCATTTCTTCCTCTAAGTTTCTGACATACTCTTTTTCCGGCTTTTCATGCAGATTTCTGGTCAGTGCCTTTTTCGCTAAAAATGCACATTTTTCAAATGTACCGCCGATACCGACACCCACAACCATTGGCGGACAGGCATTCGGACCTGCATCTTTAACGGCCGTTAAAATTGCTTCTTTCACACCTTCAATGCCATCTGCCGGTTTTAACATGAAAACACGGCTCATATTTTCACTGCCAAAGCCCTTTGGCGCAACGGTGATTTCCACTTTATCACCCGGCACGATGTCATAATGGATAACTGCCGGTGTATTGTCCTTAGTATTTTCACGGTAAATCGGGTCTTTGACAACGGATTTTCTTAAATATCCGTCAACGTATCCCTGACGCACGCCCTCATTGACCGCATCGGTAAGACCGCCGCCCGTGATATGGACTTCCTGTCCGACTTTAACAAAAACAACCGCCATACCGGTATCCTGACAAATCGGAATCATGTCTTCTCCTGCAATTTTCAGATTTTCCTGAAGCTGTCCTAAAATCTGTCTGCCAAGAGGAGATTCTTCCTCCACTGCTGCCGCATCATACACTTCTTTCATATCCTTTGACAGAAAATGATTCGCTTCAATACACATTTCCTTAATATTTTTGATAATTTCATTTACATCAACTTCCCGCATACCTTTATCCCTTTCAAAAACGCAGTGTAAGGTTTTACTGCGTGTCATTACTCACATCTTCTTTATAGCGTATACCATTTTAATTCATAAGTCAAAAGTTTTCAAAATTTTTGATTTACCAGTGCAGAAAATCCAGAAATCTTTTCAGTTCCTCGTTCCAGAACTTCCACTCATGTCCAAGCTCCGGGATTTCATCATAGGTGTAATCAAATTCGGGGTGTGCCGTAAAATAATCGCGCAGAATGTGATTTTGCATAAGCCACGGATCTTTTCCACCACACGCATGGAAAATTCGCGGCTTATCCACATTTTCAGTCAAAAGTTTCCCCGCAAGGTGGGTAAGTCCGTAGTCATTTTCGTGTAAATCTCCCTCACCAAACAACAGCAGTCTGCTTTTTTGCTTTGCAGGTGATGAAAAATCAGAGTCCGCCTTATCGCCTGCCGAAAATGCACCGACACCCGCAAATTTTTGTGGATATGATAGCGCCGTATGCAGACAGCCGTATCCGCCGTTTGAAAATCCGGCAATGTAGTTGTCCTGTCTTTCACCGGAAATACACGCAAACATGTTCCAGATAACAGACGGCAGTTCCTTTCCCACAAACGTACCAAAGGCGTCCCCGATATTCATATTGACAAAACAGGATTCATGGACATTCGGAAGCACCGCTGCAAAATGCTTTTCCTCTGCCAGTTCAACCAGTGGTGTGTGATACAGCCATGCCGTATGATCGCCGCTTCCGCCGTGATACAGCCACAGACATTTCAGTTTCTCCCCTTTTTTTAGATTTTCAGGCAGTACAACCATACAGTCAATGCCGTAACGCAGTGTAATTGAAAACAGATTGATATTCATTACCGGCATATGCTCCTCCAATCCGGTGACACAGGCACCTTATCATTTAAAATTTGAATTGTATTTTGTATACACGCATCCCAGTACGTCCAGTCATGTCCGCCAGTTTCCGTGATATAATGCACATTAAAGTTTTCCTGCTTCATCGCCTCATACAGCTTCCGGCTCATTTCAATGCGCTTATCCTGTAATCCACAGGTAATAAAAATTTCCGGAAGGTTATCCACATTTCCCGATAAATTTATGCCGGTTTTGTGTGTAAGTTCAAATAAATCTGCTGCCGCCGTGGAAAAATCCTCTTTTTCACCGAAAACCGGTTTTAAATCGAGTCCCTGCGGTCTTAAAAAACGCTCCGATATATCAAGCAGTCCCGAATAGGAAAATGCTTTTCCGTATAATTCCGGTCTTTTTAACGCCGCATGAACCGCTCCGTATCCTCCCATCGACATTCCGGCGATGAAACGGTCTTCTTTTTTTGGCGAAAGGTCAAACCACGTTTCGCATTTTTCGATGAGTTCCTCTGTCAGAAATGTAAAATAGTCTTTTCCGTAACGGTTGTTGACATAACATTTGTTGTTGCCGGACGGCATCACCACTGCAATATTGTTTCCTTCTGCGTAATCCGCAACACGGGATTTTAGCAGCCATGATGCATAATCGCCCCCTGCGCCGTGTAAAAGATACAAGGTTTTATATCCGCCACGCCCCTGCGGCATTAAGACATTTGTCATGACCGGCATTCCCAACGCCTTGGATTCAAAATTTATACTTATCCATGCCATTTTTTTCTTACTCCTGTTTAAAAATTGCCGCACGAAGAAACGGCATCTTCTGATGTCCCCTCCATGCGGCAGTTTCAATGATTGTTTATTCACTCTCTGTGTTTTCTTCGTCGTTTTCTGTTTCTATTTCTTCGCCTTTTTCATTTTCAGGCTTTTTAGAAACTTTTGCAATCGTTGCAACAGTTACATTCTCATCAAGATTAATCAGTTTGACGCCGGATGTAATTCTGCCAAGCTTTGAAATGTCTTTACATTCAATCTGGATAATCACACCTTCTGTCGTAATTAACATGACTTCACGTGTGTCATCAACTGCCTTGACACCGACTACATTTCCGGTCTTTTCGCTGATCTTGTAACACTTGATTCCCTTGCCGCCTCTGTGCTGGACTGTAAATTCATTCATATCCGTGATTTTACCGAGTCCCTTTTCAGAAACGATTAACAGCGAATCGCCCTGTGTATCAAGCTGCATGCCGACTACTTCATCTTCGTCTAACAGATTCATGCCGATAACGCCCATAGAACTTCTGCCGGTCTTTCTTACATCAGATTCATGGAATCGGATACACTGTCCGAGTTTTGTTACAAGCAGAATATCCTTTGTGTTATCGGTTAATTTTACTTCAATTAATTCATCGTCATCACGCAGATTAATTGCCTGAAGACCTGTCTTTCTGATATTGGCATACTCTTTTAACTGGGTCTTTTTTACAATACCCTTCTTTGTTGCCATAAACATATAATCTGAATCATTAATATGTTTTGTATCCACAGGAATCACGGCTGTAATCTGTTCTTCCGGCTGGAGCTGCAGCAGATTAATAATTGCCGTTCCTCTTGAGGTTCTGCCGGACTCCGGAATTTCGTAAGCCTTTAACTTATAGGCACGTCCCTGGTTGGTAAAGAATGTCAGGCTGTGGTGTGATGTCGTCATGAATAAATCTTCAATAAAGTCATCTTCTAAGGTCTGCATTCCCTTAATGCCCTTGCCACCTCTGTGCTGGCTCTTGAAATTATCCGGTGTCATGCGCTTGATGTATCCGAGATTGGTTCTTGCAATAATAACATCTTCATCCGGGATTAAATCTTCCATGGATAAATCGTATTCGTCAAATCCAATCTGTGTTCTTCTTTCATCGGCATATTTATCCGCAATGGCACTGATTTCTGTCTTGATGACGGTAAGGAGCTTTTTCTTGTCACTTAAAATTGCCTTGTATTCCGCAATCTTTGCAAGCAGTTCCTTTAATTCAGCTTCCAGCTTCTCTCTTTCCAGACCTGTCAGTGCACGCAGACGCATATCCACGATTGCCTGTGCCTGTGCTTCGGAAAGTCCGAATTCACTCATCAGCCCTTCCTTGGCAATCTGTACATTCTGCGAACCTCTGATAATCTGGATGACACGGTCAATATTGTCAAGCGCAATCATTAAGCCCTCTAAAATGTGGGCCCGTTCTTCAGCTTTATTTAAATCATACTGCGTTCTTCTTGTGACAACTTCTTCCTGATGCAGAAGGTAATACTTGAGCATATCGTAAAGGTTTAATACCTTTGGCTGGTTGTCAACAAGCGCCAGCATAATCACACCAAATGTATCCTGTAACTGGGTATGCTTGTACAGCTGGTTTAAAATGATGTTTGCATTGACATCACGGCGCAGTTCAATACAGATTCTCATACCGCTTCGGTCAGATTCATCACGCAGTGCTGTAATGCCGTCAATCTTTTTATCGCGGACCAGTTCCGCTATTTTCTGGATTAATTTGGCTTTGTTTACCATGTACGGAAGTTCCGTTACGATAATGCGGTGCTTTCCGTTTTCCATTGGCTCGATATTGGTTACGGCACGGACTTTAATCTTTCCGCGGCCTGTACGGTATGCTTCTTCAATGCCCATTTTACCGATAATGACACCGCCGGTCGGAAAATCCGGACCTTTGACAATCTGCAATACTTCATCAATCGACGTTTCGCGGTCTTCCTCGACTTTGTTATCAATCAGCCTGACAACGGCATCGACAACTTCACGCAGATTATGCGGCGGGATATTCGTTGCCATACCAACGGCAATACCGGACGTTCCGTTTACTAAAAGATTCGGATAACGGGACGGCAGTACAACCGGTTCTTTTTCCGTTTCATCAAAGTTTGGAATAAAATCCACGGTATTTTTATTAATATCGGCTGTCATTTCCATGGAAATGCGGCTTAAACGTGCTTCTGTATATCGCATGGCGGCGGCACCGTCACCATCGACAGAACCGAAATTACCGTGTCCGTCTACCAGCGGGTATCTTGTATTGAAATCCTGTGCCAGTTTTACCAGTGCTTCATAAATGGATGAATCTCCGTGCGGATGATATTTACCCATTGTATCACCGACAATACGCGCACATTTTCTGTGCGGCTTGTCAGGACCGTTATTTAATTCAATCATTGAGAATAAGATTCTTCGCTGTACCGGCTTTAAACCGTCCCTTACATCAGGAAGTGCACGGGAAGCGATAACGCTCATCGCATAGTCGATATAGTAATCTTCCATGGTCTGCTTCATATCCACTTCATGAATCTTATCAAAGATATGTTCGTCCATTTTCTACTCCATTCCGAGAACGCGTTTTAGAAAAAATCCATTATCACCCGGAGCGTTCTCAGTCCGTGTGACGGTACAAATTTTTATTAAATATCCAGATTCTTTACATACTTAGCATTGGCTTCAATGAATTCCCTGCGCGGCTCAACCTTATCGCCCATCAGCGTAGAGAACGTTACATCAATTTCTGATTCTGAATCCTCGTCCATGTTCACCCGTAATAAAATTCTCTTTTCCGGGTCCATGGTTGTTTCCCAGAGCTGGTCGGCATCCATTTCGCCAAGACCTTTGTAGCGCTGGACTTTGTTATTCTGGTCACGTCCGATTTCAAGCATAATCTGATTGAGTTCCTCATCACTGTATGCATACCAGACTTTTTTGTTCTTTTCAATCTTATAAAGCGGCGGCTGTGCAAGATATACGTGACCCTGCTTGATTAACTCCGGCATAAACCGGTAGAAAAAGGTAAGTAGCAGTGTTGCAATATGCGCACCGTCCACATCGGCATCGGTCATAATAATAATCTTGTGGTATCTTAATTTGCTGATATCAAAATCTTCATGAATGCCTGTACCGAATGCCGTAATCATAGCCTTGATTTCTTCGTTGCCTAAAATTCTGTCGAGTCTTGCTTTTTCAACATTTAAAATCTTGCCGCGCAGCGGAAGAATTGCCTGTGTTGCACGGCTTCTTGCTGTCTTTGCAGACCCGCCGGCAGAATCACCCTCAACGATATAGATTTCACAGTTTTTCGGGTCCCTGTCAGAGCAGTCCGCAAGTTTACCCGGAAGACTTGTATTTTCAAGCGCAGTCTTTCTTCTTGTCAGATCTCTTGCCTTTCTTGCCGCCTCTCTTGCGCGCTGTGCAAGAATGGATTTTTCACAGATAACCTTTGCAACTGCCGGATTCTGCTCTAAGAAAATCTCAAGCTGTTCACTGACAATGCTGTCAACGGCACTTCGTGCAACGGTGTTACCAAGCTTCTGCTTTGTCTGTCCCTCAAACTGCGGGTCTTCAATCTTGACACTGACAATCGCTGTCAGACCTTCACGGATGTCATCGCCGGAAAGGCTCTGCTCACTGTCTTTTATCAGTTTATTTTTCTTTGCATAATCATTAAATGTCTTTGTCAAGGCATTTTTAAAACCGGTCAGATGCGTTCCGCCTTCCGGTGTCTTGATGTTGTTGACAAAGGAATCCACAACTTCGTTGTAACCGTCATTGTGCTGGAATGCCACTTCAACCTGCACACCGTCTTTTAGACCCTCGCAGTAAATAATCTTATCATAAAGCGCATCCTTGCTCTTGTTTAAATATTCAACAAATTCCTTGATACCGCCCTCATAGTGGAATACTCTTTCCTGTTCAATGCCTTCTCTTGCATCCTTTAACACAATTTTGATGCCTTTTGTAAGAAAAGCCATTTCACGCAGACGGCTCTTTAAAATGTTATATTCATAAACAGTTGTTTCCTGAAAAATCTCTTTATCCGGTAAGAATGTAACCTTTGTACCGGTTTCTTCCAATGGGCAGTCCCCCACAATCTTTAACGGATAACATACATTACCACGTTCATAACGCTGGTTGTAGATGTGTCCGTCACGCTTTACATAGACTTCCATCCACTCGGATAAGGCATTTACAACGGATGCACCTACACCGTGCAGACCACCGGATACTTTATATCCCCCGCCGCCAAACTTACCGCCTGCGTGTAACATTGTATACACGACTTCAACTGCCGGTTTGCCGGTTTCGTGATTGACATCAACTGGAACGCCTCGTCCGTTATCAATAACCGTAATGGAATTATCCTGATTAATTGTGACTTCAATTGTATTGCAATATCCTGCCAAAGCCTCATCTACTGCATTATCGACAATTTCATAAACAAGGTGATGAAGCCCCCTTGATGATGTACTGCCGATATACATACCCGGTCTTTTCCGGACGGCTTCAAGACCTTTGAGAATCTGAATCTGGTCGCCACCATAATTATTCTCTGACACTGTGCATTCCTCCTTCAATGTTTTTCAGAAAACTAAATGTTATTTTCATGAATCACGGTACCGTTCTGAATCTGAAATGTTTTATGAACGGCAAACTGACTGTTTACAAATTCATCCAGCCCCGTACAGGTAATCACTGTCTGAATCTGCCCGATACTATTTAATAAAAACTGCTGCCGGTTACTGTCTAACTCTGACAGCACATCATCCAAAAGCAGCACCGGCGTATCCTTCACTACTTTTTTTACAAGTTCGATTTCCGCAAGTTTTAAAGACAGGGCGGCTGTACGCTGCTGTCCCTGCGAACCGTACTTTTTTACTTCGCTGCCGTTGATAAAAAAGATTAAATCGTCCTTATGTGGTCCAAAGCAGGTCGATTTCATCCGCAGATCCCGCTCCCGCATCTTTGTCACGGTATCTAAAAATGTTGTTTCTTCCACGCAGGGCTGATACTCAATCGTTAGTTTCTCTGTTCCGCCGGATAACTTTTCATGCAGTCCGCCGATAATTTCATTTAACTCCTGTACAAAACCGACACGCCTTTTCATGACTTCCGTTCCGTACTTCACAAGCTGCAAATCCCAGATATCCAGCGTTTCAAGCTTTTCTTCTGACGACTTAAATGACAGCTCTTTTAAAAGCTTGTTGCGCTGATTGACCACTTTATTGTAATTAATCAGATTGCTTAGGTAGATTTTATCAAGCTGGCTCAGCTCCATATCCATAAACCGGCGGCGCTCCGCCGGTCCGTTTTTAATAATACTTAAATCCTCCGGTGAAAAACAGACAATATTTAAAATTCCAAACAGCTCTACCGCCCGTTTAATCGGAATACCGTTTACGGCAATTCCCTTGCTTTTATTTTTTTTCAGATGCATATCAATCCGGTACGGCAGCCCGTTTTTTTTCACATTCAGCTTGATATGTGCTTCATCACTGCCCATCCGTATCATTTCACGGTCTTTGCTTCCTTTGTGGGAACGCGATGTTGCGCAGACATAAAGCGCCTCTAAAATATTGGTCTTTCCCTGCGCATTATCACCGTAAATAATATTAATCTGCGGGTTAAAATTCATATTTAAAATTTTATAATTTCTGTAATCTTTTAAATCTACGGACTCAATTATCACGGTTACACCTGCAAATTACTTTTCTATTCTGATTTCCTGACCGTTATAGGAAATGACTTCCCCGCCTGTCAGTTTTTTGCCGCGCTGAAGCTCAGGCCTGCCATTGACAAGAACTTCTCCGTTCTGAATGACAATCTTTGCTTCTACACCGGATTCCACAAGACCTGCTGCCTTTAATGCCTGTCCCAGTTTAATAAACTCATCTCTGATTTTTATTGTTTCCATTGTTTCTCCATTCTTACTATTCAGCCGTAAAGTTTACCGGAAGAATCAGATAAATATAACTTTCCTCTTTGTCCTTAATAAAACATGGTGCTTTCGGATTTACCAGATAAATATAAATCTGTTCATCATCTATTACCTTTAATGCATCAATTAAGAACTTCGGATTAAAGCCAATCATGATATCCTTGCCGTCTTTGTTAATATCAATATCTTCGTTTAACGAACCCATGGAAGAATTGACATGAACTTCCAGTGAACCATCGGTAATGCTTAAAATAATCGGTTTCTTTTCACTTTCTTTGATTAAAAGGGTTGCTCTGTCAATAGAATCTAAAAATTCTTTTTTGTTAATGGTTACTTTGGTTTCATAATCACTGGAAAGCATCTGGTTAATTCTGAAATACTCTCCTTCAATAAGACGGGATACAACGGTGGTATTGTCAAATTCAAATAAAATGTGATTATTTGTAAAGTATATTGTAACGGCATCTTCTGCATTTGTCGATAAAATTTTACTGATTTCAGAAAGTGTCTTTCCAGGAACAACAACTTTTACATCATCTGCATGACTGGTCAATTCAATATTGCGGATTGCAATACGGTGTCCGTCAAGACCTACAACCTTTAAAATACCGTTTGCAACTTCAAAAAGTTCACCGGTCATCATTTTATTGTTGTCATTCATTGCAATAGAAAACAGTGTCTGGTTAATGGTTTCTCTTAATGTAAATTGTGATAAAGTAATAAATTTGTCTTTTTCAATAATCGGTAAATAAGAAAAATCATCCCCTGATTTACCGGCAATATTAAATTTACTCTTTTCACAGGTAATTAAAGAGGTGTAATTACTGTCTGTTTCGATGCAGATTTCATTATCCGGCAGTTTTCTGACGATTTCTGAGAAAATCTTTGCATCAATGGCAACTTTACCTTTTTCGATAATTTCACCTTCAACGATGGTTTCGATACCAAGCTCCATATCATTGGCGGTAAATTTAATTTCATTTGTAGTCGCATCGATTAAGATACATTCTAAAATGTTCATTGTTGTTTTGGCAGGAACTGCTTTCATAACAATGCCAACTGCTTTGGCAAGATTTGTTTTTGAAAAAACTAACTTCATAATTGTGTAAAACTCCTTTCAGCGAAAAAACAAAAAAACAAAAATAAATATATATAAATAAAAATCTGTTTTCGCCACATG
>OATG01001983.1_pt1 | contig 12985 bp, 8 predicted proteins | sample 1516581 | NCBI WGS metagenome assembly OATG01 (sample SAMEA2579930, study PRJEB22360) | human gut metagenome | biome: human gut; feature: human-associated habitat; material: faeces | place: Denmark | collected 2008/2010
TGGCTTGTCGGGGGCGCTTTTTCCACCACAACCCCCCCCCCCAGCCGATACAGGATGATGAAGGCGATGTAGTACCAGATATGCCGCTTGGTGAAGAACGCCGCGATAACCTCTTTCAGGCCCGAAAGGCCCTCCCGAAGCGAGCGGCGTTCGGCGGCGCCGCCGCCCGAGGGGAGCGCACGCAGGTGGTAGGCCCCCAGAGCGACGAGCGCGCCGCACAGGATGACAAGCACCGCCGTCCACGAGCGCACGTAAGCGTCGAACGTCGCCGTACCCTCCGCCGAGAAGCTCTCGTAGAGCCACCCCGCCAACCACACGAGGCCGCCCGTGGCGACAAGTTTGGCAAGGTTGTAGAACGCCCCCTGCCAACCGATATACTTCGCCTGATCCTCCGTCGAGAGTTCAGCCATATAGACCCCGTCGGCCGCGATGTCGTGCGTGGCACCGCTGAAAGCAACCGCCGCGAACAACGCGACCGTAACGGCGAAGAACGACGGCAGGTGCAGCGACAAGGCCGCCAAGCCGAACAACACACCGCTGAGAAACTGCGTCGCGACGACCCAGAATTTCTTCGTGCGGTAGAACTCCAAAAACGGACTCCAAAGAAACTTGATCGTCCACGGCCACATGATCAGCGACGTCCAGAAAGCAATCCGGGCATCCGTGACGCCGAGGTCCTTGAACAGCACTGCCGAGACCATGTTCAGAACGACGAACGGCAGGCCCATGGCAAAGTACAGGCTCGTGACCCAACGCAAAGGGCTACGAGGTATCGTCTTCATTTTATTTATATCTACCAGGTTGACAGGTGTAAATGAACCTGTTCGGGGTTAGTCAAACATATTATTCAAAAATCGCGCAGGAGGGAAAAATCATTCCCGACACTGCGCGATTTTCATAAAACCTCAGGGCATCGGTAAATATCTCGAACAATGCCGCATCAATCCGTCAACTCGACCACCAGGCAGCCGGAATACAGGATATCGGTCTGAACATAGAAGGTCATCCACACCGTCGAACCATCGACTTTAATCACTTCGACCTCCGCCTCGACCTCATCGACCAGAATCTGTTTATCCTTTCTGTAAGCCAACTTCAAACCGGGCTTTTTACCCAACGTATTCATGTCATACTCCGGTTTGGTTTTACTCGTAAGATACAAATAATCAGTTGTCATATTCACCGAGTAAGCCCCATAAACGTAGTATCCCCACATAATATCGTCGTATCCTCCCATGTCCAGTTGCCCTTTGATCTTTTCGCCATTGACCAAATACGTGTGAAGAGGCAACGACTTGAATTCCTCCAATTCCTCATCCGTAAACGGACTTGTCGTTACCGTATTGGACACGGTTACGGCAGCCGTCAGATTGCGGGAATCCGTGACGGTAATCGTCGCTTCTCCCCCGCTCAGACCCGTCACCGTGACCGTCTCGCCGTCTTCGCCGATTTCGGCCGTGGCTATTTCGGGAGCCGAGGAGCTCACACGATAAGCCGGATTGCCGTCCGTGATTCGGAACGTCGTGGTGGCCGGTGCGCCCATCTTCAACGTCAAATCGATATGTTCGGTGTCGAGCGTAACGACATCCGAATTGTAGACGTTTATTTTCAGCGATTCGTAAGATCCGCCCTTGTCAGAAACCACGACCTCCGTCTTGCCTACGACAAGTCCCGTAACCGTCAGCAGATTTCCTTCGACGGTCGCGGAGGCAATGCCCGGATCGAGCACATTGACCCGATACTCCCCTGCTCCCGATGTGATTTGCAGGCTTTTCGAAGTCTCTTTTTTCAAGTCGAACAATTCCGATTCCACGTTCAGTTCGGGAAATTCCGGCAATTCGGGAACGACAATCGGCGAAGGTTCGGGTTTTACCAGCGCATCGTCGTCGCTGCAAGCAGTCACTCCCAGCATAAGAGCCAGAGAGAGGACGGCATATGTCAAATAGTTGTTTTTCATCGTTGATCTTTTTTCGACCGCAGCACACAGGAAAAGGTTCACAAAAAACTTTTTCCTGCGGCTGCGACCTGTTACTGTTACCAATCTTTCGTATAGGTATGACCGTCGAAGAGCATCTCCTCTCCGTAAAGCGTGCTGGTCACTCGCTCCAACGCCTGCACTTGGGTCATCTTTTCACTACTCCCCACAGGCGTCGTATCGAACGACCCCGAACGATGGTACGGATTCAATCCATACAGGAAAAGCGTTTTGTAGGTATCTCGCACCTGCTCCAATCTCCCCACGCTCGGCCATAAGGGAGTATAGCTGTTAAAATCAAAAGAGTGAAGTCCGAACCGGCTGGCCGGAAGCCCCGGGAACTGCGCAAGCGATGCCCAGGCACTTTCACTGTAATCGACCATCACATAGTCGATATAATCGCCCGGCAGCCAGGTCTTATCATCCGCCTCGAATTCGCATCCCTCGCCGCTGAGGTCCCAGATCGCACCCAACTGATAGGCGATGACCCAGCGGTCGGGCATCATACGCTTTACCCGGAACATCAGATCCGCAGCGGCCTCGGCCGTATTCTCGGCATAGAACCCCGTGGGAGGAGGCGATACCAGAGCGGTATACTCATCGTCGAAGAATACACCGTCCAGTTCATACGTGTCGCAGATGATCTTCAACTCCTTGGCAAAAGCATCGGCCGTCGCGGGTTTGAGGTTGGCCACTCCGGCATGGGTATGATACGGCGTGATGGCCAGAATGACCTTCATGCCACGCTCCTGCAAAGGCGTAAGATACTTCTCCCGGTTGTTCAGGATATATTTGATATTGTCGTTGACCAATGCATGTACCGTTCCGGTCGTCTCATCGAGAATGATATTGTCCGAAAAGAGGACGATCGCATCGAAAAGATACTTTCCCGAATCCTTCAACGTGAAGGCGAGCAAATTGAGCGGATTCACGTCGTTGGTTTCCATCACACAGAAAACCTTGACCGCATCTTCGCCCTTATCGCAGTCTCCGGGATTTTCAACCACATTGAGGAAAATGAGATACTCCGCATCTTCGGATTTCATTTTCAGCTCACCCGAAACGACCTCGGCACGCACCGGAATCACATAGGTGGTTCCTACGGTCTGCTCCGTCGTGAGGGCATAGTCCAAAGTCAGCTCGCCGGATTGCTGGGAACCGGCCGCCAGAGAAAACTTGCCGGATGAAAACCCGACAGCCGTTTCGGGCAGCGCCTCGAACGAGTTGCCCGTCTGCTCGTTGTAAGCCTCGAGCACTTCGGGCGCATAGACCAGCGACACCTCGCTCGCCGTCCCTGACTTTTTCGTGGCACGAAGGTAAAGCGCCACACTCCCGCCGCCCCGCTCTCGGACTTCTACCGTCACGAATTCACGCTGCGCATTCTCATCGGTCAGATACCCCATCTGAGTATCGGTGGACACGATGCCGCTCTCATCGGCCGGGAACATATCGATCTCCGTTTGGTTACAACCGCCGGAGAACCCCGCGGCCGCTGCCAGCAACAGGAGGAGAGCATTCCGTTTCAAAAATTCGTATGTCTTCATATAAATTTCGATTTTTCAGGGTGAAACACGTTATTTGGCCGGGAGTTCCACAGCGTTCCATGTCAGCACCTTCGTAGCCGCGGCATCGTTACCGTACTGCGAATAATCCCCGACGGTTGCGCCGCCGCCTTCGTTGAACTTCCAGTAGGCTACCAGATTGCCGTTCAATTCCGGATCATAGAGCTTGTAGAAATGATTTTTCCCGTTGATATCCTCCTCAGCGAGCACCTTGTTCCAGACGCGCACCTCCGAAATATCGCCGTCGAGATAACGCGCATCTTCGTAAGAGTAGCCGATCCAGAAACTGCGCTGCGTTTCGGTCTCGGTGGCATAGTAGCGTCCCCAATCCACGGGGTCCGCAAACCGTGCGAATGTCTGCGGCGTCTTTTTCACTCCGTCGATATAGACGTTCACCTCATGGGTATCGCTATCGTAGGTAACGGCAATATGCGTCCAGCGTCCGGTCTTCACCGTCCAATCCGAGGAGGTCAGCTTTTCGTCGACGGTCGTTCCCGCAGGCCGTCCCACGACCTGCAACTGATTGTTCGGAGCCGTATCGCCGAACCGCAGCAGGAAATGGCCTTCGACGCCCATCAAGGTCGAAATGTTCGATCCGCGTCCGTCGGCGAATTCGTCTACCTTGACAAGCGCTTCGGCCGTGAGGCTGCGAAGATTCCGGAGCGGATCCGGATTCCGCCATTCGACACTTACCGCATTCTCCCGCAGGTTGGCAACGACATTGACGAGCGATGCTTCCTTCACCACGAAATAAACGGTACGACGGCTGGCCAGCGTCGCGACATCGGCGCCGTCGATCGAAACCGGAAGCACATAAACCTGCGTTTTGTCGAGCGACAGCAGGTTCCTGAACCGGATCTCCACCTCGCTCGAAGCCGTTTCTCCCGCAGGAATCACGGCCTCCGGATCGGGAATCTCGTAATAATCCGCAGGAAGCATCCCGGCGGAATCCGAATAGGCCGTATTATACCACTCGACCTGCCCCGGATCGGCGACATAGGCGAACGAAATGTCCGAATCGGCAGGCATCGCGAGCTGCGCCTGCAACGTGCGCACATAGCTGTCGGCTTCCTCCTCGACGAAGACCGTAGAGGTTTGTTCGGCCGTATTGTAAATCTTGTTGTCGAAATGCTCCGTATCGTCCTGGCAGGAGACAAGCGCTCCCGATCCGACCAGCAATACGGACAAAAATCCGATATGACGTTTCATGTTCAATAGGTCTTTTTATTTGATCGACGGGTTGAGCGTCGAAATCATGTTACGCATGTTCTTGTAGGTATTGTCGGCATTGAAATAATCTCCCGAGAAATCATAGACCCCTACGGCACGAATCCCCGCTCCCTGCTGGGGCGTGCAGGCCCAGGCTGCCACGGCGTCCGTCGCCGGCGTACCGTCGGAGAACGCGGCGTATTTGTTCGTTCCCAAGAGCGGCGTACCGGCTACGACCATGCCATAACGACCTGCATAATCGGCGATCCAGTTCCGGGTCATCAGCGTCGTCAGTTCATTGGTCGCCGTAGCGGTCCGGCCGTCAAGCAGAATGGTCGGGCACCGATCCAGAATGTCTTTGTCCAACAGATTGTCAGGCTGCCCGAAGAAAGTCAACTCCACCCCTTCGTTACGCGAGCACCAGTCTTCGAGAATGCCGATAAAACAGTTCTCGTTTTCCATGTACTCCTTTTTCTCGGCATCGTCCATCAGCACGGTGGATTTCCCCGTATAACCGATGCAAATGCCGTCATAGGGATACTTTTTCAGCAAAGACAATGTATAGGAGAGCGTATCGGTGAGGTACGACCGGAAATCCCGGTCGGGGTCTGCGGGCTCCACGATATTCGTATAGTCGGTTTTCATCCCGTCGAAATCAATCGTATAGACGATCTTCATCCCCTTCTGCTCCCGCAGATAATTCATCTGCTCGATCTCGCTCTGCGTGAGACTGTCGGGATGGATCAGCCCCACGACGTCGATGCTGTCGGGGACGTCGCGCAGGTAATGGGCCCGCGACACCGGCACTTTCACGCTGTTGTCGTACCATGCGTAAACCAGCGTATGATCGGTCTTGCGGTATTCGCGCAACGAAGCGAGATACCGGGAATAGAGTTCGGGGTTCTGCTGCTCGACATTCTCATACTCCACCGAGAGGTTGTCCACATCGGTCCAGTCCTCGCAGGAGGGAAGGCCGAATGTCGTCGCCAACAGCAGAGCAGCAGCTATTTCGATTTTTCTTTTCATCGTTCTCAAAAGATTTATTCGTTAACCAATTTCGGATTGCAGTCCCACCAGACATGCGTGGAAAGCCTGTCGCCACCATTGGAAAGGTCTTTGCCGACAGCCCTGTTCAGATTCACTCCGTTGGTTTTGTACTCGTCCGAAGGATAGATCAGACGACGGGCGAATTTCCCGTCGGCGACATCGCCTCCGCTCCGATTCACGGGCGCAGCCGCCAACTTCGGATAACCCGTGCGGCGGAACTCGGCCCAGGCTTCGTGTCCCAACGGGAAGTTGGCGATCCATTTCTGCGTGATGATCTGCTCGAGCTGCAACTCGGGATCCAGAGAGTTCCATGCGGGCACGCACTTCGTATCGGGCACGAATGCGTATTGCCCCTTGGGGTCGTTGTAGGCGCCGACCCTGTTCTGCGAAGAGAGGTAGGAGGCGGCATCTCCGGCATTCCACTTCGCGAACGAAAGTTCGACTCCGCGACGATAGAAGTTCTCGGCCGTATCGCCCGTATCCCAGCCGTAAAGCGCCGCTTCGGCCCGCAGGAACATCACCTCCGAAACGTTCATCCACAACAGCGGATCGCTTTGACCGATATTCAGATTCGAATAAGCCTGTCCGCTGGTGATGGGATATTCGTTGCCGATGCGCAGCCCCCAATAGTCATTGACCGCGTCGGTGAACGTGGACTTTTTGGCATAAGCGCTGATCCGGGGATCGTTCCAGCTCTTCATGTAATTGAGCAGATCGGCCGAAATACGCGTTTCGCCTCCGTTGTATTCGTAGGCCACCTTGTAGAACGGATTGACGTTGATTCCCGAAAGCTGAGCGTTGTCGTCGTTCGAAGTCATTACACCCAGTTTCCCGTCCGTTGTATCCACGGCCTCTTTGGCTCGTTGCTCGGCCGTCGCAGGAGCCGCATAGACCAGCCGCATGGCCATCCGCAGTTTGAGCGAATTGGCGAACTTGATCCATTTTTCGATATCTCCGGAGTAGACCTTGTCGGCAGCCGCCGAGATCGACGAGGTGCGATGTTCCGTCAGCGTGGCAACCGCAGCATCCAGCTCTTCGAAAATCTTTTCGTAGACCTCCCGCTGGGTATCCAGCGGAGCCGTAACCTTCCCGTCCGAACCGATCCGGCTGTAAGGGATCGGCCCGTAGGTGTCGGTCACGCGCTGGAAAGCCGCAGCCTTGACGATCTGCCCTACGGCAAGGATCGCTTCGTCTTTCGTTGCAGCCTGCAAGCTGAGCCAGTTGGAATAGACGTTGGGAATGATTTCCAGATACATTTTACCCAGCCAGTCCTGCGAAGGATTGAAATAGGAGAACGAGTTGGCCCACACCTGCGAGTCGGCGAAATAGCCGCCCCACACGCCGCCCATCAGGCACTCGGTGAACTGATTCAGATGCTCCTCGACGGGAATCACATTGCTCTGCATACCGCCGAGCAGCGAGCTGACGAGGTATTCGTCGCGCTCCGTCTCCTCCGGAGAAACCTCCGCCCAGTTGCGGTTGTAGTCCATGTAGTCTCCGGTACACGAACCCGCCAAAGCTCCGCCTAAGAAGCAGATGCCGAAGCATATCTTGTTGTATGTCGTTTTCATGATCTTCGTTAGAATTTAAGTCTGACATTGAAACCCAGGTTTCGCGTGCCCGGCATCATGAAGTTGTCGATTCCCTGGTAATAATTGCCCGTGGTGGCCACGGCTTCGGGATCGAACGGCGCCTCGCAGTAGATCATCCACAGGTTGCGGCCTACCAGCGAAACCGTGACATCGGCGATGTTCCAGAGCTTCGCCTTCGGAATGGTATATCCGATCGACACCTCCTGCAAGCGGAAGTTCGTCGCCGAATAGGTGTAATATTGGGGAAGGCCCCCCTGTCCGGCGACCACCGAATACCAGTTCTCCGCATCGATCAGATCGCCGTTGACGACGACTCCTCCGAAATCGCGCGCGGCGGCCGTGGCTTCCGACACCCCGTAATAATCCATATAGGCCTGGGTCGCCGAATAGACGATGCCGCCCAGACGGGCCGAGAGCATGAAACCGAAATTGAAGTTGCCGTAGTTGAAGTCGTTACGCCAGGCCAGATTCGCCTTCGGGAATACCGAGCCGAGTTTGATGTCCTTTACATTCGTCGTGTTGCCGACCACCTTGCCGTCGGCATCGACATAGATGTTGCCCCGGCTGTCGCGCCGCAGATCGGCCGTGGAGTACAGATCCCCCAGGCTGCCGCCCTTTTTCAGCAGGAACCGTGCGTAACCCAGCCCGCCGATGTCGAGACGGTCGAGCGTCATCGGTTCGTTGATGACGGGAATCACATAACCCTCCATCAGCTCCATGATTTCATTGCGGTTGGCGCTGAACGTGAAGTTCGACGACCAGCCGAATTTACCCCATTCGTTCGAATAGCCCGCCGAAAGTTCGATACCTTTGTTGCGTACGGACCCCGTCTGAATGTACATCGTGGAATAACCCGACGACGGCGAAATGCCGGGGTCGAAAGTCTGGTTGTAGGTCTTGGCCGTATAAAGGCTCAGGTCTACGTTGAAATGGCGGAGGAAACGCGCCGTCAGTCCCACTTCCCACGAATCGGTGCGCTCGGGTTTCAGCTCGCCCATCGGATAATGGGTTTTGGAAGCCCATTGCTGGTTCGCGTTGTCCCACTCGTAAGTCTGTTGCGCGAGGAACCGCGGAATGGGAAGACCCACCGAAGCGAACGAACCGCGTACTTTCAGATAGGAGATCCATTTCGGCATCGGAAGCGCCTCGGAAAGCACGACAGAAGCGCCTACCGACGGATAGAAGAACGCCGTCTTGGCGGAATAGGGCCCTGCAAGCTGCGAAGGCCAGTCTCCGCGGCCGGTGAGGGTAAGGAAATAGGTGTTCTTGAAACCGGCCTCGACCGACGCGAACAACGACTGCGTCTGGTCACGGTACCCCGACTGGATACGCTTGGTCTTCGTATTGTCCAGCTGCATTACGTTGAATACATTGGCGATTCCCGTGGACATGATCGGCCCTTCGTTGCTGAAAATACTCTGCTGCATGTCCGAATAGGAGGCCCCGATATTGGCATTCAGCGACCAGTTCTCACCGAACGTCTTGTTGATGTTCACCAAAATATCGGCATAGGTCTGCTTGTCGATCGTACGCTCCAGCATGAAGGAACCTTTCGACAATGCGTCGGAACCCTCGTTCGTCAGCGTGGTGTTCGACGTCGCATAGAGTTTCTTGGTGTATTCGTTGTTGGAGTTGTCGATCCGCACGCGCCCCGACACCGACAGCCAGTCGAGAATCCGGTAATTCAGATTCGCATTCAGCATGTAGCGGTCTTTCTTATTCTCGCGCAGGTTGCGATAGGCGATCCAGTAGGGATTCTGTCCGGTCAGCGCCGAGAACATCTTTTCGGGCCAGTATTGCGTGGCGAGTTTCCGATCGGAGTCCCAGCGTTCGTACATCCGAATATCCTCCCAGTCGTTCCCGCGCGGGAAAAGGTAAGCCGTCACCAGCGGATTCGAATAGGTTCCCTGGTTCACCATGTTCATGTCGCTCTGCTTGATGTAGCTGGCTCCCACGTCGAGCGTCATACGGTCTTTCAGGAACGACGTAGTGTTACGGAACGTGAAATTGTAACGGTCGTAGTCGTTATTGGGAACCATCCCCTTCGAATTGACCGCCGAAGCCGAGACATAGGTCTGGTTTTTCTCCGTGCCTGTCGAGAGAGCTACGGTCTCGGTCGTCACGACGCCCGTTTGCAGGAAATCGTCGGCCGGGTCATACCCTCCGATCGTAGCGGCGTTCAGACGGGCTCCCCAGCTCTTGTCTACCGACGAGGCGGACGAAGCGAGGCTGCCCGTGCCGTAACGGTTCTGGAATTCGGGCATACGGAACGGACGCAGAAATTCCGTGTTCTGCGATACGGTGACGCTCAGCGCTCCGGCCTTGCCCTTCTTCGTGGTGATGACGATGGCTCCGTTGGCGGCATTGTTGCCGTAAAGGGCCGCTGCGGCGGCTCCCGTCAGCACCGAAATCGATTCGATGTCTTCGGGATTGATGTCCGCGATAGCTTCCGTCGTACCCCGCGAGTCGAACTCCGTACCGCCCTCGCTGCCCAGATTGAACATCGGGATACCGTCGATCACGTAGAGTGCATTCGACGACTGGCTGATGGCCTTGCTGCCGCGCATCACCACTTTCGAAGCGCCGCCCACACCCGACGACGAGGCGTTTATGTTCACGCCGGCAACCTTGCCGTTCAGCGAGTTGATGAAATTGGCGTCTTTGTTGCCGACGATATCTTCGGAATTCACCTGCTGCACGTTGTACGACAGCGCCTTCTCCGAGCGTTTGATACCCAGAGCCGTTACCACGACGGCATCGACGGTCTGGGCCTCTTCGCGCAAGGCGAAGTCGATCTGCGAACGCTGACCGACGAGAATCTCCATCGGAGCATAACCCAGGAAATTGACAGTCAGCACGGCCGTCGCGGCAGGTGCAGGAATCTCCAAGGTGTAAGAACCATCGAGCCCCGTGCTCGTACCGATCGTCGTGCCCTTCACAAGAACCGCCGCCCCGATCACCGGAGCACCGGTACGATCCGATACCCGGCCGCGGACCGTAAAGGGTTTGTCAGTGTCGGTTCCGGTCAAAGACAACAGGATATTCTGTCCCTCGATACTATATGCGAGCCGCGATCCCCGTATCAACTGATCGAGAACCTCGCGGAGCGGTTGCTTCTCGGCATGAACGGAAATGAACTCCGCAGAGGCATCGATGCCCTCGCCTAACATGAAAAGATAACGGGACTGTCCTTCTATGGCAGCAATAGCTTCGGAAAGAGGAACCTTGTCCAGATTGACGGTCAGCAAGTTATCCTGAGCTCTGGCTGCCAACGTACACACGCTCAGACAAACACATAACACCACCCGTCCGATTAGTCCCTCGATTTTACGAAAAACTTGTTTTTTATTCATACATTTGTAGAAAGATTGGGTAATAGGTTTTGTAGTCTTTCAATGGCGGAGCCGATTACCGGCCTGCGGGTCTGCCAACCCGCAGGCGTTTTTATTTTCAAATTTCAAAGCTCCCTACCGATAATAAACGAAGATCAGGTCATAGGCGACAAACGGTTTTAGGCTGGTTATACAAAAGGGTTTCAATGGATCGTAACAACGTTTTTCTTCGGATCGTGCGTGAAGGTGAAATCCGAAGTATGCTGCAACACGCGCAATGCATGGTCGATGCCGTCTGAAATCCGGATCTTTCCGCTCGCAAAGCCAATGACCGGCATTGTCTGACGGGCAATTTCAATACGCACATTATACGCAGTTTCAAACTTCCGCATCAGTTCCTCGAACGACTGGCCGCGAACGCTGATCAATCCCTCCGTCCAACAAACAGCGTCGAAATCGCGGACTTTGCTGACGGAAAAACGCCCGTTCAACCAATGTGCTTCGTCTCCGGAGTTCAACACGGCACCGGCCCGGGTCGTCCGCTCGGTCAGGCGAAGGGATCCGTTCAACAAAATCGTCGAAAAGCGTCTCGATTTCTCATCCGCGACGACATTGAAACGGGTACCCAGAACCTCCACATCGGAAGCGAAAGTCCGGACGATAAACGGATGATCCTCGTCGTGTTCCACTTCGAACATCGCCTCTCCCGTGAGTTTCACCATACGCTCATGACGCCCGAAAACGACCGGATATTCGAGACAGGCACCCGAGTTGAGCCAAACCCGCGAACCGTCCGCCAACGTGATATCCACCCGTTGTCCCGCCGGAACGTCCAGAGACGTATACTGCGAGGAAAAGCTATTGACCGTATGCAGGTATGTCAGATAGCCTGCACCGAAGAACAGCACGACCGCTGCCGCCACTCCGCCCAGACGCCGTACGATCCGCGGGAGCCGTCCCCCAAGCCGCACCTTCATGGGCTTATCGCTCCGCTCTGCTAAGAATTCCCTGCACTCCGAATCGTATATCTTCGTCATTTCAAAGACGAACCGGATCTCCTCGAATTCTTTCACATGGTCGGGGGAGGCATCCAACCACTTCACAAGTTTCCGCTTTTCCGCCTCCGAACTTCTGCCTTCGAGATATTTCAATATGTCCGTAGATTCCATTTTTTCAATTTCACGTTTCGTTTCACCACCGGAAAATTATCGTTCTGCCGGTCTTCTAAATAGTATATTGCACAAGGGGGGGGTAAGGACAAAAAAATCGGCCGTTTTCCGCAAATAAATATTTTTATAAAATTCATAAAATATTTTCATAATATTTGCCGGTTGGTAATCTGAATATTACGAAAAAAATCCCAAATACAGGGGGGGGGTGCTACCATTAAGAAAAATGTTATAACTTTGACCCAACAAACTCGCGACGCAGTATCCCCGAAAAATGAATCCCGATACGGAAATATTCAACAGGCTCTACGTCAGATACCGGAGTAATTTCATCGCCATTGCCCGGTCATATGTAGAAGATACTGCCGTAGCCGAAGATATCGTCACGGATTCTTTCGTCTCCTGGTGGCTCCGCAGGAATACGCTTCCCGAAAATACCGATCCCCGGAGATACGTCGTAGGAACGATCAAAAAACAGTGTCTGGAACATCTGCGCTCCCGTCAGATACAAACCCGGGCTCACAAAAACCTTCGGGATACGAACGCTCGCATGCTGGCGTATCATCTCGCCAGTCTGGAAAACAATACGACCGAAAATCTACACGCGGAAGAAGTCGTCGAAATCTTGCGCAGGCAGCTGGAAGCGATGCCTGCCCTGATGCGGGATATTTTCATCGCCAGTCGCACCGAAGAACTGAGTCATAAGGAAATTGCAGCACGGTTCCATATTTCCGAACGCAGAGTAAAATACGAACTTAAAAAAGCATTGGACACATTGAAAGAGTCGTTCAGGGATTATTTGCCGGCATTTTTCATCCTTTGGGCTATCGACCTGCTGATGCAAGACTATCGTTGAATCCGATCGAGGAGAGCCGCCTCGTATCGGCCTCAATTCATTCATATAAAACGGTTTCCACTCCCGAAGCACCGAAGAGGGCCGTCAGCGTATTCCTCGGGAACACGATGGAAACATCATGCAGCGCCTTCTTGTCCTGATAGGCGAACGATACGTGCTCGAACCGTATGTCGCCGGCGGCCGGCGCCCGCCGTTCGCCTTTCATCTCCGGCTCGTTCACCAGCGCGAGAGTACGCCCTCCGG
>OATG01001984.1_pt1 | contig 12978 bp, 10 predicted proteins | sample 1516581 | NCBI WGS metagenome assembly OATG01 (sample SAMEA2579930, study PRJEB22360) | human gut metagenome | biome: human gut; feature: human-associated habitat; material: faeces | place: Denmark | collected 2008/2010
ATATTTTATAAAACTTTTAAATTTTCTTTATAGAAAATTACCGATACCTGACCCCTTCTATCTTCTCAAACAATTGGAGTTGTCTCATAGTATCTGACCCTTGCAGCCTAAATATAACTGGCAATTTCCGTAAAAGAGAAGCCAGGAAGAAAGAATTCCATCCTATTTTTGTTTCAGCGCCCAATCCGTTCGGGCTGGCAGCAGACTTATATTAGTTGTGGGAAAGAAAATAGAAAACATGTAAATCGTATTTCTGGAATTTCTTTACAAGTCACCTCTGCAAAATTATATTTAGGTCTGGAACACCCATCAGATCGGGAAAACGATAAACAACAATTTTCGCCTCAATATGTTGGTTAAAACAGCCTTTATGAATTTTTCAGAGAACTTTAAGACTTAGTTTATTTACTTTATTCATACTTCATATGGTCTGACCCCAATGTGGTCACAGACATATACCTGACAGTTTTTCCCATTTTCCCTGGCATTTGTACAGTCTGTATGCATGACAGGAGAAAGCAGCATATCTGCGCAGACCTGCGTTCCGCTTCAGTTTTTAAAGCAAACTCCCGGTTTAGTCTGCTTATCATCCCCTTGGAAATATTCAGTTTTCCACCCGTCAGGTCAGACAGAAATCCCCTGCTCTTATCAATGGATGTACAGCATGTACACGTTCACCTGTCTGACTGTTGTAATAAACATCCGCATGGTATTCCGTTACATCCAGTACCATTCGGATATTTACCATCTGCTTTACAATGGTTTTTGCGGTCTTTTTAAAAGTACTGTCTTCCAGGACTTCTTCCGGTGGCGGAAGAAAAATGACTGGCTGTGTGGGCTCCTGTTTCCTGCGGCAGTGGCCTTTATGTTCTGGCTGTCCGCCTGGTTTCCTGCCTGTTTTTTCTCTGCTGTTTGTGATCTTTTTACGCTGCACTGCTTTTGAAGAGGGAATGGAAGAGTTTTCATAATCCCTGTTGATCTGGGCAGTCAGTTTCTGGTGCTTCCCTTTTTCATCTTCCAGCTGGGTCAGGACGTCATATAGCTTATGAAGAAGCTCTTTTTTCTTATCATACAGTTCATCACATTCACGTTCTGCTTTCAGGGCACGCTGCTCAAGCGCCTTTTTCTCTGCCTGCAGCTTTTTTATTTCCCGCAGATGTTCTTTCTGCATATCTTCGAATACTTCAAACCAGTAATTGTGGACACGGATTGTCTCCTGATGGCATCTGCAGATCTCCTGGTCACGCTCTTTGAGCATCCGTTCCAGGGAACGGATGCTCAAACTGTAGACAAACTTACTTTGATGATGTCATCAAAGTAAGTTTGTCTACAGTCTGAAAGGCTCCTTACGGAGCCTTTACTTGCCAGCTATAATTCTGCCTGCATCAAAGCCAAGCAACATCAATTCTATAGCCTGAGCATCAGTTTTTCTAAATTTAAGATAATAATACAATGTGTCTAAGAAATTCGTGAATGCTTCCTTTTTTTCTTTTGTAAGCGGTATGTTTATATTATCTCTTAATATGAAGCTAGCAATACGAGCTAATAAAAATTTCTCATTTATATATAGCCATTTATCATCTTCAAGCTGGGCTTTTAACTGCAGAGGCCGCCTTTTCAAAAGCCAGAACGTTTCGTATGCCTTGATTTTCACCTCATTAATGTGACCTATTTCCTGATAACTTTTTAATCTTTGAATATCAGAATAATAGTCCATAACAGCGTGATTCAGTGCCATTTGGTGAATAAAGACCTTATCCTGCAATTTATTGCTATCAATAAAGGCTTGCATCTCTGCTTGAAACTGCTTTATGCGATTCTTAATTGCTTCTTCCGTTATCTCATCAACAAGACCATTATAGTCAGTATAAATATTCTCAATATTACGCATTCTCACATCCTCGTAATTCATCTACCAGAAAATAATTTTTCGACATCAGAAAGTTACAAAATGCATCACATTCCACCTCTTCCATTTCACCAGTATGAATTCTTGCACTGTTCTTCAATTTATGGTTTCTTACCACACCTGACTTTATCTGTCTCATACTTTCATTGGCAAAATCTTCTGTCTCTTTTGAATAATAATTTTTTTCTGACATCATAAATTTCCTCTCATTCATATAATACATTTTGTATACATGCTGCAGCAGTATTATCATCTAACAAAGGTTCTTTCTCCTCAACAGGACAAGCCTTACTAATTTCGTCTTCTTCATCTACTATTTTTTGAGACTCATTTCCATCCGGTTCTGTCTTCACTCTTTGCAAATGCTCTTCTTCCAAACGCTTTACTTCACAAAAAAAGCTGCTCATCTCATCCGCTAGCCCCGTTAAACGATTCAGCAGACTGGTGTATTGCTGAAATAACATGTCATCCTGATAATATGGATAAACAATGTGGTGATCTATTTCACCCCATCCTTCCTCAAACAATGTCCTCACTTGAATCTCAATATAAACGCCATGATATTTAACGATATAATGTACTGATCGATATATCTTTTTATTTTTTATTGCATCAGGCGGAAGCACAGTTTCATATATCTCTCGTGCATCACCATCTCGAATATGAACCTTCGGCATTTCCGCCATATAAGTATGCTCTGTATCCTCGTCAAAATCCTTTAAGCAATCATCCAAATAGTACTGGGGATTATCTTCAATTTTTTCTTCAAGATATGCGTGAAATTTCTTCCAATCAGCTTTAAAAAGTATAAAACAACGAATTCCAATCAAGTCTGTAAGAAATTTTTCATAATTATCCTTATCCAGCGTTCTATACTTCTTATAATTCTCCTGTCGCTTTCTGATAATCTTTACAATTAAATGTTCTGCATCCTTCACTCTTGTTCGTATAGAATGAATACCATTTTCGGAAATGTTCATCAAGAACTCTTTCTGAAATTCAGCCAGTTTCTGTTCATATGAACTTCTCTTTTCGGAAAAGTCTTTATAAATATATTCAAGCTCTTCCCATTTAATATCAGCTACCTCAAATTCATCTTCAGAAATATTATATTTCTTTAATAGTTCATTTTTCGCAATCAATCGGTAATCCCACCCTCATAGTCAATACTTATATATGCCAAAACATCCCTGCAAAGTTCAATACTTCACAAGAATGCTGATAAGTCATAACATAAATCCCCTCGTAGTCTAATACGCTACAGCATCTATGCTTATTATTCAATTTGCAGCTATACAGATATAACTAAAAAAATTCTCCATTGCTTTATTATATCTAAAACATTTTCATTTTTCAACTTTTTTATCACATTTTATAACTTTTCTATGAACCATTTATGATAATGTCCTAATATACCACAAAGGAAAACGTCCCAATGTAGTATAATTGTAAACTTACGACTACTGGTTCACCTATATTTCCACAGAAAATCCAGTATTTATGCGGGTAAATCGATTTTAGTCGTAAATTCACTGGAAGTTCACATATTGGCAGAAAATCATGCCGCACCAACGATTTTCATATTATTCCGGGGATGCAGCTCTTTTAATATTTCAGCCTGTTTTTTAGCCGCAATATGTATATAAATCTGAGTTGTTTTTATGGAACTATGGCCCAAAATCTGCTGAACACAGCTTACATCTACGCCCTCCTCTATTAAATATGTCGCAAATGAATGACGAAACATATGAGGAGTAATATTTCTCTCGATCCCAGCCTGCTTTGTATACTTCTTCAGCATCAGCCGGATAGATTGTTCCGTATACCTGCTTTCTCTGTTGTTTACAAAAAAATAACCACTTTTCTTGATCGACTGCTCATTTTCATCGTAATATTTTTTCAAGACCTCTAAAATTGAAGTGTTGCTGATCTGTACATATCGTTCCTTCCCGCCTTTTCCCATAAGCCTGATCAAGCCCGTATTCAGATTAATGCTGTCGTCCCGGATGTTGGAGATTTCATACACTCTCGCCCCGGTTGCGAAAAACACTTCAATCACGGCTACATCACGCAGCATAAATTTACGGGATGCTTTATCGTTCTCATTCAGGCATTGATACATATGGTTCAAAAGCTTCTCTATTTCTTCCCTGGGAATGATTCTGGGGAGGGTTACTGTTTCCTTGAATTTGACTTTTATTTTCCGGAAAGGGCTTTCAGCAATGATTTCAGTTTCTTCTAAATAGTTATAAAACGCTTTTATTGATGCTATCTTCCGCTTTACAGTCTTTTGCTTGTAGCTCTTATGCAAATGCGTAACATACTCCTCAATCTTTTCCTTATCAGGTTCATCCACACATATATATTCGAAATACTGACGCAAGTCAATACGGTATGCTTTCAGTGTTTTCCTATCGAGTTCCTTTCGATATTCACAGTACTCCAAATATGCTGCCAGTTTATCTTCTAATCTCATTTTAGATTCCTCCTATCTGTTATAAGCATCATACTACCGTATTTGGCACTAATTTCAATAGGAGCAATTATTAAATATAAAATGCAAAAATATGTTCGGGCAAAAAATTTCCTGTGCCATTGACCTTTTCAATCAATGCGCAAGGGGATTTTTTTCTTTACTTACAGAACCGGCCAGCAATCTTTTTTAAAAAAGGAATTACAACCGGAGCTTCACTAATATATTCTACAATCACAAGAAGCACCAGAAGAAAAACAACCCATAGGAACAGATATATCTTTTCAGATTTTCCTATCGTCTTCTTCATATCTAAGATCAGATAGTCACCCCGAAAGCACTCCTGAATATCATCCTCGGTCAATATCTTATCGTAGGATTTTTTCAGTTTCTCATAACTTTCATAAACTTTATTCATCTGATACTTTGACTGCCCATAACAAATGAACAGATATACCACAGAACCCACCAGGACTAATTCCAGAATTACCGTGATATCTTTTGTAAAAATATTGTTCAACGGCTGGTCTGATACAATACCGGCTATGACCACTGTAAATAGGAAGCCAAATATTGCTATAACATTTGCTTTAAACTTATCAAGTAATTCTGTGGCGTATTCCCCGGTTCTCGACACAATGTCACTTATAAATTCTGCCACTTTGTTTTTCAGTTCAAGATACTGTCCTACGTTATCTTTCAAATACAGATTGTAATTAGACTGGATAGAGGAAAGAACTTTTTCGTCCAGGTTCAGCAGCGGCTCATATTTGCAATGCAGACAGATAATATTTCTTGCAATAATGGCTTTGTCAATAGAACTTCCGCCTGAATATATCCAGTCATATATTTTGTACAGCACCTGGTTTCCCGTTATCTCATTTAGACGGCATACATAATCAACAGAACGCTGTCCCATGATCTGCAGTTTCATCTGCCCGCCCTGAATCGTAGCATTGGATGCAATGAAGCCTGCTGCCAAAATTGTTTCCAGCTTCATGAACAATTCTTTGAATGGGTTTCCCTCATACCCTACTTCTATCTTAAAATCATCCGGCAGCAATCCATAGGAATCCTGGTTATAAAAGTACGTATTATCCCTACAAGCCAGCAAACGCTGTGTCCTGCTAAAATTACAATCAATCTCTCTATTCCCCACAGGAAGAAAATACATTGTTTTCGTATAAAAAATATTTGGACTGTCAAATAGTTCAAACACTATATTTTTCCCTGCCCCATCCAGAAACATAGAGAATGTTTTCAGCACGTCTTCCATAGATAAACCGACAATATCCTCCACAAACTTTTGGTATCGGTAAATTGAAAAGTGCCCATCTGCCAGTGTTTTATTTATCTCTATTTTTGTAAAAATCATCTCATCTTCCAGTGTCTCTTCAATAAACGCTCTGTACTCTGCTTCAGTTGAATTTTTCACTATTATGAAGGGATCTTCATTTTCCAACGACAAAAAAATTCTGACTTCATCCCTTGATGGAATCTTTTGTATGACCTCCATCAATTCTGAAAATCCTAAAGCCTGAGAAGATGGGAATGAAAAACAGGCGGAATAGAATTTCCTGCGTTCTTCTTCTTTCAATCCCAAAACCTTATCCCTTATATGCTCCAGCAAAGCAAATCCCTCCTATCTCCCCTCCCTACGCTCAAATGTCCGGAAGGTTATATCATTATCCATACGGATCTTGAGATACCGTTTGCCATCACCGTCCTCATATGCCTCAATGATGTCTTCCAAATCTTCAACCGCACTAGATACTTTGATCTGAATTCCGCTATATACATCATACGTTTTCTTCATTTTAGGCTTAATCATTGACAGAACTGGCTTAAACTGATGGTCAAAGTGTTGTTTTTCAGGCAGGTCGCACAGTTTCTGAATAAGTTCTTCTTTCTTTTCCGCCTTCATGTCGTTAGGGGAATAATTCTTAATCGTTTTATCTAACATTTCAGAAAAATCAAACTGCTCGACACTACTGAAATACAAGTACATTGCATTCCGGATTACCATATGGTCATATGGTGCATCTTTTTTCAGATTTCTGCTCAGTGTACTTTCTACGGCTTTAAACGCTCTCTTGGTATTAAGCTCATCACTTTGAAGTTCATTTAACTCCAGAAAATCATGCCACCAGTATTTCGCCACCGTATTAGAATATATTCTGGCTAAAAATTTCACAGAATTCAAATCATCAATCTCAAACAGGCAGGTTTTCCAGATCTTTTTTGTGTCCTTTGAAAAGCCTGATTTAATGCTGTAATCACTATCATCAAAGAAATCCGTATGCTCTACCTTCGCCAACAGAAACAGCACCTTCCCCTCATCCTCGATCAGAGCCAAGATCAGGCTTCCTTTCTGCACTCTAATATCCATACTGGCAATCTGCTCTTGTGCCTGTCTTTCCTTTCGGAGCAGGCGTTCTGCTATTATATCAATCCTTTGCAGAACTATTTCAGCCTCTGCCTGGTGCTTTATGATCTCTAATATACTGCTAATGACCTCTGTACCCGTTGATTGTGTTTTGTATTCCCTTACAGAAACATTCCCATTTATGTAAGAAATCAACTGTTCAATATACTCCCCAAACTTTGGCATAATATTTCTTGCTGAAATTTTATTGTTTTCATAATCAATCACCCTGATGGCCTGTGTAACGATTCTCATAAGCATATAACCTCTTTATCTTCCGCACTGAATAAACACTGAATCTCTTGTCTGAATTACTGCTATGTACTTCTTCATTTCACTGTAGCTTAAGTATACCACACACATGTAAAGCAAGCAAAAGAATTTACTGTTATCTTTGCCATGGTATCCACAAATATAATAGATAATTAGCAGTTATCCATTATCTCTAATTGTATTAAGGATATTCTTTTTCAGAGGAATGGTATACATGAAATCAAATCGCCTATTTATAAAAACCAAAAATAAAAAGATAGAGTATATGCAGGATAAAATTTTAGAATTACTATTTTATATTTTCAGAATATTTCCTGTTCAAAAAAGGAAAATTGTTGTTTCATGTTTCAAAAATCACGGTTATTGTGATAGCCCCAAATATATTATTCAACAACTGTTAAAATTAGATTGCACGGCAAACATAGTCTGGCTATGCGATTTTGAAAATCCACCTGAAATGCCAGCTTGCATACGTCAAGTTCCATATCATTCGATCCGGGGAATTTACGAACAGGTAACAGCTCAAATATGGATTTCTAATCGCCGCAAGTCACGATATGTTCGAAAGCGAAAAAATCAATATTATATCCAGACATGGCATGGTGGTGTTCGACTGAAAAATATGGAACGTGCAGCAATAAATAAGTTGTCCAAGAGGTATATTGATAGTGCAAAAAATGATTCTAAAATGATAAATTTATTCTTGTCTAATAGTGACTTTTCTACCTTTCTTATAAGAAGAGATATGTGGTATTCAGGAAAGATACTGCAAAAAGGACTTCCGCGAACGGATGTATTGTTAAACGGAGATCGTAATACTATAGCTAAAAAAGTAAAGTCTTGTCTATCAATTAATGAAGACAACAAAATATTATTATATGCGCCTACTTTTCGAGCGGATATGGGAGTTACTCAATACACACTACCATCCAGTCAAATATTGACAGAACTGGAAAACTGTACAGGCAATAAGTGGACGTTTGTCATTCATATGCATACAAATGTTTATAACCCCAAATGCTGGCCAGGGAATTCAGAAAAAGTAATAAATGCTTCATCTTATGAAGATGTACAGGAATTACTTATAGCAGCTGATTTTTTAATCAGTGATTATTCCAGTATTATTACAGATTTCGCATTATTAAATAAACCTATACTGATATATTGTCCAGATTTAGAGGATTATCTTTCGGACAGAGGATTTAATCAGGATTTTAATGCTTTGCCTTTTCCAAAAGCATATACAGTTTCTGAAGTTATAAATAAACTTCCAGCAGCTGTATCGCAAAAAGAAATAAATACATTGGATTGGATGAAGAAAGAGTATGGCCTGTGCGAAACCGGACGTGCTTCCAAAACAGTCGCAAATATAATAAAAAATGTACTGGAGGGAAAAGAATAATGCAAGGTCTTTCAACAATCATAACTTTTTATAATGGATTGTCTTCCTTAAAAATGTGTATCAATCTGCTGCAGGATGCATTAAAAGCAGAAGATATATATGAAATTATTGTCGTCAATGACAATCCAACCATGAATATTAACTTTTTAGAGGATGAATATTCTGTCCAGGTATTAAATATGCCGGAAAATAAAGGGTATGCAGCAGCCTGTAATTATGCTGTTGATCACGCACGGTATGATACATTGCTGTTTATGGATTGTGATATCTATCCAACAGGTAATTGGCTACAAAACATGAAAAAAACATATGCAGATATAGGGGAAAAGGGATGTGTATCCGCGACAATCTATGAAACAGATTCCGGAAACTTATTTGGATATGGTATGGGAATTTATGAAATTGATATTCTGTTGTTTCTTCGCCATGGAAAGCCTTCTGCATTCTCCCAAAAAGACCATGATGTTCCTCTTGTGTCTTCTGGCTGCATGATGATGAATCATAATTTATACCAGGAACTTGGCGGACAGGATGAAATGTGCATGAACATTCATTGCGATGTAGACCTGGCCTTTCGTGTTCGAAAAGCTGGCTATACAAACAGAATGTGCGCAAACGCCAAAGTTTTTCACCGTGGACAGATTTCAGGACCTATTCGGACAGTACCTTTTAGACAAGATGTAAAAGCATATTTATTCAAAAAATGGGGCGATGAATTATATCAATTATGCAATGCTGAAAACTATTTAAAAGAGCTCTGGATGGAAGCAAATTATAAAAAAATATCGCAAAAAAGTGTCATTGTTGTAAGTTTTAGTAATTCGTTATACCGTGATAAATACATAAAGCTGTTCACACAATTGTTTGACATTTCCATTTTGCAATTTTTAGATATAAAAAATGTTACCGGCGCCACACACATTATTTTGCAGGAAAATGTAACCTGGGATATATGCCGATTAAATATTCCTATTGTATATTTTGCAGATGATTACAGATTATTGCTGGATAACTACTATTGGTTTACAAATCGTAATGAAGAGGATATTATTTTTGATAAAAACGGGAACCTGATGTACGGATCAGATTCCCTGGAAACTAATAGTTAAAGAATACATGTTTAAACTGTAAAGGCCAATAGCCGTCTGTCAAGATGTTTTCGCTCCCAGAGATAAGCTGGTTGTAGTAAGAAGAGAGATTATCGAAATAAGCCTTTTCAAACAGCTTATCTCTTTTTGATGTATCCCCCAAAATATTATAAATGAATAGCAAATTGTAGATTAGCGGCTTGTGTGTTATCGGGGAGACCTTGAATTTTTGATAAAGAGCATATGCCTGTTCAAGTTCTTCCTTAGCTGGCACATATTTACTTTGCAGAATGTAGGCAGCGCCTAAATTTGTATGCAGCTTTACTATTCCATCTTTATTCACCCTTTGAGCGGAAATTACAAGATCCTTTTGCCATGTGGAAAATGCAGCTTCAGCTTTATTACTGAAATATTGAATAATTCCTAATAAATTTCTGCTTTTTATTTCCATTGCTGTTCCATTAATTTCAAGTGCACGGTTCAGTGCCAAATCTGCCAGATACTCTGCATCCTCCAGCTTATCTGTTAGTAAATCCACAAAAGCTTCCTGCGCAAGAATTTCAGCACTTCGATTGATGGTTGCTTTTTCAGAAATGTGTTTTTCTACCGCTTTGCTAAAATATAGAATTGTATTTTCCTTATCTTCATAGGCACGATAATAAATATAAGCTTTGTCTGAATAAGAGACACTTTCCCACTGTGGTTCTTTACATTCTTTCGCTATTTTTAATGATTCATCAATTGACAATAATGCGTTTTCTATATCATTTATCGCTAAATATACGACAGAATACCGATTGTACATAATGAAATCATAAAAGTTATTCCGTCCTTTATACTTCTTGAAATAATCTAAGACGATTAATGCATCGTCATAATCCGCTGCTGAAATACAGGCATTTGAGTACCTGTGAAAGAAACGGCAGGTATCAATGGACGTAAATTCCGAAATACTGTATTGCTGCAATATTTTATAGGCTTTCTTATAATAATATACGCTTTGAGACAAATCCTGATAAATTCTGTATGCGTCTGCCACTGCATAGTAGACATGAAATTTTGCTCCTGCATCCATAAATTCTGCAAAGGGGTTAGGCACTGATTCTTCGGAAGCATCCTGAGTTTTCGGAACATCTTTTAATAGCTCTGTGCCAATATGTATGACTGCCTGAAAATTTCTTTTGTCACATTCGCTTGAGATAGAAGATATTCCAAACCTGACAGCTTCTTCATATTCGGAAGCGCGTATATAACAGTCAAAAATTGCTGTTGTCCTAAGGTTGGATTTGTACCAGGCATTTTCATTTAGCCACTTAATAATTTTCAGAGAAAGCGAGCGGTCATTCTGATAAAATTGGTACCCTTCAAAATATCTGTAAATATTGTCATGGTAAAATACAATTTTAGGGTATTTATCCATGTACTTAAAAAATAAAGATTGACTTAATTCAAATAACATATCACCGTCTATATTTAAACTAGCCAAAAAATCAACAGGTGTTTCTCCTCCAAAATACAATATTGACTTCACAACAACTTTAAATGCATCGAAATATCCCAATGTGGTATCAAAAGAGAATTTTTTATGCATTTGCAGTTGGAAGCGTTGATCGATAATTTCCTTGCTTTTTACAGGTACTTTATTTATAAAGTTTTCAATTTCTTCTTTTTTTGAAGGAATCACCATATTATGTGTTGATATATTAATTAAATTCTGGTCATAAAACCAGTGAATCAGCATAATAATATCAAATGGTCGTTTTCCGCTTTTGTTTAATAGCAGGCGCGTAAAATAATCAAACCCTTGCAAATTGGGAATAGCATGATAATACAATGTTTTCGCATCATTGTTCTGCATTTCACCGCAAGTATACACATACGAAGCCACGTCTTCGTATTCGTTTATTTTAGCCAAAAATTCATTTACAAATCCCTGAGAGTCAAGAGGCACAATTTCTGTATTTGTGCCTAAAGAAAAAATCACTTCAGGAAAACATTCCTGTAAATGTGCAATCAGGAAATATATGATATCCAGAGTTTCTTTATCCAGACATTGTAAATTGTCTATTGTCCAAATTAAAGAAACTCCGCCTACTATATTACAAGAGAAGAAAAGAAGTGCCTCTTTCAGATAATATAAGATATCAGGATCTAATTTCTTATGAAATACAAAAGAAAAAACTGCCTCACTTACTTTTGAGTTCCCATAATATTGCTTGATTATTTTAGAAAAATCATCTAATGTGCAGCTGATATTTCCAGTGCCATAAGGTAACCCCAGACAAGCACATAAAAATTCTCTTAAAATTTCAAATCCGTTTTGTTTTTTTGCATCGCAATATAACGTCTGAAAATTATAACTTTTAGCAGAATTTATTATTTCAGACAATAGCCGTGTTTTTCCTGTTCCTGATTTCCCAGTTATATTAAGCATATAAATTGGGCTGAATCCGTTGCCCTTCAGAAGCGGAAGAATTTTACTGCTTAAGAAATTCTGTACATTCTCTCCTACCAATGGATAGTAGATGAGTTTTGTTGGATCTATAAATCCTCCGGGAACTTTTTTGGAATATGTATGACCATTGCACTTATATTTTAAAGTAAGTGCGGGTATATGCTTCACGGTGTAAGAGCTTAATACTTCAGCGCGTATTTGTATAACACGGTTACTTCCCTGCAGCATATTAAAACAATTGTGGATTTCAGGAACATGAAATATAATATCTGCCATTTTCGGTAATGTGCAGGTTACATCTGAAACAGTTGCACTATACAAATTAGTCAGATAAATATCAATGTAAAAAATATTATCTCGTTGCAATACGAGTTCCGATTCTTCTGTATATTTTTCCGTATCTTCAAATACACTAAAAAAACGAGATATTCTTAAATCATTTTTTATTATTTCATTTGATTTTTCAAAACCATATTGAAAACGTGGAAGAATTGATAATTCCTGATACAGACGGTTCCCATATATGAAAGTGACAGAAAAATTATGCTTGGCAGCAACTATGGAAACATGTTTAACCGCATTTCTGGTAATATCACTTGTAGAGAAATAAATCAGCTCATTAATTCCTTTTGAAATAACCAAAATAACATTTTTAGATATTTTCTCAAGACCAAGGGCACGATTGTGCCTCTTGCATTCAGCCCATATTTCATAGGGGACATCCTGTGCAGTTCCTACAATGTCTTTTCCACCATCTTTTTTCAAACGCGTACCGTGTATGGTAATATTTTTGTTTTTATAATGCAAGGTCAGGTATTCCGTGCAAAGCTGTTCAAACTCCTCGTCTGTAAGGCTGTGTATATATTGCTGGATGTTCATTTGTATTCATCTCCATAGGAAGTAATGGATAACTGCTAATTATCTATTATATTTGTGGATACCATGGCAAAGAT
>OATG01002002.1_pt1 | contig 12871 bp, 9 predicted proteins | sample 1516581 | NCBI WGS metagenome assembly OATG01 (sample SAMEA2579930, study PRJEB22360) | human gut metagenome | biome: human gut; feature: human-associated habitat; material: faeces | place: Denmark | collected 2008/2010
ACGCATTGTCAGGAGCCGTATCGGGAAGCGTGAACGAATTTGCCTTGGCGTACATGGAAAAAACAAAAGGGAGAAACTGGATGGACACCCACCCTGATACCGTACAAGCCATCAGCACAGCCTTAGGAGCCGTTGCAGGAAGCCTGGCAGGAGACAGAAACACAGGAGCCTATACGGCACAGATGGGGACGAGATGGAAGTTACAGTTAATTGATTTTTCTAATAAAGAAGGGGGGATATAATTAATTCAATTGTTGGATGGAGGGGTCATTTTATCGCAATGGGGAAACTGTGGAAATCCATCCCTCAGGACTTATGGCAGAATTTGATAGCAGTTTTTCTGCCGGGGTTTCTTTAGCAATTAGTTATACATGTAGGTAGGGAAAATTTATGGATAAGAATAATCGAAGGGTCATAAGGATGAAGGAGGTTATATTAAATATATTTATCGCGGTAATTCTGGCGTCATTTGGGATTTGGCTAATAGGTGGTATAACTTATAATGTTTTCCAAAAGGAGCAAATCCATCAACGAATTTTAGCATTAGAAAAAAAGGCATATGATATAGAACCTCTGGAGGCATATGATGTATCTGATTTTCAATTAACAAATCGAAGAGCGATTATAGCAAAATCTATTCGAACCTATATTAAACCCATTACTTCTGATAAGTCGCCCCAAATAGTAAAAGAGGAATTTCTTCAATATTTTATGTCTCATGGATGGAATATAAAGCATGCATGGGAAAACCCTAAACCATACCTGCAAGTGCAAAATGATGACTATATTGTTACGTTAGATTTAGTATCTCAAGAAACTAATACTTGGCGTATGATAATTGCGTATAATAATTTTTTCGAAAGAAATAATTTGTAAAAATGCGAAGTATATGAAAAATAATTGAAAAAAGCATTTCCATTTTTGGTATTTACACAAAACTCAAAATTTCCTTTATTAGAAAAGCGTTTCTCCTGTGGGGATAAAACCTTGTGGAGAAACGCTTTTGTCGTTTAATCAGAATCCCGGAATCAGAGTCACCTGGAAGTTGTCATTGATGTACTTTCTGGTGGCTTCCGTCTGGAATATTTTTACAAACTTTTGATAGGTGGGGTTGTCCTTATCCTGTTCACGGGCGGCGATGACATTTACATACGGGCTGGTATTGTCTTCCTGGGCGAGAGCCGTTTTCGGATCCAGTCCCGCGGATACCGCGTAGCCGCCGTTGATGATGGAGGCATCGCAGTCTTCAAGAGCTCTTGGGAGCTGGGGCGCTTCCAGTTCGATGATTTTCAGGTTCTTCGGGTTGGAAGCGATATCGGAGACGACCGCTTTGACAGGATTGACGCCTTCTTTTAATTTCAGCAGGCCGTTTTTCTCCAGAAGAAGGAGGGCGCGGCCGCCGTTGGATGGATCGTTCGGAATTGCAATGGATGCGCCGTCGGGGAGATCGGACAGAGTCTTGTGTTTATTTGAGAACAGACGAAGGGGCGCGAGGTAAGTGTTTCCGATGGGAACAAGTTTTGTGCCGTTCTTTTCATTGAATGCTTCAAGGAAGGGGACGTGCTGGTAAGAATTTACGTCGATATCGCCCTGCGCCAGTGCCTGATTGGGGGTGACATAGTCGGAGAAGGGGACGATGGTCACTTTGAGGCCTTCTTTTTCGGCTTCTTTGGCGACGAATTCCACGACCTGTTCCGAGTAGCCCGGTGTCGTGCCGACTTTGATTTCATTTTTTGTTTTCGCAGGGTCAGCAGACGCGGCGTCTTTTTTATCGCTGCCGCAGCCTGCGATGAAGCCTGCACATGCCAATGCGGCCAGGGAAATGATGACAGTTTTTTTCAGATTCATAATACATACCTCTCTTTTTTAAAAATAATTTTGTGATAAATTTGGAAACCGGAAATAAGAATGGCGGAAACGGGTAAAAAAAAACTCCATCCCAGCAAAGGGACGAAGACCGTGTTACCACCCAATTTTACCTGCACGTCACCGCACAGGCCTCCATAGGTACGCCGGCTTGCGCCTTGATACCGCATCTCTGTAACGGGAGATCCCGGGCTGCTTTATTATTCGGCAAACCTGACTCGGAGGCCATGTTCAGCAAATTTTCCCGCGCTCCTTTTCACCCGCCGGAGCTCTCTTTGGCAGTTCCATCCGCTTACTCTTCTCTTCACAGTCATTATGTAAGTTGGAACAAATATACCACGCGTTTTTTTGCGTGTCAAGGAAAATTTTAAAAGGAATGGGGGTTGGGGGATCTTTTTATCAGATTTCTTTGCATTTAAGAATGATTTTTATTTTCTGCCGCAAAATAATTGGCACTCTGATTTAATAATTGAATTAGGGGAAGCTATTTTATATAATAAGAAGTAAGTAATAATTAGGGTGTAGGAAAAGAAACAGGTTTTGTATTTTATGAAAAATTTTCAGTTACAGGAAGCGGGGAAGGGAAATCATGACATCAGGGAAAGAAGATTATTTGAAAGCGATTTACATCATCAGCGAAGATCATGAGCTGGTATCCAACAAGGAATTGTCCGACATGCTCCATGTGTCGCCGCCGTCAGTGAGCGAGATGATTATGAAGCTGCAGAAAGAAGGGTATGTGGACTACACCGCTTACAAAGGCAGCAAGATGACGAGGAAGGGAAGGAGGGAAGCAGGCAAGCTTTTCCGTTTTCATGCGTTGTGGGAAGTATTCCTTGTGGAAAAGCTCCATTTTTCCTGGAGCGAAGCTCATGAGCAGGCGGACGGTCTGGAACACCAGACGAGCGACATGCTTGCGGAACGGCTTGATGAGTTTCTCGGACATCCTGAACACTGTCCCCATGGTGACCCTATTCCGAAGGCGGACGGCAGCCGCAAAGGGCTTACTTTCCGTACGCTTTCCGATTTAAAGGAGGGGGATAGTACCACTATCCGCCGTATTGTGGAAGATTACAGCCTGATGGACTATCTTCAGGAGAAAGGCATCCATCCCGATATGCGGGTCACTGTAAAAGAAAAGGAACCTTATGAAGGACCGATTCTTCTTGCTACGGAGGCGGGTGATATTTCTCTCAGATACAAAGCGGTGGAACAGATTTTTGTTGACGAATAAGATGAATAGAATAATATGGAGAGCCTCATTTAGGGCTCTTTTTAATAGCGGCAGGCAGGTGCTTTATTTCCCTTTATGCATAAATGGCATATGAAACGGGGGAATACATGCAGAAAAAGTACGATGAAAAAGGCTATACAATTAAAGACAAATCGCTTATAATACATTTACACAATTTTGAATGATGTATACGGAAAAAGACAGAAATGTCTGCCGAAGGAGTAACACTATCAGGCGTCCCATGGGACACGAAACCGTGTACGGACAAACCTCTGGAGAGTGTCGTATATGACCGCCGAAGGTGCAGGGGCGCGGGGAAGAGTAGTCCTCCCGTTCTAATCTCTCAGGCAAAAGGACAGGGTCGGTGCAGCAATGGAAACATGCATGCCGGCTCTGTTTTTGTCTTCAGGGCCGGTTTTTATATTGTTCCGTCATGTCCTGGTGTACGGAATTTTGAGGGTGGGAGTGAATGCGAATGCTTGACTTGTTAAACCAAATTGATGCGATTGTCTGGGGCCCGTGGCTCCTTGTTCTTCTGGTAGGGACCGGCGTATATCTGACCATCCGCCTCGGTCTTCTCCAGATGGTCAAGCTGCCAAGGGCCCTTCGGCTGATTTTCTTTGCCAGAAATAAAGGCGACGGCGACATTGACAGTTTCAAGGCACTCTGCACGGCGCTTGCCGCAACGGTAGGCACAGGAAATATCGTAGGCGTTGCCACTGCTATCAAATTGGGCGGCCCCGGCGCGCTTTTCTGGATGTGGGTAGCCGCTTTCTTCGGCATGGCTACCAAGTACGCCGAAGGCTGCCTTGCCGTTAAGTTCCGTTCTATCGATGAAAATGGAAATATCGCAGGCGGACCGATGTATTACATTGAGCAGGGGCTGGGAAAGAAATGGAAACCTCTGGCGCTGGCGTTTGCTTTCTTCGGTACGCTCACCGCTATGCTCGGATCCGGTACGACTACGCAGGTCAATGCTATTACGTCTTCTTTACAGGCATCCATGGGTGTTCCTATCCTGCCCTCTGCAGCAGTGATTACCATCCTTGTTGCTATTATTACTTTCGGCGGATTGAAATCCATTTCAAAAACAGCGGAAAAAATAGTTCCTGCCATGGCTGTTCTTTATTTTATTATCACGGTGGCTCTTCTTGTTATATTTTCGGGAGAACTGCCCCATGCGCTGGCTCTCGTTTTTGACGGCGCTTTTGAGGGGACGGCAGCAGCCGGCGGATTTGCCGGTGCGGGCATTATGCTTGCTATGCGAAGCGGTATCGCCCGCGGCCTTTTTTCCAATGAATCCGGCCTGGGTTCCGCGCCAATCGTGGCGGCAGCGGCAAAAACGAAATGGCCGGCTGAACAGGGTCTTATTTCCATGACAGGCACCTTTATCGACACTATTATTATCTGTACGCTGACCGGTCTGACTATCATTGTTTCCGGTGCATGGCTGGGGGATACCAACGGTGCAGCTCTTACACAGGACGCTTTCAGCCATGGTTATGGTGCTGTCGCGCCGATCCTTCTGACGGTTTCTCTGACACTTTTCGCTTTCACCACCATTCTCGGCTGGAACTATTACGGTGAACGCTGCCTCGTATACCTTGTGGGTGTCAAAGGGATTACTCCTTACCGCTTGTGCTATGTCGCCATTATCGCAGGAAGCGCTTTCATGCAGCTTGAAGAAATCTGGGCGCTTGCGGATATTGTAAACGGTCTCATGGCCATTCCGAACCTGATTGCCCTTCTTGGACTTACCGGTGTAGTCGTCGCGGAAACAAAGCGGTATTTCCAGCACCTTGCCATTCGCGATGCGAAATTGGTGGCTTACAAAGCAAGGCATATAGGGAAGAAGTGATTGAAGGTCAGCAGGCAGACGATGCGGCATATACGATGATTTGTCTGTAGCCCGGACATAAAAATGAGAAAATGAAAATGCGGTACCTGTCAAGCGTGATGGGTGCCGTTTTTGTATCAGCAGATAACAGATGACAGCTTACAGCTGACAGATAGCAACTAGCAGCTAGGAGCTAAGAGCTGGAAACTAAGAACTAGCAGCTAGAAGCTAGTAGCTAGCCATTAGCTGTTAGCTATTAGCGGCAAGACGTCATCAGCGTAATAGATTTTTCACTCTGTGTTACTGTCCCGTTTCCTGTCTTTCTCACAAAGCATTCTTGCGTCCATTCAGAATGACCGGGGACGGCAAGGCGCTATAATGAGGAAAGCGTCAGTCGTCATACTGAACGAATGTAAAGGATCTGCTATTGTGGTGAGGAAGTCGGTAAGGCGTCATAATGAGGGAAACGTTAAGCGTCATCCTGAACGAACGTGAAGGATCTATTACCGTGAGAAGGAAGGCGGTAAAATGTCATCAGTGTAACAGATTCTTCGCTTTGTGTCATATTGCTGATTCCCGCTTTTCTCATAAAACATTTTTGCCAAAGCTCTGAATGACGGGAAGCCGGTAAGACGCCATAAAAGTAATAAATTCTTTGCTCTGTGTCACTGTCTCGTCTGCCGTCTTCCTCACACAGCATTCTTGCTCCTGCTCTGAATAACTGGGGGCGGAAAGTGTGTCCGGGGTATAAGGGATAATTATTTTGCCGGATAAAAACCGCCTCTGAAGGTCAGATTCAGGTCTGACGGCCAGGGCGGTGTTTTAATATTTATAGGATGTATTTTTTAGCAAAAATGGCGGTAGAGTTTTTCTGCGGCTTCCACGTCTGTCATATGGAAGCGATGGAGTTTTTTGGTAAGCATGCCGATAAAAGGGTGGGAGCGGAGGAAGCGGACCGCTTTTTCTTTTATCCCATTTTTATCTGTATCGGTATAGCCTTTTTCAATGGCATCCAGCCAGTCTCTTTCTTCTGCGTAGTTTATTCTGCAGATTCCGTGGAGAAGAAGAAGGAAATCCTGTATTTTCTGCGTTTCTTTCCTGCTGCAGTAGTGCCGGCTTTCCCAGTCGAGAAACGTAATTTTTCCGCCGGTGCTGCACAGGATATCCCGCGGCGCAGGACGGCCGTGGATGACATCCGCATTGTGGAGTGCGGCAAGAGACGCGCCTATGCGGTAGAGAAGATTCTTTTTTTCTTCAAAGGTGAAATTAGGATCTTCCATCCAATCTTCTATCGTGGGGCCGCCGTCACGGGTGACCATGTATTCGGATGTGAGAACTTCGATTTGCGGAACGAGCCCGGGGCATGCCTTCGCGGCGATGGCAATTCGGGCGACTTCGAAAAGAAATTCCGTTTCCGGAGGCTGTTTTACCAGCCGGTTTCTTTTATTGCTGTACTTTCTTTTGATCCAAAAAATGGTATCATCGATTTTAAATCGTATATTCTTTTGATCCGGATGGCAGGCGATTTCTTTTTCCGCCGCTTGTTTTATGATTTCTGTATTCATGATTTCCCTGTGTGACGGTTAAATACTTTTAATAGATGTATCCATCTTAGCACGTTGACCCGATTTTTCAAGTTTCATGGAAGAGCCGGCGGCTTGAATAATCGGTTTATATTTCCTATACTGGACGTAGAATGATGAGAGGACACAGGGGATTGGAGCGGTGCGCGGGAGGACATATGGAAGCGGATGAGTGGGAAAGAACGGCCTGCGGGGAAATAAAAAGAGAGAAGCACTTTTGGGGAGAGAAATTTGTATCTCCTCTCGGTTTATGTTGTTTCTTTCTTGCTGCTTTGGCAGTTTTCTTCCGGAGCCCTTTAGTTTCTTTGACGCTTCTTTTGCTTCCGCCTGCCTGGGAGGATTGGAAGACGGGGTATGTTTCTGATTATTGGAGCGTTTTCCTTGCAGCGGCAGGATTGGGGCACAATGTTTTTTACAGCCGTCTGACGGATGGTTTTATATCCTGCGCTTTTGTTCTTGGCCTGTACGGGCTTCTCTTTCTGCTGGCAAAGCATGCCATGGGGGCGGGAGACATATTTCTTTCAGGTGCGGCTGCATTATGGCTTGCGCCGGTTTCCGTACCGCTTTTCCTGTTTCTTTCCGCTTCCTCCGCGGCTATTGCAGGCATGGTGCTTCTTTTCTTTGGCAGAATGTCCCGCAGGGAGGGGATTCCTTTCTGCCCGTTCATCGCGTTGGGAGGTGTGGCGGCATATGGCGCGGAAGTATTTCAGCTTCCGTTCTTTCCATCGTGGCACTGTTTTATTTGAAGTCCTTCTGGCAGCGGTAATTTTATCGCTTGCGGCGCTGGCGGTGATCCCTCTGTACACGGGATGGCGGAGCGAGAAAAGGCTGGAACTGGCAGCGGAGGAAGTGGCTTCGGCGATACGGCAGGTGGAAATCCTTGCGAAAAATGAGTCGGCCGATTACCCTTCTATGTCGGAAGGGCTCACTTTCTTTTGTGAAACGATGACTGACGGCACGGGACGGTATTACACGAGGAAAGGGACGGAGCGCGTGAATCCGAAAGGATATCTGCCCAAAGGGATCCGCGTGGACGGAGGGAAGGCCTCGCTCCGTTTCCGGAAAGACGGTTTCGCGGGAACAGGAGAAGAATATAATATATTTCTGACCACCGACAATGGGAAATACGGGCGGATGATTACGGTAGCCATGTACACGGGGCGTGTCCGTGTAAGGAAAATAAAATAGTGGGAAAGATCGGTTTTATGGTAGAATGAAAATGTATCAGGGAGATCTGATATATCATTAAAGGAAAGGATTCTTTCCACGGATCATGAGCTGATCCATTTAGTATTTGTCACGAATTTTCGTGCACCTTTTATTTATATAAGAAAAGAGGAATTTTATATGGCTTATTTTATTACCCCGAATGTTACGGCGGATAATTCCGCTTTCCCTCTTCGGCAGGCGGAAGGGAAAGTTCTTGGCCGCGTCCGTTCCCTTGTCAAGGGATCCACGCCGCGGGCGGGAGTGAAGGATTACCGCTTTTTTGTCGATCCTTTATCATCGCTGCCGCCTGAAATGGGAGAAGGCCCACGGTTCGGCTTTACCGGATTTATGAGCCGCAGCGGCTACGGTTTCAATGCTTTTGCCGGTGAAGAGGAGGCGCTTGCCAGATTGCAGGAAGATCTGGGCGGTTCTTTCGTGACATTCACGCCTGCTCTTAGAAATAATAAGTTTTTCGTCCTTGATGATTTGAAAAAGGAAGGACGCACCCCTTTCATGGAACAGGATGAAGATTACCGTCCCGTTCCTGCTTTTGGACGACAGGGAGAGCCAGCGATGGAAGGGGATATTAATAAGTTCTGCCGCCATCTTTTGGAGGGGAAACCTATACCCGGCCTGTCAAAAAAATATTGGAACAATGATTTTACGCCCTACTTCATTGCTGCAGCTGCGGAGCGGCACGATGGAAAGTTGGGCGACTTTGTTCTTTTTGCACCTTTGGACGGCGATGCTTTTGAAGAGACGGTCATTGACGAAGGCGGCGCGTATTTTCACGGTGGCCGTCTCGGGTACAAAGTGATTGACATCTCTGACGAAATCATGGCGGGCCACGTTCTCCGCTGTGCCAATTCACCCCTTTGGTTCGTACCTTTTGAATATATTGAACGCTTGAAGGAGGGGATGGAAGAAGTGCCGGCTGACGGGGATATCTTATCCGCCCGCGGCATTGAAGAAAGGCCGGCGGTATCCTTTGCGTCCGCCGCGGAAACACCTGCGGGTTTGGGAAATATCCTGCCTTCTCTTTTGGAGAAAGACACTTCTGAAAGCGTGACTGCCGGAGAGGAAGGACAGGCAATCGATGAGAAAGTGGAAGAAATAGAAATGTCTGAAGAAACGGAGGAAAAACCGGACAGGGAAGATGAATTCCTGAACCGTTTTTCCGCGCTTGCTTCTTCAAAAGGACTTCTGTATGCGGAAAAAGATTTGATCAATTTCCATATTTCTGTGAAATCTTCGCGCCTGACGATCCTGTCGGGGATGAGCGGCACAGGGAAATCACGTCTTGTCCGCCTTTATGGCGAAGCCCTGGGATTGCCTGATGACCGCATCGCCGTCGTGCCTGTCCGCCCGTCATGGATGGATGACGGAGATATCCTCGGCTATGCGGATATGAAAAATATGATTTACCGCCCTGCCGACACGGGCCTTGCGGAGCTTCTTCTTGATGCGGAAAGGCATCCGGAGGAAATGTATATCGTTTGCTTTGATGAAATGAACCTGGCCAGAGCGGAGCATTACTTTGCCCAATTTATTTCCGTACTGGAAAAAGAGGAGAATCCTGTTATCCGCCTGTATAATCCGTCGCTCCAGGGGCGTCTTTATAATGGAGACGCCTATCCCGCGGAAATTTCCATCGGAAGAAATGTCATTTTCACCGGTACGGTGAACGTGGATGAATCGACGTACCGTTTTTCCGATAAAATCCTCGACCGGGCGAACATGATTACTCTCCATCAGGAACGATTCAGTGACTGGCTCACTGCCGAAAAGGCGGAGCCGCCGGATCTGAAGGAAATATCCTTTGCCCAGTTTGAAAGTTACCGGAAAACGGGGGATATGGAACTCACGGCGCGGGAATTGGAATTCCTTGATACACTGAATGATGCCCTTCGGGAAGGCGGTATCCAGGGGTGTATCGGTTTCCGCGTGGCGCGCCAAATGGACAGGTACTTAAAGAATATTCCCGAAAATGACGGTTTTGATCGGGAGGCGGGACTGGACTGCCAGCTGGTACAGAGGATACTTACCAAAATACGCGGCTCTGCCCAGCAGCTGTCTGCTTTGCTTTCTCTCTCCGATAAAGGTGATGTGGAAGGCCGTTTGGTCAAGGTGCTTGACAGTTTTTCCGATCTTTCTGATTTTGAGGAATCACGACGTGCCTTGCGCGCCAAAGCACAGGAACTGAATTTGTATGATTACACGGTCTGAACGGTCAAGAGAAAAACGGAACCGGATATTTTCGCCGGGGAGAAGGAACCGCCGTGAAAAGAAACTGCCTTTCAGGCTTTCTTTTATTACAAAAGGCGACGGTGGCCGTGTTTACCCGGTTACCCGGTTTGTAAACGGAGAAGAAGCGGTTTTAGAAGAAACTGCCGGTGTGAGTCTTGTGGAAAATCAGGATATCTGGCTCCGCTTCGACGGGCCTCCTGATTTCCGTTTTACCATGGACGGGCTCGATGTGGTGACGCTGCCCCATGCGGAAAAGATTGACGGACAGAGTTATCTCCGCCCAGGATGGAAAGGAGAACCGTTCCTTCTTTTTGAGGGGAGAGACTTCCCGCTTGTTCCCGGTTACTATGTGATTACCGTGACAGGCGCGGGGAAAATATGGCGGGGGCTTTTGGAAATCGCCCCCAAGTTCATGGGACGGCAGAGCTGGCAAGCTATGCGTGAGGAACTGGTAGAGGAAATAAAAGATCTTTCCTTCGATTTTATGAAACGGAGTATCCATATTTCCCGCTCCATGGAAGGCGAACTGGGGCTGAAATCTGCCATGCTGCTCCGTTTCTATGCCATCAGCGAAGAGTCGGACCGTGTCGTGCAGGTGCTGGGGGAACTGGCGCGTACGGCAAATTCCCGCATCGTCCGCAAACAGGGTGTCGTAAGGAGCAATCGGGATGCCGCAGGCGCCCATATCCGCTGCGCAGCGGGAAAGTCGCGGGAAGGGACGCCCGTCCTGCCTGTCATTTGCTCGGAAGTGACCTGGAACGTGGCGGAGAATCGTTTTGCCAAAGCTATTTTACAAAAGCTGGATGAAAATCTCCGTTCTTTTGTACAGGAAATTGACGATCATGCACGGCGGCTGGGAAAAGTACAGGATGCCAATGCGGGGTACTATAAAAACCGCGATTTTAAAAACGGGGCCAATGCGCTTTCTCATTTTGAGAAATACCGGGCTCGGGCGGTGCATATACGAAATGCTATCCGGATGGTGGCAGAGGCGACTTGGTTTCATGAAGCAGAAAGCGGAATGCCCGAAACACTGCCCATGACCGTTTTTCTTGACCCCCGTTATTCCCTTTTGTACAGGCTGTACAGAAATTTGAAAAATCCTGCCGACAGTCTTTCTGTATCATCTTTCTATCAATTCCAGTGGAAGAGGACAGACAAACTGTACGAACTTTGGTGTTTCCTCCAATTCATCAAGGCGCTGGAAGAAAAGGGGTGGGAGCTGGCGACGGGCCCTGCCGTGGTACAGGAAGACGGGAAGTACCGTCTGTCCAGCCTGGAAGAAGGAACGGAAATTACTCTGTCGAGGAATGATGAAAAGATCCGTCTCATTTATGACGGCACTGTGCCCCAGCATGCATCGGACACCGACAGGGAAACGGATCCCCTCTATACGAATAATGTCCACCGCCGTCCTGATCTCCGCATGGACTACTATCGGAACGGAGCGTATAATGGCTCTCTCGTGGCAGATTTTAAATATCGTGACATTTTTTTTCTGTGGCGCGACGCGGCAAGAAGTGTGGGCATCCGTACCCAGTTCAACGCGTACCGCGATATGAATACGAAATTTTACCGCGGCATGGAAGAAAGCGATTCTCTCAGGAACAGCCGCCCTGTAAAAGAAGTGTGGGCGGTTTTTCCGAAAGAAATACCCCCCCGCGGAGATGAGGATTTCAGTCTTCGTTTCATTTCTCTTGCTCCCGGTCTGAAAGCGAACGGGAATCTGGCGGAGATGGTGGAGCGGTACATTGTTTCTCTGAATGAAAATTAGGACAAAAAAGCGTTTGGAACCAAACAGTCCAAGCGCTTTTCAATTTACCGGATATGGTCTTTTGGAATCTGTGCCTCGCAGAGGTGGTGGATTTCTTCCGTATGCCTGCTTTCTGTAAGGAAGTAAAGGAAATCACCGGAGAGAAGTTTTGTATCAGGGTCGGGAATCATATCTGCCCCCTGCCTTTTGATATTGACGAGTACCGTGTGAGACAGACGGGGGATTTCCTCCACTGTCCGGTTTTCGAGGATGGAACCGCTGCCCACGGGAACTTCCAGAATATTTCTTTCTTCGTCGGAAACGGGCGTAGAACCATTGGACAGGGATTTTTTCAAGAGAGAATCATAAATCGGCTGGCCTTTCAGCAGTTCCGCTGTGACATAAGCTACGGCGGAAGCGAGGGCAAGCGCCGTGAGGTGATGGAAGTCACCTGTCATTTCCAGAATGAGGAGCGTCCCCGTAATGGGAGCGCGGATACTGGCGGCAAAGAAAGCGACCATGGCAATGATAATAATGTTTGGTAGGTAGAGGGCGGATAAAATGCCTGCAGAGATGAGGAGTTCCCCCTCCAGGGAGCCGATGAGGGCGCCGATGACGAGAAGAGGCAGGAAAAAACCGCCGGGAACGCCGCAGCCGTAACTGATGAGGGTGAAAAGAAATTTTGCCAGAAGAAGCGCCGCAAGGAATCCGAAGCCGTACCGTGCTTTTGCCAGCGAATCGACCAGGAAATTTCCTCCGCCTAAAACATCGGGCAGTGTGAAAGCAAGAATCGTCGCTGCAAAGAGGGCAAACATGATTTTCATATATTGGTTTCTGAAGACGGGAAGACCGTAAAAAGCGTCCATATGGAGCAGGCCGTAATTGAAAACGATACCTGCAAAACCGCAGGAAACGGCAATAAGCACTACACACCACAAGTATTCCGACGGCAGATGGACAAGAAGAGGAAAGGAAAAACTTGTCGCCGATCCGAAAAAGAACTGGGACACAATGGTGGCGGAAATAGCGGAAGCCATTGTAGGGAGAAGGACAGCGCCCGAAAAATTGCGGTGGAGCTCCTCCAAAGCGAACATCGTTCCCGCCAGGGGAGCGTTAAACGCCGCCGCAAGACCCGCGCTGGC
>OATG01002003.1_pt1 | contig 12837 bp, 9 predicted proteins | sample 1516581 | NCBI WGS metagenome assembly OATG01 (sample SAMEA2579930, study PRJEB22360) | human gut metagenome | biome: human gut; feature: human-associated habitat; material: faeces | place: Denmark | collected 2008/2010
AAGCGGCGGAGGGTGTTGAGGAAGCTGCCATGATTTTTTTGTAGTGACGGATTGTTGGGGAGGGTCGAAACTGAAAAAGGCTGCGCCGCAATCGTGCGGGAGCAGCCTTCAGATCTGTAATCCGTTTGTTGCGGCGCCGCTCTTTGATAAACGCCGTACTCTGCGCGGCGTCCGTGAAAGATCGGGCGCGCGGAGACGGAAGCCGTTCATGAAGAAGCTTCGCCGCCGATAGCGCCTCCGAACGTCTGACAACGCAGCGTTCGGGAGTCATCGTCGTCTTTCGGCGATGACCAACTGACCGTCCATGCCTAGCCGGTCGTTTCGGCAGGTTGACCTTGCGACGCTCTTCCTATTTTTGGGTGCCCCCGTCGAGCGGCGTTCATTCGCACTGCGCCTCTATTCAGCATGAGTAAAAAATTACCCCCAGCGTGCGGTTCTGTCCATATTTGGTGCGGGGTAATCCAAAGAAAAGGCGCCTCTAAAAGCGCCTTTTTTTGTTTTGATCGGAGGATAGGTAGGCAAAATGCTGTACGCCGCCCCTGCGGTTATTTGCGTCCTGCTCGATTGATGCGACGCTTCCCGAAGGCGCTTTGTCCGCCGTTCTGCGCTGTCGAATTGAATTTGACGGCTAGGATGACGCCGACAAAGAATACAAAGGCCGCAAACATCAGTACGGCAGGCTGATCTTCATTGACACCGATGGCCGTTCCCATAAATCCGAGCATCCAGCAGATGGATACGGCGAATTTGGCAGCCGGGTCGAGTTTTTTGGGTTTTGCAATGACGGGTTCAGGAGCATTGGGGTTGGCCGACGACTCCATCCGCGCCAAGGCGGCTTCTCGGCTCGAATCCTGGGGCGAAGCCTTGGGCATGCCGGTTTTTCGGCGGAAGGCCGCGATCAGATCTTTGAGACTGATGCCGTCATCGGCTCGTCCGGCAGCGTTTGGCGGCAGACCGATGTGGTGATCGGCCGTCATGGGCGGCGTGATGCCGTCAAGATTTTTCTGCGAGCTGGCCTGCAGCGATTCGATGTAGTCCACAAAGTCGCCGTTTTTAGGTTCAAGGTTGAGCGGGTCTGACGGCATGCAATGAACTCCTTCCTTTGCCTTTGGCCCGACGGATGAGCGAGCCCGCGGCAGCGTTCCTACCGATGATGATAGCGGATCTGCTCTTATCGTTCGGATATTCGCGAATGCAATGCAAAAGGCAGGCTGGACGCTGCTGCCGTCCAGTCTGCCTCTGAGTTAAATAAAGGGGAAAAACAGATTTTTTAGTGTGTCAGGCAGCAGCCGTCTGAACGTGCGTCTGCGGCGCAGTGCCTGCGGCACGATCCACTTCCGCCGCCATGCGGTCGAGTTTGGGCTTCACACGCATCAGACGCATACCGTTGGCAACCACGATGAGGCAAGTGCCCGTATCGGCAAAGACAGCCATCCACATCGTCGCGAATCCGCTGATGGCGAGGATCGTGAAGATGATCTTGATGCCGAGCGCGAAAGCAATGTTCTGCACGAGCACGCTGTGGGTCATACGCGAGAGACGAACGAGCGTTGCCACCGACGAAATGCGGTCGTCCATCACGGCAATATCAGCAGCTTCAATCGCGCTGTCGGTCCCGCGAACACCCATGGCAATGCCGATGTCGGCTTGTGCGAGCGCCGGAGCGTCGTTGATGCCGTCGCCGACCATCGCCGTAAGACCTTGTCCCTGAAGCTCACGAATGCGTGCAAGTTTGGCTTCAGGAAGCAGGTCAGCATTCACGTTCTCAAGTCCGAGCTTGCCGGCAAGCGCATGTGCGGCGCGTTCATTGTCGCCCGTGAGCAGCCAGGACGTAATGCCTTCGGCTTTGAGCTGAGCAAGACCGCTTCGCGTATCAGCCTTGATTTCGTCAGCCATGACAAAGACTGCCAGTACGCCGAAGGTATCCGCGAGCGCTACGCTCGACATGCCGTTTTCGCTGGCTCGATTGAAGGCGTCGGCGACCTCATCCGAAGAGAGCCCGCGCTTATCAAGCGCCGCGAGGTTAAGGAGTGATGCACGTCCCGTTCCGATGCGGCCGGTGACGCCTTCGCCCGGAAGCGCCGTGAAATCTGCCACCGGCTGAATCTCAGCGTGTTCTTTCTTGGCTTCACGGACAATGGCAGCCGAAAGCGGGTGCTTATTCATGGCGCCGAGGCTGGCGGCGAGTGAAAGTACCTGTTTGCGGTCGGCGCCGCCCAAAAGCGTGATGCCGGCGACTTCAGGCTCACCCTTCGTGAGAGTGCCGGTCTTATCTAAACCGATATTGGTTAATTTGCGCGCTTCCTCAAGGAAGAGACCGCCTTTAATCAGCAGGCCGCAGCGCGTCGCAGTAGCGAGCGCCGATACGATGGTGACCGGCGTGGAAATGACGAGTGCGCACGGGCAGGCAATAACGAGCAGGCAAAGTGCCTTGTAGAGCCAGCCGAGCCAGTCGCCGAGGAAGAGCGGCGGCACGATCGCAACGCACAAAGCCACCACGAACACAATCGGCGTATAGACCGCGGCAAACTTGTCGACAAAGCGCTGTACGGGCGACTTGGAGGACTGAGCATTTTCAACGGCTTCAATGATGCGGGCCGTCAGTGACTGGGAAGCGGCAGCCGTCACCGTGACTTCAATCGTCGACGTCAGATTCACCGTCCCGGCCCACACCGTTGCCCCCGGTCCTTTTTCTGCCGGCATGGATTCGCCCGTCACCATGGACTGGTCGAGCGTTGTAGTGCCTTCGACAATCTTGCCGTCAAGCGGAACGCGGTCGCCCGGCGCAATGCGCACCTGTGCACCAGGGCCGACGGACTCGACTTTCATCTCAACATACTTGCCGCTGCCCTGCGCGACGAGCGCCTTTTCAGGCGCAACACTCATCAGGTCGCGAATCGAGCGGCGAGCTCTTGTCATGGAAAGCTGTTCAATGGCTTCGCTGATTTCAAAAAGAACGAGCACCATGGCTGCTTCCGGCCAGGCACCAATAAGGACACCGCCCGTAACGGCTACGGCCATCAGGGTGTTCATGTTGAGCGTGCCCTTCATGACACTCTGGATGCCCTTTTTGAAGGTTGTGAGTCCCACCATGAAAATGGCCAGGACGGCAAGCGCAAGGGTGATGCCTTTGACGAGGAATTCGTCAAGCGTGATGTAGCCGTTGTCGGCAGCTACCTCAAAGAATTCGCAGCCGAGCGCAATAATCAAGGCGAGGATATAGCGCTTCCAGGGGGTACGGTCTTCAAAGACGGTTTCCTGTTCACGCGCCTTCATGACGGTCGATTCATAACCGGCAGCACTGATCGCAGCCTGTGCGGCCGCTGGCACCGCAATGGTGCGGTTCATGACGTTGATTTCATAGCCCTTGATGCCGGCGGCATTGAATTCGCGTTCGATTTCGCCCGCCTCAACCGGGCAGTCCATTTCCGGAACAGAAAGAAGCGTCTGCCCTTTGGCTGTGCTCGCGGAAGCTTCGGCTTCCAGAGTGCCCTCGTATCCCGCAGCCTTCACGGCGGCCAGCACGCCGTGGGCGGCATCGCCGCTCGTTAGAATGCGGCGATTCATGATGTCGATTTCGTAATCGGCAATGCCGGCTTTCTTGAGTTCGCGCTCGATTTCACCGGCTTCAACGGGACAGTCCATTTCCGGGACTGCAATGCGGACGCGATTGTCGGCTGCCGTATCCGCAGCATCGATGGAACCTTCATAGCCGGCCGAGCGGACAGCAGCCATGACGCCTGATGCAGCGGCAGGGCTCGTCAGAATGCGGCGGTTCATGATATCGATCTGATAGTCGGTGATCCCTGCTTTTTTGAGTTCGCGTTCGATTTCACCGGCTTCGACGGGGCAATCCATTTCCGGCACCGTAATGCGTACGCGGTCAAAGCTAAGATCGTCACTCCAGCCGCTCGAGGCTGCAATGTCAAAAGACTGGCCGGTCTTGCTCACTGCGGCAAGAATGGCGTTTTTTTCAAGGGGAGAGCGGTCTGGGACATTGATCTTCACGCGGCGCACGGAATAATCCGGCACGGCACGAATGTCGCTTGAGAGCGCTGCGAGGGCGTGCTCCACCGGACCGAATTCGACCGGGCAGCACATGTCGGGGAAATGCAGGGTAAGCGTTTTCATAGTTCTGACAATTGATGAGTCATCCGTATCGGACGACTGTGTTTTCCTTTTGATGAGCATTTCACACCTTGAAGTCGTTACAATGTCAAGCACTTTTTTGAAGGCAGTTTTCGACCGTGGCGCAGTGCTTCTTTTAAAGTAGTTTGCAGGCCAAGGCCGGCGAGCGCACTGTCGCTTGCACAATTACTTTCACGGAGTCCTTATGCGCATCCGAGAACTTGCAGAGTTAACGGGGAATACCCCGGAAACGATCCGCTACTACGAAAAGCAGGGGCTTTTGCCTGAACCGCGCCGTGAGTCCAATAACTATCGTCAGTACGGTCAGATTCATGTGAATCGGCTCGATTTCATCAGGCACTGCCGTAATCTCGATATCGGACTGTCTGAAATTCGAGAGCTTCTTGGAGCGCTTGATGAAGGCAGCCGAGAGGGTGCAGAACTCGCCCATAAGCTTATTCATCAGCACATGGAAGCCGTCGACAGACGCTTGAAGGACTTGCGGGAACTGCGCCGTCATCTGCTCGATCTGGAGGCGCACTGTCAGGGCAAACACTGTGATGCACGCACTTGCGGAATCCTTGCTGAACTCCAGCAGCCCGAGCCGGACTGTCCCGGACATGCAACGGCACTCCCCGGCCGACGAAACAGTGACGCGAACGAATCGCTTCGCTGATCAGACCGTTTTTATGTTTTCTGCTTTTTTTCCCGTTTGATATGACAGAGTTTTTCAACGTCCAACTTTCCTCCATGGGTATGGGCCTGATGGTGCTGATTCCCGTTTTGCTGGCGCTTTTCTTTTGGGTGATCGGCCGCGTTGTGCCGCCGGCTCGTCGTCCTGCCGGACGGCCTGCAGGACTGGGCGGACTGCTTTGCGTTGTGCTGCTTATCCTTTCCGTTAAGGCGGCACTGTCGCTCTTTGAGCTCGGGCGTCAGGCGGGGGAAGCTGCCAATGTGCTTGCCGTTTCCATTGATTTTGTCGGTCCCGTTTTGAAAAGTTTGATTCCGGCGACGGTCAATGCGCTCGCCATTCTGCTGGCGCTTTTCCTTTTGGCTTTCGGACGCCGCCGATTGACGCTCTTTACGGCGCTCGTTTGCGTCTGGATCGCGGGGCCAGCTTCTGACGGCCTGAATGCCGTCATCCTCGGTGTTCCATACAACATGTCTTCTGGTTTTTACGGCATTTCATTCTTTACGATTCTGGTGACGCTTTATCTGCTCTTTTCCGAGCGTTCAGCCAATACCTACGGGCTGCATGGCCGCACAGCGCCGGAGAATCCCAAGGCCTAAGCGGCGGCCGGGCGAAAACAACGTATATAGAAAGAATGCAGGATGCCGGCTGACGCCGGCAAGGCCTAAAATATCAGTTTCCCCGCAGAAAGCGTATGCGGCAGTACGTCCTCATCGATCAAGAAGGATGCCTGCCGCTTCTTCATTTTCCGCTTTCACTTTATTTGACAAGAGGCACTTCACCAATGACCCAAGCCGTGCTCATCCGCAATGCGGATCTCTATGCTCCTGAACATGTCGGCATGCGTGACATTCTTATCGCCGGCGGTAAGATCATCGCCGTGGAACCGCATCTTGAAAATGTGAATATCCCCGGGATGGAAACGGTTGATGCAGCGGGCCGGCGCGTGACGCCGGGCCTGATCGACCAGCACATTCACGTCACCGGCGGCGGCGGCGAGGGCGGTTGGGCAAGCCGCTGCCCAGAGCTCAATTTCTCCTCCTTGGTCAAAGGCGGTGTGACGAGTTTCATGGGCGTGTCAGGCACCGACAGCATGTCGCGCTCAATTGAAAATCTGCTCGCCAAGGTGCGCGGACTTACCGTTGAAGGTGCTTCGGGCTGGATGTGGACGAGCAACTACGCTTATCCGCCGACGACCATCACCGGATCGGTGAAGGGAGATCTCTTTGCCATCCCCGAATGCTTGGGCGTCAAGATTGCTATGGGCGACCATCGCTCGTCTTTCCCGACCGATCAGGAAGTGCTGCGGCTCCTTTCAGAAATCCGCGTCGCCGGCATGCTTACCGGCAAAACAGGTTTTCTGCATGTTCATTGCGGTGATTGGGGGGATGCGATTTTTGACCCGCTTGAAGCTGCAATTCCGAAGGGCATCCCGGCCAAGCATATGCGTCCGACGCATGTTGCCCGTCATCCTCAAGTATTTGAACGAGCCTGCCGCTTTGCCAAAATGGGCGGCTTTATCGATATCACCACGGGCGGCGGCTGCTGGATGGGATCCGCTGCGGACGCGCTTATCGCGGCGCTCGAAAAGGATGTTCCGCTCGACCGCATCACGTTTTCTTCGGACGGTCAGGGTTCGATGCCGCGCTTCAACGAAGCCGGCGAGATGGTGGGCTTTGGCGTTGGCTCCATTGACTGCGACTTGGAAGCGGTGCGCTCTACCGCCGAAAAGATTGGTCTTGACAAAGCGCTCCGTCCGATGACGGCAACCATTGCCGATGCACTGGGATTGGCTGCCAAGGGCCGAGTACAGCCGGGCAAGGACGCCGATCTGCTGATCTTCGGTGATGAGCTTGAGCTTGCCGACGTCTTTATGAAGGGGCGCCGCATGATGCAGGACGGCAAAGTGATCGTGAAGGGTGCTTTTGAAGCGTGAGCGGCCTGCTGCAGTCCATCGTGACCGCAATAATCCGGCGTCCAAAGCGCCTTGCTTCCTAACCGGTCTCTAATCCGGGAAGCCTTACGGACGCCAATTTCATAAAGCAGCGTGAGCAATATCACGCTGCTTTTTTTATTTAACGGGCGCCCTTTTTGAAGCAGTTGCGTATCGACGCCTTTTGGCGCTCAAGGAGCAATCCATCCATGATCAGGTTTTTTGTATGCCGACAGAGCAGCAAAAAACACTTTCAGCAGCGCCGCAAGTTTCAAATATACCGGCATACCAAAAAATATTTTTAACTGACCAGTAGTTCGGGTTTATGGAGAAGCGGATAACGGAATATACGTATAGCCTTTTACTGAATTCATTGTTTATCAATGTGTTTATAGGTATATTTATCTAGATGTCGACTTTTTCGATCATTTCACATAAGCAAAAATATTGTACTTATTGTAATCAACCCTTTCCAGCTGCAATAGCACTCCATTAGAATCCCAGCACTTCGTTCAACTTTATGAACGCTCTCAACAACTACCAAAGGGAAAGCAAATGGAATTCGTTGAGCTTGTAATACTGCTCATCGCCGTGCTGCTGATCTGGTTTAGGCCTGAGCATGAAAAATTAGCTTGGAGACTGACCATCGTCGGCTGGCTCATGGTTGTACTCATGTACGTCGGTCACGTGTCGACGAGCATTCTCGGCGTCCTCAACCTCTAACCTTCGGAGATCTGCAAATGGTTGATTATTCCAAGCCGATCACCGACGGCGATATCAAAAAAGCCAAAACCTGGTATGACATCGTCTGCTGGGGAGGCTTATTAATTGTTCTTCTCCCGGTCGGTATTGCCAACCTCATTCTTGGCTACCTGATGGGTGACAGCCCCTGCACGCTCTGCTGGGGACAACGTGAGCAAATGGCCTTCATCGGCGTCGTGGCACTTTTCATGGTGCGATATGGTTTCAAGCCAAAGTATCTGGCGACCATGCTTGTGATGGCTGCCGTCGGTCTTTGGTCATCCTTCCGCCATCTTGGCGTCCATGCCGCTCGTGATGTGGGACAGGGCTTTGGTCTTGAAATCATGGGACTCCACACTCAAATGTGGGCGGAAATCGTCTTCTGGTGTGTGGTGATGCTTTTCGGACTCGCACTTTTCCTTGCTCCGCGTTTTGATGCACTCATCGCGGAACTCAAAGGCAAACGGTGGCGTCCGACGACTGGCTTTATGCAGATCGCCTTCGGCATTGTCTCCTTCATTCTTGCTTCGAACGCTTTTCAGGCGGCTTGGACGACCGGTCTTCCGCCAAACTGGGGGCAGGGAGATCCTTGGCGCTTTTCGTGGAATCCGAAGTACATTGTTTGGTCTTCGGACAGTTGGGAAGGCATGTTCTCGGGCTTCAATTTCCTCGGCAAACGAGATGTGAAAGAGCCTGACTTTGCTTATGCGCCCAACGCTGAACGCCTCGGAATTAAGTTTGAGCACAATGCCGCCAATGCGCCTGTCGTACTCAACGGCAGCCTCAAAATTGAAGAGACCCGCGCAGTGCAGGGCATTTCAGCCAAACTCAATACCATCGCCAAAATTCGAGGCGAGTACGTCGTTGCTTCCAAATATGATTTTTGGTTCCTCAACGCCGACCTCTCACCCAAGTTCCATGCTGCTATGGATCCCTGGTTCTCGGCTAATGTGCTTGACTTGGTGGGTATTACAGCGTTGGACAAAGACGCTTATGTGCTGATGGGCTCCAACAAGTCGCTTCTGCGTGTTCGACAGAATCCGGAGGCCGATGATGTTCAGGGCTGGCCCAACTTCACTGCCGGGCGCAGCCACATTGAGGCTGTCGGCGGTCTTGGCCGAGCTCGAATCGATACGGAACGTGCGAAGTTCTCCTACATTCATTCGAGTGCTACCGATGGACGCTATGTCTTCATGGCTACCGTGCCTGACAACAAGAATAAGAAGCAGTTTGTCATCAGCAAGGCGCTGATGAAGGACTGGATGCTTTCAGGCGAGTTTGTTCCCACAGCCGAGATGCTTAAGAAGGATCGTTCTCTTGGCGAACTTTATGTGACCGGTATGGTCTATGAAGACGGCAAGCTCTATGCCGTGTCCAAAAACTGGAACGTACTCGTTGTTATCGATGTGGCCCAGGAAGCTGTGGTCGAAGCTTGGGGACTGCCTGAGGAATTAACGGATATTCGCGGCCTGGTGAAGGATGGCAGCACCTTCGAGGTGATTGACGCCAACCGTGTCGTGAAGCTGACGATGTAAGCGTTTCACGCTCTCCGGCAAGTCTCTGCGGCTAACCCGTTTAGGGTTGATGCAGAGGGGCCCGAACGACTCGAAGGAGCTGCTTTTTTGCGGTTCCTTCGGGTCGTTTTATTTTGGCGCGTGAATGTTTGCAGTGCAGTCGGAGACAATCAGACTGACGGTTAAAATGACCAAAATAGATGGAATGCTTTTTCTTTGAGCGAATGCTGTATGTCAATACCCGAAAATACACCGCTCCTTACGGCTCTTCGCCGCCGGCAGCTCTTGAATACGCTTCGAAACTTGGCCGGGTTCGCGGTGGCTCGTATGCGAGAGGCGCAGCTTCAGGAAGTAGCGTCGTCAATGACATTGACGACGCTCCTTTCGCTTGTTCCGCTCTTGGCTGTCTCGCTTGCCGCTTTTGCAGCGTTCCCGAGTTTTTCTGAGACGCGGGCAGCGCTCGAGGAAGCGGTAATGTCAGTGCTGCCGCTCTCCTACAGTGAAGTGATCATGAAGTACTTGAAGGTCTTCAGTGACCATGCTTCCGGCCTTGGTGCTTTTGGTCTGGCTGGTTTGGCACTCACTGCGCTCCTGATGATTGACAAGTTCTTCGTGACAGTGAACCGCATCTTTCGCGTTCGCCGCATGCGTTCGTGGGCTCAGCGGGCGATGATTTACTGGGCACTTCTCACGCTTGGGCCCATTGCCATTGCGCTCTCAATCACGCTTTCAACGCAAGCCATCCGCATCGCCGCAGGGGCAGCAGGGACTGGGGGGCTGCCGGGCTGGCTTTTCGCACTTATTCAGATCATCCTGCAGACCATTGGCTATGCCATTCTCTTCAAACTGGTTCCCAACTGCCGTGTGCCGTTCACGCATGCGCTGACGGGCGGTGCTGCTGTCGCTTTGGCCGGGCAGGTATTCCGCGAGGCTTTCGAGTATTACATCACCGCAGGGACGCTCTCTTCTATCTACGGCGCCTTTGTGGCCTTTCCGGTATTTTTGCTCTGGTTTTATATTGCCTGGATGCTTGTTTTCGCCGGGGCTGCGATTACCGCGACGCTTCCGCAGCTCACTTCCGGACGATTCGCTGATTCATATAAGCTCGGAAACGATTTCCTCACAGGGCTTGCGCTGCTTCGCGAACTCACGAGCGCTCGAGCGTCGGGATCTCCCTGTGTGTCTGAGCTGGCGCTTTCTCGTGCAGTGGACAGCTATCCTCAGGGGATCGAGCGCATCCTTGTGAAACTCTCCGAAAAAGGCTACTGCGCCCCGGTGGTGCTTGACGAAAAGCGGCGGGAAACCGGTTGGGCGCTTTTGTGCGATCCGGAGAAAAAAACGCTGGCCGATGCCTTTGCCGTGCTGCTGATTGATCCCTGCAATGGTCTGGTTCAGCCGGCCCAGCCGAATGTCAATAAACCGGAGGGCCCGCTTTTCGCATGGTACCGCGAGTTCCTGCGTGATCCGATGATTGATCAGCCTGTTGCTGAACTCATCGAGCGTTTGCCTGTGACAGATGAAAAGATGCCGACTGAACCCCGCAGTCATGAGCCGGTGCTGCTTGCCGACGGAAGGTCTTCCGAGAGCAGATCCGCTTAAGGTTGACTTGCTAGATTGGCGTGCAGAAGAAAATGAGCGGCATATGGCCTGAATGGGCAAGCGTGCCGCCGATCGTATTTAGGAGCATCTTGATGACCCAGAATTTCGCCCGTGCTGCTTTGAGTGCCGCACTTTGTTCTTCGCTTTTAATGGTTTCTGCGCTGGCTGCTGCCGGCCCCATTGAAGACGGCGTCAAGCTTCTTGAAGCGCAGAGATACGCTGAGGCGACGAAGCTTTTCCAAAAGGAAGCAGCTAAGGACAACCCCAGGGCGATGTACTACTTGGGTGACATGCTCAATCAGGGACTTGGTACGCACCGTCAGCCGCTCAGCGCTACCGCCTGGTGGGAAAAAGGCGCCTATCTCGGTGATGTTGACTGCCAGCTTGCGCTTGCCTCGGCCTATCGTGCCGGTCTCGGCGTCAAACTCGATCCGCGTCAGGCGCTGATTTGGGACCGTGTGGCCGCCAAGCACGGCAGTTCGGAAGCCATGCGCAACATTGGAGATTATTTTGCTCAGGGCAACGGCCAGGAGGTTGACTTCAAGGAAGCGGCTAAATGGTACTGGCGCGGAGCCAACGGAGGCTTCCCCGGTGCTCAGCGTGCATTGGCTCAGCTTCTGATGACGGGGGACGGCGTGGATAAGGATCCGGCAGCGGCGTATGTACTGATGCGCGCTGCTTCACAGGCTCAAAAAAACTATGCTCCAGACCGCAATGCAGCGGCAGATGCCCGCGTGCTGCGCCACGAACTGTCCGCCGATCAGCTGGCCAAAGCGGAGAAGCTGACGAAGGAATCCGTGCTGGAGTCGCTTAAGGCTTTGGGGGCCGGTGATTAAAATCAGTTGTTTACATTTCAGCATCCGCGAAACAAAGCTTTCGCGGACGCTGCTGAAAGGCCCTAGGACCGCTTTAAAGTGCGCCGGCGCGGCGCTGCAGACGGTCGAGCACGATAAAAATTAAAAGCGTGAAGGCTGAAAGCAGCAGGCAGAGCGTGGTCGCAACATCAAAGTCTGCTCGTGAAACCGCATTCCAAATCTCAAGCGAGAGTGTATTGGTGCGGTCGGAAATGTTCCCGCCCACCATCATCGTGATGCCCACTTCGCCGCTTGCGCGAGAAATGCCGAGCAGCAGTCCGGAGAGAATCTGGCCGCGTACAAGCGGCAGAGTAACTTTGCGGTAGACGGTGAGCGGCGGTGCGCCGTGCACGCGCGCAGCAAATTCAAGCGCTTTGAGCTGTTCGCTTGCAAGCGCTCCCTGAATCGGGCGAATGACGAGCGGCAGTCCCGCGATGAAGGCAGCCAGATAGACCGCCCAAGGCGTGAAGACGATTGAAATGCCGACCGCATCGAGCATGCCGCCCAACGGGCCGCTCCGTCCGATGAGTAGTAGCAGAAGGTAGCCTAATGCGACAGGCGGAAAGACAAGCGGCAAGGTTACGAAAAAGCTCAGTGCCCGCACGCCAACGCCTTCTCGTCGGGCGAAGAGCCAAGCGAGCGGGGGTGCAAGCACGAGAAATCCGGCTCCCGCCACCAGGCAGGTCTTCGCCGTGAGCATGACGGCAAAAATAAGTTCCGGCGACTTCAGTGCCGAGAGCCAGCTTTCTGTCACGATTCCGGTCTCCCTCTCAAGGAGGCATTAAACCTGACGAAGGGATTAACGAGAAACACCAAACTTCTCGAGCACCGCGTCGGCTTTGGAGCTCCCCAGCCAGGTTAAAAACGCTTTGACGTCATCGGCTTCGCCCGCTGCGCCTTTTACTGGCTGAGCAGTCATGCGAATAGGTTCATAACCTTCTTTCACAGCGACAAAACCGCCGATCTTGTCTTTGCCTTGACGAGCTGCGAGGAGATTGACAAAGCCCGCATCCATCTCTGCGCGGGAGACATAGGACATCACCTGAGGCACCATTGAAACCACATTGAGCTTCCCAGCGATTTTTTCTGCAAGTCCGGAACCATCGAGGTATTCCTTGGCTGCACGTCCGTAGACTGCGGCCTTCGGGTCGGGCATCGCCACGCGTTTGACGGCATCGCTGGTCAGATCTTCGGGCGATGCGAGTGTCAGGCCTTTGCGCCAAACGAGGATCAGCGGCGTATCGCCCAAACGGACGCCGGCATCAGCATTCAGTGCTTTTGTAAACTTTTTGAGACTCGTAGCATCCGAAATAACGACTGTTACCGGGCTGCCGCTTTCAACCTGAGCGAGCATCTGACCGATGTTGCCGCCGAAAG
>OATG01002008.1_pt1 | contig 12775 bp, 8 predicted proteins | sample 1516581 | NCBI WGS metagenome assembly OATG01 (sample SAMEA2579930, study PRJEB22360) | human gut metagenome | biome: human gut; feature: human-associated habitat; material: faeces | place: Denmark | collected 2008/2010
TACCCTGTCGTTTTTTGGCGGGGGTGTTACCCGGACCAGCCGTTGTATGGAATATTATGTCCATGACAGCGGCTTTTTATCTATTGACAGGTATTTGTCTGTTGGCGTCCTTGATTTTTAGTGATAGGCGTTATGGATGGGTTGTAGTTGGAATACTTGCAGGAATTTTATTATCGTTAGGTTTTAAGACTTCCATGAAACTTGATCTGATTCAGGTGAAGGAAAAGGCAACAGAATATACAATGGGAAGAGTTTTAGAAGTATCGAAAACAAAGAAGGGAAAGTTAGCAGTACTTTTAAAAAATAAAAATTTGGAGGGGAAGATTCTTTTATATACACCCGAGGATGAAAAGATTATTCCAGGAGATATTCTTCGGTTTCAAGGAGAATTAGAAGAATGGGAAGATACAGCTAACCCTGGCCAATTTTCAAGCAGACATTATTATTTCAGTAAAGGAATTTACTATCATGTATATTCGAAAAATATTGAGATCGAAGGACATCAAAATATATATTTTCAGGAAAAGATCTTGCAATGTAGAGAGTACATGAAACATCAGTTAGAAATTCAATACAAAAATGAGGTAAGTGATTTCTTAAAGGGGATGTTAATAGGTGATAAAAATGGACTGAGTGATGAGGTTAAAGATGACTTTAAGGAAAGTGGATTAATTCATTTACTTGCGGTATCAGGACTTCATATATCGTTGGCAGGAAGAAGGGTATATAAATTGGTTCGCAAGTGGTGTGGAAATTTTGTAGTTGGTTCACTGGCAGGAATGACAGGCGCAGTGTTTTATTGTATTTTAACAGGTGGATCGGGATCGTCACTTCGTGCAGTGATGATGTTGGGTGTTTACTTCCTGTCAGAGATATTAGGAGAACACTATGATATGATGTCTGCAGGAGCTTTTGCAGGAATTGTCTTACTTATAATGTGTCCGTACAGAATCTATGATACGGGTTTTTTATATTCATTTACAGCAGTTTTTGTGATCGCAATCTATCAACTTGTTAAACCAAAGATGAAAGGTAAATATTATAAGTTGAAGGAATCTTTATCGTTTTGTATTTTTATCCAGATAGGGATGCTGCCATTGATCATATATTTTCAATATGAAGCTCCAGCTTTTTCTTTTCTTGCGAATGTAGCAGCAGTACCACTGGCAACGTGTGCTTTTACTTTAGCTTTTCTTTTGATTTTTTTGCCGTATACCGTATTTCATGAAGCAATCTCATGGATGATCCAAGGGGTTTTGTGGATTTCCAGACAGTCTTATGGGATGTTGACGATCGGACATGTACCATTTTTATGGGTACTCTTATTTTATTTTATGACCGGATTGTGGATATGGAAGAAAAATGGACAAAATCGACATATCAGGATCAGTCTGGCTTATGTTATCATGATCATTTTGATATGGATTCCAATGGCAAGAAGAAAGAGTCTGGCATTTCTTGATGTTGGGCAGGGAGATTGTTTTGTAGCAGATACGAAGTCTGGGGCGATCATATTTGATGGTGGAAGCAGCAGTGAAGATCAGGTTGGAAGATATCGGATTCTTCCGTATATGAAATATCTGGGGTATCAGAAGATTCAGATTGCGGTGATCAGTCATATGGATATCGATCATTATTCTGGGATCAAGGAATTACTTGAGATGGGGAAAATTAAGTATCTTGGGCTTCCAGAGATTCCAAAAGATGAGACAATGAAAAAGATCATAGGTATAGCGAAGAAACGAGGAACAACTATTTTTTATCTTTCAAGAGGAAGGCAGATCACTACAAAAGATGGAAGTTTGAAAGTGTTGCATCCTCAAAAGAACAGTCGGATGGAAAAGAATGCGGCATCGTTGGTAATGCAGGGAAAAATACTTGGATATCGGGTGCTGTTAACGGGAGATGTGGAAAAAGAAGGCGAAGAAGAACTATTATCAGAAGAATTGGAAAGAGCAGATATATTAAAAGTAGCACATCATGGGTCAAAAAATTCCACGAGTAATGAATTTTTACAAAAGGTTCAGCCGAAACAGACGGTCATCTCTTGTGGAAAACAAAATAGATATGGACACCCACATTTAGAAACTATCCACAGACTACAGACATATCACACAAAGATTTATAGAACAGATCGAAGTGGTGCGATTATTTTTTTCAAAAGAAGAGATGGTTGAAAATCTTCCAAAAAAAAGGTATACTATCAAAAGCTATAGAAAGAGATGCAAAGAATATGAAGAAAATATTAGAAGATATCAAGACAAATACATACGAACGTTTTTATCTATTCTACGGGGAAGAAAAATATATGATCTCCCAGATGAAAAACCAGTTAAAAAAAGCATTAGTTTCAGAAGATGATACGATGAACTATTCTTATTTTGAAGGAAAAAGGTCTGATGCGATAGAGATTATTGAACTTGCTAAAACACTGCCGTTTTTTAGTGATCATAGGTTTTTGATCTTGGATGAAACAGGACTTGGAAAGAAAAGTGATGATACGTTTATTGAAGGATTAAAGGAAGCCTCGGATACAAGTGTTGTGCTTTTTATAGAAGATAGTGTAGATAAGCGTTCAAAGATTTATAAATTTCTTTCGAAGGAAGGACATGCGGTATGTTTTGAATCTGCTGGAGATAAAGAATTATCCAGATGGCTGGCTTCATTGCTTAAAAAAGAAGGAAAACAGATGTCATCTGCAACAATGCGAAGTTTTTTATATCGCTGTGGATCTGATATGTATACTTTAAAAAATGAATTAGAGAAATTGATCTCCTATGTTGGAGAGAGAGAAGAAATTACGATCCGTGATCTGGAAGAGTTGACATCTTCTCAGACGACAAATCAGATCTTTGTGATGCTTGAGGCAATTGCGAGAAAGCAAAGAGAAAAAGTATTGACACTATATTATGATCTGATCGAGTTAAAGGAATCACCATTTGGAATTCTGGCATTGTTAGTCAGACAGTGTAATCAGCTGCTTCAGGTGAAAGATTTAGATTGTCTTGGAAAGAGCAATGGGATGATCGCAAAGCAGATGAAAGTTCCAGCATTTGTTGTAGGAAAGTTAAAAGATCAAGCGAAAATGTTTTCAATGGATACACTCAGAGATATGATCGAAGCATGTGCAAAAACTGATGAATCAATTAAAACAGGAAAGATCAGTGACAGAGTTGGGGTAGAACTATTGTTGATCCAGTTCAGTCAGAAATAAATCAATCAATTTAAGATAGAAGAAGTCTAGTATAATAAAAATGATGAAAAAAAGAAGCCTGACGGTGGCTTCTTTTTTTCGGGTTAATTTTATTAAAATTCGTTTCTTGATATCTGATTAAGCAATAGCGTTAACGGCTTTAGATAAACGAGCAATCTTTCTAGAAGCTGTATTCTTGTGGAAGATTCCTTTAGAAGTAGCTTTGCTGATTTCAGAAATGCAAGCTGTTAAAGCTTCAGAAGCTGCTGCTTTATCGTTAGCTGCGATCGCTGCTTCTACTTTTTTGATATATGTTTTAACTTTAGTTTTGATTGCTTTATTTCTTTCTGTTTTTGTGTTGATAACTTTGATTCTTTTTTTTGCTGATTTAATATTTGCCAAAGTGGGCACCTCCAATATGATAACTTAAATTTCTTTCTTTTCTTGAATCTTGTCTATAGCGAGACACGGTTAGCTATACACAAAACATACTGTTATATCTTATAGAAAATGATTGAATTTGTCAATATCTTTGGGGAAAAAATGTAATATTTTTTTAAATACAATCACATACTAGAGAAAAAAGGAGGCAAGATCAATGCAAAATCGTACAGATCTGGCACTGGAATTAAAAGAAGAGAAGAATATTGGCTCTGCACAGTCAGGAATTATCGTAAAGACAAGAATTGATACAACGAATCATATAAAAGAAACAAAGATCATCATCAAAAACAAAAAAGGGGAGGACTCTTTAGGAAAACCAAAGGGAACCTATATTACGATCGAAGCGAAAGATCTGTCGACAAACGATGGTAGTTTTCATAAAGAAATGAGTGAAGCATTGTTTTTAAATTTAAAGGAAATGTTAAACAAAAAGAAAAAAATACTGATCGCAGGACTTGGAAATGCTGATGTGACAGCGGATTCGTTAGGGCCTAAAGTTGTGAACAATCTATATATTACAAGACATTTGCAAAAAGAGGGGATTGGAAATTATCAATTTGAACTAAGTGCGATCGCACCGGGGGTTATGGCACAGACGGGAATTGAGACAAGTGAGATTTTAGAATCGTTAGCAGACCGGATAAAACCAGATGTTGTTATCGTGATCGATGCTCTGGCGGCCAGAAGTTATAGCAGGTTAAATAAAACGATTCAGATCAGCGATACGGGAATTGCACCGGGTTCAGGTGTTGGAAACCATAGGAATGAGATTACACAGCATACGATTGGTGTTCCAGTTCTTGCAATTGGTGTTCCAACGGTAATTTCTGTTCCAGCGATCATTCATGATGTTTTTGGAGAAAAATCTCTGGAAAATGTTTCTGAAAATATTGATGAAGAATTTATTTCCATGCATGTTACACCAAAAAATATTGATGAATCTATGAAACGGATCAGTTATACGATATCTGAAGGAATCAATCATTTACTGCATAATTAAAATATGAATGAATACAATGAAAGTATGGAGAAAAGAAAGAGATGGATATTGAGTATTACGATCGGTTGTTTTCTGATCATTTTTTTTAGTCAGAAGATCAATGCGCAGGGAATGGTTTTAGAATTCATGGATCATTATTATCATGGAATCATGACAGGATTTTTTCCGGCAGTATCTAAGAAGAAAGTGACATTTTCGGGAAATATTCTATCGGACATGGTCTGTATGTATTATCAGGAAACAGTACCAATCTTACAATATCGCACAGATTATAAGGATAAAAAAGAAGAAGATCTAGTACAGCAAGATTATTATTTTCAGGATGATGAAACAACGGATGAGGTGGTAGAGGAGGTAAAAAAAGAAGAAAAGTTGTTTCATGCAAAAAAATGGGAAAATTCAAAATATTTAAGAAAATATATTTATCAGATCGACAGTACGACAATGGCGACAGAAAATGAGTTAAATGGAAAAGTTTTATTAAACACGAACTTAAAATTAAGGAAATCTGATGAACCGCAGATTTTAATTTATCATACACATGGGAGTGAGGCATACCGTGGCAGCAGGAAAGGAAGAAAATCAGATACTGTGATCGGTGTTGGAGATGTTTTAACGAAGAGATTGGAGCAAAAAAATATCAAGGTTGTACATGATCGTAACATTTACGATGTAAAAAACGGAAAAGAGGAGCGATCCAAGGCTTATAATTATGCAGCAACTGCAATTGAAAAGAATCTAAAAAAATATCCATCCATTCAGGTTGTGATCGATCTGCACAGGGATGGAGTCAATGAATCGACAAAGCTTGTGACGAGACAAAATGGAAAGAGAATGGCGCAGATCATGTTTTTTAATGGAATGAGCCGTACAGCAACAAATGGAAATATCAAATATTTAAAGAATCCAAATAAGCAGACAAATCTTGCGTTCAGCCTGCAATTGCAAGCACAGGCTGCTTTGAAATACCCTGGATTTACACGAAAAATTTACGTAAAAGGATATCGTTATAATCTGCACTACAGAGGAAGAAGCTTGTTAGTGGAAGTTGGTGCGCAGAATAATACGTTATCAGAAGCAAAAGCGTCTATGAGTTTACTTGCTGAATTATTAAATAATGTGTTATACTAAAATGGAGTGTCTGAAAAGACATATGTACTTGAAATATAATTAGGAGGAACTTATGGCAATAGATCAGAGTAAAATACGAAATTTTTGTATTATCGCACATATAGATCACGGAAAATCAACATTAGCAGATCGAATCATTCAGATGACAGGAACATTAACGGATCGAGAGATGCAGGAGCAGGTTCTTGATAACATGGATCTTGAAAGAGAACGTGGGATTACGATCAAATCGCAGGCAGTACGAATTGTTTATAAAGCTGACGATGGGGAAGAATATATTTTTAACTTGATCGATACACCGGGACACGTGGACTTTAATTATGAAGTATCACGAAGTCTTGCAGCATGTGAGGGAGCAATCCTTGTTGTCGATGCTGCACAGGGAATAGAGGCACAGACATTGGCAAATGTTTATCTTGCGATTGATCACGACTTAGAAGTTATGCCGGTTATCAACAAGATCGATCTTCCAAGTGCAGATCCAGAGCGTGTTAAAGCAGAAATTGAAGATGTGATCGGAATCGATGCAGAAGATGCACCTCAGATTTCTGCAAAAAACGGACTAAATGTAGAACAGGTATTAAAGCAGATCGTAGAGAAGATTCCATCACCAGAGGGCGATAAGAATGCACCATTACAAGGATTGATCTTTGACAGTATGTATGATGCATATAAAGGAGTTATCATCTTTACAAGGATCAAAGAAGGAACGATCAAAGTCGGAACAAAGATGAAGATGATGGCAACTGGAGAGAGTGCAGAAGTTGTAGAAGTTGGTACATTTGGGGCAGGAAGATTCAATCCATGTGATGAACTGACAGCAGGGATGGTTGGATATGTTACAGCCAGCCTTAAAAATGTACAGGGAACCAGAGTTGGTGATACGATCACAGATGCAGATGATCCATGTGCTGAACCACTTCCAGGATACAAAAAAGTAAATCCTATGGTATATTGTGGACTATATCCAACAGATGGAGCAAAATATCCGGATTTAAGAGATGCATTAGAAAAATTACAGTTAAATGATGCAGCACTACAATTTGAAGCAGAGACATCCGTTGCGTTAGGATTTGGATTTAGATGTGGATTTCTTGGATTATTGCATTTAGAGATCATTCAGGAACGTTTAGAGAGAGAATATAACTTGGATCTTGTGACAACAGCACCAGGCGTTATTTATCGCGTATATAAGACGGATGGAAGTATGATCGAATTAACGAATCCATCCAATCTTCCAGATCCATCTGAGATCGACCATATGGAAGAACCGATCGTAACAGCAGAGATCATGGTAACTTCTGAGTTTGTTGGAGCGATCATGGGATTATGCCAGGAAAGACGAGGCGTATATCTTGGAATGGAGTATATGGAAGAGACAAGGGCATTACTTCGTTATGAACTTCCATTAAATGAAATCATTTATGATTTCTTTGATGCATTAAAATCACGTTCCAGAGGTTATGCATCCTTAGATTACGAAATGAAAGGATATCAGACATCAAGACTTGTAAAATTAGACATTTTGATCAACAAAGAAGAAGTTGATGCGCTTTCTTTTATTGTACATGAAGATACCGCGTATGAACGTGGACGTAAGATGTGTACAAAATTAAAAGAAGAAATTCCAAGACATATGTTTGAAGTACCGATTCAGGCAGCGATTGGAAGTAAAGTCATTGCAAGAGAAACTGTCAAAGCAATGAGAAAAGACGTTCTTGCCAAATGTTACGGTGGAGATATCTCCCGTAAGAGAAAGCTGTTAGAGAAACAGAAGAAAGGAAAGAAACGAATGCGTCAGGTAGGAAATGTTGAAATTCCACAGGAAGCATTCATGAGTGTTCTGAAGTTAGATGAAGACTAATACGATCGAGCTTTATATTCATATTCCATTTTGTAAAAGTAAGTGCAGATATTGTGATTTCTGTTCCTTTCGGGCAGAGGAGGAAACGATCCATGCATACCTGGGGAAACTAAAAGAAGAACTGATTTTCTGGGGAAAGAAATTAGCAGCACGAGACGTTGTAACCGTCTTTATTGGAGGCGGAACGCCATCATATCTTAGAAGAGAAGATATTCAAATGATTTGTGAAACTATATTTGAACATTTTCATATTTGTGAGGATGCTGAGATTACGATTGAAGCGAATCCAGGAACAGTAGATTTAAAAAAACTATGTACATATAGGGAAAATGGGATCAACAGGATTAGTTTTGGATTGCAGTCAACAGTGAAAGAAGAGTTGGAGTATCTGGGAAGAATTCATACCTATGAAGAATTTTTACAAAGTTTCGACTGGGCAAGACAAGCTGGATTTTTGAACATCAATGTTGACTTGATGAGTGCGGTGCCGAAACAAACATTAACTTCTTATGAAGAGAATTTAAGAAAAATAGCTAAACTTTCTCCAGAACATATTTCTGCGTATAGTCTGATCATTGAAGAGGGAACACCTTTTTACGAAGATAACAAGTTAGAGGAACTTCTTCCATCAGAAGAAGATGAAGTTTTAATGTATCGAATGACAGAAAAGATTTTAAACGAATATGGTTACGACAAATATGAGATTTCAAATTATGCAAAGCCAGGTTTTGAAAGCAGACATAATCTTGGGTATTGGTCCCATATTCCGTATTTGGGAGTGGGGCTTAATGCCTCTTCGTATCTGGATGAGAAACGTTTTGAGAATCCCTCCGATATGAAAGACTATTTAGAGATTCAATCGTTCGGAGATGCATATGAAGGAGCCCGTTCGTTATCAGTTTATGAACAGATGGAAGAATTTATGTTTCTTGGACTTCGAAAGACGAAAGGCATTTCGAAGAAAGAGTTTATAGAACGTTTTGGTTGCTCCATGGATTCTGTCTATGGAAAGCCATTGATAGAATCCATGAAACAAGGCATGATGAAAGAAGAAGGAGACCGAGTTTTTCTGACGCAAGATGGTACCTTAGTCAGTAATCAGGTCTTATGTGAATTTTTATTTGACGAGGAAGTTTAAGGATACAAGTTTATCAAAGATCCATTAATTTTTTTAGATTGATCTGCCCCCAGCCCTGATGGTGTCTGGGGGTTTTTAATTTGTCGCAGTTTTTTCGCAGTTTCATTTTTATATCCTTATTGGTGTAAAAAGGATATTTTTCGAGCAGGAGAGCAAAAGAACTAGAGACGACAGGGGTTGCCATGGAAGTACCACTTTTGATAGTATAGCGGTTATTTAAGGAACACGAAAAAATATTTGTTCCAGGGGCAACAACATCCGGCTTCATAACGCAGGATGTTGTGGGACCGCGTCCGGAATATCCTGAAGAGAAGTGTTTTCTTCCGATCATTTGAAAATTATCGTCGCTGGAACCAACAGTGATGATTTTTGGACTATTTCCAGGAATTGAAATACTGTATGGTTTTGGACCATGGTTTCCGCCGGCAATACAAACAACAAGACCATCATCCCATAGGGCGTTGACATGTTTTAATAGTTCTTTGGAGGCTGAACTATCCTCGGAACCAGGACTTCCTATTGAGATGTTAACGATACGGATCTGATAGGAGCGATGATACTCATGAATCCAGTCAAGACCCTGTAAGAAGGCGCTTTGAACACCGTTCCCTGAGGCATCCAGTACTTTTAAAGAAACGATATGGGATTTTGGAGCAATCCCCAAATAATCGGAACCAAATGTTGCAGAGGAAGCTGCGATGCCGGTAATATGAGTCCCATGTCCATTATCGTCATAGCTGAAAGATTTGGAATGAACAAAATCTACAAATTTGGCGATCCGTGTGGAATGCGGAGAGAAATCTTTATGTGGGAAAAGGCCAGTATCAAGATAGGCAATGCCGATACCTTCTCCAAGAAAACCATGCTGATGGGCAAGATCAGCATGGATTTGTTTTGAAACAGAAATCTGCATGGAAAGTTGCCTTTCATACTTTATATTATTAGAATACGCAGAATAAAAGATGAGGGGAACAAGAAAAAGGCCCTCTGCAGGACCTTTTAATGTAAAAATATTTAGTTAAATCCGATAAATCTACGAGCTGCTTTATACATAGCAATCGTAGCTTTTCTTCCAACATATCCAGGCAGATTTACTGCACAGCTTGTAATATTATGACGGATCTTACGATACAGACGTTTGTCACTGTCATATAAATATTTCCATAATTCTTTTCGCATCTTTAAATGCTCTTTCTGTCCAGATTTTACAGAAATCACGGAAGAAATACACATGATAATGGAAAGATAATGTCTCATATAACGTTCTAATGGCTTACTTACAAGATTAAACTGAGTCATATAATCAATCATGATATAAGTAACTTTAAACTGCTGGTCGATACGTTTGATCATATTTGTCTCATTGACAGACTGATCATCACGTCCAATGAAATAACGATAGAAGTTAACATCCAGATAATACATTGTTTTTACATATGGAAGAGGTTTGAATACATAAATATTATCCACATAGAATGTATGCTCTGGAAGCTCTAGATCGCATTCATGAAGCAGTGCAGTACGATAAATGACAGAGTGCATTAAAATATACTGGCTGACAGGAAAACGTCCAACATCATCCCAGCAAAAGATCTGATCTTTTGGGATTGCATGACGATAATGAATAACAGTTTTTTTCTTGACTCCTTGTTTTTCGTATACATAGTTAGAAAGCAGCATATCAAGGACAGTTCCCTGTTTGTAGAAATTCGCAAGAGTATCAAGGATTTCTCCATAAGCATATTCATTTACCCAGTCATCACTATCAACAACTTTTAGGTAAATACCCGTGGCATTTTTGATTCCTGTATTCACTGCACCACCATGTCCTTTATTTTCCTGGTGAATTGCACGGCAGATGTCAGGATATTTTTTTTCATATTCATCTGCGATCGCAGCAGTGTTATCGGAAGATCCGTCATTAACGATCAGAATCTCTACCTGATCACCACCTGGTAATAAGGTGTCAATGCAGTGTCTCATATATTCCTGAGAGTTGTAGCAAGGTACAACAAAGGATATTAATTTCATAAAAACCTCCTGTTTTTCAATACGGTTAACGTTACTATTATATATGTTTTTTTACAAATTAGCAAAGAGTTTCCCATTCTTCATAAAGTTCTTCCAAAGAAGAAGCGATGGAAGCCTGCTCATTGCTAAGTTCCATTAATTTCGCAGGATCAGAAGCATTTTCAGGTAAAGACATAGCTTCTGAAAGTTCTTCTTGTTTCGTTTCCAACTCTGTGATCTGCTCTTCGACTTTTTTAAGACGATTTTCTTTTTTTCTCTGTTTGGCTTGTTCTTCTTTTTGCTGTTTCCAATCGAGTTTGGATTCTGTATCAACAGAAACGGAGGAAGCAGTAGAAGAAGTAAGAGATGCCTTTTCTTTTTCCTTCTGAGCAATATAATCCTGATAATTTCCAGGATAAGAAGTTAATCCATGATCAGAGATTTCCAAGATTCGTGTTGCAGTTTTATTGATAAAATAACGATCATGTGAAACATAAAGGATCGTTCCAGTATAAGCATTCATTGCAGATTCCAGAATCTCCTTAGACTGAATATCTAAATGGTTTGTAGGCTCATCAAGAATCAGAAAATTCGCATGAGACAGCATTAATTTTGCAAGAGAAACACGTCCTTTTTCTCCACCGCTTAAAGAGGAGATCGGGCGGAAAACGTCTTCTCCATAAAATAAAAATGCAGCCAAAGTATTGCGGATCTTTGTGTTATTAAGATCTGGATAAGCATCTGAAATTTCATCAAAAATCGTTTTGGAATCATCTAAGTTATCTTGTGCCTGGTCATAGTATCCAATGGAAATTCCAGCTCCAAGGCTGATCGTACCGCCATTATTGCTGATTTTTTTGCAAATGATCTTTAACAGTGTTGTTTTACCAGTTCCGTTTGGTCCGATCAGGGCAACGCGTTCTTCACGAAAAATATCAGCACTTAATCCATGGAATAATGATTTGTTTCCAAAAGATTTGGATACATCTTTTAAAGTCAGAACATCATTCCCACTGATGATCTCTGGTTCAATGCTAAGACGCATATCAGCATTATATTCCGTAGGTTTCTCCAATACATCAATCTTATTTAAAGCTTTTTCACGGCTTTCTGCACGTTTGATTGATTTTTCACGATTGAACTGTTTTAATTTTTTGATAACTTCTTGTTGATGTTTGATCTCTTGTTGCTGATTTTTGTATTCTTTTAAACGGATTGCTTTGATCTGATCACGTTTTTCGATAAACGTTGTATAATTTCCATCAAACACCATGGAGTGTCCTTGGTCGATCTCCATGACCTTATTGACAATCTTATCAAGAAAATAGCGGTCATGAGATACGATGATCACAGCTCCTTTGTAATGAGACAGGTAATTTTCAAGCCACTTTATGGAATCAACATCCAAGTGGTTTGTTGGTTCGTCAAGAAGCAGAATATCAGGATTTTTAAGCAGTAACTTACCAAGAGCAACACGAGTTCTTTGACCTCCAGATAAAGTGTTGATCTCTTTTGTGAAATCTTCTTCAGAAAAGCCAAGTCCTTTTAAGATTCCTGTGATCTCACTTTTGTATGCAAAACCATTTAATTGCTCAAATCTATGAGTAGCATTTGTATACTGGTTCATTTTTTGTTCTAGTGCATCACCGGTCAGATGTTTCATTTCCTGTTCATAGGTACGCATCTGTTCATCTAATTCAATGACTTCTTTTTTGACGGAAAGAAGTTCATCAAAAATTGTATGGTGGAATGTATGATCTTGATGTTGGGCAAGATAGCCAATGCTTGCGTCTTTCTTTAAAGAAATTTCACCTTCATCATAAGAGATTTCACCAATCAATATTTTTAAAAGTGTCGATTTTCCGGCACCGTTATATCCGATGATCGCCAGCCGGTCGTTTTCATTTAAGTGAAATGAGATATTCTGCAAGACTGGTTTTTCGACAAATGTTTTGCAGATATTCTGGCATGATAATATCATTAAGATACCCCTTT
>OATG01002019.1_pt1 | contig 12697 bp, 9 predicted proteins | sample 1516581 | NCBI WGS metagenome assembly OATG01 (sample SAMEA2579930, study PRJEB22360) | human gut metagenome | biome: human gut; feature: human-associated habitat; material: faeces | place: Denmark | collected 2008/2010
GCAGATTTACTTTATGACCTCTGTGAAACAATTCCCGTTTTCCCAGGCAGATTTTTCCCGAATCGGGTGTCGCGATTCCGGCAATCGCTTTGAATGTCATACTTTTTCCGCAGCCTGAGGCTCCCAGAATCCCGATACATCCGCCTTCTGCCTGAAATTGTATATGCAGGGGAAAGTTCTTGAGTTTTTTCTCAAAATCCACTTCTAATACGTTCATCTGTACTACCTCCGGCTAAATTTCTGAAATCCGTGCGTGACTGCATTCATTCCTGTCACTACCAGGAATGAAATGATCACCAGAATCCACACATACTGATACGCTTCTTCCATATTTCCGGCTGACACCGCGGAATAGACTGCAAGCGGAAGCGTTCTGGTCTCTCCTGCAATATTTCCTGCGATCATGGCGGGTTGCTCCAAACTCTCCTAATCCTCTTGCAAATGCAAGGATTCCGCCTGACAAAATTCCGTACATAGCGTTTGGAAACCATACTTTCCAGAAAATGCACCATTCGGACATCCCAAGCGTCCTGCCTGCATAAAGGAGGTTTTCATCTACCTGCTGCAGCGCTCCTCTTGCCGAACGGTACATCAAAGGGAACGAAATCGCCACTGCTGCCAATACTGTTGCCTGCCATGAAAATGCAATCTTTGTTCCGAAAAATTCCAGAAAAAATCTTCCCACCGGGCGTTTTACCCCAAAGATGTACAACAGGAAAAATCCTGCCACAGTAGGCGGCAGGACAAGAGGAAGCGTCAGAATACCGTCACAGACCAGCTGCAGCTTTCTGCTGCGGATACGCTCCACGCCATATGCCTGCCAGTCCCAGAAAAAAAGTGATCACAATGGACACAGAAGCCGTTTTCATAGAAACAATGATCGGTGAAATCTCCATGTGCTCTCCTTCCCCAGTTACTCTGCATTCTTCTGAAAACCGTAGGATTCAAATACTTTCAGCGCCTCTTCGGACTGTAAAAACTCTACAAATTTTTCCGCTGCATCTTTGTGCTTCGATGCGCTTACCACGCCGACCGGATAAATTGCAGGCTCTGCCAGACTGTCTTTCGGTGCTTCTGCCACTACTTTCACCTTATCTGTAGTCGCTGCATCTGTCGCATACACGATTCCGGCGTCTGCACTGCCCTCTTCTACCCATTTTAAAACTTCTGTAACATTGGTTCCGAGACTTGCCTTTGCAGACACTGCATCCCAGATTCCCAGATTGGTCAGCACTTCTTTCGAATACTGTCCTACCGGAACACTTTCCGGATCTCCGATTGCGATCACATTTGCTTTGGTAATATCCTCAAAGTTCTGCAGATCCAGCGTAGAATCTGCTGCTGTGATCAGTACGATCTGATTCTGAAGAAGATCTACCACAGAGTCCTTCTCCACCAATCCCTGCTCCGTCAGCGCATTCATCTGCTTCGTCGCCGCTGACATAAAGACATCTGCCTCAATCCCCTCTTCGATCTGTGTCTGTAATTTTCCCGAACTGTCATAGGTGCCTTTTACGGTAATATTCGGATTTTCCTTTTCAAACATAGGAAGCAGTTCTTCTTCATAAGAATATTCCAGACTCGCTGCAGCAGCCACCAGTAATTCTACCGGTTTTTCCTCCTGCTGTGTTTCTTTTGTCTGTTCTTCTGTTTTTACTTCTCCGCATCCTGCAAGCAGGGAACCTGTCAATGCTGCCAGTGCCAGAATACTCCAGATTTTTCTTCGTTTCATCTCATACCTCCTCGTTTTGTGTTTTTCTTTTATTATACATCAAGTTGTTTTCAAAAACAACTTGATATATAAATCGTGCAGGCGTTGAATTTCCTGAGAAATCAGCGCCTGCTCATTTCTTCTTTATTTCTTTTTCTTTTCATACGGTGTTCCATGAAGAGGCAATTTCGTCTGAAACTCCCCAGTCAGTTTATAATAGGCTCCCGTGATCGCCGGAGCTGTCGGGATTGATGTGATCTCTCCAATTCCGATTGCGCCGTATCCCGGTTCTACTCCTGTTTTCTCGATGATCATGGACTCAATATGCGGCACCTTATCTGCCCGGAACAATCCCAGTGTTCCAAATCTGGAAACCGGACGCCCTTCCTTGATCTCATACTGTTCTGTCAGTGCATATCCCATTCCCATGACAACACCGCCCTCAATCTGGCCTTCCACACTGATTGGATTTACGGCTTTCCCCACATCATGGGCTGCCACCATTTTCTGAATCGTTCCATCTTCATTCAAAATACAGACCTGTGTTGCATATCCATATGCCACATGAGAAACCGGATTCGGAACATCACTGCCCATTTTATCCGTCTTTGCAAGATATTCTCCGTAGTATTCCTTTCCTTCCAGTTCCTGAAGTGAATGTGTCTTTAAATCTTCACACAATTTTTCACAGGCCCGTTTTGCCGCTTCTCCTGTGATCAATGTCTGTCTGGAACCGGATGTCGTTCCGGAATCCGGAGAATTGGATGTGTTTGCAGGACAGTACCAAATCTGCTCCACCGGGATCTGAGCGGTCTGCGAAACCACCTGTGTCAGGACTGTTCCAAGTCCCTGACCGATACAGGAAGCTCCCGCATGAATCTGTACCATTTTATTCTGCACCAGCAGACGGCATCTTCCCCAGTCCGGCAGCCCCACGCCTACACCGGCATTTTTCATCGCACAGGCGATTCCTGCATACGGCGCCTGTTCATAAATCTCTTTGACAGCCTCCAGTGTCTCTGCAATTCCTGTAGAGGCATCTGCGATCTGTCCGTTTGGAAGCACCTGTCCGGGCCGCACCGCATTCCGATATCGGATCTCCCATGGAGAGATTCCCACCATCTCCGCCAGCAGATCCAGATTCCGTTCTGCTCCAAAACAGGTCTGTGTCACGCCGAATCCGCGAAATGCTCCAGCCGGCGGATTGTTGGTATACACGGCTTTTCCGTCAATGTCAATGGTCTGGAAATTGTAAGGCCCTGCCGCATGGGTACAGGCTCTTTGCAGAACCGGTCCGCCCAGAGATGCATACGCACCTGTATCCGATACAACTACAGCTTTCATTGCAGTCAGATATCCGTTCTCATCACATGCTGTGGTAATATCCATCCACATCGGATGCCGTTTGGGATGCACGGTGATACTTTCCTGTCTGGACAGCTTTACTTTAACCGGACGCTTTGTCAGGTATGCCACCAGTGCGGCATGATGCTGTACACTGACATCCTCTTTTCCACCAAATCCGCCGCCTACCAGCTTGTTTTCCACAATCACTTTTTCCGGCGGAAGTCCAAGCATCATACTGCATTCGTGCTGGGTATCGTAGGTTCCCTGATCCGAAGAATAGATAAATACTCCGTCATCAAACGGCATGGCCACTGCACACTCCGGCTCCAAAAAGGCATGTTCCGTCCACGGAGTTTCATAATGTCTGGTCACTTTATATTTCGAGTTGGCGATCACTTCTTCTGCATTTCCTCTGACCAGATGCTCATGGGCGAGTACATTTCCATCCGGCTGGATTCCCGGATGAATGCGGGGTGCGTCCTCTTTTAATGCTTCAAACGGATCCAGCACCGGTTGCAGCACTTCGTAATCCACCTTTACCAATGCCTTTGCACGTTCCAGAATCTCCGGTGTCTCTGCTGCGATCAGACAAATGGCATCTCCCAGATAATGTGTCACATGTCCGACCGGGATCATTGTATCCCAGTCCGGTTTCAGATGTCCCACCTTCACAGAACCCGGAATATCATCCGCCGTATATACTCCGATCACACCTTCTAATTCCAATACCTTCTCTGTATGGATCGCCAGCACTTTTGCTCTTGGATATTCGGAGCGCACCGCACTGGCATAGATCATATCATCCAGATACACATCATCCGGATACTGCCCGGTTCCAAGAACTTTCTCCTTTGCATCCACACGCAGGATCGGTGCCCCGACAGAGACCACGCCGCTGTTCTCTTTGGCCGGAAGATCTTCCCGAAACATCTTTGCTGAGAGCAGGATCGCCTCGATGATCTTTTGATATCCGGTACAGCGGCAGATATTATTCCGAATGGTTGCCGCCGCCTCAACACGGCTCGGATCCGGATTCTGATCCAGAAGCCCCTTGGCGCACATCACCATGCCCGGAATGCAGAATCCGCACTGCACCGCGCCGACCTTTGCAAATGCATATGCATAAACTTCTTTCTCCCGTTCACTCAGCCCTTCCACTGTGACTACAGATTTTCCCTGCAGCTTGGAAAGCATTGGAATACATGCCTTTGTGGCTTTTCCATCCACCAGCACCGTGCAGGTTCCGCACGCGCCCTGGCTGCATCCGTCCTTTACTGAAGTAAGCCTTAAATCATCCCGAAGAAACCGCATCAGCTTCGTATCCTGCTCCACCTCATAATCTTTTCCATTTACATGAACCATCAGCATATGAAAACCTCCTTTGGGGTACTCCCCGTTTTATTCCGTCATGTCTTCTCTCCTGTCAATGTCTTTTAATTCTTCCGGCGCACACTCCACGATCCGGATCTTCTCTTCATATTGCTTCATCAGCTGTCTGCCGCCCGTATCCCCGGTCAGATGCATAAGCTCCTGAAAATACGTGCTTCCCCACAATACCGGATTTCCGCGCATTCCATCATATCCGGCACAGACAATGCTGTTTTTATGAAGGCATCCCTCGTTTAAAATCTTCTGGATTGTAGCAGCCTGGATTCCCGGCTGATCGCAGACCAGAAACAACACACCCTCCAGGTCTGGATTTTGTGAGAGCAGTTCCTGCAGCGCCAAACTGACAGAATGTGAAATTCCCTGTTCCGGCTGTCTGTTCTCTACAATATGGATCCCCAGGCGCTGCGCTTCTTCTGCCAGTGCTTCTCTTGCGGTCACGACCACCCTGGAAAGTCCCGAAAATGCTTCCAGCTTCTCAAGTGCATGCCGATAAAGAGGGATTCCCTGAAATTTTTCCGACAACTTGTCACTTCCAAACCGTTTTGCTTCCCCTGCTGCCAGAAGTGCCACTCCATAATTTCCATAGATCTGTCCAAACAGAGATACCGCTTCCAGCACACCGCCTCCGACTGCCCTTGCTTTGTCCGAAATTGTAACACAATGCTCTGGTTCACATCTGGCATCAATGTCTCCGATCTTCAATCCTTCTGTGACCTGTACATCCTTCTGGAGCATTCCGCGGACAATTCCGCTCATCTTTGCATAGACCGGCTGCTTCCCGGTCCTGGCAACAAGCTGGCCTTTTTCTACGGTATCTCCGATTTCTGCCACAGGCTCCATGATTCCATCTGCACTGGCACGGATCAGACGCTCGGTTGTAAAGCCGCCTATATTTCCCGGAACTCCGGTATTTGGGATTGCTTCTTTTTCCCAGATCACATTTCCCAGTGTATGTCCTCTTTTTGTCTCGATGACACAGTGACAGTCTTTTCCTGCGTAAAATCCCGGTCCTACACCGATGACAAACGGCGCGTCCGTGATCCGGGTTCCCAGATTCTTCTTTGCCAGGATTGCATCCACTACTACATCTGGATGAAACGACCCGATAATATCTGCTTCTGGATCCACCAGTACCGGAATCTCTCCTCTTTGTAAGATCCTGTCTGCTTCTGCAGCATCCTTTACCAGCACCCCTTTTAAATCTTCCACCTCTGCCTCGTTTTCGTAAACTGCTCTGGAGAGCGCCACGCTTCGCCGCACGGTCAGCGGAACCGCAATCTCTGTCATCACAATCTGATGTCCTGCATGGTATAAGCGAGAGGCAATTCCTGTTGCCAGATCTCCTGCTCCTTTGATTACAATCTTCATTCTTCTTCCTGCCTTCCTTCTGCTGTCACTGTCACATCTGCAAACCCGCGTTTTTCCAATTCCCGGCAGATTTCCTGCGCAAACTGTCTTCTTCGCGTGGTGTCTGCTTTATTTAAAATCACCTGATACCGCATGGTTTCTTTGACATTCTTTTTCCCGCCGCGGCTTTCAAGTGCCAGCCGCGCAATATCCACTGCTGATATCGGGTCTGTTATCTTCTTCTCCAAAATTTCTGCTGCCAGCCCGGGACGAAAACACGCCTCCCGAAAGGACTTTCCCACTGCGTCCAGACCGTAAACTGCCAGCACCCGTGTACTTTTTTGATAGATGACCGGCTCCCACGACTCCGGTACTTTGCAGGGAAGCCTTCTGGCTCCGTCTGCCTCGATCAAAAACAAATCCGGACCATACTTTCTCACCTCATCCAGAAGCGCTTCTGAAACACCTCTGACCTTTTCCGGATTATCATCCTGTTCTCCAAACCACACCTGATGAGTCTGCCCCCATCTTTGTGTAATGCGCTCTGCATCCGCACCGAGTAAAAAATGCGGTTCTTTTTTCATCCGTGTGGTCGTGGTCACTGCCACATTTTTCTGTCTTTTTTCCATTTCATCCGTAAGCCTGCGGATCGTAGTTGTTTTTCCTCCTGCTCCCACTACAGAGATCACTTCTTTTGCTGTCTCTGTAATCTGCAGTCCATCTAAGAGGGACTTCTTGATCTGTAGATTTCCGCTTTCCCATTTCCATATACTTGTCATGTCTGTTTGCTGTCTCTTTCTTTTTTTAGGGCTTCTTCATCAGAAGCCCCTTTCACTTTACCGAAATCCCACAGATCCTGCAACCTTTGATTTTACCGAATCAAATAAGAGTAATCCCTGCACACAGTTTCAATCATGCGTCCCAGTCCATCCGGAAGAGCTGCCGGTTTCTCCGGTTCCCAGATAAAGGTCTTCCCAAAGAAGCGTACCTTACAGCGTCGGGTCTCTTGATCCAGAACTGCAAATCCCTGATTCTTACTGTTTTCCATATCTGCTTCTGTTTCGAAAAGTGTGAATTTATCCAGATATGGAGCGCTGGAATATGGACAGAAACTCTTACAGTTGCCGCACTCATTACACAGATAATCTACATGGATGATCTGGTGTTTTTCCATCCCCGGTACCTGAATGGCAATATTTGCACGGTTTGGACAGACTTCTACGCAGTTTTCACAGATTGTCGAGCATCCCAGGCATCTGCCTGCCTCTTTTGTCTCTTTCTGTTCCTCTTTTAATACCCCTCTCTTGGCATAGACCTTTTCTTCCTCTGCCAGTTTATCAAAATCACACGCCAACACTTCTCCTGCAATTGCCTCAGCCACTTTTCGTCCGTCCCGGATCGCCTCTACAACTGTTGCCGGTCCATACAGACCATCGCCTGCTGCATAGACATTGTCATCACTGGTTTTTAATGTCTTTTCATCGACATATAATCTTCCCTTTTCCGATACTGCCAGACCGTTTGCCTGATACCAGTCTGTCGGCACTTTTTCTCCAACTGCAGCGATCACCGTATCTGCCGGAACCCAAACTGTCTCCCCGGTCTCTGTCACTCCTCTTCTGCCCGATACATCATAATCGGAAAGCTGCATCACTTTGCAGAAAAGCTGGCCGTTTTCCAGTTTTACAGGAGACAATAACTCTTTGAATTCCACTCCATCTTCCAGGGCCATCACCAGTTCTTCTTCATCCGCCGGCATATACCGTCTCGTTCTTCTGTAAATCAGATAAACATGCTCCACGCCTGCGTTTCGTTTTGCCGCTCTTGCAGTATCCATGGCTGTGTTTCCGCCTCCGATAACAACCACATGTTTTCCAAGTGAAACCTTACCGTCTGTCTGTTTAAATTCTGCCAGAAATTCCAGTGCATTTTTCGGCATTCCGCTTTCCAGCTTTAAGCTTCCCTGAACCGGAGCTCCCACTGCCAGTACGATCTTTGTATATCCCTGCTTTTTCAGTTCTTCCAAAGATTCCACCTTTGTATTGCAGCGGATGTCCACCTGCATCTTTCTTAAGATTTCCGCATCTTTTTCAATGGCATCCTCCGAAATACGAAATGGCGGAATCACGTGACGTACTACGCCTCCTAAAGATTCTTTTGCCTCAAATAGCGTAACTTCCATACCACCTTTTCTGAGGAAGTATGCAGCCGCCATTCCTGCCGGGCCGCCTCCGATGACTGCCGCTTTTCCTGCTTTTGTCACTGCCGGCACCGGAAGTTTTTCAAGCAGCGCCTCATATCCATTTTCTGCCGCTTTTAATTTCATCTCCCGGATATGAACAGGTGTCTCATAAAAGTTTCTGGTACATTTGCTCATACAGTTATGTGCACAGATCGTTCCTGTAATAAACGGAAGCGGGTTCTTCTCTGTGATCACTTCCATTGCTTCCTCATACTTTTCTTCTCCCACAAGCTGCAGATACGTTGTGATATCCTGATGGATCGGGCATCCCTCTTTACACGGCGCCACGAAACAATCCATGAGCGGAACTTCTTTTTTCATCTTTCTTGACGGCAAAGGCTTCATTGCCTTCACATGATGCGGGTCTTTCACTGCCTCTTCTGCAAGTTTTCCTGCAGATTCTGCGTCCACTTTTTCAAACGGAGCATTCTCCTTGTCCAGAAGCTTTGCCATCTGCGTCAGTCTCTGATAACCGCCCGGTTTCAAAAGAGTCGTTGCCACAGTAACCGGCCAGATGCCTGCATCCACAATTCTTTCTATATTATAGTAATCCGCTCCTCCGGAATAGGAAATACGAAGCCTTCCGTCAAATTCTTTTGCCAGTTTTGCTGCCAGTGAAATGGACAACGGATACAAGGATTTTCCTGACATATACATCTCTTCGCTTGGAAGCTCATTCTGTTTCACATCCACAGGGAACGTATTGGTGATCTTCACACCAAACTCCAGATTTCTCTCTTTCGCCGTATTCATCAGGCGTGTCAGCATCGGAACTGCATCTTCATACTGCAGGTCATCCTTAAAGTGGAAGTCTCCAAACTGTATGTAATCATATCCCATCTCATCCATGGTCTTTCTCGCAAACTCATATCCAAGCAGTGTCGGATTGCATTTTACAAAGGTATGGAATCCTTTTTCCGTAAGCAGATACATGGCGATCCGTTCAATCTCCTGCGGAGGACATCCATGCAGTGTGGAAAGTGTCACGGAATTGCAGATTTCCGGCGGGATCTGCTCGATATCTTCTGTTGTCACGTGCTCAAACCAATCCGCATGTTCCAGTAAATATGCCTTGCAGTGCTTGAAAATCTCTGTATCTTCTGCGTGTTTCATGGAATTCAGGAAGGTATCCACCTTCGGGGACTGGATGCCTGCCAGATCATATCCCACACTGACATTAAACTGAAATCCATTCATATCTCCAAGTCCAAACTCTTTGGCGATCACTTTCAATAAGAACCAGGCTTTGATATACTCTTCCATTGCCTGCGGTACTGTCAGCTCTGTGGACCACTCGCAGTTATATCCTTCATCATCCGCCTTGATACACGGACGGTTGATGCATGCCGCCAGCTCTTCTCCATCCATGATCTGTACGGTCTTCAATTCAAAGAAACGACTGCCGGCATAGTAGGCTGCCACAATATTCTGTGTCATCTGCGTATGCGGACCGGCTGCCGGTCCAATCGGCGTCTCCAGAGTACGCCCGAACATCGTCCGGTTATGTGTTCCATCTGCCCGGTACGCATGATGCTGTCCGAACACGGTTCCTCTTTTTTTCTTTTCCTGTAATACCCATTCTACCAACTGTTCAAATGACATCGGTGTCATAACTTCACTCATCCTCATGCCCTCCTTATGCGTTGATCCTCTCAGCCAGCTCTTTTGCCGCCTGTCTGCAGTCTGCCATCACTTTTGCTTCATCTATAGATACAAGTTCTCTGTCTTTCATCAATACTTTTCCATTCGCCACTGTGGTTACTACCTGTTTTCCAGTCATACCGAATAAAATGTGGCTGTTTGCATTGTCCCCGTTCATCGGTGTCAGCGGATCATAATCCACAACAATCACATCTGCAGCAGCTCCTTCTTTCAATACACCAAGCTTCTGCGGGAAATAACGCTCTGCAATTTTGACATTTCCGTCAAAAAGCATCTGCGGAACCTCTCCCCATGCGGCATTCGGATCACACAGATGATGCTTGTGCAGTACGTTTGCCACTTTGTAAGACTCTGTCATATCATGAGTATATCCGTCTGTTCCAAGTCCGGTCAGGATCCCTCTGTGCACCAGTTCCATCGTCGGCGGACATCCGCAGGCATTGCCCATGTTGGATTCCGGATTGTGTACCACCATTGTGTTCGTCTCTTTGATCAGATCCATCTCATGGCCGTTGATATAAATGCAATGTCCAAGCAGTGTCTTTTCTCCCAGGATTCCCCAGTCCATCAGACGATCCACGATCCGCTTTCCATAATGTTTCAGACAATGATGCAGATCTTCGATCCCTTCTGCCACATGGATATGATATCCCACGCCGTCTGGCTTGTTCGCTGCCGCCAGCTCCATCGTCTCATCAGAAATTGTAAACTGTGCATGCATTCCCATCATGCCCGCGATCATGCCGGTATCCTCTTTTTGTGCATGACGGATAAACTCTGCATTTTCCATAACGGAATCTCTTGCCTTATCCTTCCCGTCACGATCCGAGATCTCATAGCATAAACAGGAGCGGACTCCGGTTTCTTTCGCAGCCCTTTCAATCTCATATAAAGAACCACGGATGGAACCAAAGCTTGCATGATGGTCAAATACCGTTGTCACACCATTTTTGATCGAATCAATATATGTAGCCATGGCGCTTAAATATGTATCATGCAAGGTCAGATTGCGGTCAATCGTCCACCACATCCCATCCAGAATATCTAAAAATCCTTTTGGGTCATATCCTTTGACGGACAGTCCTCTTGCGAATGCACTGTAAATATGTTCGTGTGCATTGATAAAGGCAGGCATGATCACCTTGCCCTTTGCATCCAAAAACTCCGCATCCGGATACGCCGCCTTCACTTCCGAAAGCGTACCAGCCTTCACGATTTTTGTCCCGTCAATCACCACGGCCCCGCATTCCAGATATGGATTGTCCGCATCTCTTGTGATCATCCTGCCGTTTCCTAAAATAAGCATATCAACCTCTCCTTTTCTTTTTGAAAGTCTTCTATTTTTGTGCATATCTTCCAGAACCGCTTTTGCTGTTTATAGAATACCATCAAAACTGCACAAATGCAACACGATTCTAAAACTTTTTTAGGTATTCTAAAACTTTTTTAGAAAAACTATTGATTTTATGGACTTTTATGATATTATGAGTTTAGAAGCAGTTGTTTTTGACAGATTTTACCAATGTTTTTCACAAAGGGAGGGATGACTATGGATCATACACTCAAGCTTCTAAAGCAAATGGCGCATGGTATTGCAAAACAGTTCGGAACTTCCTGTGAAGTTGTCATTCATGATCTGAACAAGGACCTGGAGACCTCCATCGTCCACATTGAAAACGGACAGGTGACACACCGCAAGTCCGGAGACGGACCTTCCGGGATCGTACTGGAGACCTTGCACAAAAACGCTGCCAAAGTACAAGATAAGCTTTCTTATCTCACACGCACGGAGGACGGCCGGATTTTGAAATCCAGTACCCTTTACATAAGGGATGCCGATGAAAAGATTTCTTATATCTTTTCCATCAACTATGACATTACAGCACTTCTTACGATAGACAGTGCACTGGGATCGCTTCTTCACACCGAACCGGAAACAGATACTTACACAGTCAGCAAGCCTCACTCGCCGCAGACGATCACACGCAATGTAGAAGAGCTGTTAAACGATCTGATGCAGCAGGGCGTGGCACTGGTCGGAAAACCGGTGGCTTTAATGACCAAGGAAGATAAGATTCAGGTGGTCCGCTATCTGAATGATGCCGGTGCGTTTCTGATCACAAAATCAGGAGATAAGGTTGCAAATCTTCTCAATATTTCTAAATTTACACTTTACAGTTATATGGATGCAGGAAAATAGCAGATCATAAGGAGGTTTTACACATGGAGACAATCAAATGGGCAGTCAATCATATGCCGAAGACCGAGGATGCCAACCTTCCGGTCATGGCACTTTCCGAGGTGGAAAAAGCCCGCACGTTCCACGAAAGTTTTCCGCAATACAGTGTCACACCACTCGTAAAACTGAACCACATGGCCGAAAAATTAGGACTTGGTTCACTTTACATCAAGGATGAATCCTATCGATTCGGACTCAATGCTTTTAAAGTCCTTGGCGGATCCTTTGCCATGGCACGTTACATCGCACAGCAGACAGGGAAAGATGTCAGCGAGCTTCCCTACAACATCCTCACTTCTGAAGCGCTCAAAAAAGAGTTCGGTCAGGCCACCTTCTTTACTGCAACCGATGGAAACCATGGACGCGGAGTTGCCTGGGCTGCCAACAAGCTCGGACAAAAGGCAGTTGTCCTGATGCCTAAAGGAAGTACACAGACACGGTTAAACAACATCCGAAAAGAAGGCGCCACTGCTACGATCGAAGAATGCAACTACGATGAATGCGTGCGCATGGCTGCCGATATGGCTGCCAGAACTGAACATGGTATCATCGTGCAGGATACTGCGTGGGACGGCTATGAAGAAATTCCGGCATGGATCATGCAGGGATACGGAACCATGGCCATGGAAGCCGACGATCAACTTCATGAAGACGGCTGCGAAGCCCCGACTCATGTATTTATCCAGGCTGGTGTCGGATCCCTTGCCGGTGCTGTTCAGGGATATTTTGCGAACCGCTATCCCAAGACCCCGCCGAAAGT
>OATG01002021.1_pt1 | contig 12668 bp, 8 predicted proteins | sample 1516581 | NCBI WGS metagenome assembly OATG01 (sample SAMEA2579930, study PRJEB22360) | human gut metagenome | biome: human gut; feature: human-associated habitat; material: faeces | place: Denmark | collected 2008/2010
GACTTCCCCCGGCCGGGGGAAGATGTCACCGCAGGTGACAAAAGGGGGAATCTGGCGAACGTAGTGAGACTGAGGGGGTAACTCTTCCGCAATCCACGCAAAAAAGCCGCTGCACCCGGCACGGTGCAGCGGCTTGTATACAAAAAAAAAAAAACTCAGTTTTCTTCCCGGGCATAAAAGTATCTCAGTTTTTCTTTGCAGCGTAGAACGCCCGCCGTGCCTTGAAGTAGCACTGGGGGCACATACTGACGTACTGCACATCGTTTTCAAGGTCGATGGCTACCTGCTCGCCCTCAAAGACGAACTGTCCGTTCACCTTGCGGCAGTTGCAGATGGCCTTGCGCCCGCAGGTGCAGATGGTTTTCATCTCCTCGATGGTGTGCGCCAGCTCCAGCAGACGGGTAGAGCCCGGGAAGCCCTTGAGGGAAAAATCTGCCCGCAGACCGTAGCAGATCACCGGGATGTTCAGATCTACCGTGATCATGAACAGCTGCTCGGCCTGCTCCGGGGTAAAGAACTGGCTCTCGTCGCACAGCACACAGGCCAGCGGGCCAGAAGCATCGTTTGCCGCCTTCACGGCTTCGAACACGTCCAGCTCCGGCGGGATCAGCAAATCTGCCTTACGGCGCACGCCCAGACGGCTCACCAGCTCCCCGCCGCCCTTGGTATCCACCTGCGGCTTCAAAATGAGCACCTTCATGCCCTGCTCTTCGTAGTTGTGTGCCACCTGCATCAGCGCCGTGCTCTTGCCGCTGTTCATGGCACCGTAGCGGAAATACAATTTTGCCATGCCGTCACTCCTGATTGCGCAGACGGTAGCCCAAGCTCATCAGGCTGTCGCCCAGATGGACATTTTCCACCACCACATTGGGGTACGACACCGACAGGTCATAGTGGGAGAAGTTCCAGAAGCCCTCGATGCCCAGATCCACCAGCCGTCCGCTGACCTGCTGTGCACCATCGCGGGGGACGCAGAGCACCGCCACCTTGGGCTTGTTTTCCTCACAGAAGGCTTCCAGCTCGTCAATGTGCCGGATGCGGATACCGCTGATCTCCTTGCCCACCTCGTTCTCGGCCACGTCAAAGGCGGCGATCAACTTGTAGCCGTTGGTATCGGTGGTGATAAAGCGGCTCACCGCCTTGCCCAGACGACCGCAGCCGATCAGAATGGTGGGCAGACGGTCGCCGTTGCCGAACAGCAGGCTTTCCAGAATGGAAAGCAGGTTCTCCACCGAGTAGCCGATGCCCTGCCGACCGTTCACGTCACCGATGCAGTTGAAGTCCTGCCGCACCTGCGAGGCGGTGGTGCCCATCTGAGAGGCCAGCTCCCGGGAGGAGATACTGGTAATGCCGTCGGCCTGCAAGGAGCGCAGATACCGGTAATATTTGGGGAGACGCTTGATCACAGGGATCGATGCTTTTTGGGGGGTGTTCATGGGAAAATTCTCCTTTCTGCCCAACGCGCTGCAGCTTCTGCCGCCATGCAAGGGGCTTCTTTGCGCGCAGAGAGATGTTCCATTTTATCCTGTTATATTATTTAAAGTATACAGCATGAATGGCGAATGTCAAATACCTATTTATAAAAAAACAAAAAATTCACAAAGTTTTTTGTTTCTTTTCTCCTGTATACTTCCCCAGTTGCCGGGGGATACTGACCCCACAAAGACCCCGCTACGGAAGGAGAACGCGCATGGATACGGCAAAAGACACCCCCGCAGAGCAGCACCGGATGGAAAAAGAGGATATCGAGGATCTGGGTACAGTCACCCTGAGCCGGGGCGGTCATGTCATCCACTGCCTGACCGTCATCGGCCAGATCGAAGGACACACCGAAGCGCCGCAGGGGCAAAAAACCACCAAGTACGAGCACGTCATCCCCCAGCTGGTGGCAGTGCAGGAGGATCCCCGCATCGAGGGGCTGCTGGTGCTGCTGAACACGGTGGGCGGCGATGTGGAGACCGGCCTTGCGCTGGCGGAGCTGATCGCCAGCATCTCCAAGCCCAGCGCCACACTGGTGCTGGGCGGCGGGCACTCCATCGGCATTCCGCTGGCGGTCAGCGCGCGGCACAGCTTTATTGTGCCCACCGCCACCATGACAGTGCATCCGGTGCGGCACTCCGGGCTGATCTTAGGCGTACCGCAGACCATGCACTGCTTTGAGCAGATGCAGCAGCGCATCACCGGCTTTGTAGCCGCCCACAGCGGTATGCCCGAAAAGCGCTACACCCAGCTGATGCTCCACACCGGGGAGCTGGTCATGGACATGGGCACGGTGCTGGACGGACGCCGCGCCGTAAAGGAAAAGCTGATCGATGAACTGGGCGGTCTTTCGGACGCGCTGGCGTGGCTGTACAGGGAGATCGAGCGGGAATAATAAAAACAACATTATGGTTTGCCATTTTTGCCCTTGCGTGGTACAATAGTAGAATCAATTATTGTGTCTATGGGAAGTTGGGGAACAGAGTAGAATGGCAACGAAAAAACGAAAATCAACGAAACGGCGTACTGCTGCCCGCCGTAAAAAGGCAGAGCAGCGGCTCCCGGCAGGGCTTGGCACCCTGTTTGGCGGCCTGCTGCTGATGGTGCTGGCCTTTGTGCAGGGCGATTCCGTATGGCGGGTGCTCCATGATGTGCTGTTCGGGCTGTTCGGCTGCGGCAGCTTTGTGCTGGGTGCAGCCGTGTGCTGCCTGGCCGTTTTGTACACCCGGGGCGAGGAGCTGCTGTCCCGCATCCTCAAGCTGGTGCTGGGGCTTGTCTTTGTCTGCGGCACGGTCATCGTGTTTTCCGATATCCAGCCGCAGGGGCTGTCGGCGCTGCAAATGCTTTCTGCCTGCTACGCCAACGGCGTCAACGCATGGCTCTCCGGCGGCGCAATAGGCTTTGTGCTGGGCGGCGTGCTGCTTTTGCTGTGCGGTCGCCCGGCGGCAAACCTCATCATGATCGTGCTTTTGCTGTGCGGCAGCCTGTACATTTTTGACGTCACCCCCGCCGAGGTCTGGGTCTGGCTGTGCGCCGTCACCGGCGGCATCCACGCCCGCGGTGCCGCCTTTGCAGAGCAAAGCGCCGCCCGCCGCGCCGAGCGTGCCGCCATCCGGCAGGCAGAGCGGGAGATCGACGAGGAATACGACGAAACCGAGGACGAGCCGCTGGACGAGGAGGACGAGCCTGCCGGGCTGCATCTTGGTGTGCCGGACTGGATGTCCGGCGTGCTGCGCTGGGGGCATAAGGTAACGCAGGAGATGGAAGCAGACGCTGCGGACGTCGAAGCTGCTCCCGCCGCCCCTGCCCAGCCGGAGCCCGCTGCACCGCCCATCACCCCGGTACGGGTCAGCGTTGCGCGTCCCCGCGCCGCCTTTGACGTAGACCTTGGCCCCGACCACACCGCTCTCTCCGAGGGCGGCAGTGAGCCCATTGAGCCGCTGATCGTCGGGCCGGGCGGCACCTTCGGGCAAGACCCGCTGCGCCCTGCACCCAAGCCCACGCCGCCGCCCATCGTGGCAGATCCGGTGGTCACCGCTGCGGCAGATTTCTTTGCCAAGGACGCCCCCCAGCCGGAAGAGCCTGCCCCTGCCCCTGTTTTTGATACTTCCATCGTCCAGCCGACAGCGCCGGTGGTGCAGCCGGAGGCTGCGCCCATCCAGCCCGCTGTGCCCCGGGTGAGCGCCGAGAACGCTGTGGCGTTCCGCTCTGCGCCGGACGAGGACGGCTGGATCAGCATCACCGCCGAGCCGGTGGAAGAAAAGGACATCAACTCGCTGGTGGCAGCGGCCATGGAAAAGCCCGCCGTCTCGGAGCAGGCAGCCGCTACTGCCCCCACCGAGGAAGCCGAGCCAGTGGACAGCTACGAGTACCAGTACCCGCCCATCGAGCTGTTTGAAAAAACGCAGGAGGAAAGCGACCCCGGCGCACAGGAGGAGCTGAAAGCCAACGCCCAGAAGCTGGTGGACACGCTGGAAAGCTTCGGCGTGCGCACCCGGGTGCTGGATATCTCCCGCGGACCTTCTGTCACCCGGTACGAGCTGCAGCCCATGGCAGGCGTGAAGATCAGCCGCATCACCTCGCTGGCGGACGATATCGCCCTGAACCTTGCGGTGGCGGACGTGCGTATGGAAGCCCCCATCCCCGGCAAGCCCGCCGTGGGCATCGAGGTGCCCAACCACAAAAAGACCGCCGTTTCCATCCGCAGCATCTTTGAGAGCCAGAGTTTTCTGCGCATGACCTCGCCGCTGGGCATCGCTCTTGGCAAGGACATTGCCGGTGTGGCGCAGGTGACCGACCTGTGCAAGATGCCCCACCTGCTCATCGCGGGCAGCACCGGCAGCGGTAAATCCGTGTGCGTGAACAGCATCATCATGAGCCTGCTGTTCCGCTCCAGCCCGGAGGACGTGAAGCTGCTGCTCATCGACCCCAAGGTGGTGGAGCTGGCCGAGTATAACGGCATCCCCCACCTGCTGATGCCGGTGGTCACCGAGCCCCGCAAGGCCGCCGGTGCGCTGGGCAGCGCGGTGCAGGAGATGGAGCGCCGCTACCGCCTGTTTGCAGAGAACAACGTGCGCGACATCAAGTCCTTCAACAAGCTGGCTGCCGAGCAACCGGAACTGGAAAAGATGCCCTACATCGCCATTATCATCGATGAGCTGGCCGATTTGATGATGGTGGTGGGCAAGGATGTGGAAGATTCCATCTGCCGCATCGCCCAAAAAGCCCGTGCCGCCGGTATGCACCTGATCGTTGCCACCCAGCGTCCCAGCGTGGACGTGATCACCGGCCTGATCAAGGCCAACATCCCCAGCCGCATCGCCTTTGCGGTGTCCAGTCAGGTGGACAGCCGCACCATTCTGGACGGTGCCGGTGCAGAAAAGCTGCTGGGTCAGGGCGATATGCTCTTTATGCCCGTGGGCGCACCCAAGCCCACCCGTATCCAGGGCACCTTTGTGCGGGATGAAGAGATCAGCCGTGTGCTGGACTTTATCAAATCCAGCGCCACCGTGCAGTACGATGAAGCCATGATCGAGGCCATGGAAAAGCACGCCATTCAGGACGGCAAAAAGGGCGGCGGCGGTGCCGATGCCGAGGAGGACGCAGGCTCCGACCCCATGTTCAAGCAGGCCGTGGATGTGGTCATCGACGCCGGTCAGGCGTCCACCAGCCTGTTGCAGCGCCGCTGCAAGCTGGGCTACGCCCGCGCCGCCCGCATCATGGACGAGATGGAGCAAAAGAGCATCATTGGCCCCTACGAGGGCGCAAAGCCCCGCGCCGTGCTCATCAGCCGCCAGCAGTGGCTGGAAATGCAGATGAACCAACCGGAGGAATAATAAAGGAGCATTATGGAACATTCTACTCCCCAGATCTACACCGAATTTCTTCCCATCAGCCGGGCGGACATGGAAGCCCGGGGCTGGGAGCAGCTGGACTTTGTGGTGGTGGGCGGTGACGCCTATGTGGACCACCCCAGCTTTGGCACTGCCATCATCAGCCGCCTGCTGGAAGCCGAGGGCTACAAGGTGGGCGTGTTGGCACAGCCCCGCTATACCGACTGCGAGGACTTCAAGCGGTTCGGCAAGCCGAAGTACGGCTTTTTCATCGGCGGCGGCAATGTGGACAGCATGGTCAGCCACTATTCCGTGGCAAAAATTCCCCGCGCCGAGGACGAATACTCCCCCGGCGGCAAGGCCGGTGCCCGCCCGGACCGTAGCGCCACCGTGTACACCAAGCTTGCCAAGCAGGCTTACCCCGACCTGCCGGTGATCTTAGGCGGTCTGGAAGCCAGCCTGCGCCGGTTTGCCCACTACGATTACTGGCTGGACACCGTATTGCCCAGCATCGCCGAGGACTCCGGCGCGGATCTCATCAGCTTTGGCATGGGCGAGCACCAGACCGTGGAGATTGCCCGCCGTCTGGCCGCCGGGGAGCCGGTGGAGACCATCACGGACGTGAACGGCACCTGCTACCTGACCGATTTCGACCACCTGCCCCAGCGGTATGTGGAGTGCGCCGGTTTTAAAAAGGTTGCCGCCGACAAGACAGCCTACGCCAAGGCCTGCCGCATCCAGATGGACAATCAGGACGTGGTCAGCGGCCAGATCATTGTACAGAAGCAGAGCGAAAAGTATCTGGTGCAGAACATCCCCGCAAAGCCGCTGGTGCGCGGAGAGCTGGACAAGGTGTACGCCCTGCCCTACACCCGCCGCTACCACCCCATCTACGAGAGCATGGGCGGCGTGCCTGCCATCCGCGAGGTGCAGTTCTCCATCATCCAGAATCGCGGCTGCTTCGGCGGCTGCAACTTCTGCGCCATCCAGCTGCATCAGGGGCGGCGGGTCACCAGCCGCAGCGCCGACAGTATCGTAGAGGAAGCCGAGCGCATGACTCACGAGCCGGATTTCAAGGGCTACATCCACGATGTGGGCGGCCCCACCGCAAACTTCCGCTTTCCCTCCTGCCGCGAGCAGATGCTGCGCGGGATGTGCACCGGCGGCAAGCACTGCCTTGCCCCCACCACCTGCTCCCACATGATCGTGGATCACAGCGACTACCTTAAGATCCTGCGCCGGGTGCGGGAGCTGCCGGGCGTAAAAAAAGTGTTCATCCGCAGCGGCATCCGGTTCGACTACCTGATGGCTGACCCGGACGATACCTTCTTTAAGGAACTGGTGGAGTACCATGTGTCCGGCCAGCTGAAGGTCGCCCCGGAGCACTGCGCTCCCAACACCCTTGCCTACATGGGCAAACCGCCCATCGAGACCTTCAACAAGTTCAAGGATAAATTCTACGAGCTGAGCAAGAAGGCAGGCAAAAAGCAGTATCTGGTGCCCTACCTCATGTCCAGCCACCCGGGCAGCACTCTGAAGGACGCGGTCTATCTGGCCGAGTACCTCTATAAGAACCATATGCGCCCGGAGCAGGTGCAGGACTTCTACCCCACCCCCGGCACGGTGAGCACCTGTATGTTCTATACCGGCCTTGACCCCTACACCCTCAAGCCGGTGTTTGTGGAAAAGACCCCCGAGGGCAAGGCATTGCAGCGTGCACTGCTGCAATACTACGAGCCCCGCAACGCGGAAAAAGTGGTCAAAGCCTTGCAGCTGACCCACCGGGAGGACCTCATCCCCCTGCTGGTGCCCGCTGCAGGCCGCCGCGCCGTGCAGCGCACCGCACGCCGGGCAGAAAGCGCCGAGGTGACCATCCACAACGATGGCACTTATACCGTACATTCCAGCCAGAAGGGGCGCAGCACCGGCAAAAATGCCCGCGCCGCCGCCTCGGCAGGCCGTCAGCCCAGCCCGGGTGCACGCTTTGCGCCCAACTCTGCGCCCGGCCATAAACCTAAGAATAATCAACAGAAAGAGAACGCAACGTGGAAAACTGGAAAGAAGAAAAAGTAACCCTGTTCCCCCGCCGCCTGTTCCTGCGGCTGGCTGCGCTGGCGCTGGCCGCTGTGCTGGCGCTGGGGCTTACCGCCTGTGACAGCCTGCCCGGCGACGGCGGACATATCGTCAAGCCATCCACCGGGTCAAGCCAGCCCTTTGAGATGCACTTCATTGACGTAGGGCAGGCGCTGAGCGTGCTGGTAGAGTGTGACGGACAGTTCATGCTCTACGACGGCGGCAACGTAGACGACGGCAGTCTGGTGGTATCCTACCTGCAAAAGCAGGGGGTGCAGCAGCTGCAATATGTGTTCTGCTCCCATGCTCACGAGGACCATGTGGGCGGGCTTGCCGCCGTGATGGCAAAGTTCCCGGCACAGCACGCTTACAGCCCGGTAACCGAGAGCAGCACCAAATGCTTCAACGATTTTGTCAAGTATACGCAGCAGCAGGGTCTGCAATTGGAAGTGCCCTCCGTGGGCACGGTCTGGCCGCTGGGCAGCGCCACCGTTACCCTGCTGGGCCCGGTGACCGGGTACAGCGACACCAACAACACCTCTCTGGTGCTGCGCATCGACTACGGCAACACCAGCTTTCTGCTGACCGGCGACATGGAAAAGACCGCTGAGACCGACCTTGTGAACAGCGGTGCCAACCTGAAAGCCGATGTTTTGCAGGTAGGGCACCATGGCTCCAGCACCAGCACCGGCTACCTGTTTCTGAACGCCGTTCTGCCGGAAATGGGCGTCATCTCCTGCGGGACAGGCAACAAGTACGGTCACCCGCACGAGGAGACGTTGAGCATCCTGCGGGACGCAAAGGTGGACGTCTACCGCACCGACCTGCAAGGCACCATCACCATTGGCAGCGACGGTCAGAACTTCACCGTGGGCACCGAGCACTTTGTGCCGGACAGCCAGCTGAACCCCACCGACCCGTCGGCTTCCAGCACCGCGCAGCAGGCTTACATCGGCAACGTGAACAGCAAAAAGTTCCACCTGCCCACCTGCGCCAACCTGCCTGCGGAAAAGAATCAAGTTCACTTTTCCAGCTATGACGAAGCCATTGCCGCAGGCTATACCCCCTGCGCAAGCTGCATCAAATAAAAAGCGCACTCCCCCGGTCATGACCGAGGGAGTTTTTATTTCTCCCTTTTTGCGGGATTGATAAAAGCCCACAAGTGCGGTATACTGAATAGTACTTTATTTAAGAGAAGTAAGGAGGTGCGGCTCATGGCGATCGGTGTGCCCCGCCCGCTGGCGTTGGAAAAGCCGCAGGCAGTAGATCTGGCGCAGGCGGCGCGGTATTTCGGCGCGCACGGCGATCCGGACGCTGCCACGCTGGCACTGCTGCAAAAGTGCGCGGTGCCGCTGCTGGCGGCGGCGACGCCCCGGGCGGTGTGGCTGCTGGCAGATACCCCCGCCCTGACCGATGCCGGACTTCTGCCCGGCGAGGACGTGCACAAGCACCTGAAAGGCTGCGGGCAGGCCATTCTGCTGGCGGTAACGCTGGGCCCCGGGGTGGATGCCCAGATCCGCCGGGCGGGCGTGGGCGACATCGCCGCCGGGGTGGCCTCCGATGCCTTGGGCAGCGCACTGGCCGAGCAGACCGCCGATGCCGCCGAGGCACAGCTGCGCCAGTGGGCGGCCACTGAGGGAAAGTATCTGACCGGGCGCTTTTCGCCCGGCTACGGCGATTGGGACATCGCGGTGCAGCCGCTGGTGGCAGCGGCACTGGACACGGTGCGCAAGGCCGGGCTGTGCGTCACCGACACCAACCTGATGACCCCGCGCAAGAGCGTGACCGCCCTGCTGGGGGTCAGCGACCACCCGGTAAAGGGACAACTGGCCGGGTGCGGCCATTGTGTGCTGCGCACCCGCTGCGAATACAGAAAGAGGGGAAAGACCTGTGCAAGTGAATGAACTTTTCAAGCAGAGCAATACTATCCTGCTGGACGGCGGCATGGGCACCATGCTGCAAGCCGCCGGGCTCAAGCTGGGTGCACGCCCGGAGGAGCTGAACATCACCGACCCTGCGCTCATTGAGGGCATCCATGCGCAGTACGCTGCGGCGGGCAGCCGCATCGTCAACGCCAACACCTTCGGCGCTTCTGCCCACAAGCTGGCAGGCAGTGCTTACACGCTGGAGCAGATCATCACAGCAGGTATCGAAAACTGCAAGCGCGCCTGTGCGCCCTACGGCGCACTGACCGCGCTGGACGTAGGCCCGCTGGGCGAGCTGCTGGAGCCCAGCGGAACGCTGGCCTTTGAGGATGCTGTGGCCGAGTATGCCCGCATCGTGAAGGCGGGCGAAGCCGCCGGGGCAGACCTGATCTTTTTTGAGACCTACACCGACCTGTACGAACTGAAGGCCGCCCTGCTGGCTGCCAAAGAGAATACCCGCCTGCCCATTCTGGCAAGCATGAGCTTTGAAGCGGGCGGGCGCACCTTTACCGGCTGCACGGTGGAAAGCTTTGCCGCCACCGCCCGGGGCTTGGGCGCAGACGCCGTGGGCATCAACTGCTCACTGGGTCCCAAGGAGATCTTCCCCATGGCAAAGCGGCTGGCAGAAGCCGTGCCCGGCAACTTCCCGGTGTTCGTCAAGCCCAACGCCGGTCTGCCCCGGGCAGACGGCAGCGGCTACGACATCACCCCGCAGCTGTTCGCCTTGCAAATGAAGCCCTACCGGGAGCTGCACCTGTTTGCCGCCGGCGGCTGCTGCGGCACCACCCCGGAGTTCATCAAACTGCTCAACGGCACCTTTGCAGGCTGCACCCCGGGGCGTCCCGCGCACCGGATGCCCTCAGTGCTGTGCACCCCGGTGGACACCGTTACGGTGGACGGCATCACGGTGGTGGGCGAGCGTATCAACCCCACCGGCAAAAAGCGCTTCCAGCAGGCACTGCGGGAGGGCGACATGAACTATGTGCTGGAACAGGCCGTCAGTCAGGCAGAAGCCGGAGCACAGGTTCTGGACGTGAATGTGGGCGCACCCGGCGTGGATGAGCCGGTGCTGATGGAGCAGGTGGTCAAGGCACTGCAAAGCGTGACCAGCCTGCCCCTGCAGCTGGATTCCTCCAACGTGGAAGCGCTGGCGCGGGGTCTGCGGGTGTACAACGGCAAGCCCATCGTCAACTCCACCAACGGCGAGCCGGAAAAACTTGCCGCCATCCTGCCGCTGTGCAAAAAGTACGGAGCCGCCATCGTGGGGCTTGCCATCGACGAAAAAGGCATCCAGCCCAAGGCCGCAGACCGCGTGGCCATTGCCCGCCGCATCACCGAAGCGGCACTGGCAGCGGGCATCCCCCGGGAGGATATCTACATCGACTGCCTCACCCTGACCGCCAGCGCCCAGCAGGAGGATGTGCTTGCCACGGTGCAGGCGCTGGAAGCCTGCAAAAAGGAGCTGGGAGTGCGCACCGTGCTGGGCGTGTCCAACATCAGCTTTGGTCTGCCCTGCCGCACCTACCTGAACACCACCTTCCTGACCATGGCGATGTACGCCGGGCTGGACCTTGCCATCATGAACCCCTCCAGCGAGGAGATGATGGCGGCGGTGTACGCCTACAACGTGCTGACCAACCGGGACAAGCAGAGCACAAAGTACATTGCACGCTTTGCCGACCGCGTGCCCGCCAGCACTGCGCTGGCACAGGCAGCAAAGGCCGCGCCTGCCGCCAGTGCTGCCGAAACAGAGCTTACCGGCCCCTACGCTGCCCTGATGAAAGCGGTGGAAAAGGGCTTGAAGGGTGACGCCGCCGCCCATACCCGCGCCCTGCTGGCGGAAAAGCAGCCGCTGGAGGTGGTGGACGAAGCCTTGATCCCCGCTTTGGACATCGTAGGTGCTAAGTACGAAAAAGGCACCCTGTTCCTGCCGCAGCTGCTGCAGGCCGCCAGCGCCGCCCAGAGCGCCTTTGAGGAGATCAAGACCGCCATTGCCCAAAAGGGCGAAGGAAGCGCCAGCAAGGGACGCATCGTCCTTGCCACCGTCAAGGGCGATGTGCACGACATCGGCAAGAACATCGTCCGGGTCATTCTGGAAAACTACGGCTTTGAGGTGCTGGACCTTGGCCGGGACGTGCCGGTGGAGACGGTGGTGGACACCGTGCGGGAAAAGGACGTGCATCTGGTAGGGCTTTCCGCCCTGATGACCACCACCCTGAAAAGCATGGAGGAGACTATCGCCGCCCTGCACGCGGCGCAGCTGGACTGCAAGATCATGGTGGGCGGTGCCGTGCTGACCCCGGAATACGCCGAGAAGATCGGCGCGGACTGGTACGCCAAGGACGCCAAGCGCAGCGCTGACATTGCCAAAGAGTTCTTTGGGGTGTAACGCGGAATAGTAGGAGCACAAAAATCCCCCTGCAGGCACTTAAAGGCTTGCAGGGGGATCTTTATTCTATGGTTCGCAGCCTGTCCGCTGCTTTCCCGCTTACAGGATGCGTACCCGGATCACGGCGGGGATGCTGCTCAGCTTCTCGCTCAGGCGGGCATCCACGGCACCGGTGGCGTCCAGCATGGTGTAGGCCATGTTCTTTTTGCTCTTGTTCACCATGTTTTCGATGTTCAGGCCGGCTTCGGTGGTCAGGGCGGTGATCTGGCTGATCATGCCCGGCTCGTTTTTGTGGATGATGCAGATGCGCTTGCCGCCGGCGCGGGGCTGGTGCACCTCCGGCAGGTTGACCGAGTGGGCAATGTTGCCGTTGCGCAGGTAGTCGCTCAGCTCCTGCGCCGCCATGACGGCGCAGTTGTCCTCGGCTTCCGGGGTGGAAGCGCCAAGGTGCGGGGTGCACACGATGCCGGGACGGCCGAGAATGGCTTCGGAGGGGAAGTCGGTCATGTAGCCGGACACCTTGCCGCTGTCCATGGCTTCCAGCAGGGCGGCGGTGTTCACCAGCTCGCCGCGGGCGTAGTTCAGGATCTTGACGCCGTCCTTGCACAGGGCAAGGGTCTGGGCGTTGATGGTGTCCTTGGTGGTGGGCAGGTAGGGCACATGGATGGTGATGTAGTCGCACAGGGGCAGCATATCGTTCAGGTTTACGCAGTGGTGCACCTGACTGCTCAGGTTCCATGCGGCTTCAATGGAGATGTAGGGGTCGTAGCCGTAGACCTCCATGCCCAGCTCGATGGCGCAGTTTGCCACCCGGGAGCCGATGGCACCCAGACCGATGACGCCAAGGGTCTTGCCCTTGATCTCGTTGCCCACAAACTGCTTTTTGCCCTTTTCCACGCTCTTGGCCATGGCGGGGTCACCAGCCAATCCCTGACACCACTGGGCGGCGGCTGCCACGTCTCGGTGGAT
>OATG01002043.1_pt1 | contig 12475 bp, 6 predicted proteins | sample 1516581 | NCBI WGS metagenome assembly OATG01 (sample SAMEA2579930, study PRJEB22360) | human gut metagenome | biome: human gut; feature: human-associated habitat; material: faeces | place: Denmark | collected 2008/2010
AAGGCGGCCGCCCGAATACTGACGGCTCTATCAGATTTCAAATCAGCGCATTATTCACGCCAGAGCGGCGCAGCCTCCGACTGCTTGTCGCGAAGCCACTTGTCAACCGCCGCTGCGCACTCACGCCCTTCAGCCAGAGCGTTGACGACAAGCGACTGACCGAACCGGCCGTCGCCCGCCGCAAAGATGCCTTCGGCAGCCGTGGGCCATGCTTCCGGGCCGGCTACCGGCGCTGCAATGGAGCCGCGTTTATCGGTAGCCAGTCCCAACGCCTTCACAATGGCATGCGAAGGATGCGCGTAGCCCATCGCAATCAGCACAACGTCAGCCTTGACCTCGCTTTCGGTGCCTTCGATCGGCGTGATTTTGCGTCCGGGTCCCCATTTGACCTGTACGGTCTTCACGGACTCCACGGCATTCTTGCCTTCAAAGCTCACCGTATTGGTGGCAAAAAGCCGCGTGCACCCTTCTTCCTGAGAAGTAGAAGTCCGCTTGATATGGCGCCAGTCCGGCCACTCACGCATCAGATCGGCCTTGAGCGGCAGTTCGGCGTGATAGTCGAGCTGCGTCACGGAGGCAGCCCCCAGTCGGTTAGCCGTGCCGATGCAGTCGCTTGCCGTCTCGCCGCCGCCGATCACCACAACATGCTTGCCGCGGACCTGAACCGGATTGACGCCGCCCCCGGAATTCACCCGATTCTGTGCAATCAGGAAGTCAAGCGCGAAGTGAATCCCGGAGAGCTCGCGCCCGGGGAGTTTCAAATCGCGCGGCACTTCAGCACCCAAAGCCAACACGACGGCGTCGTACTTGGCCTGAAGCGCTGCAATGGAAATGGTCGATTCCGCATCATCATGAACCCCCGGCTCAAGCGTTTCTCCGTCGGTCCCCGTGACGCGGGTGGAGAGCACGAAACGCACCCCCTCGCGCACAAGCTGATCGAGTCGGCGGTCAACCACCTTCTTGCCGAGCTTGAAGTCAGGAATGCCGTAGCGCAAAAGACCGCCCGGCTTATCCATCTTTTCGTAAACGGTAACCGCATGCCCCATCCGAGCAAGCTGCTGTGCCGCGGCCAGGCCTGCTGGGCCAGAGCCCACCACAGCCACAGAGCAGCCCGTTGAGGCAGCTGCCGGCTGCGGCGTCACATAACCTCGGCTGAAGGCCACCTCGGCAATTTTCTTTTCGATCGCCTTGATCGAAACTGCATCACGATGAAGACCAAGCGTGCAGCCTTCCTCGCAGGGTGCGGGGCAGATGCGTCCGGTAATCTCCGGGAAGCTGTTGGTGGAATCGAGCACCCGCCAAGCCGATTCCCAGTCGCCGTCCGAGACGTACTGCTGGGTATCGGGCATGGTGTTGTGCAGCGGGCACTGGTGCTGACAGAAAGGGATCCCGCAGTCCATGCAGCGGGACGCCTGTTCACGCCCTTCAGTATCGGAATAAATCGCAATGAATTCGTTGAAGTGCTTAATTCGCTCCTCAACAGGTTCATGGCGCGGTTCCAAACGGGTGAATTTGAGAAAGCCTCCATCGAGTCCCATTTCAGTTCTCCTTCTTCTTGAGGCTCGCAAGAGCATGCTTGTATTCGAGCGGGAACACCTTCGTAAACCGGCCGAGCGCTGCCGGCCAGTCGGCGAGCATCTCACGCGCCGTCGGACTGCCGGTGAGTTCAGCATGGCGTTCAACGAGGCGCTTTAAGAGCACTTCATCCTTCTGACCGTAATGGAGCGGCTCATCGGAGCCCTGTTCGGCAGCAGGAAGCACATGCGAAAGCTCAAAGGCACCGTCACTCATTTTTTCGGCCAGCTCATCGTTGGGATCCCAGACATAAGCGATGCCGCCCGACATGCCGGCCGCGAAGTTTCGGCCGGTTCGTCCGAGAATGACTGCCGTGCCGCCCGTCATGTATTCGCAGCCGTGGTCGCCGCACCCTTCTGCAACCGTCGATGCCCCGGAATTGCGCACAGCAAAGCGTTCGCCGACGACGCCGGAAATGAATGCCTCACCGGACGTAGCGCCGTAGAGACAAGCATTGCCGGCAATGACGTTCTCGTTCGGGCGGCCGTCAAAAGACGGGCTCTTTTTCACAGCGATCGAGCCGCCGGAGAGTCCCTTGCCGACGTAGTCGTTGGCGCCGCCCGTCAGACGAAGCGAAACGCCTTTGCCGAGGAAAGCGCCGAAGCTCTGACCCGCCGTCCCCACAAGCTCAAAGAGCGCGAAGTCGTCGGGCAGTTCCCCTTGCGCTTCCTGCGCGGCAATGCCCGAAAGCATCGTGCCGACGGCGCGGTCGGTATTGCCGACGCGGGTCTGCACCCGCATCGGGCGCTTAGCCTTCAGCGCTTCAGAAAGCTCGGCAGCATAGCGAAGGTCAAAGGCCTTCTCGAGCTCATGATCCTGCGGCTCCGTCGAGAGCAGCGGGAAGCCCTTCGGATTGGGGAGCTTATAGAGGATCTTTTCGAGCGATAGCTTCGCAGCCTTCAGGCCGTCGAGTCCCGAACGCTTGCGAAGGTATTCCACATGACCGATCAGATCATCAAATTTCGCCACGCCGAGCTGCGCCATGATTTCGCGCACTTCCCGAGCAACAAAATGGAAGTAATTCTCCACATGTTCCGGGCGTCCCTCGAACTGCCGGCGAAGCGCCGGATCCTGAGTCGCAATGCCGGCCGGGCAGGTGTTCTTCTGACACTTGCGCATCATCAGGCACCCCATCGCCACGAGCGGCGTCGTTCCGAAGCCGAATTCATCAGCGCCGAGCATGGCGCCGATCACAACGTCTCGGCCGGTCTTGATCTGCCCGTCCACCTGCAGCCGTACACGGCCGCGGAGATTATTCATGACGAGCGTCTGCTCCACTTCTGCGAGCCCGATTTCCCACGCGCTGCCGGCGTGCTTAATGGAGGTCGCCGGAGCCGCGCCGGTGCCGCCGTCATGTCCGGAAACCACAATGTGGTCTGCCTTGCACTTGGCCACGCCGGCAGCCACCGTGCCGATGCCGGCCTGAGAAACCAGCTTGACGCCGATGCCGGCATGCGGATTGGCGTACTTGAGGTCGAGAATGAGCTGAGCCAAATCCTCGATCGAATAGATGTCGTGGTGCGGCGGAGGCGAAACCAGCCCGACGCCCGGCAGCGAATGGCGGAGCATGCCGATATATTTCGACACTTTCTTGCCCGGGAGCTGCCCGCCTTCACCGGGCTTCGCACCCTGAGCCATTTTGATCTGAATAAGGTCGCCGTGAGCCAGGTAGTCCGTCGTGACGCCGAAACGCCCTGAAGCAACCTGCCGAACGCGGGAGCGCAGGCTGTCGCCCGGGTGCAGGGGATAATCCACTTCGACATCGTCGCCGAGAATCGCTCTGAGCGACGTTTCTGTCGTCACCGGGGCATTGCGTCGAACGTCTTCACCGCCTTCGCCGGAGTTGCTCGCGCCTTTCATACGGTTCATCGCCACCGCCATCGTCACGTGAGCTTCGGTGGAAATGGCGCCGACAGACATCGCAGCCGTGGAGAAACGGCGAATGATTGACGCTTCGCTTTCAACGGACTCGAGCGGTATGGCCTTGCCCGGCACGAACTCAAAGAGTCCGCGAATGGTGAGAAGATCCCGGGCCTGATTGTTGATGAGCCCGGCATAGGTCTGGTACTCCGCCCAGCTGCCTTCACGCACGGCGCGCTGCAGATGCACGACCGCGTCGGGCGTCCAGAGATGGTGCTCGCCCCCCTGACGATACATGTACTGACCGCCCGCAGCGAGCGGAATCACCTTGCGCTCGATGGCTTCAAAAGCGCGCTTATGAACGGTTACGGCTTCTCCGGCGACATCAAAGAGATCGAGCCCTTCCACTGGACTCGGCGTATTGGTGAAGTACTGATCGATGAAGCTCTTTTTGAGGCCCACAGCCTCGAAGATCTGTGCGCCGATGTAGGACATGTAGGTCGAAATGCCCATGCGCGCCATGATCTTATTGAGACCCTTCATGATGGCGTGCAGATAGTTGTCGACATACTTTGCGCGCTCTTCCTCGTTCTTGGCGAGCGACTCCACCACCGCAAGCGCGAGATAGGGATGCACCGCTTCAGCACCATAGCCGCCGAGTACGGCAAAGTCATGAACGGATCGCGCTGACCCGGTTTCGACCACGAGACCAGTACTCGTACGGAGCCCTTCTTCCACGAGACACTGGTGCACGGCCGAAGTGGCGAGGAGCGCCGGAATGGCCACGCGTTCACGCGAAACCTTCCTGTCCGTAAGAATCAGAATGTTGATGCCGCTGCGGACCGCATCGACCGCTGCAGCGCGAATACTTGCCAGACGCGCTTCAATTGCTTCGCGTCCCCAGGCAAGCGGATAGGTAATGTCGATCTCTTTGGAATGGAACTTCCCGTCGGTAAAGTCCGCGATGGCACGAATACGTTCCATCTGTGCGCCGGTGAGCACGGGCTGCTCCACTTCGAGACGAACGGGCGGGTTCACGGCCATGATGTTCAGGAGGTCCGGACGGGGACCAATGAACGACACGAGTGACGTCACCATCGCTTCTCGGATCGGATCGATCGGCGGATTGGTCACCTGAGCAAAAAGCTGGCGGAAATAGTCGTAGAGCATCTGCGGACGCTCGGACAGGCAGGCAAGCGGCGCGTCGTTGCCCATGGACATCACCGGATCCTGACCTTGATAGGCCATGGACTTGAGAATGCGTTCCACGTCCTCACGGCTGAAGCCAAAGACGCGCATGAGTTCATTGCGTCCGAGCAAAAGCGGAGCAGAGGCAGGCGTCTGCGGAATATCGTCGAGACGGATGCGGATCTTGTCGATCCATTCGCGATAGGGATGCTGCGCAGCGAGCGAACCCTTCACCTCGTCATTGCCGATAATGCGGCCCTGCTCCAGGTCGAGCAAGAGAATCTTGCCCGGCTCCAGACGCCAGCGGCGGCGGATGCGGCTTTTCGCGGTCACCGCGGACGCCGCTTGATGCTGGACGTGGAAGGCGGATGCGGCTTTCGTCGATCACCGCGGCGCCCGACTCTGACGCGAGGATCACCAAATCGTCTTTCGTCTCCAGATATCGCGCCGGACGCAGACCGTTGCGGTCGAGAATCGCTCCGATTTGACGGCCGTTCGTGAAAGCAACTGCCGCCGGTCCGTCCCAGGGTTCCATCATGGCGGCGTTGTATTCGTAAAGCGCCCGCAGCCGAGGATTCATGGTCTTGTTCTTTTCCCAGGCTTCCGGGATCAGCATCAAGGCGGCCTGAGCAAGCGAGTAGCCCGCCATGGTCAAAAGCTCGAACGCATTGTCAAAGGATGCCGAGTCGCTTTGACCTTGGAAAATGAGCGGCCAGAGCTTTTTGAGATCGTCGCCGAGGACCGGCGACGAAATGTGCTTTTCGCGCGCGAGAATCCAGTTGAAGTTGCCACGCAGCGTATTGATTTCACCGTTGTGAGCGATGTAGCGGAAGGGATGAGCGAGCTGCCACTGCGGGAAAGTGTTGGTTGAAAAGCGCTGGTGAATCATCGCCAGAGCGGAAATGCAGCGAGCGTCCTGCAGGTCACGGTAGTAGATGCCGACCTGTGTGGCCAAGAGCTGTCCCTTATAGACCACGGTGCGCGCCGAGCACGAACAGATATAGAACTCTTTGCAGTGCTTTAGATGCAGATTCGCAATAGCAATGGAGGAGCGCTTGCGGATGATGTAGAGCTTGCGCTCGAGCGCGTCGGTCACCAGCACATCCGGGCTGTGGCCGATGAACACCTGACGAATGACCGGCTCTTTTTCGCGAACGACGGGCGACATGGGCATGGAACGGTCAATCGGCACGTCACGCCAGCCGAGAATCATTTGGCCTTCGGCCGCAACAGCACGTTCAATTTCCTCTTCGCAGGCATGACGAGAAGCCGCCTCCTGCGGAAGGAAGACCATGCCGACGCCGTATTCGCCGGCGGGCGGGAGCTTCACGCCCTGATTCATCATATCGTCGCGATAGAGCTGATCGGGTATCTGAATCAAGATGCCCGCACCGTCGCCCTGCAGGGGATCAGCGCCTACAGCGCCGCGGTGCCGCAGATTCTTCAGTACGTCGAGCGCCTGACTCACGATGCTGTGGCTCTTTTGGCCCTTGATGTGCGCAATGAAGCCGACGCCGCAGGCGTCGTGCTCAAATTCGCTTCGGTACAAGCCGCAGGAATTCGTCATGTTTCATCTTCCTCGGGATGCGGCCGTCTAAATCGACCGCCCCGCGTCGTGCTGCGCCTTCAAAGAGAGCGGCGTTTTCCGAGGACGCCTTTGAGAGCCGAAAGCTTTTAGAGCCAGAGGTCCCTCAACTGCTTCCCGAAGGGCAGACGGTTTGTCGTAGAGATCGCGGTCGCGCTCAGCGGGGAGGTCGGCGGCCGTGTCTCGGGGTTCTTACTGAAGAATGCTCGAGTTGACGAAGCGTAAGCGTCTTGCAGGCGCGTGGATTGGAGAGTTCGATTTGATCCATCACAAATAATACGAAATCGGGAGTTGTGCTTTTGAGTGGTTTACCTTACCTCCTCAGGCATTTTCCTCATCCCAAAAGTCGGTATCCGCAGGGCGGATGAACGACTGCTTTAAAGGTCTTTTTCACTTCGCGCCGGCGGATCATTCGAGGACGGCGAGAGAAAGGAATCCAAGCGAAAAAAACTCCCCAACGACCGTGTCGCCAGGGAGCCTTTTGAGAATCCTTTCAGCCCTGAGCTGCCGCCGCAGCGGTTTGCTTGGGGCAGAGAAAGGTTCTCGAGAAGCCGGATGAAGCGCAGCTTCTATTAGCAGACTTCGCGGATCCAGCCTTCAGGCGCTTCAATTTCGCCGTCCTGAATGCCGGTCAGCGTCTTACGCAGACGACCGCTGATTTCGCCCATCTTATCCATGCCGGAAGGCAGAACGATGTCGCCTTCATGCGTATGAATGAGGCCGACAGGGGCGATGACGGCAGCCGTGCCGCAGAGGCAGCATTCCTTCATGTCCTTGACTTCGTCGAAACGCACCTTGCGCTCAATCACGTTCAGACCGAGGTAGTGTTCGGCAACATAAACGAGCGAGCGGCGGGTGATGGACGGCAGAATCGACGTGCTCTTCGGAACGATCAGGTTGTCGTCCTTATCGACGAAGAGAACATTGGCGCCGCCGGCCTCTTCAACGTAAGTACGCGTCTGCGGATCCAGATAGAGGTTTTCAGCATAGCCGGCGCGGTGCGCATCCATCGTCGGGTGCAGGCTCATGGCGTAGTTAAGGCCGGCCTTGATGTCGCCGGTGCCGTGCGGGGCCGCACGGTCCCAATCCGACACCACGAGCTTCTGGGGCTTCACTGCGCCCTTATAGTAGGCGCCCACAGGCATTACAAAAATGCGGAAAAGGAAGGACGGGGCCGGTGCCACACCAATCTGCGGGCCGGAGCCGATCATGAACGGACGGATGTAGAGCGAGCAGCCCGTGCCGTAAGGCGGCACCCAAGCGGCATTCGCGCGGACGGTTTCGAGCACGGCCTCAACGAACTTTTCCTTCGGATAGCTCGGCATTTCCAGACGGGCGGCCGTGTTGTACATGCGTTCGGCGTTCATATCCGGACGGAAGGTGACGATCTTGCCCTGCTTTGTCGTATAAGCCTTCAGACCTTCGAAACAGCTCTGGGAATAATGGAAGACGCAGGCGGACTCCAGCAGCGAGATGTGCTTGTCAGTGATGAGCTTGCCGCCTTCCCAAGCGCCGTTTTCCCACTCATCCTGATAACGGTAGTCCGTCGGGGTATAGGCAAAGCCGAGCTTCGCCCAGTCGATGTTCTTTTTTTCCATTTTGGCTTCATCCGAAGAGTAAATACGCTCCGCCGTCCGTCTGTGGGTCGGCCGCCGACGCTCGGGCGGAGAAAAAAATCGTTCTGCTTGACGAGCCTCCTGCAGGTGAGGAGGCCGTTTGAAGCATGTCAAAAATCCTATCACCCGAGTTCGGGCCGTCTAACGAGGCTTTTAGGGCTTTTCCACTAGCAGATTGAGCTTAAAGCGAATCGAAGCCATTTTTTGCGCATTCCGCCCTTTTCCTCAATAATGTTTCCTTGTTTTTCAATGCAATTTGATTGTTCTATATCGTTTTTTGCATCAACTGAATCGAATCGGCCAAGCGGTTTCCAAAGAGACGCAGCTCAGGCATACCGACCTTTGCCCGCTGCCGCGAGCCTCATCGGACTGGCCAAAATGCGAAAGACCGCAGCAGAGTCATCCTCCGTGCGGTCTTTTTTCATTGCTTGCCTTCAAAGAGAGGCTGCTTAGGATTTGTCAGCAGGTTTGGGCGTTTCAGCTTCTGCCTTCACTTGAGCCGCCGCCGGCTCCGGCGAATCGACCTCAGGGACGGTGTCTGAAGCAGCATTCGCTGATGCGGCATCGGCGGGCTGAGCAGCTTCCGCAGGTTTCGCCGGTTCCGTCGGCTGATCCCCTGCTGCAGGCTTTGAGCGCTTAAAAACACCCTTGAGCTTATTCAATCCGGAGAAACGCGAAACACTCCACTTAGCTGATTTTTGAGCGGCTTCTTCCTGCGCATCTGCCTCGGCAGCATCTTCAGCAGCCGCGCCTTCCATCTCATCCGTCGTATCTGCACCCGGGCCGGCTTCAGCTCGTGCCTGTGCTTCACTCTGTCGGGCCGCCTCTGCAGCTGCAGCCTCAACATCTCCCTTGCAAACCGGATTGCCGAGCGTGATATCTGCGCGCATAGCGGCGGCCGTCTGAGCGGAAATCAAGCGCGCAGAAGCCTCAACGGTCGAAAGAAAAGTCACCTTCTCCATCTTCACTTCCGGCCAAATGCCGCGAGACGTAGCGGCCACCACAATGGGCAGATTGGGCGAAACACGTCGAGCGGCCTCGGCAATGCGCAGTGACTCCGCACCCGATTCGAGCAGCACCAGCAGCTTGGCGTTATGCAAATGCGCGTGAATCCATGTCTCCTCAGTACTCGGATCCCCCAAAACGACAGAGATCTTGCGATCGTCGAGCGCTTTGGCGTTGGCTTCATCAGAACTCACTGCAACAACCGGAATACCGCTTTCTTCGAGGGACACCGCAAGGCGATCCAGAAGAGGTCCGGAACCAGCCACGACAGCCTGTCCCTGAAGCTTTTCGGCCTCCGTATCGGCAGGAAGGGATTCATAAGGCGCGTGGCGCATTGCTGCGCGTCTGGCCCAAGCAAATCGAGAGGTCAGCCAGCGGCTGATGTGCGGCTCTGCCCAGAAAAGTCCTGGATTCAGCGCGATTGAAAGAATGGCGCCGGCCACAACGAGATTAACCGTCGACATATCCGCCAAGCCAAGCTCTACCGCCTGACCGATCAAAATGAAGGAGAATTCACCGATCTGCGCCAGCGCGACCGCCGCAATCATGGCGGTATGGAGCGGATAACGCATGAAATAAACGAGACCGAATGCACCAATCGATTTGCCGAAGAGAATAATCAGCAGAACGGTTAAAACCTCAAGCGGGGACTCGAGCAGGATATGCCAGTCAAAGAGCATGCCGACGCCGACAAAGAAGAGTACGGAGAAGGCGTCCTGCAGCGGCAGCGATTCCGTCGCCGCACGATGCGCAAAGCGGCTTTCACGCATCACCATGCCGGCAAAGAAGGCCCCCAGCGCAAAACTCACATGGAAGATTTCCGATGCGCCGTAGGCGACGCCGACCGCTGCGGCCAGTACAAAGAGCGTGAAGAGTTCGCGCGACCCCGTACGGGCAACCTGCCCCATGGCCCAAGGCAGCACTCGGCGGCCGACGACGAGCATGACGGCCACAAAAAGCGCGGCGTTGAAAAGCGTCTGACCGATCATCCAGAGAATGTCGGCATTGGCCAGACGCGTCGAAGCCCCAGGCGTCCCCGGCATCATCAGATTGGCAAAGGGCGGCAGCAGCACGAGGATGAGCACGGTGGCAATATCTTCGACCACCAGCCAGCCCACCGCAATGCGTCCGTCGGGACTCGTCAGTTTGCCGCGCACGTCAAGTGCCTTTAGGAGCACTACGGTCGAAGCGCACGAAAGCGATACGCCAAGCACGATGGCTTCCGCCCAGTGCCGATCAAAGAACCAGTGCGCAAAGCAGGCTCCAAGCACTGTGGCAATGGTCATCTGCAAAACAGCGCCCGGCACCGCAACACTTTTGACAGACCAAAGATCTTTCAGCGAAAAGTGAAGGCCGACGCCGAACATCAGCAGCATCACACCGATTTCCGAGAGCTGCGAGGCGAGCGCAGCATCCGCAACGACGCCGGGCGTGTACTTGCCCGCCGCAATGCCCGCGAGCAGATAACCCACGAGAGCTGGTGATCGGAAGACACGTTCGGCAATAAAGCCGAAGACAAGCGCAAGTGAAAAAGCGATAACCAGCGTCGAAATCAAAGGCAGCGAATGGTCCATTAGCGGCTCGATGGGGATGGAGTTGGTGATCTGCGGCTGCAGGTGACGAATTTGGAAGTATACCTTTGACGCTTAAGCTATTTCGTGTATGCATCCGCCAATAAAGCAAAGATTAGAAATCTGTTGCTTAAGTTCCTCGGGAAACCTCTCCAACACCCATATTGCCCTAGCCCGAAGCGTCATAAAAACGTAAAATTCCGTCTCGAACATCATTACCAGCCTGCGCATCGCTTGTCCCTTCTGGATTCCGTGCATTGCGCCCGCAGCAATATGACCGAATCGACGGAAGATCAACTGCAGTCCGAGCCCGGGGGTTCCCCGGCTCAAGCATCGCAAAAAGTTCAAACTAAGCCCGTCGGCACGGCAGGCATCGGCCCTCCCGCAGCTGCTGTGGCAGCTGCGCGTTGGAGAGGTGGGGGTGGGGGCGCGCCGGCGCGTTCCGGCATCCGCCAGTCGCCCTGCACGGCATCACCGACTCAGCGGCCGCAAATTCAAATCGTTGCCGTTATTCCGGTGTACGACCAGCCGGCCAAGCTCGAATCGGTCGTGCAGTCGCTTCGACAGCTTGCGCTTCCTGTCATTGTCGTTGATGACGGCTCACACGAACCCACCAAGAGTCTCTGCGATCGTCTCGCCGCCCCTCAGGTGAAGGTGATCCATCAGCCCTTCAATCAGGGCAAAGGCGCTGCCGTCATTGTCGGGTTTAAAGCCGCCGTCCGCATGGGCTACACGCATGTGCTGCAGATTGATGCCGACGGGCAGCTCGATTTCAGCGCGGTGCCGAATTTGATTCGCCTCGCGCAGAAATTCCCGCACGCCCTGATCTGCGGCACGCCGCAGTTTGACGCCTCTGCGCCGCCCGCTCGCAAGTGGGGCCGACGGGTAACCAACTTTTGGTGCTCCGTCAACAGTCTTTCCTTGTCCTTTGGGGATGCAATGTGCGGCTTGCGGATCTATCCTCTGGACTCTGCGCTCGCCATCTGCGAAAACGCCCGCATCGGACGCCGCATGGAGTTTGATCCGGAAATTTTGGTGCGCCTCCTTTGGGCTGGCGTGCGGGTGAAAAATGTTCCCGTTGCCGTCACCTACCCCAAAGACGGCGTCAGTCACTATGCACCGTTTAAGGACACCATGCGCATCAGCTGGATGCACAGCCGGCTCTTCCTGCAAATGGCTACGCGCATGCCGATCATCTTGTGGTCGCGCATCTTCGGCTGGACGGCTGAATGCGAGTGTCCGTCGGGTTCAAGAAAGTCCTGCTGCTCCATGCCTAAAGGCAAAACGGTCCCGCCCTCCAAAGCACCGAAAACCGCTCAGCCGGCAGCCGCGCCCGTGAAGCCCCAGGCCAAAGCTGCCCCTAAACGTCCGCCTATGACGCCCGAAGAAAATGAACGGGCACGGCGCGCCTTTCATGCCGCAACGGTTGCCAAACGAAACGCGGATCGTGCATTGGCCCAAATCGAGCAGGAAGCGGTTGACCGACCGGGATCCTCGGACCGCTCAATCTGAACTCTGGATGTCTCGACTCACTCCCTCGAGGGCGGCAGACCTCTCCAATGACGAAGAAAAGCACCGGCAGCCTCTTCATTCCAGCAAGCTGCCGGAATGGCCGACTTTGACCGAACGCACCAGCGTACTCGGCATCCGCATCCTGCTTTTCATTCACCGCCATTGCGGCGCTCTGCCCTTCAGAATAGTTTTGCGGATGGTGAATGCCGTCTACTGGTTCTCCTCTCCCCGTCTGAGGGCAGTCGTCTGCGACTATCAACAGCGAGTCGACCGAGCAGCTCCCTTTCTCCTCAATGATTTCGGCACATCGGCCCCATCCGCCCGTTCCGGATTGGCCCAGCTGGAGCGGTTTTCGCTGGCTATCCTTGAAAAATTCTGTGCGCTTTCGGGGGAAGACCATTTGGCAGCGCTCGATGTGAGCGGAGACGAGCCCTTTCGCAAAGATGCGCCTAAAGCGGGATGCGTCATTCTCACGTCGCACACGGGGTGCCAGGAACTCCTCTCTCAGGCATCGCCCGCCTACAGCAGCCACCCCATTGTGATCCTGCAGCATACCGGACATG
>OATG01002047.1_pt1 | contig 12440 bp, 7 predicted proteins | sample 1516581 | NCBI WGS metagenome assembly OATG01 (sample SAMEA2579930, study PRJEB22360) | human gut metagenome | biome: human gut; feature: human-associated habitat; material: faeces | place: Denmark | collected 2008/2010
TGCAAGAGGCGGTCGAGGCTTTTGCCGCCGCTGTATCTAAACGGAATGAATTGGATAATCCGATGGTACAACGGCTGCTTCGTTTGAAATTGCAAGCGTTGAATAGTCAAAAGGCACAGATTAAGGCTTTGCGGGAAGAGTTGCATTCGCTTCGTGAGACCCAGAAAGAGTATGCGCATGAATATTACTTGATGGGCAACGAGTGCATAACGAAGGCCCATGACGCGAATGCCGCTATCCGTTGTTTTGATAAGGCCTTGAATTTGAATCCGAATTATGTGGAAGCTTGGGTACGCAAAGGGGTTACTTTATTGGATATAGGTGAGGACTATGACGCTCAGGTTTGTTTAAACAAGGCGGTAAAATTAAGCCCGAAGTCTTTTAAGGCTCGCTATAACCGTGGAAAATGCCTATTGAAACTCAAATATTACGATGAAGCTATTCTGGATTTCCAGCAGGCGATAAGCATCAAACCTAAACATGCGGCTTCCCACGAATATCTAGCGGAAGGGTTCCGGGCGATAGGAGAGGACGAATTAGCCCAGCAGCATCAAGATATTGCGGATGCCTTGCGAGGGGGAGAGGATATATGATGAAATAGAAAAGGCGAGAAAATTTATTTCCCGCCTTTTTTATGGAGTTATATCTCTTGATTAATTAAAGATGTAACGGATACCAACCTGCATTTTCCAGCATTCAGTATAGATACGGTTATAAGAATAAGTCTCAGTCGGATATTCACCATTGATCTTATACATGGAGAAAATTGGAGTCTTGTTATCATCCATGCCTTCATATTTCAAGATACGGCAACCGTTGGAAGAAGATGCGTTCTTCATTACACCCCATTTCGAGTTGATCATATTACCGATATTCATGAAATCAAGGCTCAATTGGAAATGATGTTCGGTTTTACCTGCCTTGAATGAGAAATCTTCCGTGATACGAAGGTCGAAACGATGTACCCAAGGTGCACGTGCGGCATAAGCCTCAGCGTATTCTCCCTTGTGATTCTTTAAATAAGAATCTTGGTCTACGAAGTTCCAGAAAGCGGTTCTATCTGCTTCATTCTTGAATTTGATTTCACTGTCATCTTTCGGGATATACATCATATCATTATTGATACCGTCGCCATTCATATCATTCGTATAAGCGAAGCTATATCCGGAAGCGGAATAACCGGAATAGAACAGATTTAAGCTTGTTTTTCTGAGCAGACCTTTATGGCGGAAGGGTAGATTATAATTGATCGCTGCGATTACCTTGTCGGGCACTACATACCGTGAACGTTGTACGGTTGCGAAATTTGGTCCGTCTATCGTTAACATTCCCTGCCATGTAGATACAGGGTCGCTACCCGGAAGACCGGAAATTTCTTTGGATTCCGTGTGCGTATAAGCCAACATCATGTTCAAATCCTCTACGGGTTGAGCGTTAACCGTAACATTGGCGGTATAACCATGTCCTTTGGATGTGTTAGTTAATACAACCGCATTCTTACCGGATACATACGTATAATCAGATGGATAAATCAAACGGTTATCCGCTCCGTTAAAATGTTCCCAATTTGACGGGTCCTTGATGTTGATATTCTCAAGGGTTACGGCATTGATGTTCTTGTTATAGATGAACTCGCCGGTTACGGATAATGGGAAGGAAGTAGGGAGCTGATAATCTACAGCCAAGGAGGTTTTCCATATTTGTGGCATCTTGAAGTTGTCCTTTACGCCAGAGATCTTAGAACCGGCAACCGGATTCTCTATCGTGGTAGGAAGGCCGAATTTCTTGATCGCATCGTCTACATTCGTAATCATGCCGCCAGCCAATTGATCCAGACGGGAATCATGACTTACCGCAATTCCATTCTCATATTTTGTACCGAATACTACGGCATTTTGTACCATATTCGAGTTTGTCGGCATATTCGTAAAGAATACCAAGGGTAAACGTCCGGTAAATATACCTGTACCACCACGTACTTTTAAGGAATTATCCTTGAACACATCCCAAACGAAACCTACACGAGGGGATATTTGCATTCTAGACTTAGGCCATTTGCCGGTGTCGATATGTTTGCCTCCGAAATCAAGATCGTAGATTGCGTCGTTTCTTTGAAGATCACTATTGTCGAAAATTAAATCATCGAAACGTATGCCATAAGTTAACTTCACGTTCGGACGAATGTTCCACTCATCCTGTGCGTAGAATCCGATCTGGTTAAAAGTAACCTGAGCTTTCGGGTCGGAAACACCGTTGTAACCGTATGTCCATGCGAACGTTTCAGGAGCGGCACCGTTCAAGAAATCATCTAAGCTGCTGTAACGATAATATCCCGTACCGTTGCGCATATAAGCATTGCTAGCAAGTTGGTGCTCGAAACTGATACCAGCTGTGATCTTATGGTCGCCGGCAAAGTAAGTGAAGTTATCGATAACACTTGTGATCTTGTTCTTCACGCCGTTGTTGTAAGTAAATAATTCATATCCGGCACTCATATAAGGCTCCATGATTTGGTTACCTTCCGCATCTTTACCTGCCAAGATATCAATGAAGGGAAAAGGGGAAGAGTTGGTTCCGCGCATATCCTCGATATCCGTATAAGTGAAAAGTAACTGATTGGAAATCTTATCAGAGAAGCGACTGTTCAAATCAGCGGATACGGAAGACACTTTATTGTCTTGGGAATACATGCTGTTGGCAAAAGACATGGATTGGTAACCTACACGGCTTGTATTATACAGACGAGAGCCGGAACCACCATCCATAGAGTTAGCGTTGGGAGCGTTCCATGCGGTATTCTTTGTATAGTTGTACCGTACGCTCAATTTATGGCCATTCGTGATATTCCAGTCGATACGACCTAACAATTTCAAATTCTTTTCGTCTGCGGGGAAGTTCGTGGCTGATCCTGTATCATAACCATATTTATCTCTTAAGAAATCGGATACCTTTTGCATGTCGGAGAGTGTAGTGCGAGATATGTAGTTATTCTCGTCCGGTTGCTCTCCTTCGGTACGAGCTCTCCATTTGATCACTTGTTGCGGTTGTTTTTCCACCTCTACATTGGCGAAGAAGAATAATTTATTCTTGATGATCGGACCGCCGAACGTAGCTCCGTAAATCGTTTTGGATTCCTTAGCACGTGCGCCCAAGTCTTCTCCATCGATTGAGTTTCCTCGCATATTCTGGTTCTGGAAGTAAGTGTAAGCGGAACCTTTGAATGTGTTTGTACCGGATTTGGTGATAGCGTTGATACCGCCACCAATGAAGTTTGTCTGGCGGACATCGAACGGGGCGATTACCACTTGTACTTCCTCGATAGCGTCCATAGAGATCGGGTTACCGCCTCCGGGAAGATTATCCGAAAGGCCGAAGTTGTTATTAAAGTTCGCTCCATCTACCGTAAAGTTCGTGGAACGGCCATCGCCACCGGCAAAACTCATGTCGGAGGCATAAGGAGAAAGGCGTGCGATATCGGAGATACTACGGTTAATGGTGGGTAAAGAGGTGATCTGTGACGAGGAGATATTGGTTGTCGCACCCGTCTTTTCCGTATTGAACTTCGTTTTCGCCGCTGTGATTACGATCTCGTCCAAGGTCTCAGAAGATTCTTTCAACTTAACATTCAAGTTGTAGTTCTCTCCCAATTGCAGGGTAATGCCGGAATAAACGGCAGATTGATAACCAACGTAAGAGATCGTAACTTTGTATGGACCTCCTGTACGCATACCTTGTAAGGAAAAGCGTCCGTCAACGTTTGTGATCGTACCATAATTTGTCCCAGAAGGTTCGTGAACCGCCAAAACGGTCGCACCAATAACGGGTTCATCTTGAAACATAACTGTTCCACTCATACTGGCTGTTGTTACCTGTGCTTGTGTCGGGATGACAAACAAGAAACTCAGTACAGCTAAAAGGAATAGCGTCTGTAAATGTCTGCTCATAATTTAAAATAGTTAATGTAATAAAAACTTTCGCAAAGTTATGGGTTATTTTTTAATATCATTGTATGTTTCTTATTTAATACTTGTTTCATATTCATGAAGTTGCTGTGACGGGGCGGAATTGAGTAATGTCCTTATTCGGAGATGGATGGCTTGTATTGGCAAAACAAGAGGGTTCTTTATGAAATTTTTAATTTGATGATTCTTAACTAACATTCCCTGTTGGGCGGTGATTTAAAAGAATTATAGACGCTTTTCCTGCATATTGTTGGATTATGGATGTGATTGGTTGAAAATAATAATCTGGAGATCTGTGTGAGGAATGTTAATGCTATGAATATTATATATAGTTTGTGACAAAAAGAGATATCTAATCCCTATCTTTGCGGCGATATACAAAAATGTTATAATTATTTTAAATATAAATACTTCTTGTATGAGGAAAACTTATCTACTTTTAACGTTACTTTTGTTGTGCGTGGGAATATCCATACATGCTCAGGTGACGACGGCGAGTATGAGTGGTAAAGTCACGGATACATCATCGGAAGCGATGATCGGAGTGAATATCAAGGCTACGCATACGCCAACGGGTACCGAATACTACACGATTACCCAGCCGAATGGTTCTTATTCTTTTAACAACCTTCGTATCGGAGGCCCTTATGTGGTAGAGTTCTCTTATATTGGATACAATACGGAGAGCCGGACAGGAATAAACTTGGTTTTGGGTGAGGATCTGAAACTGAATGTAGTAATGCGGGAAGATACCCAAGCTCTCGACGAGGTAGTCGTGGTTGCGGATAAGAACCCCATTATTTCAGGAAGCCGTACAGGTGCGCAGGAAATCATTACTCGTGAGAAGATGGATAAGCTGCCTACGATTAACCGTTCTTTGGATGATTTCGTGAAATTAACCCCGATGAGTAGCGGTAAGAATTTTGGCGGTGTCTCTTACCGTTTTAATAATGTAACGGTGGACGGTGCCTCCTTTAATAACTCGTTTGGTCTGGCTTCTGCTCTTGGAGCTTCCGGTACGGAACCGATTTCTTTGGAGGCGCTCGAGCAGGTACAGGTGATGATCGCTCCTTTTGATGTTCGAAATGGAGGATTCACGGGTGCGGGTATTAACTCCGTAACGAAATCCGGTTCGAATGAGTTTCATGCTTCTGTATATATGTACACGAAGAGTCCGTCTATGATGGGATATCGTGTGAAGGATGAGACGATTGGTGTTTCAGAGTTCTCTAATCACCAATACGGTATCAGTTTATCCGGTCCGATCATTAAGAATAAGTTATTCTTCTTCATCAATGGTGAGATGGATCGTCAGGAGGAACCGATTTCTTATACGACCGCTAATTCTGCGGCGGATGCGACAGTCTTGCAGGGTTTATCTGATTTCTTAGGTGATGAGCTTGGGTATAATCCGGGTAAATTCGACGTGAATAAGACAAATACTCAAGCGGATCGAATCACGGCTCGTTTAGACTGGAATATCAACTCAAATAATGTGTTGAGCTTAAAATATTATTATTTGAAATCGTTTAATACGAATAACCCTTCTACTTCCGGTGCGCCGAATAACGGACGTGGACCGAATGCGTTCGCTATTCCGTTCTCTTCTTCTTTCTACCGGACGAATAATAACTTCAATATTTGGATGGCCGACTTGAATACGACCATTAATGACCGTATGTCTAATTATTTGAAGATCGGTTATTCCCGTTTGCGTGATTATCGCGATATGGATGGTGGTTACTTCCCGCAAGTGGATATCTTGGATGGTGATAACAATGCTTATACGACTTTCGGAACCGAGGCAAACTCCTATAATAACCAGTTGAACAGTGATATCTGGCAGATACAGGATAACTTCTTGATGAATTTTGGCAAACATCAGATTACGGTTGGAACGCAAAGTGACTATCGCGCCTTTAAGAATGGTTTCGCTCAAAACTATCCGGGTTCTTGGGTATTTAACTCTGTCGATGATTTTAAGTTCAACGTATTGGCTACAAAACAATACATGGCCGCTCATAACGGAAGTGTACAAGGATTTGATATCCGTGAGTTTAATCCGAAAGATTTTGGATTTGGTTCCAATGTGACAGGTATTACGAATTCTTCTTCTACGGGGTACCAGTACTATGCGCAAAGATATTCGATGACGGATGATTTTCCATTCGCCGAGATAAATGTATTCCAGTTAGGTTTGTATGCCCAAGATAAGTGGACGGTAAGTGATAAATTGAACTTGACGTTAGGTTTACGTATTGATGTTCCGTTCTTTATGACTGATTTGCAGTCGAATGATAAAGTCGCCGCCGAGACCTATCGGGATGGCATCAAGATCGATGTTTCTAAATATCCGAACGCCAAACCTCAGTTCTCTCCTCGATTCGGTTTTAACTACAAACCGTTTGACGATGAGAATGGAAGTTTGCAGATCCGTGGTGGTACGGGACTCTTCACGGGTACTCCTCCTTATGTATGGATCAGTAATCAAGCCGGCAACAATGGCGTTTTGTTTGGTGACTTGAATGTCCGGGCGGTAAAGGACAAGAATGACAATATCATTAGCGATGGCAGACCTTCGCTAGGTTTTACCGGAAATATGGATACTTATAAACCGGCTGAAGGTAGCGCTACCCGTTCGGATATAGCGATTACGGATCCGGACTTTAAATATCCGAGCTTATGGAAAAGTAATATCGCTGCCGATTATAAGTTTGGTGATGGCTGGGTAGCTACCATAGAGTTGCTGTACTCAAAAGACATTAACGCTATTTATCATGACAATATCGGATTGTATCGGACCGAGCAATTTGTAAATGACGGTGGAGCGGGTAACGCACGTCCATATTATAATGGCTATTATAGCGATAGGGAAGGAAATCAAAAGGCCGCGAATCATGTCGTGATGCTGCGTAATACCAGCAAAGGACATTCGCTTTATACGACCTTCCAGTTGCAGAAAAACTTTGTTGATGGAATCCTGAAGGGATTGTATTTGAATGGATCTTACTCTTTCGGGCAGTCTAGAGGTGTAACAGACGGAACATCGTCTGTGGCGACTTCCGCTTGGAAGTACCGTGCGGCCTTGGATGGAAATGCGGAAGAAGTAGGTTATACGGCAGGTTCTTTTGATGGTCGTTTGTTATTGTCCGCTTCTTATACGGCTAACTGGAGTAAATATGCGGCAACAAGTTTTGGTTTGATCTATCAGCGTTATCGTCCGTTCCGTTATTCTTATTGTTATAATGGTGACGCGAATGGCGATTCTCAGTTCTCCAATGACTTGATGTATATCCCTGCGAATTTTGACGAGGTAAAAGATCATTTGTTACCGGGCGATTTCGATAGCCAAGAAGATGCATGGAAAGCGATGAATGCCTTTATCGAGCAAGATCCTTATTTGAGCAAACATAGAGGTGAGTATGCCGAACGTAACGGTGCTGTCGCTCCATTTGCGAATCAATTGGATTTGAGCGTTTCTCATGATATAAAGATTTACCAGAAGAATGGTCGCTCACATACCTTGCGCTTTAGTTTCAATATCGCCAACTTCTTGAATTTGTTGAATCGTAACTGGGGTGTGGTACAAACAACCGTTTTGGGTAATCAGCAATATCAGTTCTTGACGATCCCGAAAGGACAAGGCCCGAGTGCGGCGAACAACTATACGTTGAAGTATACGATGGCGAAAGATTTGGATGAGACCTTCAAGGATAATTTGAACGATGTGTCTCGTTGGCAGATGCAATTCGGTATCAAGTATATCTTCTAAAAGAAAAATCTTTCATTAGATAAAATTTAATAATTAGAAGAGGTTCACTATCTTTGTGGACCTCTTTTTTAATTTAATGATATGTGGAATAATCGTATTGAGTTCTTACTCGTTAGTTTCTTTTGTATTTGTTCATTGGCTTTTACCGGTTGCCAAACGAAAAAACGATCGGATCGTTATGTCGTAGTTTTATCAATGGACGGTTTCCGCTCTGATTATCCCTCACGTGCTCATACTCCGACGTTGGATTCTTTGGCGAATGTAGGGGTTCGCTCCACGTTTCGCCCATGTTATCCCAGCGTGACTTTCCCGAATCATTATAGCATGGCTACCGGATTGCATCCGGATCACCATGGTTTGGTAAATAATTTCTTTTATGACGTGGAGCTTGATAGTTCATACCGGATGGGAAACCTGGATCCGCGATTTTATGGTGGAGAACCTATTTGGAATACGGCGGAACGCCAAGGGGTTCGTACCGCTTCCTTCTATTGGGTTGGTAGCGAGGTGCCTTTGGCGAGTGGCCAGCCTTCAATATGGAAGCCGTTTGATAAATCGGTTTCTTTTTCAGATCGTGCTGATTCCGTGATCTCTTGGCTGAAGTTGCCGGAAGATATACGTCCTCATTTGATTATGTGGTATATGGAAGAGCCGGATGCGATAGGTCATTCCGCTACCCCGGATTCCTCGGCAACCTTGGATGTGGTAGAGAACTTGGATAAAGTCTTGAATCATTTCTTCACGGAAGCCCGTAAGCTGGATATTTTCGATAAGATCGATTTTATCGTTCTCTCGGATCATGGAATGGCCACCTATTATCCCGAGAGATATGTGAACTTGAATGATTATCTACCCCGGGATAGTTTCGATTATGTCTTTGATGGCGTTCCTACATTATTATATCCGAAGAAAACCTATGTGGATACTGCCTATGCGATTTTACAGAAAGTGCCGAATATAACCGTATGGAAGAAAAACGAGATCCCTGAGAAATTGGTTTACGGAAAGAATCCTCGAGTTAGTGATCTGGTTGTTTCTCCACATATTGGAACGTATGTGCAATTCCGCGAGAAATCATCTCCCCGTTATGCGGCGACACATGGTTACGATAATTTTACACCGGAGATGGAGGCTATATTCTATGCGGCAGGTCCCTCGTTCAAGAAACACGTAGAGGTTCCGCAAATGGCGAACGTGAACCTCTATTTGATGATCGCACGCTTATTGAATATACAGCCCGCCCCGAATGATGGAGATAGCGCTGTCGTTCAGCGGTTATTTAAATGATAGGACTTCGCGCTACTTTCTAAATGGAGATTTACTGCACGGGCCTTGCAGTACTACTGTAAAGCCGGTTGCAGTAATTGATGCCTTATTGATGTTCGCATGTCATCTTACGCATGAAAGCGAGACTGCCTTTAGCTAGCTCATCTGCGTTGTATTTAGATGGACGCCAAAGAGATACGGCTTCCGCCATGCCGGGAACGGAATTGGAGAAATTCTCCAGAACTAAGTTTCCATTGAAATCGATTTCCTGTAGTCCCCGAAACAAATCATCCCAGCGTACGTTTCCTTCACCCAGCATTCCCCGGTTGCTTTCAGTCATGTGAATATGGCGAAGTCGGCTGCCTGCGGCGATAACCGGTTCATAGAAACTAGTCTCTTCTATATTCATATGGAAAGTATCCAGATGCAAAGATAAATTCGGAGCGTCTACGCGTTTGATAAAGCGCAAGACTTCCTCCGCGGAGGTACACATATAGCTTTCATAGCGATTGATCGGCTCTATACCGATCGTGATTCCGGATCGGCCGGCGTATTCGGCAACCTCCGCCCATACCTCACAAAGCGTATTCTCTTCTTCCCGTGTTCGCTGTTTGCCGGAGAAGACCCCGATGCCGGAATGTAAGACCCCTCCCAAGTAATCAACCTCCAGTTCGCTCGCTTTATCCAGCGCCGCCTTGATCAGGCGAGTCGCTTCCTTGGGATAAAAAGGAATATGCGCTTCTTGGGGAAGGTTGAGAGAACAAGTCGCCTTCAATCCGTGTTGTTTCAATTGTCGCTTTACGGTTGGAGCGTCGAACTCCATGGAAGGAGGCAATAAGATTTCCAGTAAATCAAAACCGGCGGCAGATGCTTGCTGGATGGCGAAAAGACCGCCTTCTGGTGTCCACATAGGTGGTATCCAAGAAAGGATGGAAGCTCCGAAAGTAGGATTCATAATCGTATTGTTTTTATTCGTTAGGGTTACAAAGTAAGTACTTTTTTGAAGATTTCATTGCGAAGAAAGTGAAATCCTTCGCAATGAAATATCATAAATGTCATTTAAAAATAAAAGTTGGTACCCGGACAGAAGATAGGGTGGCTGCTGGTGTTATCAATTTCAATCTTATTTTCTCTAGCGAGCCAACCGATAGCGGACCATAGATCCGCATCTGTTAGAGCGGATTTTGCTCTCAACGCCTCAAAACTCCAATGTTGGCCATCTGAAAGCAAATTCCAGATAGCTCCTGCATTTAATCCGATCGATCCTTTTGTCATGATAAAATCTGTTTTTATGTTTATGGTATATAGTGCTTATATTGTTATAACAGATAATATCCGGTAAAAGTATGTTGCGTTGAGATAAATAATCTAAAAAACAAAAATCTCTTGATGCGTTGAATTTTATTCCTTGAAGTCAGCGAATATGGATTCATCGTATACATTGTGTTCCTTTTTATCGTGGAATGGATACCATACTTGGGCGAAGAACGGATTTCCTTTAGCGATCTCGTCGTAATTCCAAGGGAGCGGTAAACATTCCGGGCACCAATGGCCTCCTAATAATACTAATGTGGGAGAGGCCTTAAAACGGTGACCGAATTGGCATTCCCAATCGAGTGGGGTCGATAAGTCTCCTTTTGTCATGGCCGGGGACAAGCATTTTCCTCCCCTGAATTCTGCGGCTTTACGCATATCCTCGATATCCCATTCCGACTTCGGCTTACTTTCATCATAACCATGATCCAGAAAGACGGGTGTTTCGGAGGGGCGTTTTGTCCGGATCTTATCCCAACCCGGGATTGCTTGCCAATCCTCATACGAGCCAAAATAGGCGGATATACGATCTTGGTGTCTGTTCTTGATCCAGTTACGGGTTCCCAGTCCCGGCTTTTTAGCGATGGCTCCCATACCCAGTTTTATGAAGATAGGAGGGACGATCTTTGCTAGGTGGAAATACCAAGGGACTTGGCTGGCCATCCATTTAAAATAATCGTCGCAAGTTTGGTTACTGCGGAAATGCAGATATCCTTCCAATAGATCTGAATCGGTATACCATTGTCCGTGGAAATTACGGATAGCGAACCAGTTCGGTTCGAATATTTTCTCTGGGGCGGGACAACCAATCGCTTTTAACAATTTACACTCAAACTCATAATTCGTCAGGCGGAAAGACGGGCCGCTACTAATATTATAGAAACGGTTCCAAAACTCATCCGGCACCTCCTCCTCGCATACATTCGCTAGTAAGCGACCGGAATCCTCGGCGGTAGCCCATTCCAGCACGCCGTCTAGCGGTACGTGGAATGTGATTGGGTCCGAACCCTTGAATAATAATTCGGGGCATAAGATACCGGTTTGGCGAAGGCACGCCCAATGTTTAATACCCGACTCCACGAAAATACGTTCGGCTATTGTCTTTGAGATGGCATAATGATCATAGACACTTATATTGATCGGATCTCCCGTACGTCCCCAATGAACAGGTGCGTTACGGTGGCCGGTTTGCGCCACGGAGCCGATATAGACTACCTTGATCCGGTCTGAGTTCGGTTGTGCTTTTACGGCATCCACGATATATTGGGCGGCGGTCGTGTTTACTTTCAAGGTTTTTTTAGGGAAATAATCCGCTGCCGGGGAAACCATTCCACCTACATGCAATACGTAGTCCGCCCCCATTACTCCATTTAAGACATCTTGATAATTTGTCAAGTCTCCCCAAACGATACGGATCCCTGCCATGGCCTCATATGCGGCTAATTTCTCTTTATTGATTTTGCTTGGACGAGCCAAAAGTGTTATATTAAAACGATCTAGCCGCTTGGACAACTCGACCAATCCGGCATGCCCCATCGTCCCGGTGGCTCCGGTCAGAAAGACGGTCTTTTTACTTTTCATGATATAATTTAGTGTATAATAAAAGACTTAGGATACTATCGGGTAGCGAAGGTATATAAAAAAAAACTCCCAACCAATAGGTTGAGAGCTTTTGTAGTGGATACGAGAATCGAACTCGTATTACATGCGTGAGAGGCATGTGTCCTAACCGTTAGACGAATCCACCATTTAGATGTCATTGTTTTTGTTTGACGATGCAAAGGTAGATATATTTTTTAATTCTGCAATAGTTGGACTGAGTTTTTTTGAAGAAAAAGTGTGTTTTTTATCAAAATGCCAAGAAAACGGGGAGAATACCACTAAAAGGCGTTAAAAGTAGTTGCGATTTCATTGTTTTTTCATTGTCGGTACTGTTTATTTATTCTACCTTTGCCATCTGTAATTGAACAAAATAGTATTGAACATTACTAATACCAGTTTAATAAACAACTAATATTATGGCAGAACTTAAAGAAAAACTTTTCTCAGAATTCGCTCCTGTGTCTACTGAAGAGTGGATGGGGGAGAAAAAGGCCGGCCCGCCAAGGGGGGCGGTAGAGAAGTAA
>OATG01002061.1_pt1 | contig 12326 bp, 6 predicted proteins | sample 1516581 | NCBI WGS metagenome assembly OATG01 (sample SAMEA2579930, study PRJEB22360) | human gut metagenome | biome: human gut; feature: human-associated habitat; material: faeces | place: Denmark | collected 2008/2010
AATGTTTCTTTAACCGCGGACGGACTGAATAATGGCGGCAACCAGATCCATAATGTGGCAAAAGGTACGGCCGGTACAGATGCGGTCAATGTAGATCAGCTGAAAGACGAGATCGCAGCCAATGCGACCAAGCTGGTAGACGGAAAGAATACCACCGTTGAAGGCGACGGAACAGCAGCCAATCCGTATAAAGTCAATGTAAAAGATAACATCAATCTTGGTGAAAAAGGCGCGAACGGCAAAGACGGCTCCATCGGAGTCAACGGTAAAGATGGCTCTGCTGTGGTCATCAACGGCAAAGATGGCTCCATCGGTTTGAATGGCAAGGACGGCGCTAACGGACTTACCATTAAAGGTGGTGATGGTAAACCCGGCGTTGACGGAACGAATATCACACGTCTGATCATCGAAGAAAAGAATGGTGATAAGCATGACGTCGCTACCCTGGATGATGGGCTCAAGTTTGCAGGAAATACCGGTACCGTAGCTAAAAAACTGAATGAAACCATGACCATCAAGGGCACCGGTACGAAGGCGGATACGGAATATGATTCTTCCAACATCAAGACCATGGTGAATAGCAACGGTGAAATGATTGTTGGCTTGGACAAGAACCTGAAAAGCGAAACTATTGTTGCTACAGGTAAAGACGGCAAAGATGGTAAAATCGGTATTAATGGTAAAGACGGCGTAACGACAAATATTTCCGTTACCCGTGATGGCAAGCCCGGAGTAGACGGCGCGCCGGGTACGACCACGACCCGTATCGTATACGAGAAACCGGACGGAAGCAAAGAAGAAGTGGCTACCTTAAATGATGGCATGAAGTATGGCGGTGATACAGGAGCGGTCATCAAGAAGAAACTGAACGAACAGGTGAACGTAGTCGGAGGCATTACAGACACAAACAAACTGACCACAGAAGACAACCTTGGCGTCGTATCCGACGGCAATAACAACCTGAAAGTCCGCATGGCCAAAGACCTGAAAGGTTTGGAAACTGTGATGACAAAGACAGTTACTGCCGAGACAGGAAATATCACTACGGTAAATTCCGATACAGTGAATGCCAAGACTGTCAATGCCACGACCGTCAAGACGGGAGATACCACGATTAATGATAACGGACTGACTATCAATAACGGGCCTTCCATCACCAAAAACGGTGTAGATGCGGGAGATAAGAAGATCACCAATGTGGCGCCCGGCGATATTAGCCCGACCAGCAAAGATGCGGTGAACGGTTCCCAGCTGTTCCAGACAAACCAGAGCATCAGCAAGCTGGGGGACCGTGTGAACAAAGTTGGCGCTGGGGCAGCCGCCTTGGCATCCCTCCATCCGCTGGACTTCGATCCCGATGATAAATGGGATGTGGCAGCCGGTTATGGACATTACAGAAATGCCAATGCGGGGGCTATCGGCGTATTCTACCGTCCGAATGAAGATACCATGTTTAGTGTGGGAGGTTCCTTTGGCGGCGGAGAGAATATGGTGAATGCCGGCGTCAGCTTGAAACTGGGACAGGGCAACAATGTATCCACATCAAAAGTGGCAATGGCGAAAGAAATCAAAGACCTCCGTAAGGAAGTGGAACAGCTGCGCGGCGCGCTTGGCCAGGTCGTTCAGGGACAGGCGTTGGATCCGATGAAGATCAAGCTCTTCCCTGATGTACCGGAGAACCACTGGGCTTACGAATATATCGCCACCCTTGCGGGGAATGGTATCCTTGAAGGGTATCCTGACGGAAACTTTGGCGGCGACCGTATGATGACACGTTATGAATTCGGTGCTATTGTATACCGCGCGATGCAGAGAGGATTCGAAGTACCTGCTAGAATGCTCAAGGAATTTGAACCTGAATTGGAACGGTTCCGCGTGGACACGATTGCGCAGAACAAAGCAGGACAACCGACAATCGAACGTGTACGTGTTATTCACAATAGATAATCCTGTAAAATAATTTCCATGTAGTATGAAATCATGCCTCCATGAATATGCGATAGAATTCAGGAGGCATGATTTTCTATTGTCTATAAAGAAAGCAGGTGAACGATTTTGAAAATAAATGAAACGTCTTGCCCTTGCGGGTTTAGGAAGGCGCCGATTTCAAAGACGCTAAGCGGCGCATGAAGTTGTGATCATCATCGATGCTGTAGATCTTGGGGATACTCACTTGCGGGAGGGGGATGAAGAATACAGAATGAAATGTTTTCCTGTGTAACTACCCGATTTGCTGTTGCGGTTTAGTGTCTGATTTCATTTTACAACTAACCTTGTTTCTTAATTATTCATGATAGTTTTTAAAAAAGTGGAAATAAGATAAATTCTCTGCTATAATATTTAATTATTAGAAAAGCAGTTTTGTGTAACCTGCGGAATTTGTCTGTTAAAATCTGAAACCGGTTGTGTGACAGGGAGAGGTGAGACGGAGCGCGAAGGGTAAAACATGATAGCTCTTTTATATTTTTTATTTTCTTTAAATTGGGAGGAAAGTATGAACAAAATTTACAAGGTCGTATGGAGTAAGGCAAAACATGCCTATGTCGTCACTTCTGAAGTGGCAAAGAGCCACACGAAAAGCGCTTCGGGAAAAGCAGTGAAAGCCGCTCTGGCAGCAGCTGTGGGGATGGGAGTCCTCATGGGTGGATACACGGCGAATGCGGCGGATACAACGACAGGTTCCGGCAGCGGCGTGGCGTATGGTACGGGCAGTGACGCGCCGAAAGCAGAAAATGTGGCCATTGGCAAAGGGGCAGGTATTTCCTATTCCAATGGTGCAAGTAACGCTACCGGTGATATTGTGGTAGGCAACGGTGCTAACATCAATAACTATGCCAGCCAGGGTGGCAGCATTGCCATTGGCAAAAATGCAAAAGTAGAAAATATGGCTGGCGGCGGAGAAGCCAGCTTTGCCTTTGGACAGACAACATTTAGCGGAAGTTGGTTCTCTTCTGCTAGAATTCCTGCTGATCCGACGAAGGTCGTAGGCAGTGTTGCTATCGGTGATAATACATTTGCCCGTACCGGTAGTACGATGATCGGTTCACATAATTACAAAGGCGCACTGGGGGATACCACGGTAGACAGCGCTTCTACGCGGACAGACGCGTTGAATGTCTATGCCACCACCATCGGTGCCAACAGTTTCAGCAATGGCGCTTTTACGACAAGTACCGGTGTCTATAATATTATTTCCAGCGAGTATAATGGTGGACGACTGGCAAATCCGGTAAAGAATTTAGGAGCCACCATTACAGGTTCTTTGAATAGTATTGAATCGAAAACATCAAATAATCGTTATGCTGGTATCGCTAATACTGTTACTGGTGTGGCAAACCGCACCTTTAATTCCAATGGATCTCTCATTTACGGTGCCGGAAATGAAATTACCAATTCCATCACCAATATTTCTGCACCATCTGATAGTGGTTCTTCTGCAAAAGAATTTGCTGATAAATTGAGAACTGCGATTACAGGTTCTAAAAGTGGCGGTGCCACTTTAGCTATTGGCGGTGGCAACAAAGCGGATTATACCCAGAAAACATCCATTATTGGCGTTAACAATACCGTGACCGGTACCAGCGGCAGTCCGAGTACCTACAACTCGATCACCGGTTATAATAATACAGCGACTAATATCAATCACGTCTCCGTCATCGGTTCTGAAAATAATGTGACCAATACAAATGGCGCTGTTGTCTTTGGGGATAAGAGAACACTGACAGGTGCCGACGGCAGCGTTGTCATCGGTTCGTCTCAAGCCGGTACCAGTACCAGTGTCAAGAATGCTGTAGCCATCGGCAGTGAAGCCAACGTGACCAAAGAAGGCGGTGTAGCGCTTGGCGCAGGTTCTGTGGCGTCCGTGGATAAAGGCGTTGCGGGCTATGATCCCGGAACAGGTACGAATTCCACGGATACATCTTCGGTATGGAAATCTACGCAAGCAGCTGTTTCCGTAGGCGATACGTCCAAAGGTATCACCCGCCAGATTACCGGAGTTGCAGCCGGCACAAATGATACTGATGCTGTCAATGTAGCGCAGCTGAGGAAAGCAAAAACATCCATCGTAGCGGCTGCTTCCACAGAAGTAAGGGCCGGGACGAATATTACGTCGGTGAATAAGACGGCAGATCCTGGGGACGGACATGCTATATACACGATCAATGCCAAGGATACGGTAGTAACCGGCGGCACGGCGACCTATGCCTCGAACGGTGCAGGTACTGCTACGCTGACAAACAGTGATGGAACGACAGCAACCGTCACCGGATTGCAGGACCGCTATACATCATCTGCTTCACTTAGCGGGGATACGTTGAACTTCACTCGTAATGACGGCAGCACCTATTCCGTTTCCGGCATCGCGTCTTCGCAGGATATCAAAAATGTAACCAATAAAGTAGGCGAACTGGGAACCCGTGTGAACCGTGTAGGAGCGGGCGCTGCAGCATTGGCAGCCCTTCATCCCCTTGATTTCGACCCGGATGATAAGTGGGATTTCGCAGCCGGTTACGGCAACTACAAAGATGCTCATGCCGTATCGGTAGGCGCATTCTACCGCCCTAATGAAGATACCATGTTCAGCGTGGGCGGTTCCTTCGGTGCCGGTGAAAACATGGTGAATGCCGGAGTTAGCGTGAAGCTGGGACAGGGCAACCATGTATCCACATCCAAAGTAGCCATGGCAAAAGAAATCGTCGATCTCCGTGATGAGAACAAGGACTTGAAGAAACGCCTGGATACCATGGAGCAGAAGATGAATTCTATTCTTGGCATCCTGGATATGGGTAAGAAGAAGGATTTCCCCGATGTGCCGGAAAACCACTGGGCTTATGAATATGTGGCTACATTGGCAGGAAACGGTATCATCGAAGGCTATCCGGACGGTGAATTCAAGGGTGACCGTTCCATGACCCGCTATGAATTTGCGGCGATGTTCTATCGTGCATTGAAGAATGGAGCGCCGGTAGATGACAATATGGATAGAGCCATGAATGAGTTCGAACCGGAACTCCGCCAGATCCGTCTGGATCGTATCCGTGTCGACCGCATTTCCGGCAAGGACAATGACAGAAACAAGGTAGAACGTGTCCGTGTCAACAGTGAAGACGATAAGGCGAAAAATGATTACCGCGATGTGTATGGTTCTCATATTTCCCCGAAAGCGTAATGGAAAGCAAGGGTAAGGAAATAACTTAAGAAACATAAAATACGGTACTCGTCAGATGTGATGGGTACCGTATTTTTGTATGACTGAGGATAAGCTGACGGTCAGGCGTCATCCGAAGCGAATGTGAAGGATCTGTACCCGTGGTGGGGAAAGTGGTAAGGCGTCATCCGAGTCATAGATTCTTCACTCCGTGCCATATTGCTGCTTTGCTGCTTTTTCACAAAGCATTCTTGCGTCCATTCAGAATGACGATTGGAGGAAGAGGATAAAAGCTATCAGCTGTGAGCTGTGAGCCGTTAGCTGTGAGTTAAAAGCCGAAGCATATGATTTCCATTAGGTGTCATACGAAACAACAGCAAAGGATTTGCTGTTGTAGTGAGGAAAACGTTAAACGTCATCCGAAGCGAACGTGAAGGATCTATACCCGTGGTGAGGAAAGCGGTAAGGCGTCATCAGAGTCATAGATTCTTCACTCGGTGTCATGTTGCTGTTTCCCGTTTTTCTCGAACAGCATTCTTGCGTCCATTCAGAATGACGATTGGGAGAAAAGGCGTCATAATGGGGGGAACGTTAATCGTCATCCGAAGCGAATGTGAAGGATCTATGCCCGTGGTGAGGAAAGTGGTAAGATGTCATCAGAGTCATAGATTCTTCACTCGGTGTCATGTTGCTGCTTCCCGTTTTTCCCACAAAGCATTCTTGCCACCGTTCAGAATGACGATTGGAGGAAGAAGATAAAAGCTATCAGCTGTGAGCTGTCAGCTATAAGCTGTTAGCCATTAGCCATTAGCTGTGAGTTAAAAGCCGAAGCATATTTTCCATTAGGTGTCATACGAAATATCAGCAAAGGATTTGCTGTTGTAGTGAGGAAAACGTTAAACGTCATCCGAAGCAAATGTGAAGGATCTGTACCTGTAGTGAGGACATCGGCAAGGCGTCATTCAGAGCAACAGCGAAGAATCTATTGCCGTGATAAGGAAGATGGTAAGTGTCATCCGCAAAATGGTGAGGCTGGGTGAAATATACCGCAGCAGCCAAAAAAGAAACACGATCTCCCGGGGCAGAGAAATTTATGGAAGAATTGGTAAAAACCGTAAAGCGTAAAATATAAAATAACAGGGTGCGGTCTTGTACTGTTATTAAAAAGGAAAAAGCAGGAGGGTTCTATGCTGGAGACATTAAAAGAAGCGGTGTGCGCCGCCAATCTGGAACTTGTGAAACGGGGTGTCGTGATCTATACATGGGGGAATGTGAGCGGTATCGACCGGGAGAAAGGCCTTATGGTCATCAAACCGTCAGGTGTGCCTTATGAGAGCATGACAGCGGGCGACATGGTAGCAGTCGATGTGGAGACGGGAGAAACAGTGGAAGGGAAATGGAAACCGTCTTCCGATACGGAGACCCACTTGGCGCTGTACCGCGCGTTTCCTGAAATCGGAGGTGTGACACATACCCATTCCGTCAATGCCACAGCTTTTGCCCAGGCGGGACTCGATATTCCTGCCCTCGGTACGACCCATGCGGATTATTTTTATGGGGATATCCCCTGCACAAGGGCGCTTACGGAAGAAGAAACGAAAAGCGCTTATGAGAAAAATACGGGTGCCGTCATTATAGAAACTGTGCGATGCCGCGGATACGAGCCGCTTGCCGTGCCCGGTGCTCTTGTACGGAACCACGGGCCTTTTGCCTGGGGGAAAAACGCGGCGGATGCTGTGTACCATGCGGTCGTCATGGAGACGGCGGCGGAAATGGCGCTGAAAACAAAATTATTGAACCCTTCGGCCTCGCTTCCCGCATACATCCTTGATGAGCACTACCAAAGAAAGCACGGCCCGAATGCGACGTACGGACAAGGGAAATAAGTGAAAAACAGAAAGGAAATGTTCTTGCCGGTATGAAGTTTCATCTTATTTTTCCGGCCGGAAATTTTTACAGCTCATGGCAGCCTCTTCGTATATGGAGATTTGACACGGATCTGCTGTGAGTTTTTTATTGTGCAGGCATATGACTGATTTTGCCATTCAATGTACAATCTGCGTGAATTGTCCATTAATGGACTTTATTTTGCAAATGATTATTGAATGTAGATACCCATGTGGGTATAATGGGGCCAAGAAAAGGAAATAGTACAAGAGCGGATGATAAAGGAGATGAAGTTCATGACAGCAGCCAATCATTATACATCGGCAGAATCAGAAAGAAGAGGCGCAGCAGGGAGCAGGCTGCCGATGAAAAGATTCTTCGGAAGGATGACGGCGGAATTGAAGGAGAGCAAGGTGGTTCTTCTCGTGTGGGGAGCATTCTGCACGATGCTTACCGTATCGTCTGCCATCGATCCGCTGGGAGGAGAAATGGTCCGGCAGGATCGCTCTGTTCCTGTAGTGACAGGAAATACATTCATTAAGGAATAAAACGGCTATCAGAAAGGCAGCGGGTGCTTATCCGCTGTTTTTTAGCGGATAGATGCCGGCAGATGAGCAATCGGGATGTTTCCCCCGATCAGAAAAGACAGAAATAGGAAAATACAGATTCTTTTTACGGTTGAGGGCAGGGATGCTGCAGGCGCGGCGGAACCGTTAAGCGTTATTCTGCGCAGTGAAGAATCCGTATCTATGATGAAAGAAGAGGGGAACCCGGGCGGTTTCTCTCTTTTGCAGTACGAAAAAAGCTTCCCGGTGAAAGGAAGCTTTTCATAGAGGTTGTGTAAGAAGCAACAATGAGCAGAAACGCCACGGCCAATGGCTGTCTCTTCTGTTTACGCTTCTATTGTATCTTGATGACAATTATTTGTCAAGCAAGAAAGTGACAGGAGATTAACAATCGAAGCGCGGAAATTTTATAAAGCTATATAGAAATATGTAGAAATGCAGATGAGGATGTGCTATAGTATAAAAAATTAATATATTTGCGAATGAAAAGGAGAAATAAGATGGGCATGATGAAAGAATTCAGGGATTTTGCTGTCAGGGGCAATGTGGTCGATATGGCAGTCGGCGTCGTTATCGGCGGCGCTTTCGGAAAGATCATATCTTCTCTGGTGGAAAATGTCATCATGCCGCCCATCGGAATGATTATGGGCGGTGTTGATTTCTCAAATCGGTTTATCAATCTGGGAAAAACACCGGTGGCTACACTGGCGGAAGCCAAAGAAATGAACGTGCCTGTCATCGCTTACGGACAGTTTTTCAATACAATCATTGATTTTCTGATCATCGCTTTCGTGATTTTCCTTGTGATCCGCCAGATGAACAGGGCTTTTCCGAAAGAAGAAGCCGCACCGGCGCGCACCTGTCAGTTCTGCAAAGAACCCATTGCCGATGATGCGACCCGCTGTCCACACTGCACAGCTGTTCTTGATGAAACAAAGTAATTTTTCTGCAGGATGCCTTCTCTGTTTTTGCGGAGAAGGTTTTTTACCGGTCTTTTCTTGACCCTGTTTCCGTTACAAACTATAATAAGAAAATATGCGAGCGTGGCGGAATTGGTAGACGCACAGGATTTAGGATCCTGCGCCTTGCGCATAAGGGTTCGAGTCCCTTCGCTCGCACCATTTTCCATCAGTCGAAAGACCGGCGGATTTTTTTATTGCAGTGAAAACCCCTTTTGACAATGCTTTGCCGGCAAAAGGGGTTTATTTTAAAACGGGATATGATTTTGAAATAGGATATAAAGAAATATTATAACTGCACCGGGACAATCAATTCCTGGGGAATGGGTTCTCCATCAGGATTCACGGCCGGTGTGAAGCTCCATTCTTTTACGGAATTTTCCGCATACCCGGAAAGGATTTTGAAATCGCTGCCCGGCAGATTTCCATCGTTATCTGCTTTCGGTTTGCCGTCAGTTTTTCCATCCGCCGTGATGTAGACGGAAACACGGATCACAGGATGGTTATTTCTTTCTATGGCTTCTTTCACTTCGGCAGACGCCTTCTTCATCGGACGGTCGGACGGAGCGGCCGGTGTGGAAACCATCATGGAAAGGAAGCGCACAGGAATGGATACGGCAGCGCTCACCGGCTTGTCTCCCAGTTTGGCGGGGTTGAAGCGCCAGCCTTCTACGCATCTCATAGCATATTCGTCAAGAACGACGGATCCTGCGCTTTGGGTGACAACGGCATCAGCGGGGATCCCGTCTTCCGTGACGGTCATCCGGATGACTGTGGCGGAAGAATGAGGAAGGGATTCCATGGCGGCATGGACGGCACCGCTCTGAGGAAGCATGGGATTGCTTTTCAGACTTGGCTTTGTCTGCATTTCTTCTGTGAGCGGAACGCCGTTCTTGTCAAGGAAATATCCTCCCTGCGGAACCGCTGCCTGGGAAATGCCGGAAGAAAGAAGGAGTGCTGCGGATAATGAGATTAATATTCTTTTCATAGTGACCTCGTTTTCTTTAAAATAAAGTACATTTACATTTTAATGGATGGAGCGGAAAAAAGAAAGTTAACCACGGCAGAAAAAATGAAACGGAAAAAGGACGTTTTTCCTTCCAAAGAAGTATCTTTAGATGATTAAAGCAGTGAATTATGATACAATATACATAAATATAAAACGGTTATTTTTTATTTTTCAGCAGTGTTTCTGTGGATTTTTGGGGTTTACGGAAATTTTTGCAGTTCCCTCTTTATGTATTGGAAATGCGGAGAACCGTTTTCGTATTTCTTTGGTCGTGTTTTTATTTGGAATCAGGTTTTGCGGGATTGAGGGAGGATAGATGACGGAGATAGAAATGTTCCGCGGCGCGATGATTGGCGGCGCCTGCGGAGATGCTCTGGGGTACCCTTTGCAGGAGCTTTCTGTCTGTCGTATTCAGCACAAGTACGGGCCCTTTGGCCTGCGTACGCTTGTGCGGAACGGGCAGTGCGGAAATCTGGCGCCGGTGACGGGAAATACGCAGATGGAACTGGCCACGGTAGACGGACTTCTGTGGACAGATGCAAAGAAATTGGAAGAAGCAGAAGGGCTGTACCGCGGCTATATGCGCTGGTTTTACAGCCAGACGGGGGAGGAACCGCGGCGCGGGCAGCGTACATGGATGAGACGGCAGCCTCATGAACGGGAGATCTGCCTTGTGCGGGAAAAATTCATGCATGCCCGCCGTAAACCGGAAGAAGGTCTTTTGAATGCGTTTTCCGGGGAAACGATGGGGACAACGAAAAATAAGGTAAATGAAAGCAAAGGCGGCGGCGCGCTGACAAGAGTGGTACCTATCGGGCTCCTTTATGCCGGCGACAGTAAGACAGCTTTTAATGCCGGCGTAAGGGCGGCGGCTTTTTCCCACTCGACTCCTGTCGCCTACTATGCGGCAGGGGCGGTATCGGCACTGATTGCCTGCCTTGCTGACGGAATGACGCTTCCCAAGGCTATTGAACGGATTCACGGGCTTTTGAATAAAACCCATCGGACCGACAGCATTACCACGCTTCTTTCTGCGGCGCAGCAGCAGGCTAACGACCAGCCTGCCGGAAAGGGGAATGTCTGGGCGTACATCGACAGTATCCATTCTCTGGGAAGCGGCGATCAGGCAGATGAAGCTCTGGCGATAGCCGTATATGCTGCCCTTGCTGTGGATGATCCTGTAGATGCGATCATCGCCGCGGCGAACCATAACGGAAACAGCCCGATTACGGCAGCGCTGACAGGAGCCATAGAAGGTGTCCGCTTCGGCGCAGATTTTCTTCCGAATTACTGGAAGGATCTGGTGGAAGGGGAAGAAATCATTGCCGGTCTGGCGGATAAACTGTACCACCTGTATGAAAAGCGCCTGAGAAGAGAAAAGGCAAAACAGAAAACAAAAGTTAAAACGGCCGGATCTGAAAAAGGGAAAATAAAATCCGGAAAACCGGCAGAGGAAAAGCCCGCTGAAGAAAAGCCGAAAAGAAAGCGCACAGGAAAAACGGAAGCGGTCGGTGTGAAAGAAGCGGAAGAAACGGTAAATCGGAAGGCCAAAAGATCACGAAAGGCGAAAACCGCAAAAGCATAAAAATAGAAAAGGGAAGAAAGAGAACATTCCTGCTGCCGGCAGCGAGTGTTTTTCTTTTGTAGCAGATAAGAGTTTCCTCTGCGGGGGCTCTTTTTTGACAGGCGGATTTCTTTTCCTTGTTATTTCTTCTTCCATCCCTTATACTTCTTTCATGGTTTAATGAAAGGGGACTGTGATGAAGAGGATTTTTATTTCTCTTTTCTTTTTTGCTTTTATGTGGACCGCTGCCGGGGCGGATGCTTCTCCGGAACTTCTTTTTGTCCGCTGGCCGGCGAATCCGGATGCGGTGTGGTATTCTTTCCGCATCGTGCCTGTGACACAGCATTTCGGACGGAAAGAAATGCGCCCGCCGATTTATGAAGACGGTCATGTTTTCCGTGACAGTGTGATGATTGAAAAAGAAATTACAGACAGCTATGACGGACCGGGGATCCTCTGCTGCCAGGTGAAAGCCATCGGTCTGGACGGGCAGAGCATTTCCGCCTATTCGGCACCTGTGCCGATGGAAAAGGCCGCGCAGGAAATGGAACGGTACGCGCCGAAGATCCGCGTGAAATACCATGAGCAGAACGGTACGGTTCTTCTTTATCCGGCGTATTCTTTTGTGAAAATTCCCCACGCGGTTTCTTATGAAGTGGAAATCACTGATGAAGAACCGGAAAATCCTGACGGCTGTGAACCGTCTGTCCATCGAATTTCGCAGGGGATTGTTACAATCCCCGAACTTTTTGACGAGCTGCCGCGGCAGGGAACGGTCTGGTGGCGTGTCCGCGGTCTTGATGAAAATGGCGGACCTGTAGGCGTATGGAGCGAAGCGGAAAAGATTGTGAATGATCCCGCGGAAAACTGGGAAACCGGCATTCTTGGAGACAGTATCAGCCACGGCGGCGGGCGGATGTCTTACAGTCCGGCGGACTGGCCTTACAATTATGCGTACTACCTTGATTTTCCTACGATAAATATGTCCCGGAGCGGTGATAAAACGGAGGACCTTCTCCGGCGGTTCGATGCGGATGTTCTCCCTTTCCATGTACGGTACCTTCTCATTATGGGCGGAACGAACAATCTGCGCTGCGGGGGAACGGCGGAAGAGGTCATTTCTGACCTGAAAGCTCTTCAGGAAAAATGCAGGGCTAATGATATCGAGCCTGTCCTGCTTACCATTCCTCCG
>OATG01002069.1_pt1 | contig 12291 bp, 12 predicted proteins | sample 1516581 | NCBI WGS metagenome assembly OATG01 (sample SAMEA2579930, study PRJEB22360) | human gut metagenome | biome: human gut; feature: human-associated habitat; material: faeces | place: Denmark | collected 2008/2010
GAATTCTTCATGATTCAGTGCTATTTCCCAGCCAATAAAGATATACAGGCAGACGATAAATTCGACAATACCCAGTTTTTCTACCGCTTTATCCGGCAGTGCCAGCAAATATTTGCCGAGAAAAAGGTACTCTCCGTCATTTTTCAGCGAGATTTGTATATCACACTCGTAGCAAAAATGCCTACAGGCACAGAGAGGGAAAATGTAATCCAACAGATAAAAACATTTTCAGAAAGCTTTGCCCGGCAAAAAGAACTTTACATGGCAGTCGGTGACGAAGAAACTGTGGTAGAAAACCTGTGGGAAAAATACAGAGACTTATCCTATTTATGTCGCTGGGGAAGACAAAAAGGCAAAAATATCTGTCAGGAAGAAGAACTCGGCATAAGCAGACTCTGGCTCTCAATCGGCAATATCAAAAAACTGGAAAAGTATCGAGAAAAAATGCTTGGCGAATTAGAGCGACTCGATCAGGAAACCGGCAGCGAATACATCCGTATTTTAAAATGCTACCTCGAAACTAACGGAAATATCGGGGAAGTCGCAACCGAATGCTATCTGCATAGAAATACTGTCTCCTATCATCTGAAAAAAATCGCTGAAATCACGGGTAAAACACTCAACTCCACGAAAGATAGAAGCGACTGGTATATGGCATATCAGATTGATGAATTTTTGGGATTGATTTGATGGCATAGGCTCTCTTCTCGGGCGTCTGTCCTTCCGCTTTTGCCTTGAATGAAACAGCCATTATGAATGCTGCACAACAACCTTGTGTATTGTGACGATAGTAATATCAAAGAATTGTGTTATAGTAATGTCATGAAATAAATAAGTAACAAAAATAAATAGGAAACAAGCAAAGGTGCAATAACAGCAAACGCTGGGATTGCACCTTTTTCTTTTAAAATTAAGGAGAAATTCGATATGTTAAGAGAAGCATTACCAGAAATAGTTACAGGAAGTGTACCAGGAGCAAAGGCAAAGGCTATTTTAGATAGAAGAAATGAGTAAAAAAATACTGGCAAAAAATAAAAGCTGGTGTTAAATATATTTTAGAAACATAATATTTGCAAAGTAAAGAAAGAAGGAAGCATCATGGAATTTAATTATTTTCTGCCGGTAAACATTGTATTTGGTTCTGGAAAAGTTTTAGAGACAGGAGAACTGACCAGACCTTATGGTAAAAAAGCATTGATTGTTACTGGAAAAAGCAGTGCAAAAAAGTCTGGACTTTAAGATAAGGTAAACGACAGTTTAAAAGCAGCAGGTTTAGAAACAGCTCTTTTTGACAAAGTAAGCCAGAATCCACTTACAACAACAGCGCAGGAAGGCGCAGATTTTGCAAAGGCAAATGGTTGTGATGTTGTCGTTGCCATCGGTGGTGGAAGTATCATGGACTGTGCAAAAGCGATTGCATTTTTAAGTAAAAATGATGGGGATATCAACGATTACATCTATAATCGCCTGCGTAGCGATGATGCCCTGCCATTAGTGCTCATCCCTACAACCTGCGGTACCGGTTCAGAAGGAAATGGATTTGCTGTTCTCACCAATCCTGATAACGGGGATAAAAAGTCTCTCCGCTGTAATGCCATCGTAGCCAAAGTGTCCATCGTAGACCCGGAATGTATGATGACAATGCCGAAAAAAGTACTCGCATCCGTTACATTTGACGCATTATGCCATAATATTGAAGCATACACATCCAAAATCGCACAGCCACTCACAGATGCACTGAGCTTATACGCTATTGAACTCATTGCGAATAACCTTGTTTCTGTATACAACGGAACTGGAAACAAAAAAGAGTGGGAAAATATCACAATGGCAAGTACAATCGGCGGTATGGTAATCAACACAGCCGGAGTAACCCTCGCACATGGAATGGAACATCCAGCAAGCGGACTGAAAAACATCGTACACGGCCAGGGACTTGCAGCCTTAACACCAGTAGTCATTGATGCATCCTATAAAGGAGACGAAGAAAAATTCGGAAACATCGCGAAAATCTTTGGCGGAAAATCTGCAGCTGACTGTGCAGATAAAATCCGTGAACTCTTAAAAGCCATTGATTTAGAATGCAAACTGTCCGACCTCGGCATCGCAGAGGAGGATATTCCGTGGATGGCGGAAAACTGCATGAAAGTATCCGCCGCAGGCGTAGCAAACAATCCAGTGGTATTTACGCAGGAAGAAATCGCTGAGATATATAGAAAGGCTTTGTAGTAATTCTGGGGTCGTCTGTCAAATTGCACGAACAATATAATAGACAAAATGCAATGGAAAACTCAAAAACATTCGAATTTAGGGTCTGAAATCTACAAAAAATCTTTTTAAATTACCTGTTGACAGATTAAGAGAGACGTGATATTGTATAAGCGTACAAAATAATAGACAGTTAAAGCAAAGGTGCTTACAATAATTTGTAAGTGTCTTTGCTTTTTTTGTTTCATGGGGAAGATGTCATTTCCCATATGATAAAAACCGGTTTGTAAAAAGAAAATGAAAGTTTTAGATAATAAGGAGGATTTTATCATGAAATTAAAAGATACAGGACTTACAGTACAGGATATTAAGGACAAAGTAAATAAATATATGATCGAGACTTACGAGCGTTTTGATTTCTTAGCTGAGACAGCAGAGGGAATGTATATTTACGATGAGAATGGTACACCATATCTTGATTTTTATGCAGGTATCGCTGTAAATAACGCTGGTAACAGAAATCCAAAGGTTGTTGCAGCAGTTAAGGATCAGGTAGACGATATCATGCATACATTTAATTATCCTTACACAATTCCACAGGCATTACTTGCTGAAAAGGTTTGTAAGACTCTTGGAATGGATAAAATCTTTTATCAGAACTCCGGTACAGAAGCGAACGAAGCGATGATTAAGATGGCTCGTAAATATGGTATTGAAAAATACGGCCCTAATAAATATCATATCGTAACTGCTAAGATGGGATTCCACGGAAGAACATTTGGTGCCATGTCCGCAACAGGTCAGCCGGGTAATGGATGCCAGGTTGGTTTTGGTCCGATGACTTATGGTTTCTCCTATGCGCCATATAATGATTTAGAAGCATTTAAGAATGCATGTACTGAGAATACAATCGCTATCATGGTTGAGCCGGTACAGGGCGAAGGTGGTGTTCATCCTGCAACACCAGAGTTCTTAAAAGGACTTAGAGAATTCTGTGATGAAAAGGGAATGCTCTTATTGTTAGATGAGGTACAGACTGGATGGTGCAGAACCGGAGCAGTAATGTCTTATATGAATTATGGAGTAAAACCAGATATCGTTTCTATGGCAAAAGGTCTTGGCGGCGGAATGCCAATCGGTGCTATCTGTGCAACAGAAGAAGTATCTAAAGCATTTACCCCAGGTTCTCATGGAACAACTTTTGGTGGACATCCAATCAGTTGTGCAGCAGCTTTGGCAGAAGTAGAAGAACTTCTTGACAAAGACTTAGCAGGAAATGCAAAGAAAGTTGGAGATTATTTCGCAGCAAAATTAGAGAAACTTCCACATGTAAAAGAAGTAAGACATCAGGGACTCCTCGTTGGTGTAGAATTTGATGATGAGATTTCCGGTGTGGAAGTAAAACATGGATGCCTTGACAGAAAGCTTCTTATCACAGCAATCGGGGCACATGTCATTCGTATGATTCCACCACTGATTGTTACAGAAGAACAGTGCGATGAGGCTTGTGCGATTATTGAAGAAGCTGTAAAAGCATTATGTTAAGACGTTATTAGGCAAGGGTGTCACAAGTGAGTTTGTGATGCCCTTTTCTTTTTCTAGTTGAAAGAACAGAAAAAGCAGACAGAGATAGAAACGTCGCAGATATATTTGGCGAATGAATTCTGAATAGTTACAAAGTTTTAAAGATGACATTTTTATAAAGTAAGCATTATAGCCGACATTTATATTAAAAGATTATAGAAGTTAGAGAGGAAAAAAATATGGCACATCTTGTTATTACGATAGGATGCGAATATGGCGCGAAAGGCAACATGATCGGAAGAAAAGTTGCAAAGGATTTGGGAATAAAGTTTTATGATCGTGATACGGTTGATAAGATTATCAAGGAAGTTGGTATTCCTAAAGAAATCATGGAAAAGGTAGAAGAAGGTGGAACAATTGCCGGAAAAGGAGCAGAAGGTGATGTTCGTGGTTCTTTCTCCAAATATGCAGACTTAACACAGCGTGCGATTCACGTCCAGAAAACAATTATCCGTAAACTTGCAGACAGAGAATCCTGTGTAATTATTGGACGTTCTGCTGATTACATTTTAAAAGAGCAGAAACCAATACTGCGAATTTTCATTTATTCACCGGAAGATGTTCGAATTGAAAATGTTATGAAAAGCCATAACTTTTCTGCAGAGGATGCAAAGTTATTTATTACAGAAAAAGATAAACGTTATCATAAGAGACATCTTGCTCTGACAGGAAGTAACCGTGGTGACCGTCATAACAGAGATATGCTGATCGACAGCAGTCTTTTAGGCGTTGACGGAACTGCAGAACTCATTGAAGAAGTAGCAAAGAAAGTATTTCACGAATAGGAGGGACAGGATATGAACAAGAAAGAATCGGAATTTAATAAAGTATTTAGTGCCTGGGATATCCTCGTAATCGCCTTTGGAGCTATGATTGGATGGGGCTGGGTTGTATCAACCGGAAACTGGATTGAAAAGGGCGGCGTTCTTGGAGCGGCACTTGGATTTTGCCTTGGCGGCGTTATGATTTTCTTCGTAGGCCTGACTTACGCAGAGCTGACAGCCGCAATGCCACAGTGTGGTGGAGAACACGTATTCAGTCATCGTGCAATGGGTCCGACAGGTTCTTTTATCTGTACATGGGCAATCGTTTTAGGATATGTCAGTGTAGCGTGTTTTGAAGCTTGTGCATTTCCAACGATCATCACTTACCTGTGGCCGGGATTTTTAAAAGGGTATCTGTATACTGTTGCAGGATTTGATGTATATGCTTCATGGCTTGCAGTTGCAATTATAGTCGCATTTTTGATTATGCTGATTAACATTATGGGAGCGAAAACAGCCGCTATTTTACAGGCGGTACTTACCTGTATCATCGGTGGTGCAGGAATTTTATTGATTGTAGCTTCCGTAATTAATGGTACTGTGGATAATTTAGATGGACAGATGTTTGTCGGAAACACCGCAGGACTTAATATCAAAGCAATTCTCGGTGTTGCAGCAATGTCACCATTTTATTTTATTGGTTTTGACGTTATTCCACAGGCAGCAGAAGAAATTAATGTTCCTCCAAAGAAAATCGGTAAAATGCTTATTTTATCTGTAATTTTAGCCGTTGTTTTCTATGCACTTGTAATTATTGCTGTAGGACTTGTTCTTGACTCAGGTGCGATCATAAAATCACAGGAAGCAACCGGACTTGTTACAGCCGATGCAATGGGAACAGCATTTGGAATGAAAATCATGGCAAAAGTAGTTATTGTCGGTGGTATGTGCGGTATTATCACATCCTGGAACTCCTTCTTAATTGGTGGTTCTCGTGCAATGTATTCCATGGCAGAATCCTATATGATTCCAAAAACATTTGCAAAACTTCATCCAAAACATAAAACGCCAATTAATGCACTTATTCTTATTGGTGTCCTTACAATGCTTGCTCCATTTGCCGGAAGACAGCTTCTTGCATGGATTTCTGATGCAGGTAACTTCGCATGCTGTCTTGCTTACTGTATGGTAGCGGTTTCCTTTATGATATTAAGAAAAAAAGAACCCGATATGCCAAGGCCATATAAAGTTCCAGCTTATAAATTCTTCGGAACAATGGCAGTCATCATGTCCGGATTCATGGTATGTATGTACTGTATCCCGGGCAGCGGCGGAAGCCTGATCCTTCCTGAATGGGGAATGGTAGGAGCTTGGAGTTTACTCGGTGTAGTATTCTATGTTGTATGTAAGAGAAAATACAAAGAATCCTTCGGTGATCTTGTTGAACTTATTTCTGATGAAGACGCAGCAACACTGATGCCAGAAGCAGACGATGAGGAACTTGATAAGGTTATTGACGCAGCAATTGACAGGGTGCTGGCTTCTATTTGAGAGTAACAACAGACGAAACCGGGAGAATCGTATACTAGCATCTGTGACTTTAGTCGCGGCGGTTTGAATGCTCGCTTCCCCGCTCGTATCCAAACCTTGCTCCGAGGCCACAGATGCTAGTATACGATTCTCCCGGTTTCTGTCTTTGATAAATAGAAGCTCTGCGAGGATTTGAGTTGTGAGCAGTTAGCCTTGTTGTGGTTGCTCAAGTATGGTGATATGATTTTGCCTTCGATAACTAGAAGCTTAATGTGGATTTGAGTTGTAGGCTTCTGGTTGTTTTGATATTATGGTAATATTAATTAGTGATTTCGATTTATTAAAGGGCAATTTGGAAATTTGGATTGATATTTTCTACATTACTTAGAAAATATCAAAATATTATTGCGATAATGGGCAAGAAACATCTGTTTACTGCATCCTTTAAATAAGCAGAAGTCTTGAACTTTCAACCCCAAATCATTACAGCCCTTTTTGATTTAATTTATCCAATACAGCCAAAGTCAGAACCATGAGAATACAATATTCTTTATCTGTGGCCTCGGAGCTGCGAGTGAGTAAACTTATGTTAGAAAAGTTCTCATGAAAAGTTATTGATTTTGCGACTTTGTGTTTTTTGCAACGGAGTCAAAATCAATAACTTTTCATGAGAGGCTTTTCATAGAAGACTTTTTCTCGCAGCGACTAAAGTCACAGATAAAGAATAATTCATTCTCATGGTTCGTCTGTTAGCCTATATTCCCCAATAAATTAAATCACACAAAGGAGGAGTTTCATGGATTATTTATCTCATAATGTGGCAGTTAATTTAAAGCAGATTCGCCAGTCGAAAGGAATGAGTCTGGGCGAGGTTGCGGAGCAGACTGGAGTCAGCAAAAGTATGCTCGCTCAGATTGAAAAAGGTACAGCTAATCCCTCTCTTGGCGTACTTGGAAAGATTACAAGCGGTCTCCGTATAGAATTTCAGACACTTATTGATCCTCCAAGAGAAGACTTTTGCCTTGTAAGTCCAAAAGAAATTTTTCCTACAAAAGAACTGGAAGGGCAATATAAAGTCTGGACGTGTTTTCCTTATGAAGATTCTCATTCCGTAGAAGTATATCGGATTGACATAGAATCCGGTGGGGTCTATATGAGTGGGAGCCATGGAGAAAAAACAAGAGAGTACATTACAGTAACAGAGGGTGTACTTACGATAGAATGTCATGGACATACGCAGACGATTAATAAAGATCAGGTCTATAAATTTGAGACAGATCAGGCACATATTTATCGGAATGAGGGAGCGGAAATGGTGAGTTGTACTTGTTTCTTTCTTGATTATACTGGGTTGAGATGATAAACAGACGAGCCTCTGAACCCCATAAATCGGCTATCTTCCCTCTTTGGGAACGTCATCTTTACTCACAAAAAGATTCCGAGAGTGCATTATGGTTAGAGCGTGTTTGAAAAATCATTCCAGCAATCTGCACACCCCAATTTACGGTATATTTTGCCTTCATTCGGTTGCCGTAGCCCGCTACGCCGCCCTCATTCAGGCGAAATTTCCCGCAAATTGTGATGTACATCTTGCAGAAAGCATTTTTCAAACACGCTCTAGAGAGGAGGATGGATTGAGTAGTGTTGTATCAAAACTTATTTAAGTAATGTGTTATAAACAAGTTTATGTTGAACTTATATACATTTGCTTTTGCTAAAAATATAAAGATTAATAAATTAAAGGAAATGTTTTGGAGAGATGATTTAAAAAAACATGAGAAATTACTTTTTCACGGAGCTAAAAGTAAAATTGATGGGAAGATAGATATTCACAGAGGCAGACATAATAATGATTTTGGTCAGCGTTTTTATGCAGGAGAAAGTTATGAACAGGCAATATCGTTTGTTTCAGGATTTGAGAATTCATCGGTATATTATATTTGTTTTAATGATGATGATCTTACATGTAAAAGATATGAAGTAAATCAAGAGTGGATGATGACAATTGCGTACTATAGAGGTGCGTTAGATGAGTATAAGAATCATCCAGTTATAAAAAAATTATAGAACAGTCGAGAGCTTGTGATTACATAATTGCACCAATAGCAGATAATCGTATGTTTCAAATCATTAATTCATTTATTGAAGGAGAACTTACAGATGAACAATGTAAACACTGCCTTGCAGCAACAAATCTTGGAATGCAGTATATCTTTGTAAGCGAAAAAGCAGTATCGCAGGCAAAACTTATAGAATGTTGTTATATTTCGCAAAATGAAAGAGAATACTATAAGAATATACGACTTGAAGAGTCGAAGTTAGGAGCTAATAAAGTAAAATTAGCCAGAAAGCAATATAGGGGCAAAGGCCGGTACATTGATGAAATTTTGGTGTAAGGAAGTGGATAATGTATGAAAAAGATAGATAGGGATGGCTTGCTTTTGTGTGAACTTCAGGCAACAGCCTTTGAAAATTCTATAGATAAAATGGATTCAAGTTCTGAGATTTTTATTAGAAGATTTATGAAAAGCAATATAGCCAAAAGAATGGATGACGAATCAATCCTTGAAAGTAATCTTCAGGCAAATGATATTTTACAGTTAGTGGATGAGGAATATGGAGTTTCACATTATGGAACGGTAAAATATACTCATAATGAGATGTACTGGATTGGATACATCTATAGATATTTTGCAATTACCTACGAATTCACATCAGCACGAGTTTATAAAATCATAAAACCTAAAGAATTACGGGAATTATTTTTGCCATATCATACATTAGACCCATCTCAGGCTATTGAAAGAATATTAGAAGCAAAAGGATTATTACTTGATGAAGAAGCAGAGCTACAGCGACAGTACGAGATATTCAGAAAAATAAGGATGGGTTCAAAATGATTTCATCTACTTTATTCGTAACTTGACTTTTGAAGAACCGCCAAGCTTATTTTGCCTGCTCCATTAGCAATTTGATTTTTGCCCCAACAAACAGAAACTAAAAAAGAAGCCCTTATAATAAGGGCTTCTTTTTAGGTTCGTCTGTCTGTTCACAAAAACAAACCACTTATTTAGTAGTCATATCATCTGCCTTCTTACGAAGCTTAGCCATCATTCCCTTTTTCTCTGGTTTTGGAACCGGAGCTTTACGGAAGTTATTGATACTTGTGATGTAGATACCGCTGATCATTGCTTTAATCTCAGCTTTTACTGGAATTAAATCGTATACATTTTCATCAGCGATAAGGCTTGTAACCTTAGGTCCGATCTTAGCCTTTACTACAGGTACTTTTGCGCGGCGGGCTCTCTTTGGAGTCTGGTCAATTACAATCTGTGGAAGACCGGAATCTTTTAAAGGGAGTCTCTTTTTATCTATTACCAGCATAGTAACCGGAGTAGCGGCGCTAAATAACTGTTCTTTTTGTTCTTGTTGTTCTTTCTGAAGCTTGGAACCTTTGTAATAAAGGAATCCGAGAATGGCGAGTGCAACTAAAAGGATAATTGCAAAAACAATCCATGGGTTCATAATATTCCTCCTATTCTTTCTTTTTTTGATAACACAAATTTCATTCTAACATTATTTACGTTAATTGAAAAGAAAAAATTACGGTTTTATGCTACTTTTTCGTATAAATAAGCTTTTTAAAGCTGGTTACTACTGGGTAAGCATAATCTTTGATCGTTTTTTTAGTATTGCATCCAGATTAATATAATAATCTGGATGTGATTTGTTATTGTTGAGCTGCCAGCATATCCTCAATAGCTTTCTTAACATGCTCGCCAGCAAATTTCTTCTCAGCCGCCGGAAGGTCAGAAAACTTGAATGGCTTGCCAAAAGAAATTGTTACATGCGAAGGATAAACACGAAGTCCCGGATTATTTTCAAAGATGTCGCGTGTGCCGGTGATGGCAACAGGAACAACAGGTGCTTTGGCTCTTTGTGCCATTTTCAGGCTGCCACCCTTGAATTCTCCAAGTTCGCCGGTTGTACTTCTTGTGCCTTCTGGATAGATGCACATGGAGTACCCTTCTTTTAAATAGTCTACACCTTCAAGAATTGTCTGTAATCCTTTACGCACATCGCTGCGGTCTAAGAACAGACAGTGGATGCGCTTCATCCAGGAAGAAAGTCCAGGAATCTTTCCGAGACTGTCTTTTGCAACGAAGCCTACACCGCCGGGAATAGTAGCACCTGTAACGATGATGTCAAAGTAACTGCTGTGGTTTCCGACAAAGAGTGAAGCTTCATCCGGGATATTTTCCAGTCCATTTACCTCTATGGTAACACCGGATATTTTCAAAAGATGCTTAAATACTTTCTGAACTTGCTCCTGTGCAATGCGAGAAGCTTCCTGTGGATCCGTCTTCTCCAGCTTTTTTAAACGAGCCCGCATTGGGGTCGTAAATATTAAATAGAAAAATACATAAACTGCAATGCAGATAGAACGAAAAGTCATAATTTCCCCCTTTCAAACACACTCTAGCGTCCGTAAAGTTTTGTCACATCATAAAGGCGTTTTGCAACATCGCTTGTAAGAAGTTCCTTCTTCATGCGGTAAGCCCAGTTGCCGTCTGCTTTTCCTGGTGTGTTCATGCGACAGTCACTTCCCTGGCAGAATAAATCCTGAACAGGAATGATCGCAAAACGTGCAGGAGAACCGAAACAGGTGCGGATGAAGTCCCAGCTAACCTGCGAAGCGTCTGTATTCATGTAGCGGCGTACTTTATCGCGGGCTTTCTCAGATGCGGTTGCATACCAGCCTGTAGTTGTGTCGTTGTCGTGAGTTCCTGTATAGCATACGCAGTTATATGGCTGATTATAAGGAAGATAATTGCTGTCTTCGTCCTCAAATGCAAACTGAAGAATCTTCATGCCTGGTAATCCAAACTTGTCGCGTAATGCGCGTACATCATCGGTAATGATACCAAGATCTTCTGCGATAATTGGAGGTTCTTCTCCAAAAGTCTTAATTAATACTTCAAAGAATTCATCCTTTGGTCCGTCAACCCATTTACCATTTAAAGCAGTTTCAGAGTCGGCAGGAATCTCCCAGTAACTTTCTAAACCACGGAAATGATCAATGCGGACGATGTCGCTTAATAAGAACTGTGTTTTGAAACGTTCCATCCACCATTCGTAATTAGTCTTTTTGTGGTATTTCCAGTCATAAAGAGGATTGCCCCATAACTGACCTGTTGCGCTGAAATAGTCTGGTGGTACTCCGGCTACAACAGTAGGGAATCCATCGGAATCTACCTGGAACAGTCTTGGCTCAGCCCATACATCAGCACTATCGCCGGAAACAAAGATAGGAATATCTCCGATTAAAAGAATATCTCGCTCGTTAGCGTAGGCCTTTAACTGGCTCCACTGACGGCAAAATGTCCACTGAAGAAACTTCTCATAAAGAATCTCATCTTCAAACTCACGCTCAATAACAGCTTTCTGAGACTTTGTAGGTTTGCGGTATTTCTTCTCCCACTCTAACCAGTGAGCGCCGCCTTTGGACTTCTTGATTGCCATAAACATTGCATAATCATCAAGCCAGTGTGCGCTCTTACAAAACAGTGCAAGCTCAGATTTTAACGGATTATCCTCTGGAAGTTCTTTAAAGCGGGCAAATGCTTTCTTAAAGAGTTCTTCTTTATATTCTCCTACAGCAGCGAAATCTACTTCCTCGTCTGAAAAGTGAGGAACATTACTTAAATCAGCGTCTGTGAGAAGTCCTTCATCTTTCAGAAGTTCAGGGCTGATTAACAATGGCTGTCCTGCAAAAGAGGAAAAGCACTGATAAGGACTGTTATGTCCGCCAGTAGGTCCAAGCGGAAGAGTCTGCCATAAATGCTGGCCGGATTCCTGTAAGAAATCTACGAAACGGTATGCTTCTGGGCCTAAGTCTCCAATACCAAACTTTCCTGGTAAAGAAGTTGGGTGAACTAAGATACCGGAAAGACGGCGCATTCTTTTTAAAAGTGAAAATTTATCGTTCATACGAACCTCCCTTAAACTAAGTAGTACTGATAAATATTATACTGAATTTTGACAAAAATCGCAATGATTGATGAATGGAATTTGTCAAAGGAAAAGAGACGTCTCCGAAGAGAGGATAACCCCTATATTTGTGACTTTAGTCGCGGCGGTTTGAATGTTCGCTTCACGCGCTTACATTCAAACCTTGCTCCGAGGCCACAAATATAGGGGCTAT
>OATG01002077.1_pt1 | contig 12246 bp, 8 predicted proteins | sample 1516581 | NCBI WGS metagenome assembly OATG01 (sample SAMEA2579930, study PRJEB22360) | human gut metagenome | biome: human gut; feature: human-associated habitat; material: faeces | place: Denmark | collected 2008/2010
CTCGCGACCTCAACCTTGGCAAGGTTGCGCTCTACCAACTGAGCTACTCCCGCACTGAGAAAATCAATTTTAATGAAAACCCAAAATAAGTCAAGACAGCCCATCAGAGCGGCTCTACATATAAATGGGAGCGGGTTATCACCTATCTTTAGACTGCTGAGCAAAAAATCGGGACTCTCCGAAGAGAATCCCGATTTCGCACAAACTATCTATTCAGGCAAAGCTGATTAGAAGATGCTGATCGCGAGGAAGCCCAGAGCAACCGAGAAGACGATCGCGAGGACACCCGGGATGAAGAAGGCGTGGTTGAACACCCACTTGCCGATGCGGGTCGTGCCGGTGTCGTCCATCTGGACCGCGCCCAGAAGGGTCGGATAGGTCGGCAGAACGAACAGAGCAGACACAGCAGCGAACGAAGCGACGAGCATGCCGGAATCGCCAGGGTTGGCGGCGGTGATGCCGAGCGCCGCAACGATGGCCGGGGTGATGGCCTTAGCGGTAGCTGCCTGCGAGTACAGGAGCATGGCCGCGAAGAAGAACACGACAGCAAGCAGAGCCGGATAGGCAACAACGGTGTCAGCAGCGAACGTCTTGATTTCAGCCGTGTGGCCGGACACAAACGTGTCGCCGAGCCAGGCAACGCCGAGCACGCAGACGCAGGCAACCATACCGGACTTGAAGACCGAGCTTTCAGAGGCGATATCAGAGATGTCAACCTTGCAGCAAATCGTGATGAGCGTTGCAACGAGGAGCATCAGGGACATGATGGCGGCGTCACGAGGAACAATGACGGGACTGATCAGACCGATGGCCGGCGAAATAGCGGACGCATAGAGCACCACAAAGAGCACGCCGATCAGGAAGATGCCGACGGAGCGCTTGGCAAAAGGCTTGAGTTCCGTCTGAGCGGCACCCTGACCAATCTTGACGAGACCCTTGGCAAGACGTTCCTTGTAGACCGGATCGCTGTCCAGATCCATGTTCTGGATCTTCGTCATGACGAAGGCCGTCAGCATGCAGCCGGCAAACGTGGTAACGAGCCAAATGCCGATCAGAGCCGGGTAGGACCAGCCGAACGGTTCAAGCACGCCGGACATGTAAATCACGGCTGCGGAAACCGGAGAAGCGGTAATGGCGATCTGCGAAGCCACGACGGCGATCGAGAGCGGGCAGCAGGGACGAATCTTCTGTTCCTTAGCAACTTCAACGATAACTGGAATCATCGAGAAGGCCGTATGACCCGTACCGGCGAAAATCGTCAGCACATAGGTCACGACAGGAGCGAGGTAGTTGATGTACTTCGGGTTGCTGCGCAGGATGCGTTCAGCAATCTGAACAAGATAGTCCAGACCGCCGGCGAGCTGCATCGCCGAAATAGCTGCGATCACCGATGCGATGATCAGAATCACGTCCCAAGGAATGTTGCCCGGCTTCATACCGAGAATCAGACCAAGTACGAGAACGCCGGCGCCGCCGGCATAGCCGATGCCGATGCCGCCCAAGCGAACACCGAGGAAGATCGCGCCCAAAAGGACGATGATCTGGAGAATGAGCATGATATCCATAATGCCTCCAGGCATGGAGGAGAAACCCCGTCTGCCGCTGCTTCATTATTTGGCTCTATTGGCCGCTGCAGCTTGCATCAGAGGATGCGGAGACTGTCTGTCCTCGATCCCTTTACGGATATCTGAGTACCTGAGAATCCCGCTTTGGTGGTATTTGAACCTGCGGCCGTTCCGCTAGGAGCGACCGCAGTGTTCTATTTCCGGATCTTGCGTCCGGACGTCACCCGATTACTGTTCGAACTTCGGGTTGATCAGGTTGTCGTGCGTGAAGACCTTGTCCCACTGTTCCTGCGTGAGCATCTTCTTTTCGTCGACGATGAGTTCATGCAGGGACTTGCCGGTGAGGAAGCCTTCGCGAGCGATGTTCGCGCAGGGCTTGTAGCCGAAGTGGGGCTTGAGAACCGTGATGATGCCGAGCGAGCCCATCACGAGGTCTTCGCAGTGCTTGGCGTTGACAACGATGCCGTCAATGCACTTTTCACGCAGAGCGTTGCAGGAGTTCGTCAGAACCTTCATCTGCATATACAGAGCGAAGGAGATGACCGGTTCCATCACGTTCAGTTCAAGCTGGCCGGCGGAGGCGGCAAGCATGACGGAGGTGTCGAGACCGATGGCGAGGAACGCAGCCTGATTCGTCACTTCCGGGATAACCGGATTGACCTTGCCCGGCATGATCGAGCTGCCCGGCTGGAGCTGGGGCAGAACGATTTCGCCAAGGCCGGTACGCGGGCCGGAGGCCAGGAGACGCAGGTCATTGCAGACCTTCGTGAGCTTGACGGCGAGGCTCTTGCAGGCCGACGAGAGGGCGACATAGGCGCCGCAGTCGGACGTGGCGGCGATCAGGTCATCGCTGTTGACAAACGGGATGCCCGTCAGTTCAGCGAGGCGCTTGACAGCCTTGGCCGGGTATTCCGGATGGCAGGTAACCGTCGTGCCGATGGCGGTGGCGCCGAGGTTCACGACCTTGAGGTGTTCCTGAGCTTCACGGATCGTCTTGATTTCGTCGCCGATCGTGGTGCCCCAGCCGTGGAATTCCTGAGCGAAGGACATCGGAACGGCGTCCTGCAGGTGGGTACGGCCCATCTTGAGGACATCCTTCGTCTTTTCTGCCTGCTTGTAGAAGCTGGCGACGAGGTCCTCAACGGCCTTCACGAGGACGTTGGAGCGAAGGATCAGCGAGAGGTGAAGAGCCGTCGGATACGTGTCGTTTGTCGACTGGCCGAAGTTGGCGTGGTCGTTCGGGGAGACCTTCTTGTCACCCTTTGCGAGACCAAGGTGTTCGCAAGCGAGGTTGCAGATAACTTCGTTGCAGTTCATGTTCGTGGACGTGCCGGCACCACCCTGGAGCCAGTCAGTGACGAACTGATCGTTGTACTTGCCGGCGATGAGCTGGTCGCAGGCCCACACGAGCGCATCGGCAACATCAGCCGGGATCGTGCCGAGTTCCTTGTTCGTGAGCGCAGCGGCCTTCTTCACATAAGCGAAGGCGATGGCAAAGAACGGTTCCTGCGACATCGGCATTTCCGTGATGTGGAAATTCTGCTTGCCGCGCATCGTCTGGACGCCGTAGTAGACGTCATCAGGGATCTCGAGGGAACCAAGGAAGTCGTTTTCAATACGGGACATGTATATGCTCCTCAATATGTCCTAAGCGAGATTTCTGCGTTTGGGTCCGCTTTCATCCGCTTTGTGTTGAACCTTTGGATTCAGTCGAATTTCTAAGTAGAAACTCGTTGGTCCACCGAATCAAAAGGTGTTTTCTTTCGGTTCCGAGCTCTTCAAGCTAAGGGAATCTGCTTATCAGAGCTCGGGCACCTACCGAATAACTAAATATTACTGCGTAATCGGCTTGATGGGAATAGATTTCTTCTGCGTCGGCAGGACCTTATCGTAATTCCCCATACCCTGCTCAGCCATCTTGCGGCGGATGAAGGCGATCTGCGTCTTAAGGGGCAGATCCTTCGGGCAGAAGTCATGGCAGGCGAGCAGCGACATGCAGCCGAACACGCCGGACTCGTCACCGACCACTTCGTAGTAGTCAGCGTCGTTGCGTTCGTCGCGCGGGTCAAGGCGGAAGCGGGCAATCTTATTGATGCCCACAGCACCGATGAAGTCCGGACGGACGCGAACCGTACCGCAGCCGGCAATGCAGCAGCCGCATTCCACGCAACGGTCGAGAACGTAAATGTCTTCGGCGAGCTGCGGGTCCATCGGCACTTCCTTCTTGCGAAGGTCGATTTCCTCGTTCTTCATGTGAACCCATGTTTCCATGCGTTCGGACATGTTGCGCATCCACTTGCCGGTGTTGACCGAAAGGTCGCCGATGAGTTCGAACGCAGGCAAGGGGGCGAGCGTGAATTCCGTCGGAAGATCCTTGGTAAGCGTACGGCAGGCGAGGCCGGGCTTGCCGTTGATCAGCATGGCGCAGCTGCCGCAAATACCAGCGCGGCAAACGAAGTCGAACTGCAGGGTCGGATCCTGCTCGTTGCGCAGATCGTTGAGCGCAATGAAGAGCGTCATCGAGTCCGATTCCTGGAGCTCGTACGTCTGCATGTGCGGAACGCTGTCAGGATCCTGCGGGTTGTAGCGCAGGATGCTGATCTTGAGCATGCGGTGCTGCTTCTTAGCAGCGGGAGCGGCCGGGGTGGCGGGAGCCGCCGGGGTCTTCTGAGCTTCTTGGGTCATTTTTGTTACCAGCTCCAAATTAGTCGTTCAGCGGTTCGTCGATGCGTTCGTTGCGGCCCAGCAGGCGCTTGGGCAGCAGGTGCTGATACGGCATGATCGCGTCCTGAATGGCCCAGCGATCCTTGCCTTCGGCTTCCATCTTCTGACGGATAGCATCAACTTCAGCCTGACGCTTGGCAGATTCGGGGTTCTCGATGTAGTTCTTCACACCGTAGCCGCGGAAGCCCGGGGGAAGTTCCATCTTGCTGATGTCGAGCGGCTGATACGAAAGAGTCGGCAGCGTATCACCGTCCTTCCAGGTCGCAATCGTGCGGTTGAGCCACTTGACGTCATCGCGAACCGAGAAGTCTTCGCGGTAGTGAGCACCGCGGGATTCCTGACGATTGAGAGCGCCGTAAGCGACCGTCAGAGCGACGCGCAGCATCGAGCGGGTGCGGTAGGCATAGACGAGCTCGGGGTTGTTGCCCACGACGTCCTTGACCGGGATGTTGAAGGAGCGCTTGTAGAGTTCTTCGAGCTCCGTCACCGCTTCTTCCATATCCTTGCCGCGGCGGAAGATGCCGATCTTGGTCGTCATCACTTCCTGCATGCGGGTGCGCAGCTTGACGGCGTCTTCATTGCCGGTGCACTTAATGAAGCCGTTGAGTTCGTTCTGAACCTTGGCGAGCGACTCGTAAATGATCGAAGTCGGGATGTCGATGCCGTTTTCAGGCTTTTCGCAGAAGTCGGCGATGAATTCACCGACGATCATGCCGGCGACGACGGTTTCAGCAACCGAGTTGCCGCCGAGGCGGTTGAAGCCGTGCATATCCCAGCAGGCGGCTTCGCCGGCAGCGAAGAGACCTTTGAGCTGCGGAGATTCGCCGGTCGGGTTCGTGCGGACGCCGCCCATCGTGTAGTGCTGGGCCGGACGAACCGGAATCCATTCCTTCGTCGGATCAACGCCGAGGAAGTAGTGGCAGATTTCGTAAACTTCACGAAGCTTATGCTTGATGTGATGTTCGCCAAGCAGCGTGATGTCGAGCCAGAGGTGTTCGCCGTACTTGGTCTTGACGCCCTTGCCCATGGCAATGCGTTCTTCCATGCGGCGGGAAACCACGTCGCGGGAGGCGAGTTCCTTCTTTTCCGGTTCCACGTCCGGCATGAAGCGGTAGCCGTCAACGTCGCGGAGCAGACCGCCGTCACCGCGGCAGCCTTCCGTCACCAGAATGCCGGCCGGGAAAATGCCCGTCGGGTGGAACTGAATGGCTTCCATGTTCGAAAGCGAGGCAACGCCGGTGGTGAGCGCCAGGTCGTAACCCACGCCGTCGCAAATGACCGCATTCGTCGTGACGCGGTAGATACGGCCGGCACCGCCGCGACGTGGTGCGCGGTAGTGGCGGCCGGCACCGCCGGTGGCGATGGCAGTGGCCTTGGCCACGTAGGCCATCAGTTCGCCCGTGATCAGGTCACGGACGATAGCGCCGTAGCAGCGCTTGCCGTCGTGAATCAGACGAAGCGCTTCAACGCGTTCGATCACCGGAACCTTTTCTGCGATGAGGCGGTCGGACACCACGTTGAGCATGGCGTGGCCGGTACAGTCGGAGACGTAGCAGGTACGCCACTTCTTCGTGCCGCCGAAGTCACGCTGATTGGCGAGACCCGCTGCTTCCTTGCGTTCGGTAATCGTGACCTTTTCACCGTTGATGATCACCTGACGGTCGCCCGGGGTGATGCGGCTCCAGGGACAGCCCCAGGCGGCGAGTTCGCGCACAGCCTTGGGCGAGGTGTTCACAAACATGCGGACGACTTCCTGATCAGCGCCCCAGTCCGAACCGCGGACCGTATCGCCGAAATGGACGTCTTCATTGTCGCCCAAGCCTTTGATCACGTTGCCGAGCGATGCCTGCATACCGCCCTGAGCGGCCTTGGAGTGGCTGCGCTTCGGCGGAACGAGGGAAAGGACGATCGAGTCGTGACCGCGGCGCTTGGCAGCAACAGCCATGCGGAGTCCAGCAAGGCCGCCGCCGATGACCAGCACGTCGGTGTAAATGATTTTCATGAGTTTTTCCTCGGAAATCCCGCCTATTGGGCGGGAGGATCGGAACGCAGCTCCTGTCTGCGCATCCGCCCAGTCTTCTAAGAAGCCCTGCGCCTGCCTTCTTTCGAGGCCGTTCGCAGAACCGCTCCGGCTTTTTGAGCCTATTCCCGTTGGTTTTCGCCGCCGCCGCCGCATCTGCCCGCGTTCGTCTGAACGGAACTTCTGTATTGGAAGCGGGGAAAACTTCCTATACAGGTCTTAAAGCGCATTGTCGACGTTCCGTTTCTGGGACTCGCACCCAAGGAGGACATCAAAACCCGAGGCATCATGATGAAGCCCCGCGGCTAGAACCCGGAAGACGCTTAGGGAGGGATGAAAACATCTGCACCCAATTCACCTGAGTCGCTGTTCTCCTTCGAGCGGCTCAGTCAAACTAAAGGCATCCGAAGCCATTCCTGACGGCGTTTCTGCGGCAACCCGATCTTTTTTCCGGCAAACGGATCCTGAACGGTCTGCACAAAACTGTTGGGTCTCTAAGCTCTTCTACTTAGAAGTCTAACAACCTGTTGCATCTGGAACCACAGTGTTTTACGTTCAGACTGCGTTAATTGCTTATTCCAACGCAAAGAACCCGTGGATTTCCCTTGGCCTTCTGATCTATTTCTAACGGATAAGTATTGAGTCGTCGGCGCGCAGTTTAGCCGTCGACCTATCCCTAGAAATATTCGTATAAACCCCTAATAAAGCCTGACTTTTAAAGCGAAGCTTTTGTTCTGTCGAATGCAGAAAAATTCTGTTTTATTCCTTTTATTTCATATAAATAATAAAATCTTTAAGTCTCTATTACAGATAGAAGGGATCTAAAGCATTGATACTCTATTGTAGGTAGGTATTTACGTTAATAACACCATAGTATAACTCACCGAACAGATTGTTCGGTTTTGCTTTACGAATATAAGTCTTTTTACCTATATTTCTTCAAATTTCACTTCTAATTAAATATTAATAAATTATTTTTAGAAATACATTTTATAAATCTCTTCGGAAAACCCTAACGAGATATGCCTTTCGACATTTCACTTAGATCGCATCATGGGTCATAAATAGTTTGTGCTTAACAACATTCATAACCAGGACCTCTATTAACTCCCCAAAATCGATAGAATCAAGCATCAGAACTTTTTTCCTAGATGCTCTCGGAAGCACCTACAAGAGGAGAACTCAAATGGCCAACCGTATCGTTCAGACTGATTACGCTCCCGCCGCCATTGGTCCGTACAGCCAGGGCGCCTTCACGCAGATTGCGCTTTACTGCTCAGGGCAGCTCGGCATTGATCCGGCCACGGGGAAATTGGCTGACGGCATTGAAGAACAAGCAACGCAGGCCTTCAAGAATCTGCGCGCAGTCATCACGGAAGCCGGTCTCACGATGGCCGATATCGTCAAAGTAACGATCTTCCTTACCGACATGGCCAATTTCGACGCCGTCAACAAAGCCATGAAAACCTTTGTGCCGGCGCCGTTCCCTGCCCGCTCCTGCTTTGCCGTGGCGGCGCTCCCGAAGGGCGGCCTCGTTGAAATTGAGGCAATCGTTGATCGCATCGGTCAGCCCTTCTGAGCGTGAAGGCCCCCGCACCCATGCCGCCGCGTCCTTATGCCCGGCCTGCCGCCGAATCCTCTTCAGCCGCCTCTGAGCGCCGAGGAGGCTCTCGTCCTGCGGGCGAGATCAAGAGCGGCAAGCTTGACCCGCTGCCGGTGCGTCTCAAGCGCTTAGGACTTGTCTCCGACTGGGATTTCGTGCTGCATCTTCCGCTGCGCTATGAGGACGAAACCCGCATTGATCCGATCGGTCTCCTGCGGGCGGGGGAAACGGCTCAAATTCAGGGTGAAGTGGTGCGTTCGAGCACCATTTCAACGGCCCGCGGTCCGCAGCTGGTGGCTGAACTCGCTGATCAGACCGGGAGGGTGACGCTGCGCTTCATCCACTATTACCCGACGACGCGCTCGCTGCTCACAATAGGGACGACGCTGCGGGCCTTCGGCGAACCTCGTCCGGCCTATTCCGGCGGACTTGAACTCATTCATCCCAAACTCAAGAAGCCCGTGGCCGGTGAAGATGCGCTTCCTTCGTCACTCACGCCGGTTTATTCGCTCGGCGAAGGGGTACAGCAAACCTGGCTGAGAAAGCGTATCAACCGTGCGCTTCTCGATCTAATGGGGATGGATGATCCGCTGCCGGCGGAAGTTGCCGCAGCGCTGCAGCTGCCCGGTCTCAAAGCTTCGCTTGAATACCTGCACCATCCGCCTGCCGATGCGCCCCACGAACCGCTGATGAACCGTACGGATCCGCACTGGCAGCGGCTTAAATTCGATGAGCTGCTGGCCCAGCAGATCACGCTTAAACAACTGCGCGCAGCCGTGGGGCAGGAAAGTGCCCCAGCACTCACCGATTCGGCCGCAAAGCTCACGACAGCCTTTCTCAATGCGCTGCCCTTCGCACTCACACGGGCCCAAACGCGCGTGTGGGATGAAGTCGCGCACGATCTTGCCGAGCCTCGTCCCATGCACCGCTTGGTTCAGGGAGATGTCGGCTGCGGCAAGACCGTCATTGCCGCCATGGCGGCGCTTCGCGCGATTGAAGCCGGACGGCAGGCAGCCTTAATGGCGCCGACGGAAATTCTGGCCGACCAGCATTTGGAGAAAATCGCCCGCTGGCTTGAGCCCCTCGGCGTAAAAATCGTGCGCCTTACCGGCCGCCTCAAAGCCTCGGAAAAAGCCGCCGCGCTGGCCGCTGCCGCGTCCGGCGAGGCTCAGCTTGTTATCGGCACGCATGCGCTCATTCAAGAGGGCGTTGCCTTTAAGGCACTCGGCCTCGCGATTGTCGACGAACAGCACCGCTTCGGCGTCGAGCAGCGCTTAGCACTCACGCGTCTCATGCCGGACGGACGCCGTCCGCATCTTCTGATGCTTTCTGCTACGCCCATTCCGCGCACGCTGGCAATGAGCTATTTCGCCGACATTGATGTATCCGTGATCGACGAACTTCCGCCGGGCCGAACCCCCGTTGCCACCAAGCTCGTTCGTCTGGACCGACGCGATGCCGTTCTCGCCGTTGTCAACGATACCGTCAGCAAAGGACGGCAGGTGTACTGGGTCTGTCCGCTGATTGAAGAAAGCGAAATGCTGGACCTGACGCCTGCGTCGCGATGCGCCGAAGAGCTTGCAGCCAGACTTCCGAACGTTCGCGTGGGTCTCCTTCACGGCGCAATGAGCGCAGTTGAAAAGGAAGCAGCGATGTCGGACTTTGCCGCCGGGCGCATTGAGCTTTTAGTCGCCACAACAGTGATCGAAGTGGGGGTCGACGTACCCAACGCCACTCTGATGATTATTGAGCATGCAGAGCGCTTCGGCCTTGCTCAGCTTCACCAGCTTCGAGGACGCGTCGGCCGCGGCGGCGGGGCTGCCGCCTGTGTTCTGCTTTTTGACGGCAATCTTTCCGAAACGGGCAAAGAACGCCTGAAAATCATCCGAGAAAGCAATGACGGCTTTGAAATTGCCCGGCGCGACCTCGAGCTGCGCGGTCCGGGGGAATTTCTCGGTGAACAGCAGTCCGGCATGCCCATGCTTCAGTTTGCCGATCTGGATTCCGACGCTGAGCTCGTTGAGACAGCATCACGCACGGCCGACCTGATGCTCAAGCAATACCCCGAGCAGGCCGCGCGCCACGCCGCAAGGTGGTTTTCCGCTAAAGCGGAGCTCTTAAAAGCTTGACTGCAGCTGGTTAAGTACTGATTTTTTAACACCTTCCCAACATTTCCATCATGACACTCACTGAACTGAAATACGTTATCGCTGTCGCGCGGGAGCGGCACTTCGGCCGCGCCGCAGAAAGCTGCTGCGTGAGCCAGCCTTCCCTCTCGGTAGCTATCAAAAAGCTCGAAGAAGAACTCGGCGTCACGCTCTTCGAACGTCGTTCGAACGACATTGCCGTCACGCCCATCGGCTCTCAAGTAATCGCTCAAGCCCAGAAGGTGCTCGAAGAAAGCCGCCGCATCATCGACATTGCCCACAGCGGTCAGGATCCGCTCTCGGGACCGCTGCGCCTCGGCGTGATTTATACGATTGCGCCCTATCTTCTGCCTGAGCTCATCAGTGCGATGACCGTTGCCACGCCCAAAATGCCGCTCTTCCTTGAAGAGAACTTCACTTCTGAGCTGCTCAACAAGCTTCGCTCGGGGCAGATTGATGTGGCCGTCACCGCCAACACGCTCTCCGACACGGGCTTCATGACCCAAGAGATCTATGAAGAGAACATGGTCGTGGCCGTACCCGCGCATCACCCTTGGGTGAACCGCTCCTATGTGGGTCCCGATGAGCTCAAAGACCAGACGATGCTCCTGCTCGGCACCGGCCACTGCTTCCGTGATCAAATTCTCGGCATCTGCCCCACCATGGCGCGCTTTCAAGCTTCGGCCTCCACTGTGCAGCGCACCGTTGAAGGCTCTAGTCTGCAGACGATCTGCCACATGGTCGCTCAGGGCCTGGGCATCACCGTGCTGCCGTCGTCGGCCGTGCCCTATCTTGCGGGGCTTTCCAACACTGTAAAGATCATTCCGTTCAAGAATCCCACGCCGACACGCCGCGTTGTGCTCGTCTGGCGCAAGAGCTTCACCCGCATGGCGGCGGTGGACGCACTGCGCGAGCAGATGAAGAAGCTTCGCCTGAATGGCTGCGTGCCGCTTAACGAACCCGCACTTCTGCGCTGATCTCGACGGCTTCGAGCACTCAAACCAAGGAATCCGCCATGACCGATGACCAGCAGCCGGCCCCCGGCGCAGCAGAACGCAGAAGGAGCACTGCTCGATCTGCTGCCGCCAAGCGAGTGCGCGGCGATTTCGTCGCTCAAATTCCCAAACGGTTTTCAGAAGGCTTCACGGAACGCATCGACCTCATCATTCGGATCGTCTTTATGGTCGTGGTGGCCGTCGGCTGCTTCCCTTTGGTCGGAACCTTCCCGGCAGCGGGTAGAGTTCGTTCGGCTGCTACCTTGTGCTCGAACCGTTCCTGACGGCCATTCTGATCGCAGCCGTACTTGCAGTCGTAACCTGGCCGGTTTTCAACAAACTGCGCAGCGGCATGCGGCAGTCGTCTACCGCCGCAGCCTCGGTGATGGTTTTGTCGATTGTGGTGCTGGTGCTCATCCCGCTCTCCTTCCTGCTCGTCGCCTTGGCGCAGCAGGTGCCTCGCGGGGTGCAGGCCGCAGCGGCCTGGCTTAAGGACCCGCTGCCGATTCTCCAGGCCGTGCAGAGCATCCCTTATGCGGGCGATTGGCTTTACGGAGAACTCGTTTCAGCCATCGATCCGCAGACCTTTGCGCACACAATGCAGCGCATTCTCGAGCCGCTTTCCACGTGGGTGCTTAACGCCGCAGTCAATGTCGGCTCGGGCGTCATGCAGCTCGCCTTCGTGACTTTCATCGTGTTCTTCTTCTATCGCGACGGTTCGTGGTTTGCCGACCGCATTTCGGCCGTGGTTGAACGCGTTTCGGGCGGGATTGCCGAAGAAATCACCAAGATTCTCGTCAACACCACTCGTTCAGTGGTCTTCGGAATCGTGGGCACTGCCATTGGTCAAGGACTCGTTGCCGGCATCGGCTTTTGGATTGCGGGAGTTCCGGGCGTACTCATCTTGTCCTTTGCCGTCTGCATGCTGTCTGTCATTCCAATCGGCCCTCCGCTCATCTGGCTGCCGGCAGCCGTCTGGCTTTGGAGCAAAGGGGAACTTGGCATGGCGGCGTTTCTCGTTCTTTGGGGAACACTTGCCGTCTCAAGCGTAGACAATTTCATCAAGCCGCTCTTGATTGCCCGCGGCACTTCAATGCCGATCGCGCTCATCTTTCTCGGCGTATTCGGCGGCGTGCTCGCCTTCGGCTTCCTCGGCCTCATCCTCGGGCCGCTTCTGCTTGCAAACCGGCAA
>OATG01002090.1_pt1 | contig 12166 bp, 12 predicted proteins | sample 1516581 | NCBI WGS metagenome assembly OATG01 (sample SAMEA2579930, study PRJEB22360) | human gut metagenome | biome: human gut; feature: human-associated habitat; material: faeces | place: Denmark | collected 2008/2010
GCCCATGCCGCCAAAGCCGCCGCCGCGCGGAGGCCGGGGTCCACGGGAACCACCGTAGTAGCCGCCCGGCGGGGGCGGCGGCGGGCCGCGGCGGCCACGTCGTCTGTAAGGAGGACGGGGTCCGCCGAAGCACCACAGCCAGCCGCAGGGGCTGGCAAAAACATAGGCCATTGACCGGATGATGACGATAAGCAGAACAGCGCCGACCACAAGGGTCAAGATGTCGGTCAGGGTGCTGCCGCCGCTGCTCTGGCTACCCTGATACCCGGGCTGCACGGTACTGCCGTTGCCCACGCTGCCGGAAAGGCTGACCCCGTAGATGTCCGCAATGGTGTTTGCCACGTTCCGGGCACAGGTGGTCACTGCACCGTCATAATCCTTTGCGGCGAACTGATCTTCCATGGTCTGGGCGATGGCGCTGGACTGCTTTGCCAGCGTGGTGTTGCGGAAACCATCGCCGTAGGTCAGGTAGTAGTCGCCGTCCGCATACTGCGCCGATTCCATTACCAGCAAGATCAGCACGCTGTTATTCTGGGAGGACGAACCGATGCCCCAAGCGTTGAAAGCCTGTGTGGCGTAATCCTCTGTGGAATCATTGCCTGTGTATTCTACAGTCAGTACACCGATCTGTGCGCCGCTGCAGCTGGATTCCAGCTGGGCGTTCAGTTCGATGATGGTCTGCACGGTGCTGCTGCTCAGCACACCGGCATCGTCCACCACGCACTCGCCCTTGGGCAGGCTGGGCAGCTGGGCGGCAAAGGCCGCCGGGCACAGCACCGCCGCGCTGACCACCACAGCCAGCACCAGTGCGCTGATACGTTTTGCAAAGTTTTTCATGCGAAGGGCTCAACCTCCTTTACGCCGGACAAAGCTCCCAGCACACTGGCCGGGAAGCCGCCGACATCCTTCTGATATTCATACACCGCCGTATTATACTGCAAGGTGCCGATGATGGTGGCTGCACTGTTGAACTGACCGTACTGCCCCTGCACCGCGCCCATCTTCATGGGGTCGGCGGCCTGCTCCTGTAATTTTGCATACAGCTGGTCGATGGCAGTGCCCAGTGCCTGATCGGCCTGATACAGTGCGTGCATCGTGCTGCCCTGATAATAGGGCAGCGAGGTCATCGTCTGGCTTTTGCCGCCGTTCTGCACCGCTTGCAGACAAGCGGAGAAATCATTCAGCGCCGTCTGTGCGGCCAGCACCTCGGCGCTGTCTGCACCAAGGGTATTGGATGCGGTGGTGAGGATATTTGCGGCCGTGTTCTCCCGGGTGGTCAGTTCCTCGCTCAGGTTATAGCCGTTGTCGGCGGCGACCCCTGCGGTGAACCACTGGCGGGCGGTGTTGTACTTGCCGCGCAGCTTGGCGCTGCCAAAGCCGAAAAAAGCGGCCAGCATCACCACTACGCTCAGTGCCAGCGCCGCCGCCCGGGTGGAAAGCGCAGCGGGCAGCTTTGCTTCCAGTGCGGCCAGCTTCTGCTGGCGGGGGGGCAGCTTTACGGTCTGCTCCAGTTTTGCCTTTTCGCGGTAGCTGCCCGCGTCAAAGCCGCCGGGAGCGGTTTGTTTATCGTTCTGAGAAAAATCAGCGTTTGCCATTTCAGCTCCGGATCTCCATCATTTTGGTTTTCAGCTCGTCCTCGATGCGGGTCAGCTCCTGCTCGGCGGCGGCGCGCTTTGCGCGTCCCTCGCTCTGGATCTTGTTCAGCTCGTCCAGCGTCTCGATCAGGCTCTTGTTGGTCTGCTGCAGGGTCTCAATATCCACGATGCCGCGCTGGCTCTCCTTGGCGGTCTCGATGGTGCCCATCTTCAGCGCCTCGGCGTTCTTCTTCAGCAGGTCGTTGGTCATGTTGGTCACGGCGCGCTCTGCCTGCATGGCCTGCTGGCTGTGTGCCAGACCCAGTGCCAGCACCATCTGGTTCTTCCACAGCGGGATGGTATTCACGATGGTGGACTGGATCTTTTCCGCCATCATGGTGTTGTTGTTTTGCAGCAGACGGATCTGGGGGCCCATCTGCAGGCTGATATTGCGGGTCAGTTCCAGATCATACAGCTTTTTCTCAAAACGCTCGCACTGGTCGGCAAGGTCGCGGGCAGCCTGTGCGTCCTCCGGCAGGCCGGAGACCTTGGCCTTGTCCATAGCCTGCTGCAATTCGTTGGCACGCACATCTGCCAGCTTTTTCTTGCCGGCAAGGATATACATACTCAGCTCCTTGAAGTAGGCCATGTTCAACTCGTACATCTTGTCCAGCATGGCGATATCCTTGAGCAGCTGCACCTGATGGGCTTCCAGCATGGACTGGATCTTTTCCACGTTGGTCTCGGTCTTGTCGTACTTGGTCTTGAGGGCCTCCAGCTGGCTGGTTTTCTTCTTGAAGAAGCCCATGATGCCCTTCTGCTGCTCCTCGTTGGCGTCAAAACTCTTCAGCTCGCCGATGAGGTCGGTGATCATATCGCCCACCTCGCCCAGATCCTTGGTGGACACCTTGGAGAGGGCAGCCTCGGAGAAATCGCCGATCTTCTTCTGGCAGGCAGAGCCGTACTGCAGCACCTGCTGGCTGTTGGTGATGTCGATCTTCTGGGCAAACTGATCCACCATGGCCTGCTCCTCGGGGGTCAGGTTCACCTGTGCTTCCGGGGCAGGGGCAGCGGCGGGCTTTTCCTCCTGCGGCACAGCGGCGGGGGTGGGGTCCAGCGTCAGGGTGGGCACTGCGGGGGCATCCAGATCAAAGTTCAGGGTATTGTCAGCCATAAGTGATTCCTTCCTTTCAAAATCCCGAGGGGATATTCTGATTTTACTTGCTCAGACCCTGCCCTTTCAGCATATTCTGCAAAACGGTCAGGTCTGCGGACAGGTCCATGCTCTCTGCCGCGTACAGGGCATCCAGCTGGTTTTCAAAAGCCGTGGCAATGGAGGCGGCGTTGTGCTCCACCTCGGCGCGGATGGCGGCGGCGTTCTCGCCCCGCACACCCTGCTTTGCAAGCTTTGCGTACTGCTGCAAAACGTTTACGGCGTCCGGCAGATAGTAGTTGGCAAACCGGCGCACCTGCTTTGCCTTGGCGGGGTTTGCTTCCACGGTTTCCACGATGGAGCGTCCTGCCTTTTCCATGCGGGTCATGGCGGCAGACAGCTGCGGGTCGGGCAAAGTCTCGTTCAGCGCGTGCAGGGTGTCCAGCTTCTGCTGGATATCGGTCAGCATCTGGTCCACATCCTCCACACCGGTGTGGAAAGGTACTTCCCGCTCCACCACCCGGGGCGGGCAGGTCTTTTGTGCCACGCCAAAAGCCACGGCGGCACCGCCCAGCGCCACCAGCAGCGCCCATAATTTATACACCGGCAGCACTGCGCACAGCACCACGAACACCAGCGCCATGGCGTAAAAAGGCAGCACGCTGGGCTTTTGGGTGCGGATGATCTTGCTCATGGTCATTTCTCCTTGTCCGGGGCAGTGCGCCCCTTATGATATCCATAATACAACGTCCGCAAAAAAACGCAAGTATCCCGCAAAAGAATTTACAGCCTTGTCATCATTTTACGATCCAGTCCGCCAGCGCAGCGCCCCAAAGCTCCTCCAGCCGGGCGGGGCTGCAGGCGGCGTTGGCGGGACTTGTACTTGGCAGACGGACAGCCGGGATGCCGGTAAGCGGCTGCTGATATTTTGTGTAGATACGGTAGGCTGTGGCACCGTTGCAGAACACCGCCCGGATAGGTGCCTTGCGCAGCAGCCCGGCGATATCGTTGGGCACCACATCCCGGATGGAAGCATCCGACGCGCCGGTGATAGTGCAGCTTTCCAGCGTATCCCACAGCGCCAGCCCGTGGCGCAAAAGCAGCTGCTTTTTGGCGGCGATATCCTCCCGCGCGGGCAGCGGCTCCCCGGTCAGCGCCGCCAGCAGCGGCCAGAACCGGTTTTGCGGGTGGCCGTAGTAAAAGGCCATCTCCCGGCTTTTGGGGCTGGGCCATGTGCCCAAGATCAGTGCCCGGCTGCGGTCATCGTATACCGGCGCAAAGCTCATAAGCTGCCGCCTGCGCTTTCAATATTGCCCCATGCAGAGCCAAAGTCCTTGCCGGAGGGCTCCGCACGGGGGCCGTCGAACCACAGCTCCTCGATCAGCGCCGCCACGCCGTCCTCCCGCACGTCCCCGATGATCCGGTCGGCAGCGGCCTTGGCGTCCGGGGTGCCGTTCGCCATGCAGGCGCTCAGGCCTGCGGCTTTCAGCATCCCCACATCGTTGGCAGAATCGCCCACAGCCACGGCATCTGCCAGCGTAAGCCCCATCTGTGCACACAGGTCGGCAAGTCCTACGCCCTTATCCATGCCGCCGCGCACGATATCGTAGTAGCAGTAGCCGTCCGCATTCTGCGCGCCCGTCTGCATCCAGTGCAGGCCAAGGTAGCCGTATTTTTCGTGGAAGCGCTCCACCTCCTGCGGCGGCATGGCGGCAAAGGCGGCGTGGGGCATATCCAAAAGATGTCTGTCCTGATCCTCGCCGTCCACGCAGTCCAGCCCGGGGCTGTTCATCATCTGATAGCCGGTGTGCAGATACTCGTACTCGCAGTAGGCGTAATAGGCATCCCGGAAGTTGAATTGCAGCGGGTAGTTATAATCCTCGCAAAAATCCACCAGCACATACATTTCCTCGCTGGTAAGCGGATGCTCGGCTATTACGTTGCCCTGCCTGTCCACCACGCAGGCACCGTTGCAGGTAATGGCATAGTCGTACCGGATGCCGCCCAGCTGGTTTTTATCCCGGATACCGGGATAGGAACGGCCGGTGCTGAGCACGAATTTGCCCCCGGCGGCCTGCAGCTTTTTCACCGCCTTTACCACCGCCGGGCGGGGCTTTGCTTCTCCAAAGGGCATCAACGTGTTGTCGTAATCGCTTGCCAGAATCTTATATTGCATGATCATCTCTCCTGTGTGCATCGTTTTCTCCCAGTATAACACATTTCAAAGTCCAGCGGGAGAGGGGGAATATTAAAAATGCCCTCCGCTTGCGCTCTGGGCAAATATAGCGGAAACTTCTTTTGATATAGGGCGTTTGTCGCGCTCTGCGGAGCGCTCCAAACGCATTTTTCACGGAAAGGGTCGTAAAGACAAGATACAGCCTTTCCCGCAGCGCCGCGCTTTCGCAGAAAGCGGCGCTGCAAATGCCGTTTTCCTCCACGACCCCACCTGTGAAAATGGGGTTCAGAAACGCCCGCAGGCGTTTCTGAACCCCGAAATAAAAAATAATATTTCCTTAGCTTATGCGCAGAGCAACGCGGAGCGCATTCCAAATCGTCCCACGCAGCAAGGAAGCTGCGGTCTGTTTTACCCCTTCAGCGGTACAAAGCCCACAAGGTCTTTGACGACCTCGCCGCCGATGATAAGACCGGCTACCGAAGGCACAAAGGCGTTGGAGCCCGGCACTGCGCGGCGCACAGTGCACTTGCGCTGGGTACCCGGGGGACAGATGCAGTGGTTCTTGCAGCTGATGGAGTCGTCCTCGATGGGGGTCATGGCAGGCTCCTTGGAGTAGACCACCTTCAGGTGCTTGATCTTGCGCTTGCGGCACTCGGTCCGCATCACCTTTGCCAGCGGGCAGACAGAGGTCTTGTAGATGTCGGTCACCTCAAAGCGGGTGGGGTCCATCTTGTTGCCTGCGCCCATGGAGCAGATGATGGGCGTGCCCGCCTCCTTGCACTTCATCACCAACGCCAGCTTGCCGGTAACGGTGTCGATGGCGTCCACCACATAGTCGTACTGGGTAAAATCGAAATCGTCCTGCGTCTCCGGGCCAAAGAAGCACCGGTGGGTGGTCACCTTGATGTTGGGGTCGATGTCGTGGATGCGCTGTTCCGCTACATCTACCTTATATTGTCCCACCGTGCTGCGGGTGGCGATGATCTGACGGTTGAGGTTGGTCAGGCAGACCTTATCGTCATCGATCAGATCCAGTGCGCCCACGCCGCTGCGTGCCAGCGCCTCCACCGTGTAGCCGCCCACGCCGCCGATGCCAAACACTGCCACCCGGGCGTGGTGCAGCTTTTCCATAGCCTCTGCACCCAGCAGCAGCTGAGTGCGGGAATACTGATCCTGCATTTTGTTCTCCTTACTTTTCTACGCGGGTGATGGTGCCGCCGCCCAGCACCACATCGCCCTGATACAGCACGGCAGCCTGTCCCGGGGTGGGGGCACGCTGGGGCTGGTCAAATTCCAGTCGGAAGCCGTTTTCTGCGGGGTAAACGGTGGCCTGCTGCTCGGCCTGATGATACCGGGTGCGGGCGGTGACCCGCAGCGGCCCGGTCAGCGCCGGGATGGCGATCCAGTTCACATCCTCTGCGTAAACGATGCGGTCAAACAGTTCACTTTCCGGCCCGACCGTAACGGTATTGGCCTGCATATCCTTGCCGCAGACGTACACCGGTGCGCCCAGCGCAAGACCAAGCCCCTTGCGCTGTCCCAGTGTGTAGCGCACCGCGCCGCTGTGGGTGCCCACCACCTTGCCGCTCTGATCCAGAAAATCTCCGGCGGGGTAGTGCTTGCCGGTAAACTGCTCCATAAAGCGGGCGTAGTCGCCGTCCGGCACAAAGCAGATATCCTGACTGTCGTGCTTTTGGGCGTTGATAAAGCTGTGCTCCTGCGCGATCTCGCGTACCTCGGTCTTGTGCAGCGCACCCAGCGGCAAGCGGATATGCGCCAGCTGCTCCTGCGTAAGGTTATACAGCACATAGCTCTGATCCTTGCCCTCGTCCAAGCCCTTTTTCAGCAGCCAGCGGCCGGTTTCTGCGTCCTGCTCCACCCGGGCATAGTGGCCGGTGACCACATACTCCATGCCGTGCTCTGCGGCCCAGTCCAACAGGTGGCGGAACTTCATATATTTATTGCAGTCGATGCAGGGGTTGGGGGTGCCGCCCGTCTCGTAGACGCGGATGAATTTTTCAATGATCTGTGCCCGGAAGTCGGCGGTGAAATCCAGCACCTGATACGGCATATCCAGCGCAAAGGCCACCTCGGCGGCATCCTCGATATCTTTTTCCGAGCAGCAGGTCTGGTAACCGGACTGTCCCAGCGTTTCGTTGTGGGTAAGCCGCATGGTGATGCCGGTGCAGTCGTAGCCTGCCTGCTGCATCAGGCAGGCCGCCACCGAGCTATCCACGCCGCCGCTCATGGCAATGAGGGCGCGGGGACGGTTTGCAGGGTTCTGAGTGGTCATAGATTCTCCTTTTATGGGTTCAACATACTAAAGCAGTAGTATAATACTACCGCAGCATAAACCGCTTGTCAAGACGCTATAATTTTCTGCGCCGCAGCCAGCAGCGCCGGTTTTTCGTTGGGATATTCTGCGTGGATGACGCCGTCCAGCAGCGCTTCCAGCACCCGGCGCAGCGCAGGCCCTGCCGGGATGCCCGCTGCCATCAGGTCGCGGCCGTTCACCGCCAGCTGGCTCACCCGGCAGCATACGCCGTCGGCTTCCAGCTGCCGCGCCCGCTGCGCCGCAAGGGCGCAATCCGGGGCATTCTGCGGGTGCAGCGCCGCGCACAGTGCACACAGCCGCTCCACGGTGCACAGCCCGTATCGGCCTAAAATCTGCCGAAGGTGGATATCACCGGGGTGTGCAGAAGCTTTCTCCTCGGACACGAGTCGGGCCATTCCATCGCCCGCCCTACTGCCTACGGCAGCAGGGTCCCACCCCAGCGGACGGTCCTCGGAGAAACTTCTGCACACGCCCTCCCCCGCCGTTTCCCGCACCAACACGGCGGTCTCCTCGATACAGACGTTGGAGCAGCGCAGCCGTTTGAGCACACGGCGGGTGGCGCTTTCGCCCAAACTGCGCAGCAGCGCCGCCCAGCGCACCGGCAGGTTTTTCTCCCCCGCCGGGCAGGCATCCACCACCGGCTTTGCGGCATCAAGTGCCGCCGGGGTCAGCTCCGGCAGTACCACCGCCAGCACTGCGGGTTCCAGATACGCCCCCGGCTGCGGGGCGGTCAGCAGCTTTGCCAGCTCCTCCTGAATGCGCTCGGCAGAGATGCAGTCCAAATGGGGTGCCAGCTGCCGCGCCGCCCGGGCGGTGGCAGCGTCCAGCGCAAAGCCGAACCTTGCGGCAAAGCGATACAGCCGCAGGATGCGCAGCGCATCCTCGGTAAAGCGCTGCTGCGGCTCCCCCACCGCCCGCAGCAGACCGTTTTGCAGATCTTTTTGTCCGCCAAAGGGGTCTACCAGCCCCTCGGCTTCATTATACGCTATGGCGTTGATGGTAAAATCCCGCCGGGCAAGGTCCTCCCGCACATCCGGTACGAACTGCACTTCGTCCGGGTGACGGCCATCGGTATAGCTGCCCTCGGTGCGAAAGGTAGTGGTCTCGTACAGCTGCCCGCCGTATTTGATGGTGACCGTTCCGTGCTGCAACCCGGTGGGGATGCACTGCTCTGCCCCAAACAGTTCCATCACCTGCTGCGGCAGGGCGCTGGTGCACAGGTCCCAGTCGTGGGCGGTGCGCCCCAAAAGGCTATCCCGCACGCAGCCGCCCACGGCATAGGCTGCGTAGCCCGCTGCGTGCAGGGTGTCCAGCAGGGCAGCTGCCCCGGGGTCAAGTGTCAGCTTCATTCCTCGTTCTCCTCGTAATGCAGGGTGATGCGCTTGCCGTCAAAGCCGCATTCTGCCGCCGGGAAGATGCTTTGCGCCTGTGCAAGCTGCTGTTCCGGGTCAGTGATCATGGGGGAATAGTGCACCAGCCACAGCCGCTTTGCCCCGGCCTTTGCAGCCAGCGCCGCGCTCTGTCCAAAGGTGCTGTGCCCCCACTGCGCGGCCTGCTCCTGCTGCTCCGGCAAAGCATAGGTGGCATCGCAGAGCAGCAGGTCTGCGCCCTGCGCCGCCTGCTCCAGCGTCGGGCAGGGCGCACTGTCGCCGGAAAAGACGAACCGCAGCCCCTTGCGGGGTGCGCCCAGCACCTCGGCGGGCTGCACCATGTGCTCTGCCAGCGGCACAGCCTGTCCCCGCTGCAAAAGCCGCCACTGGGTCACCGGTACGCCCAGCGCCCGCGCCTTTTCCGGGTCGAACCTGCCCGCCCGGGGCAGTTCCAGCCGGTAGCCCAGACTGCGTACCCGGTGCTTTGTTGCCACCGGCAGCAGCGCTGCCCCGGCGGGCCACCCATCCGAAAGCGCATCCAGCGCCACCGGCTGCCCGGCGCGGCAGACAAGCGGCTTTACCGCGTAGGGCAGCGGCCCGGTCAGGGCATACACCGCCCGCCAAACCTCCAAAAGCCCCTCCGGCCCCAGCAGCACCAGCGGGCGGGTGCGTCCCTGCGCCCCAAGGGTCTGCAAAAGCCCGGGCAGGCCAAAGATATGGTCCCCGTGGTAGTGGGTCAGGCAGATGGCGTCCGCACGCATCAGGTTCACCCCGGCGCGGCGGGAAAGCCGCCCCAGCAGCAGGCTGTGCCCGCCGCACTCCGCCACAGCGGCGGTCAGGGCGCGCTCCGGCAGCGGCATGGTGGCAGCCGTGCCCAGCAGTGTAATGGTCAGCATAAGCAGTTCCTCCGTGGTTCTTCCCTGTTATCTTACCACAAACCCCGCCGGTGCACAATTCTTTCTGCTGCGTCATAAGCTGGGCAGAGCCTTGAAAAAGGAGGGCACAGCCTATGCAGCGCGACCGCAGAAAACGACATTCCCCCGCCCGGCACCCGGTGCTTTTGCGCCGGGTGCTGCTGGTGCTGTGCATTCTGGCGGTGCTGTGGCTGGGGTACAGCTGCATGATGCCGCAGCTGCTTTTTTCCGCCCGGGGCACCATGATCTTTGTGCCGGACCCGCCGCTCCGGCGGTAAACGGAAAACACATTCCTTCAGCACCGCGCCATCCCCCGCCGCACAAGTCCATACTTGAAGAAAAACGCAAAATAGTGTATTATATAGTATTATGAGTATAAGGGGCACGCTGTGTGCCCTGACAGGGGGAACCTATATGGCTGATAAAAACTTTCTGACAGATATCATCGATGCCGACCTTGCCGAGGGCAAGGTGCAGCAGATCCACACCCGCTTCCCGCCGGAGCCCAACGGCTATCTGCACATCGGCAGCGCCAAGGCCATCTATATCAACTGGTCCATTGCCAACCAGTACGGCGGCAAATTCAACCTGCGTCTGGACGACACCAACCCCGCCCGCGAAGGCGAGGAGTATGTCAACAGCATCATCGAGGATCTGCACTGGCTGGGTGCCGACCCCAACGGCGGCATCTTCTACGGCAGCGATTACTTTGATAAGTGCTATGAGTACGCCGAGAAGCTGATCACCGAGGGCAAAGCCTATGTGGATGACCTGACCCGCGAGGAGATGCGCGAGTATCGCGGCTCCGATGCCGGCAAGCCCTCCCGCCCGTCCCCGTGGCGCGACCGCAGCCCGGAAGAGAACCTTGACCTGTTCCGCCGGATGCGTGCCGGTGAGTTCAAGGAAGGCGAAAAGACCCTGCGCGCCAAGATCGATCTGGAAAGCCCCAACATGAATATGCGTGACCCGGCCATCTACCGCATCAAGTACGCCGAGCATCACCGTCAGGGCAGCAAGTGGTGCATCTACCCCATGTACGACTTCGCCCACCCCATTCAGGACGCCATCGAAGGCATCACCCACAGTATGTGCAGTCTGGAGTTCGAGAACCATCGCCCGCTGTACAACTGGGTCATTGAGAACATCTTCGGTGCCGAGTTCCCCAAGCAGCGCGAGTTCGCCCGTCTGAACATGACCAACACGGTCATGAGCAAGCGCTATCTGCGCGAGCTGGTGGAGATGGGCATCGTGGACGGCTGGGACGATCCCCGTATGCCCACCCTGTGCGGTCTGCGCCGCCGCGGCTACACCCCCACCTCCATCTTCACTTTCGTGCGGGAGGCCGGTATCTCCAAGTCTGACAACCTGATCGATATGCGCCAGCTGGAAGCCTGCATCCGCAGCGAGCTGGATCTGACCGCACAGCGCCGCATTGCCGTGCTGGAGCCGGTCAAGCTGGTGGTGGACAACTACCCCGCCGACAAGACCGAGTACTTTGACGTAGCCAACAACCCCAACCGTGAAGCCAACGATACCACCACCCGCAAGGTCGCCTTTACCCGTGAGCTGTGGATCGACGCTGAGGACTTTGCCGAGGTGCCGCCTCCCAAGTTCAAGCGCCTGACCGTGGACGGTGAGGTGCGTCTGATGGGTGCTTATATCGTCAAGTGCACCGGCGTGGACAAGAACGCCGACGGCAGCATTGCCGCCATCCACTGCACCGCCGACCTCGAGACCGGCAACGGCAACCCCGCCGACGGCCGCAAGGTCAAGGGCACCATCCACTGGGTAAGCGCTGCGCACTGCGTGGACGCCGAGGTGCGTCTGTACGACAAGCTGTTCACCGAAGCCAACATGAACGGCATCCCCGAGGGCAGCGATTACAAAGACTACCTGAACCCGGAAAGCGTTACTGTGCGCACCGGCTGCAAGCTGGAAGAGAGCCTGAAGAACGCAAAGCCCGGCGAAAAGTTCCAGTTCGTGCGCACCGGCTTCTTTACCCCGGACAGCAAGAACCCCGGCGTGTACAACCGGGTGGTCACCCTGCGTGACAGCTTCAAGCCCGCAAAATAATCACCCGCAAGGAGAAGATACCATACCATGACCGCAAAAATGACCCGTAATATCCTGCTCATGCTGGTGGCCACCGTGCTGATGGGCATTGTGCTGAACCTGTATATCCACAACACCGGCACCGTACCCGCTGCCGACAACGCCGCTCCCCTGACCGACGGCAGCTACACCTCTGCTGCACAGGGCTGCATGGGCGAGGTGACTGTCACAGTCACCGTGACCGGCGGCAAGGTGACCGCCGTGCAGGTGGACGCTTCTGCCGAGACCCCGGAGCTGGGCGGCAAAGCCGCTGAGACACTGGCTGCGCAGCTGACACAGACCGGCTCCACCGCTGGTGCAGACGCTATTACCGGTGCTACCCTGACCAGCGAGGCCATCTTTACCGCCATGGACGCCTGCCTTGCGCAGGCGCAGTGATGCTGTAAACCACAGAAACAAAAACTGCCGCACAGTCGTGCGGCAGTTTTTTGTTTTACAGTGTGCTTTGCAGCCGTGCGCCGCTGGCGTACTGGGTGCGGCGGTCCATCTGGTTATCCAGCGGCTGACCGGCGGCATAGCGCCCCGGCGCCAT